>Ga0068711_1000854_pt1 | contig 20949 bp, 16 predicted proteins | sample MTBAKMMethaMetaG_FD_62224 | JGI IMG/M metagenome (GOLD analysis project Ga0068711, IMG submission 62224) | Enrichment culture microbial communities from Arthur Kill intertidal strait, New Jersey, USA, that are MTBE-degrading - MTBE-AKM (Arthur... | ecosystem: Environmental > Aquatic > Marine >...
ATCCTTGTTTAATGTAATGAAAACAACGGTACGCCCTACCGATGTGCGTCTCGATTTCGACCTAGCTGTCTGCCGAGCGTTAGGTGTGGAAATGTCTGTAGAAGACCTGGTTACAGTTTACGGAACAATCGTCAAAGAAATGATCGTTACGCGAGGGCTGCAAAGGGACTGAAATCCTAAGTATCAGTTAGCAAATACTTATCAATCACAAGTGAAGAGCGTCGCAGATTAGATACGGAAGGGATAATTTTGATTATGAATAGGCCAAAAGAACATGTAGTGAGGTAACAAGTGGTTCCAACCAATCGTATTGAGAGGGTTAAATACTCGTGTTAGCCGAGGGTGCAACAGATATCTTTAAACAGTTTTTCTCGATAGGTAATATCGCGAAAACTTACCAAGAAAAGGTAGCTACAAATGATTTCCGAGGTATTGATCGGATTGGACGTTACCAATTTGAATGTACTAAAGATAGACATTTCGAAATAATACATAGGAAATGTCTGAATGGTACTTATAAATATTCCCCATTTGCAGAGAAGCTCAAATTGAGGGGCAGAAATCGTAAACCAAGAGTAATTTCAATTCCAACAATGCGGGATAGAATAGTATTATCTTTGTTGAAAGACTATTTGCATACTGTCTTCTCTGAATGTGTTAATAGGAAGCTTCCAAATACGTATATTAAGGAAATCAAGGATTATTTCGCTGTGAATTCTCACCCTGATATTTGCTGCTACAAGGTAGATATTGAGTCTTTCTACGATAGAATAAAGCATAGTCGTCTAATGGAAATCATTTCCCAAAAAATTGTCTCTAGATCAGAACTTCTGCTGATTAAAAGGGCTATTCAAACGCCATCAGTTCCAATCGGGTATAACCGAAACTTACTTGAAGAAGAGAAGAAGAAGAATACCTTGGGGGTTCCTCAAGGGCTTGCTATTTCTAATATCTTGGCAAATATTTACATGTACCCAACTGACGGCAAATTCGAAGGTAATTGTATGAAATATTTTCGATATGTAGATGATATGCTTTTTATCGTAAAGAAAGCTGAAGAAGAAGAAATAAAATCTGTAGTTAAAGAAGAACTAGATAATATATATCTTACAATAAATGAAAATAAGACATTGTTTTTCTACGCGACTGATCAGTTTGATTATTTAGGATATAATTTCAGACTGCCGATTGTGAGCGTAAAGCGTGCAACCGTCGAAAACTACCTACGTTCGCTATCTGCGTTGTTTTCTTTATATTTGGTAAAAAGCCATTTTGCACCTTCAAAGTCTCGCAAAGTAATCAGAGACATATTTATATCGGATGTTAATGAGAAAATTACAGGGGCTATAAGTAAAAACCGTAGATACGGGTGGATATTCTATTTTTTAGAAATCAACGACCTCTCACTTCTTTATGGGATAGATAAAATAATACGAGACAAATTCTGCGATAGAATAAATGAACAGACAACCCGATTGGAAATATTGAAATCGTGTAAAAAGCTGTCAAAAACATACTACTGTGCTAAATATGATCTCCTTGGTGGGTATATACATAACTATGATGTATATGATACTATTCCGAAGAAAATCAAGTTTTTAGTATCGAAGGGAATTATTAAATCTAGTGAACGCTCAAGATATCTACCGGAAGAGATTGAGCGCCTCTTTACTAAAACTGTATCAAAACGCCTTTCTAGTCTAGAAGCAGATGTAGGTGAGACATCGTGATAGGTTGTCTCCTCCGAAAGGAGGAAGGCTCCTGTCATTTTTGGTAAGGAGTATATCTAATGAATCCTCTGGCAACAGGGGTAATTACCTCCTTGGCTATTTAAAGCCTTTGAGCAATCTTACTCATTCGGCAACCTATCACGATGTCTGAACCAGAGAGGTATATAGTGGACGACTACAAAGTTAATCAAGGTGATTTTGGACTTGAACTATATAATAAAATCTGGATCACTAAAGGCTCAAGGTTTAACGCTCATCAAAGGTTGATGTGTAAGCATAACTGGTCGATTGCATCAATCGGATTCTTGTCAGCATATGTGATTATATTTACAATACTCCAATATTTTCCTGCGATTTCTCTAACTACAAAACAGATGGACACAATATCGTTCTCAACAATAGCATTATCATTGTTTATCCTTGTTACAAGTTTACTCGAGGCATCAAAGAGTTTTCAGATGAAAGCTATAGAACTTCATAAATGTGCTAGGGAATTGTCATCTATTTACGATAAACTACGTCAAACTCTGGACAATTCTGATGGTGATATCTCAAAAATGCTTTCTGATATAACGGAGCAATACGCAGTAATATTGGACAAATGCCAAGAGAACCACGATATTAGTGATTTTAATTCCTTTAGGATCCAACATAGAACTGAATTCAAACTCGGAGCTTTTCGTTGCCATTGTTTGGCATTTTGGGGTTGGCTTAAATCATATCTATATTACTTACTTCTAATTATTCTGCCCCCTATTGTTATCGGTATCATTCTACTGTACTTATAAGCTTCTTTGAATTCTATCAATTAACAATAGGTGAATTCCAAGATCTGGGTTTCAGGTAGATTTCTACTCCGGTTGAACTCCCCGTCTACACGAAACAGCAGTGTAAGCACAGACACTTCACAAAACCCAGCTCTCAAACCCACTAATTTTTACGAACGACAAACACTCCTAAGAAACCCGTTCATAATAGAACTCTTTTTCGTAAATCTAATTGCAAAGTCCACTAGTTCATTAGAGAAATGTTCCTGAACTGAAAGAATAATAATAGTTACAAAATAAGTAAATAGCAGAATATACCAAATAATATCACTATTAAATAAAAGTTTAGTTTACTCATAGCATTACTCTTCTTTATCTGAATGTTGTTAACTAAACTGGGATTCCGACTGTCGACTGAGTCCGGCTGGCTAGACACCCAATTCACTGCATGTATTGACAACCATATTCGTACATATTAGCATTATCCAGCCCGGGAGCTTATTAAGTTAATATTTGGAGATGCGATTGACCGAATCAAAATCCAATAATGATATGGTAGATGATCTAAAATGCAATCCTCCGGAAAGTGCATCTTCAAATTCGTCTCCCGAGGTTAAGTTTGATCCGTACAGTATTGAATTGAAAGGAACAAATTTTGCAGATTATTTGCCTCAAGGTATTCGGATAATCGATTTAAACAAGACGATTATGTACATCAATAAAGCCTTTGCTGAACTTTCCGGAGCGTCATCAGACAAGATCATTGGAAAAAAGTGCTGGGAAGTCTTTACCGATCCATATTGCCATACTTCAGAATGTTGTCTTGAAAAAATAAGGAGTGGGCAAGCGTCCGTCCAGGTTGAAATCGAAAGGATAAAGCCAGATGGAACCCGTGTTCCATGCATGCTTTCAGCCTTTCCCTTGTATGCACCAAACAAACAACTTATCGGAATGATGGAATCTTTCAGAGACATAACTGAAAAACGAAGGCTAGAGGCTGATGTTCAAGAAGCACAACAGTTATATCAAGCCATGATAGAATTAACCGGTGAAATAGGGGAAAGCGTTTTAATGCTTCAGGATATCAACGGGCAAGAAGGCAATATTATTTTTGCTAGCGATCAGTTCGCTCGTTTAACAGGTTATCCCAAGAAAGCTATATTGGGCAAAAGTATATTTAAACTAATCAAAACCAATGAAAGAAAAACTGCCTTGGAAAGGCATCGTCTAAAGATGGTTGGCGAGTCACTCCCAGGTTTATACAAAATGCATATCATGTGCAAGGATGGTTCATATCTTCGAGTTGAGTTGACGAGTGCAGTTACCAGATATAAAGGCCAGCCAGCAAACGTTGTATACTTAAGGGATATTACAGAGCGCAATTTACACGAAAAGGAGCTTGCCAATGAAAGAGATAAATACAAATCATTTTTTCAAAATTCTCCCATAGTAACTTCTGAGAGGAATTTTTCAGAAGTTAAAAGAATCTTCGATTCACTGCGGAAAGAAGGGGTTACCAACTTCAGGCAATATTTCCATGATAACCCTGAGATGATCAGTTATTGCTTGAATCGTTCCAAACTTATCGCTTACAACAAAGCACTCATAGAGGCTTATGAAGCTAACGGACCAGAAGAAATCATAAGGATGGTTAACCAATCGTTACACGATAAAACTGAATTCTGGCAAATGTTTTACGATGTTTTAACAAATCTGGCGGAGGGAAAATGCCACTTTCAAAATGAAGAAATTGTCTATACTATCAAGGGTAAAAGGAAAAATGTTAATTTGATCACAATCATAGCACCTGGCTATGAAGATACCTTATCTCGTGTTTATTTGTCTTTTTTTGATATTACCGAACTCCGACAAGCTCAAATATACTTGCAAGACTATCAAAAACACCTTGAAGACATGGTTAATAAACGCACCTCTGAATTGGCATCAGCCCATCAAGAACTTAAGGAGCAATTTGAAAATAGGATTCAATTTACAAGGGCTTTAATTCACGAACTTAAAACGTTTATCACGCCTTTGATATCGGCAAGCGAGCTATTAAGTCAACAAATAAAGGATGGCAGTCTAAAAACCTTAACTAATACCATAGGCTCCGCGGTGATTGGCTTAGAACACAGAATAGATGATTTACTAGATCTGGCAAAAGGGGAGATTGGTAGACTGGAAGTTCACCGTATTAATCTTCAACCTGATGAATTGTTAGAGAAGGTAGCAAATTATGCTGCGAATATGGCTGAAATCAATGAACAGAAGTTTGAGTATAAAATCCCTTCAAGCTTGCCACTCCTTTGGGCTGATGAAGAGCGGTTAATGCAGATTCTATTGAACCTGTTAAATAATGCTTTCAAATTCACGCCCAAAGGAGGAACAATACTTCTAAAGTCTTGGGCTAACTCGGAGAATCTATTTATTCGAGTGGTTGACAATGGCCCTGGGATCCCTGCTGAAATGCTACCCAAGATATTTAAATCTTATCAGTTGAGAGTCGCCGAACGGCGTGTTTCCAGTCTCGGCATAGGATTACCTCTGGCTAAAATGCTAGCTGAGTTGCACGAAGGTCAAATCAAGGTAGAAAGCCAAAAAGGCAAGGGGAGCAACTTTACTCTAATATTACCGTTGAAAAAATAATTTCAGGATTCTTTACAATGAAGATTTTGATTATTGAAGATGACTCTAAAATAGTAGACATACTGACGATCAATTTGAGAATTCGCTGGCCTAAAGTTGTAACTATAAATACTAAGAGTGGGCTAGAAGGCATAGACCTCTTTGCCCGGGAGACACCGGATTTGGTAATCCTCGATTTGGGGCTACCGGATATAGATGGATTAGATGTTTTAAAACAAATCCGGAGTTTCTCAGATAAACCAGTGATGATTCTATCGGTACGGGGCGAAGAAGCCGATGTTGTCGAAGGTCTAGAATTGGGCGCAGACGAATATATTACTAAACCATTCCGACAAATGGAACTTTTATCTAGGGTACAATGCATTATTCGCCGTCAACATGGAGAATCCGACAGTAAGCCGTTAACTTTCGGACCATTTAACTATTTACCAGCAAAAAGGCGCTTGATGTTTGATAATAAAGAGATCGTTCTTACTATGACAGAAGCTCGAATATTTGAGGAGCTAATCAAAAATACCGGACGTGCTGTAAATACAGAAGCACTTGCCCAATCGATTTGGGGAACAGATTACCCTGGGTCGAACGAAGCCATCCATGTCTACATTCGCCGGCTAAGGCAAAAGATCGAATCAGATCCAGGCCATCCTCAACTAATAATTAACTTGCCAGGAATAGGCTACAGCCTCAACATATCTTAACAATAATATCTTGCCTCTAACGCATAACACACTATAGCGCTTACATACCAGAAACTGTAAGCCGAGTGTAAGCTCACTGTAAGTCTTAAGTATCTATTTGTAAGACATTTGTAAGCCTGTGCGATTTACACTATTCACATGTCATTAAGCTTCTAGGATCCTGTTTTCATGAGAGGATTTAGATGCAGCCTAGAACAAGTGTAGTATTGATTTCAGATGATGAATTCTCGACAGACGAAATCTGCCAGGCATTCAAAATCTGTTTGCCGGAAACAGAACTTCTGTCCGCAAATTTAGGATCGGAAGGAATAAAACTAGCAAAAAGTGTTTCTCCTGATATTTTAATTGTAGATATGAGTATATCTGACATGAGTGTATGGGATGTATTTTCCCAAATAAACCGTGGAATTCAAATACCTACCATCTTATTATCGTATTCACGTGAGGAATCTGAGATTGTTAAATCCTTAGAGATGGGGTTTGACACATATATCGTTAAACCCTTTAGACAACTTGAATTCATGGCACATGTCAGATCAATCTTAAGAAGGAATTATTCAAAATGTACTCATTAACAAAACCAACAAATACAAGGTGGCAACGACGTGGAAAAAGAAAATATTAGGAGCACTATAGGTCTTAGAAGGTCGACGAAGGCCAAACTGGATAGGAGTAGAGCGCCAGGTCAGTGCTACGACGGCTTTCTATGTCAGTTGGTAGATATGTGGGAGGAGGTGCACACCACAAAAGAACTTAACAAGAAATTGCAGGTATAAACAATGAATAACAGGAGGTGACATGGGAAAACCAAGATAAAAATTCCAAGGTAGTAGAACAATGAATAAAGGAGACTTAAATGTCTGAGAAAAATACTAAGGAAACAAGACCACTTTCGCGTAGAGAGTTTTTACGCAATGCAAGTATTGTTGTTGGCAGTACTGCTGTGAGTTCTACGTTACTGTTAACTGGTTGTGGTAAAGAGAAAGAAATTACTAAAACTGTGGAAACAACCAAAATAGTAACGGAACCAGCAGTAGCATTATCAAAAGCCTATTTATTGTTTGATCCAAAAAAATGTGCCGGCTGTGGTAGTTGTATGCTTGCTTGCTCTCTCGTTCATGAAGGTAAGAGTAATCCAGCACTATCCAGAATTCAAATACAAAACGATTCCTTTGGAAAATATCCAACAGATGTGAGTCAATGGGTATGTCAACAATGTGAGAATCCTGAATGTTACAACATATGCCCAGATAAAGACGAGACTTTTTGCATAGACCCAGTCACCGGAGTCAGATATATCGATGAGGATAAATGTGACGGTTGCGGTTTATGCGCTGCCGCATGTGCCTATCAGCCTTCTAGGATAATTATCGATAGAGAAAAGAATGTAGCGCTCAAATGCGATCTTTGCAGAAATACGCCTTATTGGGATGGAAATGGAAAGCAAGCATGTGTAGAAGCATGCCCAACTCAAGCACTAAAATTCACTTCTACGGAACCTGTTGGCTACGAAGGCTACAGGGTAAATCTTAGAGGCGAAGGCTGGGCTAAACTAGAGCTTCCGCGCACTTAGTTTTTAGGAGGAAAATAATTATGTATGGTTTTGCAGGCAAAATAGCCAGAATAAATCTCTCAACCAAAAAAGTTACCCTGATAAACACCGAAGATTATAGTGAATGGACTGGAGGGCATGGTTTAGCAGCGGCTTTATTCTTTGATATTGTTAACAATAAGGCGATAAGCGGGTTCGATCCGGAAAATGTATTAGTTATCGCGCCTGGATATTTTTCAGGCACCTTGGTCCCCTCGGCATGCCGTACTGAAATGGTTGGTATTCAAGTTCAAGCATATCCTTATGAATGGTTCTGTAGATCAAACGCTGGTGGACGATTTGCAAATATGTTGAAGTATGCGGGTTTTGATGCAATAACCATAGAAGGTGTTGCCGAAAAACCAACTTGGATAAACATAATTGAAGGTGACATTTATTTTGAAGATGCTACAGGTTTATGGGGGCTCGATACCTTTGAAACTCAACAAGTGGTTTTCAAGGAAATAAATGACGGCATGGGCTTTAATAAATGGAACGTTACCAAGGGCGTGAGTAAAACAACCCAAATGCCCTCGGTTATCTGTATTGGCCAAGCGGGCGAAAACTTAAGTCGTTTGGCTACAGTTCAGACAGATGCTGGCAATGCGTTCGGCCAGGGTGGATTTGGCGCAGTATGGGGATCAAAAAAACTTAAGGCCATAAGCGCTTACGGTACCGGAAGCATTGAAATAGCAGACCCCAAAGGTCTTATGGAAGCCCGCCTATGGGCTGTGAAAAATTATGCTACGAACTATGAAGACCCCAAACTCGTTGATTGGGGAGGCTTCATAACATCGCATTTTTCAGGATATTTGGGTCCGCACTGGACGCCTCAGGAAACCCAAAGGAGACCAAGTGGATGTGATGGATGTCCGGTACTTTGCCGACCCAAAACCTCCAGCGGATATGGAAACGAATCTGTTTGCGTAGACCCGTGGTATAGAGGTTACGATTTAGCCGCTCATGGAAAATACACTGATATATCAGGCATTACAGCTGATATGGTCCAGCGATTAGGTATAAATGTGTGGGATGTTAGAGGCGGCGCTACTTATTTGGAAAAGCTGTACAAAAATGGTATTGCAGGTAAGGGCAAACAAATAGATACAGATTTACCATTTGACAAGCTGGGTGAACTTGAATTTGCCCACGAGTTTCTATACGGAATTGCGTATCGTAAAGGTATAGGCGATGATCTTGCAGAAGGTTTGCCTAGAGCTGCTAAACGCTGGGGGAGACTCGAAGAAGACTTAGCTACTGGATTGTTGACAGCGCCTTATTGGGGCTTCCAACAGCATTATGATATGCGCACAGAAGTATATTGGGGCTATGCAACAATCTTGGCAGATAGAGATGTAAATTGTCATGATTTCAATATTCCAGCCTATCGCTTAGGTAGCCAAACAATCCCCGTAAACAAGAACCCTTTAGTTTCTGCGCAGTGGGTAGCCGATGTGTTTGCTGACTTGCCTCCTTATAATGATGCGGACATGATGAATTTCGCAGACGATAACATTTATTCAATACATATGGCTAGGACCGTTGCGTGGTTATTGCATTACAGTAGGTTCTGGAAACAGTCCTGCGGTCTGTGCGATAATGCATTTGCCGATTTCGTTAACCAAAATGGGCCAAATAACCGAGGGCTTACTCCCGAAGGCGAACTCAAATTTTACAAAGCCGTCAGCGGTAATTCCCTTTCATTTGAGGATTCGATGGAAATGGGAAGAAAGATCCTCAACTTGGATAGATCAATTTGGTCATTGCAAGGAAGGCATCGTGATATGGAGCAAATGGCTGAATACGTATTTGCTGTTGCTAACAGTGGAAACCAGTACTTTCCAGTCAAAGAAGGAGGCCAATGGGAATTTAAAAATCTTAGTAGAAGTTTAGATAAGAACAAATTTGAGGAATTCAAAGACACTTATTTCGACTTACAGGGATGGGATAAAAATACCGGAATACCTACCAGATCGACACTAGAAGAGTTGAACCTGGATGAAGCAGCGAATGAATTAGAGGCTGCCGGAAAACTTGTCGGGTAATAACTTGGTCATTAAAGAAAATGAGGAGATGGTCTTAGAAACCATCTCCTCATTTTAATATTTTTGGGGAGTCAGTGAATAATTTGCAGGAAGCGTTAGAGTTTTCGATTCCATTTAATAACGACGTAAACGCCCTTCAACATATTATTGATTACGAGCAATCGAACAATAACACTATACACGAAATTTATCTATCAGCACCTCCTAGCGTATCTGGATGCGGAAGAATGGTATTTCAGTCAAATCTGAATTCATTTTATGAAACTATTGAATTCATTCACAAAAATAATATAAGTGCGAATTTGATAATGAACCCTTCATGCGAGGGAAGTAGTTGGTATAATGCCGAAGTTATGCGGGAAAAGATTGAATTTGTAGAAACGCTTTTCGAAAAACATGGGCTAGAAGCAATTACTATTGCAAACCCGATATATATCCAAGCAATAAGAAGACGAATACCTGGTATTGAAATTTGTGCTTCAGTCGTTGGGGAAATTGATTGTTTGCAAAAAGCCTCTCTTTATGTTTCTGCCGGAGCTAATGTTATTACTCCAGATCCAAGTATCAATCGAGATTTAATTTTGTTACAAAGAATAAAAGACATAACTGGCGCTAAAATTAAACTGATGGTGAATGAAGGGTGTTTATATAAATGCCCATATAGGAGGTTTCATTATAACTATATCTCTCACCTTACGAGGGAATCAATAAAAAATAGCCCGGAGGTATTTTTAAATAATTGCGTAGCAGTTACTGCTGCCGACCCTTCTCAAGCGATAAAGTCGGGGTGGATTCGCCCTGAAGATACGAGGAAGTACAGCTCGATTACAAACTCGTTCAAAATCGTTGGCAGGGACTGGCCAAGTAGTATAATGAAACGGGCGGTATTTGCATATCTGGACGAGGAATGGAATGGGGACCTGTTTTCCATATTGTCCAGTAATATTTTTATTTTTGGCCTGAACTTGGATTGTAGTCTAGATAACAAGAGTTTAGACAACACTGGTTTCTTTGAAAAATTGACAAGTTGTGATAAAAACTGCGATTCATGTGATTATTGTGCAAACCTCGCGAATAAATTAATCAAAGTGGGTACTTATAGTATAGATAAGCGCAAAGACCAAGATTCAATAATGAAATGGTTGAAGGCTTAGAACTTATTAATCAGTTATTTATTCTTGTAATTACAACTAATAATCTAATTCTTATTACTAAACCATCCAGTCTCCCCCTCTCCGGCACGGTTTTCCAACAATTCTAAGATTATTCTTCTAGGTCATATGCCAGTCCTCATCCGGTAGTTGCGGCACCCCTCTATGGTGAGTCTGCCAAGTACAGATAGGTTTATACCCATTTGGACATTGTATTGGTGTGGCAACTCCGAAATAATGGCCAGTTGCTACAGGGCCACCGGCGAATTCGTCCAGTCAGTTGCAAAGGGTTTAGCTAATCTCTTTATTATTCGCCAGCTTATCTAGCTTGAGATGGCGTATCTTGGCCATTTTCACGATTAGCATCATCATTATTTAGAAATGCCTCCCATCATCCAAACTGAAATATCTCTTATCATAGCGAGGTTATGGCCGTGTGACCTCGCCCCCCTTCTTGGTTAGCGGTAACTGGCCTGGAAAGGGCATTCACGGAAATATACAAGAATAAGGGTTTGTTATACGATACTGATGCAATCGAGACTTGTATAAGGTTATCCAAAGAACAAAGCTTCGTTTTTGAAAACTCATTCAAAACTTGATATTTAAAAACTTTAGGTGTGACAAAACTCCCTTGCGCGACCTAGAACGCCCCTTTTACCATGTGACACATGACTAATTTCAAATGGAAAGGGGCTTAATATGGGACAAGCGATACCGACGAATGGCAATTTTCAAGATTTGATTGAGGAACAATACAACGAGTTTTACACAGACCACATGTGTGCTATTTCAGAAAAGGGAATACAAACCAAACAACCCGTTTTGAATGAACTCATTACCAAAAAAAGGCATGGCGTTATTGCCCGATAAACAAATTGAAAATTAAAATAATAACCAAGCGTCCCTGGAGGGATTCGAACCCACGACCCGCTGCTTAGAAGGCAGCCGCTCTATCCACTGAGCTACAGGGACCCGCAACTCTTAATTTATCACTTGTTTGCAGTTTAAATCAAGCTAGCGGCCGGAACGCCACAGGCTGAAAACAGCCAGCACGCACAGGCTGACTCCGGCAATGGCGGCACCCCACCAGCCCAGCAGGCTCAGGGTGGTCACAATTACACCGGCAATGAGCACGCCGATGAATATGGCAACACATGCCCGGCGCCGGTCCAGGCCCAATAGCACCGCCGCCAGAGAACCCGTCCAGGCGCCGGTAACCGGCAGTGGCACGGCCACGAACAGAACCAGGCCGATGCGCTTGTATTTTTCAATGACGGCGCTTTGGCGGCGGGTGCGCTCGAACAGCCAGGTGAAGAATTTTTCAAAAACTGAAAGGCGGCCGAGTATGCGCACCGCGGCCTGGATGAACAGCAGGATGAACGGAACCGGCAGCATGTTGCCCAGGATTGCCAGCGGCAGGACGGTGTACCATGGCATGCCCAGAAGGTTGATGCCGAAGGGAACGGCGCCCCTCAATTCGATGATGGGCAGGGCGGCAATGATCACGATTACCAGCTCGGGGGGAAAGCCGGAATTGATCAACGCTTCGCTTATATGTTCAGCCGTCAAGGGTGCCTCGATTCTTTCTCAGCCCGGCAAGTGTAACAAAGGCTTAAAAGTTTAGTCAAATGATTAGCTCGCGGTACCGGAAACAGCTCACCAGGTGGTCGTTGACGATGCCGGTTGCCTGCAGATGGGCATAAATGATGGTAGAGCCGATGAACTTGAAACCCCGGTTTTTGAGATCGGCAGCGATTTTATCCGAAAGTTCGGTCCTGGGTGGAATCCGGGAATCCTCTTCCCAGCCGCCGATTACAGGCTTCGAGCCGGTAAAGCCCCAAAGGTAGCTTGAAAAACTGCCGAACTCCTTCTGAATTTCGAGCACCCCGGCGGCGTTGTGGATGGAAGCCTCGATTTTTTTTCGGTTGCGGATAATGCCGGGGTCGGCAAGCAGCTGCAAAACCTTATCTTCCCCGTAGCCGGCTACCGTTGCCGGGTCGAACCCGTCGTATACCTCCCGGTAGCGGCGGCGCTTGTCAAGCACCGTTTTCCAGCTCAGGCCCGCCTGGTTGATTTCCAGCACCAGGAACTCGAACTGGGTTATGTCATCCCAGACCGGCACGCCCCACTCTTCATCGTGGTAGCGGATGTAAGCCGGGTCCGAGCCGGCCCAGGGGCAGCGCGATAACTGCGCAGAATGTGGCAACCCTTCTCCTTTTGGTATGACTGCCGGTATTATAACATTTCAATCGCCCTTGTGCCTGCACCCGTTTCTGCCGATTGCCCCTGCGGGTTATAATTGTTCCGGAGGGGTTTATGGCTAAAAGCTTTACCTCAGGCGGGCGCCGTGTTGTTGTGTCCAACCCCGGCAAGGTGCTGTTCCCTTCAGACGGCATCACCAAGGCAGGCCTTGCCGCCTACTACCGGGATATCGCCCCGGTGATGCTGGGCTACCTCAGGGACCGGCCGCTGGTTATGAAGCGCTATCCGGACGGAATCGAAGCCGGTGGCTTTTTCCAGAAGCAGATCCCGGAATACTTCCCGGAATGGATCGGCCGGGCAACCGTGCCCAAGCAGGACGGCGAAACGACCTATGTGGTCTGCCGGGATGCTCCTACTCTCATCTACCTGGCAGGCCAGGCATGCATTACACCCCACCTGTGGCTGAGCCGCGTGGACCGGCTGAACTACCCGGACCAGCTGGTGCTGGACCTGGACCCGCCCGGCGATGATTTCGAACCGGTGCGCCGGGCTGCCGGCACCGTCCGCAACCTGCTCGAACGGCTGGAAATACAATCCGGCCTCAAGACAACCGGCTCCAGGGGCCTGCACGTCGTCATACCGCTCGACCGCAGTGCCGCTTTCGACCGGGTGAGGGCCCTCGCCCGCCGGCTGGCCGGGGTGCTTGCCGGGCTCGAACCCGAAAAACTGACCGCCGAGCAGCGCAAGCTAAAACGCGGCAACCGGGTTTTTATAGACTGGCTCAGGAACAGCTACGCTCAGACTGCGGTAGCCCCGTACGCCGTGCGGGCGCGGCCCGGAGCGCCGGTGGCGGCCCCGGTCGAATGGCAGGAACTGGAAGAGCCGGGTTTCAACCCGCGGCGGTGGAACATCACCAGCATTTTCACCCGGCTGGAACACTCCGGCGACCCGTGGCAGAAACTGTGGGACAGGCCCTACCCGGCGGCAGAACTCTCCCGGCGGCTGAAGGCCCTGGCCGGCGGGCGCCGGCAGTGAGGCAGTTTTACTTGACAAGAGCGCGCCGCTGGGTTTATATTGTGGGCACAATTGAATATTAAAGGCTGGGAACAGGGCTAGTAGCCCTGAAAACGGGAATCCAGAGAGCCGGAAAAGCTGAGAACCGGTTTCCACGTGCAGGGTGAATGGGCCTGGGAGCCGCCAACCGAAAGCCGCGAAAGGTTAGTAGGCCTGGCCGCAGGAGGAGCGTTATCAGACCTCGAAGGTATCGGGTTTTTAACCCCGTATCTTCATGAGATGGCTGCAGGAATTCCACCTGCGGTCAAGAAGGGTGGCACCGCGGGTTGGCCTCCTGCCCCTTCAAGGGGAAGGAGGCTTTATTATTGCAAATCCGCGGCAAGGAGGCGACGAGTGGATATCGTAAAAGGCATCCGGTGGCCCGATGGGCCTGAAATTATTTAAAAACAGCCCGGTTTCAGCTATAAAAAACAAACAAAAAAGGAGAATATAAAATGCAACAGAAAAAATTCCTGCTCGAAGAAAAGGAAATGCCCACCAGCTGGTACAACATTCTGCCGGACCTGCCCGAACCCCTGCCCCCGGTGCTCCACCCCGGAACCGGCCAGCCGATTACCCCGGACGACCTGGCGCCGCTGTTCCCCATGGAACTCATCATGCAGGAGTTCCACCCGGAACGCTATATCGAAATCCCCGAGGAACTCCAGGAAATTTACCGCATCTGGCGGCCGTCACCCCTCTACCGGGCATACCAGCTTGAGAAAGCGCTGGACACCCCGGCCAAGATCTTTTACAAGTACGAAGACGTGAGCCCGGCAGGCTCCCACAAGCCCAACACCGCCATCGCCCAGGCCTATTACAATAAAAAGGCGGGAGTCAAGCGCCTGACCACCGAGACCGGCGCCGGCCAGTGGGGCAGCGCCCTTTCCATGGCCTGCATGTTCTTCAAAATGGAACTGAAGGTTTACATGGTAAAAGTCAGTTATTTCCAGAAGCCCTATCGCCGGCTGATGATGGAAACCTGGGGTGCCACCTGCGTGCCCAGCCCCAGCCCGGACACCAAGGCGGGCCGCGACATGCTGGCCCAGGATCCCGATTCCCCCGGCTCGCTGGGCCTGGCCATCAGCGAAGCGGTGGAAGATGCCGTCGGGCGCGACGATACCCATTATTCTCTGGGCAGCGTTCTGAACCACGTCCTGCTGCACCAGACCATTATCGGCCAGGAAGCCAAGAAGCAGTTCGAAATGGCCGGCTGTTACCCGGATATCGTGGTCGGCTGTGTCGGCGGCGGCTCCAATTTCGGCGGGCTGGCCATACCCTTCGTCCAGGATAAAATCAACGGTTCCCACAAAAACACCCGCATCATCGCGGTGGAGCCAGAGAGCTGCCCCACCCTGACCAAGGGACCTTATGCCTATGACTTCGGCGATGTCGCCATGATGACCCCCCTGATGAAAATGTTTACTCTGGGCCACACCTTCATGCCGCCGCCGGTCCATGCCGGCGGGCTGCGCTATCACGGCATGGCCCCGCTGGTTTCCCACCTGGTCAAGCTGGGGCTGGTCGAGCCGGTTGCCGTACCGCAAATGGCCACCTTCGAAGCCGGCATCACCTTTGCCCGCTCCGAGGGCTTCATTTCCGCCCCGGAAACCAACCACGCCATCCGCGCCGCTATGGATGAAGCTCTCAAGTGCCGCGAGTCCGGGGAATCCAAGACGATTCTCATCGGCCATTCCGGCCACGGGCACTTCGACATGGCTGCCTACGACGCCTATCTTTCCGGCAAGCTGCAGGACTATGCCTATCCGGCTGACAAGGTCAAGGAAGCCCTGACACACCTGCCCAAGGTCTAACTGACGCTACGGTGGGTATCAAACCGGGAGTTTCGCGCGAAACTCCCGGTTTTTTTGTTGCCGGCATTGCGCTTCGATTTTTTTTGCGTTATCATTGAAACATGATGGGGAAAACGAAACTGTTGGTACGGTTGTTGATTCCGGTAGCCCTGCTTGCCGCCCTGCTGGGCGGGTGCGACCTGATCGAGGAACGCTTCCCCGGCCTGACGGGGCAACCTCAGAGTTCCACTCCGGCGGCCACCACCACGGCGCCGCCGGCCAACACCGGCTGGAACCCGCCCGGCCAGACCAGCGGCCCCGAGCTTGAAAACTGGGTGGAGGCGGTGGAGAAAGCCCGGCCCTCGGTGGTGGCGGTGGAAACCTCTACCGGCGCCGGCTCCGGCTGGATCGTGGACAGCGCTGGGATTATCGTAACCAACCAGCATGTTATCGAAGGTGCCGCTGAAGTGGGCGTGGTGCTCTCCGACGGGCGTTTCCTGGAAGCGGTCGACGTTTATTCGGACCCGGTGACCGACATCGCCGTCATCATGGTGGATGCTGACGGCCTGCCGGCAGCTGTAGCAGGCAGTTCGGCAACCCTGAAGGTGGGCCAGCCGGTGGCTGCGGTGGGCAACGCACTGGGCCTGGGCATCAGCATGAAAGGCGGCTGGGTAAGCCGGCTGAATATTTCCACGGTAATCGACGGGCGTGCCCTCTACGGGCTTATCGAAACCGATGCGGCCATGAACCCGGGCAACAGCGGCGGGCCGCTGATCAACCTGGCCGGCGAAGTGGTCGGCATCACCAACGCCAAACTGGTGGACATCACCATCGAAAGCGTGGGGTATGCCATCAGTATAGATTCGGCACTGCCGGTTATCGAACGGCTGGTCAGGGAAGGCTTTATCCCCTATCCCCTGCTGGGCGTATCCGGCATGGTCACCGTCGACCCGGCTGTCGCCAGCTTCTTCGACCTCGGGGTGACCGAGGGCGTATTCATACACAATGTCACGCCGGACACCGGCGCCTTTGCAGCCGGCATGCTTTCCGGGGATGTGATCCTTTCGGTCGACGGCGAGGCCGCGCTTACGGTGGAAGACCTGGTGAGCATCATCCGCTCCAAGGCTATCGGTCAGACCGTACAGGTCGAAATCGACCGCGGCGGGCAGCGGCTGACCCTTTCGGTAACCCTGGGCTCGATGAACTAGGCCTGCTTTTTAACCCCCAGCACCACGTTGTGTCCGTCCAGCTTGAAGCTTTCGGTGCAGGCGTCTTCACCCGGCTCCTGCAGGCTTAATTCGTCCGAAAGGGTTTCTTTCGATATATAGCCGTGGTACTGGAGCATCACCTGGTTTATGCGCTCGTCCGCCTGGTAAAGCGTTACGATCCTGTCGGCGATATCGAAGCCGGCCTGGCGGCGCAGGGTCTGGATGCGGCGCACTATTTCACGCGCCATGCCCTCGGCTTCGAGTTCCGGGCTCACCCGGGTGTCCAGCGCCACTGCATACACATTATCCGAACTTGCCGCCATGCCTTCACCTTCGAGTTCCTCCCGGCAAGCGGCAATACGGATTTCCTTGACGTTGAGTTCTTCGAGCACCTGGGCCTGTATGCGTTCCAGGCGCTCTTCTTCGGCCTTGCCCTGCAATACCACCAGCATCAGCGAAAGCGGCTGGCGGATCTTGATACCCGCCTGGCTGCGCGCCGAGCGCCCCAGGGAAGACAGGCGGATCGCCAGTTGCACGCTGGCGGTCAGCTCAGCATCGATGGCGCCGGTATCGGCCTCGGGGAAATCGGCCAGGTGCACGGATTCCGGCGCTCCGGAGTACGGCCCCCTTACCAGGTTCTGGTACATGGCCTCGGACAAGAACGGCATAAACGGGGCCAGCAGGCGGCACAGGGTTTCCAGGCACCGGTAGAGCGTATCGTAGGCCGCTGTCTTGTCGTCATCGTTTTCGCTCTTCCAGAAGCGGCGGCGCGAGCGGCGCACGTACCAGTTGGAAAGGCTGGAAACGAAATCTTCTATCCGCCGGCCGGCAGAGGTCGGGTCGTATTTCTCCAGGTCCTGGCTTACCCGGTCGGTCAGCTCGGCCAGCTCGGAGAGTATCCAGAGGTCGAGTTCGGCGGTGGGGGCAGGCCGGCTGGATTCAGCCGGGTTATAGGCATCTATGCTGGCATAGGTTACGAAGAAGGAATACACATTCCACAGCGGCAGCATGAACTGGCGCATGACCTCGCCCACCAGCCCCTCGCTGAAGCGGCGCGGCTGTCCGGGCGGGGAAGCGGTATACAGGTACCAGCGCATGGCATCGGCGCCGTACTTATCGATAACCGCCGAGGGCTGGACCACGTTGTTGCGGCTCTTGGACATTTTCTCGCCCTTTTCATCCAGAATGTGGCCCAGACATATCACGTTTTTATAGGCAACGCTGTCAAACAGCAGGGTGGCGATGGCATGCAGGCTGTAGAACCAGCCGCGTGTCTGGTCGATGGCTTCGGCGATAAAATCCGCCGGGAAGCGCCCGTCGGTAAGCAGCGTCCGGTTTTCGAACGGGTAATGGTACTGGGCAATGGGCATGTTGCCGGAATCGAACCAGCAGTCGATAACCTCGGTCTGTCGGCGCATCGGGGCCCCGCAGGTGCAGGTGTAGGTCAGGTTGTCGACATACGGCCGGTGAAGATCGATTTCAGCTTCAAAACCGGAGAAGCCCGGTTTCGACTCGAGTTCGGCAATCGAGCCGATGCATTCGTAGCTGCCACAGGCTTCACAGTGCCATACCGGCAGCGGGGTTCCCCAGTAGCGCTCCCGGGAGAAAGCCCAGTCTACATTGTTTTCCAGCCAGTCCCCGAAGCGGCCGTTCTTGATGTGCTCCGGGTACCAGTTTATCTGCTGGTTGAGTTCGATCAGCCGGTCCTTGCGGGCGGTAGTACGGATATACCACGACTGCTTGACGTAGTAAAGCAGCGGGGTGCCGCAGCGCCAGCAGAACGGGTAGGTGTGGGTGACGGTCGCCTGGCGGTAAAGCAGGCCCCTGGCATCAAGGTCCTCGGATATGGGCTTGTCGGCGGCTTTGACGAATTTGCCGGCAAACGGATAACCCCCGGTTATAATGCCGGCAAGATCGACATGCTGTACGAAATCGAGCGCCTCGGCTTTGCCGGCTTCGAAGTCGGCTTCACCGAAAGCCGGGGCGATGTGCACGATGCCGGAGCCGTCTTCCATGGAAACGAAACCGGCGCTGATTACCCGGTAGGTCAGTTCCTCCGGCTCGGCCTGCTTTTCAAGTTCGCTGGTGCCGGGGATGAAGCGCCGCCGCTCGACACCATACTGATGCGGGTTGTACAACGGCTGGTAGGTGAGGCCCACCAGTTCACTGCCCTGCAGTGAACCCAGGGTTTGAAAACCGTCCAGTTCCAGCGATGCAAGCAGGGCCCGCGCGGCGATAATAATCCCTTCCGGGGTGTCCACTATGGAGTATTCAGCTGAAGCGTCAACCGCCAGGGCGGTGTTGCCGGGCAGGGTCCACGGTGTGGTAGTCCAGGCAAGCAGGTAAACGGGTTTGCCGTTTGAAGCCGGCCGGCTGCCGAGCTTGCCGATGCCGGCGGCGGTAAGTATAAACTTTATGTAAACTGACGGGTCTACCGTATTCTCTTCATAGCCCTGGGCAACCTCGTGTGAACTCAGCGAAGTGCCGCACCTCGGGCAGTGGGCGGCTGTCTTGTACCCGCGGTAAACCAGCCCGTCATCCCACATTTTTTTAATCGTCCACCAGCCGCTTTCGATGTAGGAGTTGTTCATGGTTATATAGGCGTTATCCAGGTCCACCCAGAAGGCAATCCGGTCGGTAAAGGCATTCCATTCCTTAAGGTATTTGAACACGCTTTCGCGGCACTTGGCATTGAAACGGTCGATGCCGTAGTTTTCGATATCGGACTTGGATTTGAATCCCAGGGCTTTTTCGACTTCCAGTTCAACCGGCAGGCCGTGGGTATCCCATCCCCCTATCCTGGGTACGTAGCAGCCTTTCATGGTTTTGTAGCGCGGCACTACATCCTTGAATATGCGGGATATGGCGTGATGGATTCCCGGGTTGCCGTTGGCCGTGGGAGGGCCTTCGTAAAAAACGAAAAGGGGTTTGCCCCGGCGCGCTTCGACGCTTTTGGAAAAAATATTGCGGTCCTTCCAGAAAGCCAGGATTCGAGCTTCCTGAGCCGGGAAACTTGTCCGGGTGTCTACCGTTTGAAATACCTGGTGCATACTGATCCTTTCTAATAACTAATCCCGCCCCGGAGGCCCGGAAGCGGGATTAAGAGTATCATATAACCGGGATGAGCTTCAACGCATGAAAGCTACCTTGCCGGTTTGATTACTACCTTGCGAGCCTCATCGTATCCGGTGCTTTCCGTAATAACCCGGTCATCGTCGTTCAAGGCGGTGTGCACGATGCGCCTTTCGTAGGCCGACATCGGCTCCAGGGTAAACGGGTTGCCGCTTTCGGCCACCTGGTCTGCAACGCGCTGGGCCAGTTCACGGAGGTAACGGTAGCGGCGCTGTTTGTAGCCGCTGACGTCGATGACAACGGGAGGCAGTTCCCCTTCCATCTTGTGGCTTATTATGGTTCTTAGCAGATACTGCAGGCAGTCCAGAGTCTGGCCGCTGCGGCCGATAAGAATGCCGGGGTTGGCGCAATCGATATCGAATATAAGCGGCCTGGGTTCACGCTCGACTTCCTGGACCACGGCGTCTTCCTTGTATTCGGCTGCCGCCACAACCCCCATCATATCCAGCAGTTCTTCGATCACTTCCTGAATACCGGCTACCAGCTCTTCGGATGTGTTGGATTGGTTAAACACTTATTTCAGGCCTCCCACGTTAAGAACGGTTATTTGTGCTTGCCCTTTTTGCCCTTCCTGCTCCGGGGTTTGGCTTTGTCTTTTCTGGCTGCTGCGGCTCCGGCGGCATCCTCGTGCCCGCTATCCCCGGCAGCAATTTCACCCGTTGCCTGCCCGGATTCGTCCGGAGCCTGCGGTGCAGAGGGCAAAACCTGGGTGCGGCCGGCAAGTGAAAGCCTGTCCCGGAAGCTGCCCTGGCCTTTGAACAGCTGGGAGATGCGCAGCACCAGCCGGTCTTTCAGCGGTTCGAGGCCGCCCCAGCCGCTGATGAAGTACTGCATCACAAAACTGATTATGTTGGAGGCCACCCAGTACAATGCCAGCCCGCTGGGGAACGACATGGAAAGGAAGGTGAACATGAGCGGCATCATGACCGTCAT
>Ga0068711_1000876_pt1 | contig 20595 bp, 19 predicted proteins | sample MTBAKMMethaMetaG_FD_62224 | JGI IMG/M metagenome (GOLD analysis project Ga0068711, IMG submission 62224) | Enrichment culture microbial communities from Arthur Kill intertidal strait, New Jersey, USA, that are MTBE-degrading - MTBE-AKM (Arthur... | ecosystem: Environmental > Aquatic > Marine >...
TTCCCCGGGAACCTCAGGGTCGACGCCGAGTACGGCGGCTTCACGATCAAGACCGACCAGCCCGTGCTCGCCGGGGGAGACGGCAGCGCGCCGGCGCCGTTCGATCTCTTCCTCGCCTCGCTGGCGACCTGCGCCGGGATCTTCATGCTCGCCTTCCTCAAGCAGCGCGGGCTGCCGACCGAGGGCACCGGGTTGACGATGACGATGGAGCGCGACCCGGCCAGCCATATGGTCAGCGACGTCGGCTTCGAGCTGCACCTGCCGGCCGAGTTCCCGCAGAAGTACGAGGCCGCCATCGTGCGCGCCGTGGAGCAGTGCTCGGTCAAGCGGCACCTGCACCAGCCCCCCGAGTTCAAGGTCACGCTCTCACGGCCGCTCCCCGTCTGAGAGAGCCGTCGCACGATCCCAGTCTCGCGCGCGGGGCGAGAGCGTCCTCGAGCCATCCCGGCGTAGCGCGCGCGCGGGGCGAGAGCGTCCTCGAGCCATCCCGGCGTGGCGGGGGGACGAGAGGTCCCCGGACGCTCCCAGCCTCGCGGCGAGACGAGGGTTCCAAGGGTCCCACGGTCTCGACGGCCGGTTTCGTTCATCTCTGGTCGCGCGAGGCTCTGATAGCATGCGGCCATGATCGACGGCGCCACCATCGTGGGGGTCGACGTCGCCGCGCGCCGGCCGTGCACGGCGGTCGCCGTGCAGGCGAACCGGGCGGTCGCCGAGTCCGACTGGATGGACACCTCCTCGCTCCCCGACCTGGTCGCGTGGATCGCCGATCGCCGGCCGCTCGTCGTGGCGATCGACGCGCCCCAAGGCTGGAACCGCCGCCTTCTCCTCCCCGAGAGCCGCTCGCGGGTCTGCGATCACGCGCTCCTGCGCCGGGGCATCGGTGTCTATCAGGTGCCGGTCAAGGCCGAGGTGGGGAGCGGCGACGCCGCGCTGCCGGCGTGGATCGAGGTCGGTTTCGACCTCTTCCGCGCCCTTCGCCGGCCGACACGCGGCTTCGAGCTCGCGCGGCCCGATTCTCTCCCCGGCGCGTTCGGCCAGCCGCCCGTGGTGATGGAGGTGTATCCGCACGCCGCCTTCGTCACCCTGCTGGGCGGCGTGCCGCAGCCCAAATCGACGCGGCGTGGCCTGCGCGACCGCATCGCCGTGCTGCGCGAGCACGGCCTGCGCTGGGACAATTACTTCGACCACGACTCGCTCGACGCGCTCGCCGCCGCCCTGACCGGGCGCCGCTACTTGCAGGGGCTCGCCCACGGCGTGGGCGACGCGCGCGAGGGGCTGCTCTGGCTCCCGGTGCCCGAGTCTGAGCTGGAGGAGCGCTACCAGCCGCTGGCCGGCGCCTGAGTCGACCGTCGCGCACGACGGGGTGCGCAACGCAGGGCGTGAGGCATGCAACGCAGGGCGTGAGGCATGTAACGCGGGCGTGAGGCATGCAACGCGGGGCGTGAGGCATGCAACGTGGGGCGTGAGGCATGCAACGTGGGGCGTGAGGCCGGACGAGACGCTGGGCAGGGGAGGCGGCGCGGGGCGGCGGGCCATGACGGCCCGCCGCCCCGCCTCACATCACGATCTTGTTGAGGGGGAACTCGACGATGCCCTGGGCGCCGGCCTCTTTGAGGCGCGGGATGAGGGCGCGTACGACGATCTCGTCGAGGATCGTGTTCACGGCCAGCCACTGCCGGTCGCTCAGGTGCGAGACCGTGGGCGTGTGCAGGGCGGGGAGGACGGCGAGCACGCGCGCGAGGTTCTTCTCCTCGACGTTCAGCATCAGGCCGACCTTGTCGAGCGCATTGATGGCGCCGCTGAGGAGCATGACGACGTCTTCGATCTTGCGCCGCTTGGCGGCGTCGCCCCACGCCTTGCGGCCGGCGATGAAGCGCGTCGTCGACTCGAGCACGGTGTCGATGACGCGCAGGTTGTTGGCGCGCAGCGACGACCCGGTCTCGGTCACGTCGACGATGGCGTCGGCGAGGTGCGGGAGCTTGGCCTCGGTGGCGCCCCAGCTGAACTCGACCTTGGCCGCGACGCCTCGCTCGGCGAGCCAGCGCTCGGTGACGCCGACGAGCTCGGTGGCGACTATCTTGCCCTCGAGGTCGGCGACGGTGCGAAGCGGCGACGCCTCGGGTACGGCGACCACCCAGCGCACGGCGCTGAAGCTCCGTTTCGCATAGACGAGTTCCGAGACCGGGAGCACGTCGGCCTTGTTCTCGAGCACCCAGTCGTAGCCCGTGATGCCGCAGTCGAGGGCGCCGTCCTCGACGTAGCGCGCCATCTCCTGGGCGCGCACCAGCAGGCACTCGATCTCGGGGTCGTCGATCGCCGGGTAGTAGGAGCGCGGCGCGATGGTGATGAGGAAGCCGGCTCGACGGAAGAGGTCGATGGTCGCCCCTTCGAGGCTTCCCTTGGGCAGTCCGAGCTTGAGGGTCATATGCTTCTCCACCGGTGCGGCTGGGTGAACGTCGGCGCGTAGTCTACTGCAGTGGCGGACGGGGCGGGGCCGCGAGCCGCGGTTCAGTCCTGGAAGATCGCCACCAACTCGCCGACGACGTCGCCGGCGTCGTTCTTGACCGGCGGCCGCGCCAGCCTGACCGCCGGCACGGGTACGGCCTCGAGGGCGAGGAGCCGGGCGACGAGGCCGACGCTCGCCGCGCCGACGGCGCGGTCGGCGCCGTCGAGGACCTTGACGGCGAGCCCCCGGCCGTCCGCCAGCGAGACGCAGCTCAGGCCTTCGGCGCCGCACTTGCCGGTCGCGCCGGCGAAGGTCTGCATCAGCACGGTGTCGAGCCCGCCCTCACCTTCGACAAGTGTGGGGTGCGCGCGCATCGCGGCGCCGATCTCGGGGAGCAGGGAGGGCATCAAGGCCCACGCCGAGGCCATCGTCTCGACCGAGGTGGCGTAGGCGACGACGCCGCAGCCGTCGACCCCGGTCGCGAGGTCGGCCGGGGCGGTGCCGACCGCGGCGGCGAAGGCGCGCAGCGCGGCGACCTGAGCAGGGTGCTCGGGCTGCTGGTAGGTCGCGAGGTCCCAGCCGTGGTGGACGGAAGCGGCGAGGAACCCGAGGTGGTTGCCCGAGCAATTGTGGCGCACGCCGAGGCCGCCGCCGGCGCGCAGCGCGGCTTCGTCGAGGCCGGCGTCGGCGAGCATGCGCCGGATCAACGCCGCGTGCTCGTCGGTGCCGTCGTGGGAGGCCGACATGATGGCGAGCTCCTCGGCGCCCCAGCCGAAGCGCTCGACGGTGCCGTCGGCGAGCCAGGCCTGCGCCTGGAAGGGCTTGGCCGACGAGCGCCAGTAGGTGACGAAGCGGGGGTCGCCCCAGCGCGCGACGATCTCGCCGTCGGGGCCGGCGACGGCGGCCACGGCGCGGTGGACGCTCTCCACCGTCGCGCCACGCCACGCCTGGACGACGATCTCGCGGTGCTGCCGCGGCCTCACCAGCGCTTGGGCGGTTCGCAGGCGAACGACGAGAAGCGCGGCTCGACCTTCTTGCTCTGGCACTTCGGGCAGACCGCCTTCTTCTTGCGCTCGTCCCACTGCGCGGTGATCTCGAAGTCGGTCCCGCACTTCTTGCAGACGTACTCGTACACGGGCATGGCGTCCTCCTCCGGGGACCAGGGCGTGATCGGTGCCGTCGATCCAATTCTGGCCCACGGAGGCGTGGCTGTCACGCATCGCCGTCAGGTCGTGCCGGGATCGGCCGGCAGAGCGACGGCGGTCGGCGGCGCGGCACGCGGGCGACGGCGGCCGCCACGCGAGACTCGGGCACGCCGGCGACGGACTCGCCGCTCACGGGTCGCCGCGCATCCCACGACACGGTGCGCGGGGGCCGTGCGCCGGGCGGATGGAGCACGACCGGTGCAGCGTGTAGCATCGTCGAGGCCCCCCTGACCCGCGAGAGGAGCACCGTATGCAATTCCGCAGCTTCGGCCGGCTCGACTACGCGCCCTCCGCGCTGGGCTTCGGCGCCATGCGCCTGCCGGTGGTCGACGGCGCCCACGACCGCATCGACCGCGAGGCCGCGCGCGAGCTGCTGGTGCGGGCGGTCGAGGGCGGCGTGAACTACGTCGACACGGCCTACAACTACCACGGCGGCACCAGCGAGGAGTGGCTCGGCTGGGCCCTGCGCGGCGGGCTGCGCGAGCGCGTCAAGATCGCGACCAAGCTCCCGAGCTGGAAGGTCGAGCACGCCGACGACTTCGATCGCTTCCTCGACGAGCAGCTCGAGCGTCTCGGCACCGGCATCGACTTCTACCTCCTGCACTCGCTCGACGAGGACACGTGGCGCGACAACGTCCTGGCCCACGACGTGCTGGGCGCGGCCGAGCGGGCTCTCGCCGACGGCCGCATCGGCCACTTCGGCTTCTCCTTCCACGACCGCTACGAGGCCTTCGAGCTCATCCTCGGCGGCACCGACCTGTGGGAGTTCTGCCAGATCCAGTACAACTTCATGGACGAGGAGCACCAGGCCGGGCGCCGCGGGCTCGAGCTCGCCGCCGCCCGCGGCCTCGCCGTCGTCGTCATGGAGCCCCTGCGCGGTGGCCAGCTGGCGCGGCCGACGCCGGCCGCGGAGGAGGCGTGGGCGGCCGGCCTCGCGGAGCTCCGCTCCGCCGGCCCCCGGCCGCCCGAGTCCCCGGTCGAGTGGGCCCTGCGCTGGCTCTGGGACCAGCCCGAGGTCGCGCTCCTGCTCAGCGGCATGAGCACCCTCGAGCAGGTCGAGCAGAACCTGCGCTATGCGGGTCGCGCCGGCGTCGGAGTGATGACGCCCGAGGAGCAAACGGTCATCGCCCGCGTGCGCGAGGCCTACCGCGAGTCGACACCGATCCCCTGCACCGGCTGCAAGTACTGCCTGCCGTGCCCGAACAAGGTCGCGATCCCCGACATCCTCGACCTCTACAACGACGCCGTGGCCTACGCCGACGTCGAAGGGGCGCGCACGCGCTACACGTGGCTCGACGAGGAGACCCGGGCCCAGGCCTGCACCGCCTGCGGCGAGTGCGAGGACCGCTGCCCGCAGGGCATCGCCATCGCCGGCTGGCTCGAGAAGGCGCAGAGCTTCCTCGCGGTCGGCGACGACGAAGGCGGCTGAGTCCGACTGCGAGTGGGTGCCGGTCGCCCCCGGGTGCCGGTCGCCGCCCGGGTGCCGGTCGCCGCTGTGAGGCCGGCGGCGGCCTCAGCCGCGCCCGTCGAGCACGCGCTCGAGGCGGGGGACGAGCGGCGGCAGGTCGCCCTGCACCGTCTCCCAGAGGATCGCCGTGTCGACCCCGAAGTACTGGTGCACGACCACGTTGCGCACGGCGCGCAGCGTGTCCCACGGGACCTCGGGATGGCGGGCCACGACCTCGTCGGGTATCCAGCGCACCGACTCGCCCATGGTCGTCAGGTTGCGCAGGACCGCATCTCTCGTACGGCGGTCGGCGAGGAACTCGTCGTAGCTCATCCCGTCGGTGTACTCGGCGATCGCCGCGATCGCCTCAAGGATGTCGCGGACGCGGAAGCGCCAGTCGCGGAAGCGGATGCGCACCTCGCGCTCCCAGCTCGCCGCCGGCGGGATCGTCCAGGGCGGGCGGGAGGGCGGCTGGGAGCCTGAGCGTCCGGCCACGCTCACAGGACCTTCACCGCCTCGCCGAGGATCTGCTCGCGCATCTCGGGGCGCAAGGCGTCGGGGGTGGCCAGGTCGATGCGCGTGCCGAGCACGTCGCCGAGGAAGCGCTGCAGGCCGACGAAGGTGAACAGGCCGACCGGGACATCGGGGTCGAACTCGACCAGGAGGTCGACGTCGCTGTGCTCGTGGGCCTCGTCGCGCGCCGTCGAGCCGAAGAGCGAGAGGTGGCGCACGTGAAACGCGGCCAGCTTGCTGCGGTTGCGCGTCAGGCGGCGGATGGTCTCGCGGCGGGTCACGCGATCATTCTACCGAACGCGGGCGGCGGCGGCCTTCTGCGGCCGCCGCCCGTCCTCGACCGATGCACCGCGCGTCGCACTGGCCGCCGGCCCCGGCGTCACCCTATGCCGCCGCGCGCCGCGCGCAGGTCGCGCAGGAACGGCTTGTGCAGGAAGCTGGCCTCGTCGAGCGCGCAGAGCCGCTCGAACATCGGCATCGTGACCGTGAAGGCGAGCACGTCGCGAGGGAGCTGGTCGCGCATCGCGACGTCGGTCGCGCCGATGACGGCCTGCGGCCGCTCGAGGTCGTCGAAGGTGGCGACGAGCTGACCGCAGCCCGAGCTGAACGGCGCGCCGACCGGCGGTGGGTCGCCCCAGGCGTGGTGGTAGTAGGCGCCGATCTGCAGGACGCTCAGCTGGTCGGGGTTCACCCAGAAGGTGACACTGCGCAGGTACCCGAAGAGGTCGGGCTTGAGCGGGCCGATGAGGAGATGCGCATGCTCCGAGCGGTAGACGGGCGAGTCGTCGAACCACCCGGCCATGAGCTCGCGCGAGGCGCGCAGGCCCTCGTCGCCCCAGAGGAAGTCGATGTAGTCGTCGCGGCTGCGCGTGACCACGCCGCAGAGCGCGCGGCCGGCGCCGCCGCAGCCGAAGCGCTCGGGGGTGAGGTGCAGGGTCTTGCCCTCGAGCCAGGGCCCCCAGAAGTCGAAGACGCAGCGCCCGCCGTCGCGTCCGCCGCCCGGCTCGACGAGCGGCGCGAACGGCGCCGGGTCGGGCGCGTCGTAGAAACCGATGAGGGGCCGCTTCAGCTCGAGGGCGGCGAGCAGTGCCCCCGGGTCGGGTCGCCGTTCGGCTCGTGGCGCGCTCATCTCGTCCTCCCGTCGTCGTCGCGCGGGCTTCGCCGCGACGCCCTCCTGCGGCGAGCCCCGTATCGTCCGGCCGTGACTTCGGTCCCACCCCGTGTCGTGCAGCCGGGACTTCAGCCCGGAACCCGTCTCGTCCTGCCGCATTCTAGCCCCCTGGAGCCTCGAGCGGATGCGAGCGTGTGAGTGCGTGCCCTCCGTCGTCTAGAATCGGGGTCGTGAGAACGGCCCGCCTCTCCAAGTCGCGCATCACCGCCGGTCTGCAGTGCCCGCGTCGCCTGTGGCTCAGCGTCCATCAGCCTCAGCTCGAGGTCTACTCGCCCGACGTGCAGCGCCGCTTCGCCGCGGGGGCCGACCTGGGCGAGGTGGCCCGCGGGCTGTACCCGGGGGGCACGCTGGTCGGCGAGGGCGTGCCGCTCAGCCAGGCGTTGCGCGAGACCGAGGCCGCGCTGGCATCGCCCGGCGACGTGATCCTGTACGAGGCGACCTTCCGTCACGCCGGCGTGCTCGTGCGTGCCGACATCCTCGAGCGCCGCGACGGCCGCGTGCGCATGGTCGAGGTCAAGTCGTCCACCCGCCTCAAGGAGCACCACCTGCCCGACGTTGCGATCCAGGCCTGGACGATCGAAGGCGCCGGCCTGCCGCTCGACGTCGTCAACGTGGCCGTCATCGACACGGACTACGTGTACCCGGGCGGGGGAGACTACCGCGGCCTGCTCAAGGAGATCCCGGTGGCCGACCAGGTGCGGCCGCTGCTCGCCAAGCTCCCGGGGTGGGTGCGCGGCCTCCAGGAAGTGCTCGCCGGAGGTCTGCCCGTCATCGCCACCGGGGCGCAGTGCCGGCGCCCCTTCGAGTGCCCCTTCCTCCCCTGGTGCGAGGAGCGCGAGGGGCGGGCGCCGCGGGCGGCCGTCGTGCCCTCGCCGCCCGAACCGCCCGACCCGGCCCTCGGTATCGTCGACGAGCGCGCGGCGCACTACCTCGCCGAGCTGCCGTACCCGCGCCTCTACCTCGACTTCGAGACCGTGCAGTTCGCGGTGCCGGTGTGGGCCCGCACGAAGCCGTATCAGCAGCTCGTCTTCCAGTGGTCGCTGCACGTCGAGCGCGAGCCGGGGGTGCTCGAGCACCGCGCCTTCCTCGACACCAGCGGGGGGCCGCCGAGCCGGGCGGCCGCCGAAGCCCTCGTCGAGGCGGCCGGCGCCGCCGGCCCGATCTTCGTGTACCACGACTTCGAGAAGTGGCGCCTGCTCGAGCTGGCGCAGATGGAGCCCGACCTGGCGCCGGCCCTCGAGGGCGTCATGGGCCGGCTCGTCGACCTCTACCGGCTCACGCGCGAACACTACGAGCACCCGGCGCTGCACGGCTCGTACTCGTTGAAGAACGTGCTCCCGACCGTCGACCCCCTGCTCGATCACGCCCTGCTCGAGGAGGTGCGCGACGGGCTCTCCGCCCAAGCCGCCTTCCACGAGGCCATCGCCCCCGACACGCCGGCCGAGCGCCGCGACGAGCTGCGCGCCGGCCTGCTCGAGTACTGCGGTCTCGACACCCTCGCCCTGGTGCGCCTCGCGCATCGGCTCGAGGGCCGCCGCTGAGCCAAGGCGAGGGCCGAGCGACGGCCACCGCCGAACGAGCGCCGCGCCCGGCGGAGGGCTGCGGCCGACAGACGGGCGCAGCGGATCGAGTGCCGCGGCCCGAGACCCCGTCCCCGAGGAGGGCCAGATGAAAGTGGTCGCGTTCAACGGCAGCGCCCGTGCCGACGGCAACACGGCGATCATGTTGCGCGCCGTGCTCGACGAGATCGCCGCGGCGGGCATCGAGACCGAGCTCGTGCAGCTCGCCGGCAAGCGCTTCGCGGGCTGCACCGCCTGCCTGAAGTGCGCGGAGACGAAGGACAACCGCTGCTCGGGCCTCAAGGACGACGGCCTCAACGCCTGTATCGAGCACATGCTGGAAGCGCAGGCCATCATCCTCGGCTCGCCGACCTACTACGCCAACTGCACGGCGACGATGCAAGCGCTGATGGAGCGCGCCGGGTACGCGACGCGCAAGAGCGGTAACCCGCTGGCGCGCAAGCTCGGCGCGGCCGTCGTCGTCGCCCGCCGGGCCGGCGCGATCCACGCCTTCGACTCGATCAACCACTGGTTCCAGATCAACGAGATGCTCGTCGTCGGCTCGAGCTACTGGAACATCGGCATCGGACGCGAGCCTGGGGACGTCGAAGGCGACGCCGAGGGCCTCGAGACCATGCGCGCCCTCGGTCGCAACATGGCCTGGGCGCTGGAGGGCCTGTACGGGTGAGCGGGGCGCGGCGAGCGCGCGGCGGGCATCGCGGCGGACGGCGCGACCGCCTCGCGCCGGCTTTCGCCGCGGCTCGTGATGCGCGATACTGAGCGCGGATGGCATGGATCCCGGACAGCGCGCGGGCGTTTCTCGGCGGCTTCCTGACGACGCTGCTCTTCGTCGCCGTCGTCGTCCTCGGTCTGGGCGGCGTCTTCCTGCTCGTGCACTATCTCGCCGGCCCGGTCGGGGGTTGAGGGCGGCCGCGGCCGCCGCTGCGGGCCGCGTCTCCGTGTCGGCCTCGAGCCGTGCACCCGTCGCTCCCATCGGGGTGTGATCCCCAAGCGCGACCGGCACATCCCCACAGTCCCGCGTCCATGCTGCACCGCTCCGTACGGCCGACGTCGAGCAGCCTCGCGCGTGCGGCCGTTGCCCAGGGGCTGCGCGCTCGTGTAGCCGAGGCCAAGCGGCCTCGCGCCCATTCGGTGGTGCCCACCGTGCACCCGTAGTAGCGCCGGCCGCGCGAACGCGTACAATCAACGTGTCGAGACGGCCGTCGCGATCGTGACCGGGACGGCCGCTGCCGAGAAGGAGGTACGCGCGTGGCGCGCTACAGGGAGCGTCTCTACACCGATTGGAAGCGCAGCGCGCTCCAGTTCGCGTTCTTCGCCGTCATCGTGCTCTTCGCGCTCATCGTCATCGAGCCGCGGCGCGGATACTTCTGGGCGATCCTCTTCGTGGTCGGTGGCAGCTGGATCATGGCCGGTCTCTTCCTGCGTCAGAACGCGTACCGTTGCGGCAAGTGCAAACGCATCTTCCGCCCGCCGGCGTCGGTCAACTTCGTCACACCGTCCGCCGTGGGCAAGAATCCCGACGGCACCTACTACAGCTACAAGACGCTCGCGTGCCCGCACTGCGGCACGCGCGGCAAGGCGCGGGTCGTCACCCGGGGCGAGCTGAAGTCGACCGGCGAACTGCTCGGCGAGCGACCCGGGCGACGGCGCTAGCCGGCGCCTCGGCGAGCGCCGGCGCCGAGCGCTCGCCTGCTCGCCGCCCGAGGGGGGGTAGCGGACCGGCCGCACGCCGGCGGGTGGGCAGCAGCGCGAGCGAGCGGACAGGCAGCCAACCAACCAGGCAGGCAGGCAGGCAGGCGTGGTCGACCTCCCCGATCAGTCCCTGAGCGACGGCGTCGTCACGCTCGCGGTGAGCGGGCCGGACGACGCGGTCGACGTGGCCGCCGCCGTACCCGCGGGCGAGCCGGGAGCGTGGGAGGCGACGCCAGGGCCTTACACCGCCGAGCAGGCTCGGCGCATCCTCGCCAGGTGGGAGGAGGCGCGGCGGCTCGGTTCGCGGGTCGCGCTCACCGTGCGCGACGCCGACGACGGCCGCTACCTCGGGGCCGTCGTTCTCATGGCCGGCACCCCCGAGCGACCCCAGGATGACGCGGCGCGCACCGAGCTCGAGGTCGCCTGGTGGGTGGCGCCGTCGGAGCGCCGCCGGGGCGTCGCCGCGCGCGCCGTGGCGCTCGTCGCCGCGTGGGCGCGATGCGCGCCCGGCGTCGACCTGCTCTGGGCCGAGATCGACCCCGACAACGAGGCCTCCCTGCGCGTGGCGCTCGCCAGCGGCTTCGCCGAGGACGAGCGCCTCCAGCGGGACACCGGGGCGATGGTCGTGTTCAGGCTGCGGACGTCGGCGTAGGCGGAGGGGCGTCGGGCGCGAACGCGGCGCCCGCGTCTGAGGCGGTGCCGGCCCCGAGCGCGGCACCGAGGCGGAGCAGTTCGCGCTCGGTCACGGCGGCGACCTCGGCCGGCGCGGCCTGCACCACCCGCGCCGGCGGCAGGCTGGCGAGGAAGTCACGCCCGTACGACATGCCGGCGACGCGCGGGTCGAGCACGACCACGACGCCGACGTCGCTCTCGGTGCGGATCAGACGACCGAAGCCCTGCCTGAAGCGGAGGACCGCCTCGGGCAGGTAGAAGCTGCGGAACCAGTCGCACCCGGTGGCCTCGCAGTGGCGACGGCGCGCCTGGAAGAGCGGGTCCTGCCGCGGGAAGGGGAGCTTGGCGATGACCAGGCAGACGAGCGTCTCGCCGGGGAAGTCCTGGCCCGTCCACATCGTGTCGAGCCCGAGGAGGACGGTGCCGGGATGGGCGCGGAACTCCTCGGCCAGCGCGCTCGCGCTGCCGTGCAACCCCTGGGCCAGCACGAGCACGCCGTCGTCCTCGACGTAGGGCCCGACCTCGGCGGCGACGCGCTCCATCTCGCGCCGGTTGGTGAACAGGGCGAGCGTGCGGCCGCCGGTGACCGCAGCCAGCCGGCTGAGGCGGTCGGCCTGGCGCGCCGGCAGCTCGTCGCGGTCGTAGCGGCCCTGTTCGCGCTCGAGCACGAGCACGGCCTGGCGCTCGAAGTCGAAGGGCGAGGGGAAGACGCGCTCCTCGACCTCGAGGTCGCCGTCGAGCCCGAGGACGTCGCGGACGTAGGCGAAGGAGCCGGCCACGGTGAGCGTCGCGCTGGTCAGGACGGCGCCGCGGAGACGCTCCCAGACCTCGGCGCGGAGGCGGCCGGCGACCGAGAGCGGCGTGCGCGAGAGACTCCAGCCGCGGCGCGGGCGACGGTCGCCCGCGGCCATCGCCTCGATCTCGGCCCACACGACCTGCGCGGCGTCGTCGACGTCGCTCGCCGCGGCGACGAGCTCGGCGGCCGTGGCGGCTGCGTCGAGGGCGCCGAGGACGGCGGCCGCCTCGGGGTGCTCCGGGTCGAGGGCCTCGGCCGCGGCGGCGAGGGTGGTGGCCAGCTCTCCGAGCACGGCGGCCAGTGCCTCGGCGGCGGCGGCGAACGTGTCCCATGCGGGCTGCTCGCGGAGTCCCGGTGTGAGCCAGACGGTCGGCGCGTAGCCGGCCTGGCGACCGCCGCGGGGGGCGCCGCCCTCGTCGGCCAGGGCGGCCAGGGCGGCGAGTGACAGGCCGAGGTCGTCGCTGAGCTCGGGGAGTCTCTGCAGCGCCCCCTCGACCGCCTCGGCGGCGGTCGCGAGCACGCGCCCGTCGGCCGGCTCGGCGTGGCGGGCGGCGGCGCGCAGGCGGGCCGCCAGCGGACGCTGGCGGCCCTTGCCGCGCAGGTCGGCGGCGAGGGCGTCGAGCGCGGGGGCGTCGATCGCCGCACCGTAGGCCGACAGCGCCTCGCCCTGGAGCAGGTGGGCCTCGTCGATCACGAGATCGGCGAACGCCGGCAGGGTGTCGGGGCCGGTGAGCAGGAGGGCGTGGTTGACGCAGACGAGGTGGGCCGCTTCGGCGCGGCTGCGCGCCACCCGCCAGTGGCAGTGGCGGCGGGCCGGGCAGCGGCGGCCCAGGCAGGCCGCCCGCGAGGAGCGCAGGTCGCGAGCCAGGGCGGCGAGGGCCGGGAGCTCCTTCGTGGCGCGGTAGGGGAGGGCGGAGAGGTCGACCTCGCCGCGGCGTGCCCTGCCGACCAGGTACGCGAGGGCCAGCAGACGGTCGCGGTCGGGGAGGGCGCCCGCTTCGGTGCGCAGCGCCTCGTCGAGCCGCCGGCGGCAGATGTAGTTCTCGCGGCCCATCAGCGTCGCCCAGCGCCAGCCCTCGGGCAGGCCCTGCGCGACCAGCGGCAGCTCGTGGGCGGCGAGCTGGCGCTGCAACGCCTTGGTCTTGGTGCTGACCACCACGCGTTCGCCGCCGGCGGCGCTGCGGAAGGCGGCCGGTACGAGGTAGGCGAGGCTCTTGCCCATGCCGGTGCCGGCCTCGTACAGGGCGACGCCGCCGCGCTCGAACACGCCGGCGACGGCCTCGGCGAGCTGCGTCTGACCCGGCCGGCGGCGAAAGCCCGGGAGGCGGGCGGCGAGGCCCTCGTCGAAGTCGGCGCGCCACGCCTCGGCCTCGCAGGGCAGCAGCGGCAGGCGCTCGCCGCCCGGCGGTGAGGGCTCGGCGACGAGCGGGGGCGGCGCCTCGTCGGGCAGGGCGCCGAAGGCGTCGAGCAGGCGCAGCGGCGCCCAGCCGGCGGTCGTGAGCAGGCCGCGCTCCTCGGGGGGCAGGCCGGCGGCCCGGGCGCAGAGCCGGGCGAGCAGGGCGGCCGTGGACTCGGCGTCGGTGAGCGCGCGGTGCGCGGGCTGCGGCAGGCCCAGGTCGTCGGCGAGCACGCCGAGGGCGTGGCGGTCGAGCTCGGGGTAGAGGAAGAGCGCGGCGTCGAGGGTGTCGAGCCAGTCCGCGCCCAGCGGGGTCAGGCCGTGACGCCGGGCGCCTTCGTCGAGGTGGACGCGGTCGAAGGCGACGTTGTGGCCGGCGACGACCGCGTCGCCGACGAACGCCCTGAGGCCCTCGAAGGCCTCGGCGAACGGGGGCGCCCCGGCAAGGTCGGCGTCGGTGAGGCCGGTGAGCCGCTGGACGAACAGCGGCACCGGGATGCCGGGGGCCACCAGCGTGGAGAAGCGGTCGACGACCGCGAGGCCGGCGTCGAGGCGTACGGCGCCGACGTCGATCACGCGGTCGCGCCGCGGGTCGAGACCGGTCGTCTCGGTGTCGAGGACGACGAGATCGGGGGCCGAGCGGGGCATCCGGCTGAGGATAGCAGACGCCGCGGCGTGCTCCGCGACGGCGCCGGGTGACGGTCGGACGTCGAGCAGGGGAGTCGAGACCGGCGATCCGAGGCCGCGTCGCCGGTTTCGTGCCCGACGGTCGGCGGAGCGTGTGGCGGAGGCTCGGACCCGGGCGCTGCCCGGCCGTTCTCAGCTCGCGGAGAGTCGCCGGAGCGTCTCTGCGGCGGCGGCGGCGATGAGGCTGAGGAGCTCGGCCTGCCCCTCGCCGGCGTCGCCGGCGAGCGTGAGCGTGAGCACGAGACGGTCGTCGCCGCAGGGGGCCGAGGCGACGACGACGCGCGCGGTGTCTGTCTGGGTCGTGTGCCCGCGCGCCTCGCTGTCGGCCGGCACGCCCGAGGCGCCCGCGCTCGTGGAGCCGCAGCTGGCCACACAGGAGAGGCCGCCCAGGGCGTGGGCGCCGATCGCCGCCGCGTGCTGGAGCACCTCGGGCACGCTGGACTGGCCGACCAGATCCGCGTAGGCGGCGGTCACCCGCTCAAGGGCCGTGCGCAGCGTCAAGGTGTGCGCGTCGCTCTCCCGGAGCTGGGCGAAGACCTTGGCATTGTGCAGGGCGACCGCGGCCTGCCCGGCGAGCGCCCGCGCGAGCCGCATGTCCTGCCGGTTGAATCGGCGCTCGCGGTGGTGGTCGAGCACCTCGAGCAGACCGATGGCGCGGTCCTGGTAGACCATCGGCAGGATGAGCAGCGACTTGTCGCCGTCGCGGCGCATGATCGCCACCTCGGCGGCGTCGGCGTGCGGGTCGCTCACGTTGACGGTGATGGGCTCGTGGTCCTCGAGGGCACGCTTGGCCATGGGGAACTGGTGCACCGCGTAGGTCATCGAGTCGGGCACGCGGTTGCCGAGGTCGTCGTAGTCGGCGAGGACCCGGACCTTGCGCGTCTCGGGATCGTACTCGGAGATCGCGCAGAAGTGGCACTCGAGCAGGCTGGTCATCTGGCGGGCGACCTCGCGCAGCAGCTCGGGAAGGTCGAGCTGGCTGGTGACGGCGATGGCCGTGCTGACGAGCGTCTCCAGCTCTCGCTCGCGGGCCAGACGCGCGGCGAGGTGGTTGCGGCCGCCGATCAGGTGCGTGAGCTCGTCGATGTCCTCCTGCTTGATGCGCCGGTGGCCGCCGGCCGTGCGCGTGCAGGGGAGGAAACCGGACGCCGTCCAGCGGCGGATCGTGTGCGGCGAGACGCCGAGGCGGCGGGCCGCGAGCTGTACGCTCAGATACACGGCAGGAAAACTACCGGGGGGCCGGGCCCGAGTCAACTACGCGCAAGTTTGCCGACTCCCGTAAGCGAAGTTTGGCGAACCATCGCACGTGGCGGAAACACCTGCACACGCGAGATGATGAGGGCGTCTGTGAAGAGCGTGCGACAGTACGGTTTTCCGGATCCCCCTCCGTCGCCAGAGGCAGACCTCGGGACTCGTCTGGCGAGACGAAGGGCCCGCGGCCCGGGAGCGCCGCCGCGGGCCCTTCGGCGTTCTCCCGGGCGTCGCGAGGCGGGTCGGGCAGCGAGGATGGAGGCCGCGGTCACGAAGGGCGCCGCGCGGTCAGGAACGTCGCGGCGCGATGAGGAAGGGTGCCGCGCGGTCGTGAAGCCTTCCTTCGCCGGCTCGCGACGGGTGTCGCGCCTCACGGGGCGCGTCGCGCCTCACGGGGCGCGTCGCGCCTCACGGGGCGCGTTGCGCCTCACCCGGCGTGTCGCGCCTCACCCGGCGCGTCGCGCCTCGACTGCGGCCGTGGCCGAGGCGACCAGCGTGAGCAGCTCGACCTGGCCTTCGCCGGGCGGCTCAGCGAGGGTGACGGCGAGCGTCATGTCGGAGGCTCCGGAGGCGTCGCGGGCGACGACGAGGCTCGCCGGGCTCGCTGCGTCGCCCTCGGCCGGGGTCGCCACGGTCCGGTCGCCGAAGGCGCCCGCGGCGACCCCGGAGAGGCTGGCGACGCAGGAGATGGCGCCGAGCCCCGAGCACACAGCGGCGGCCACCGCCTGCAGCACGCCTTCGGTGTCGGGCGCCGCGACCATCGCGGGCACCCTGTCGGTCAGCGCCACGAGGGCGTCGCGCAGCAGGGCGATGTCGTGGTCGCCGCGCCGCCGCTCGGCGAAAAGCGCCGCGTTGTGCAGGGCCACGGCCGCCTGCCCCGTGATGGCGTCGCAGAGCCGCAACTCCTGGCGGGAGTACTTGCGAGAGCGCTTCTGGTCGACGATCTCGACGAGGCCCACGGATTCGCCCTGGTGGATGAGCGGCGCCATCAGCAGGCTGCGATCGCCGTCGCGCCGCATCACCGCGAGCTCGGCGGGATCGGCCGCGGGGTCGTCGACGTTGACGACCTCGGTCGTCTGCCCGATCAGGACCTTGCGGGTCAGGGGGAAGTCGGCCAGCTTGTAGGGACCCTGGTCGGGGAGGCGCCGGCCGAAGTGGTCGTACTCGGCCAGCGTGCTCACCGAGTCGGTCTCGGCGTCGTAGACCGAGATGGCGCAGAAGTGGCAGTCGAGCAGGCTCGTCATGCGGTGTGCGATCTCGGCCAGCAGGTCGGTCAGGTCGAGCCTGCTGGCCAGGGCGATCGAGGTGTTGACGAGGACCTCGAGCTCGCGCTCGCGGGCCATCTGTGCGGCGAGGTGGTTGCTGTTGCCGATCGCGCGCGCGAGGTCGTCGATGTCGCGCTCGTCGATGCGGCGATGGCCGCCGGCCGTGCGCGTACACGGCAAGAACCCGGTGCCCGTCCACCGTCGCACGGTGACGGGGGAGACCCCGAGGCGACGCGCCGCCTGCTGCACATTGAGGAACATGCGGCGACCGTAGTGGAGCCGTGCCCCAGCGTCAAATTCCTGCAGGTTTGGCGCGTCGCGGTGAGCAACTTCGCGTAGGGAAGAGGGCTGGAAGGAGACGCGTTCTCTCTGACGTGCTCGACGAGCTTGCGATCGGCGACCGCGCAAGTTCGGCGGGGCCGGCCCACGGAGTGGCCCCTCGAAGAGTCTCGCCGTCATGCGGACCCTGCGATGGGGTGCGGTTGCGGTGGGGAGGTCAACGCGCACGTCGCTGACCGCGATCGACGCGAGCGCCGCCGCTCCTTCGACTCTCGGGATCGGCGCCCTGCCGTGCCGGCCCCACTTCGCCGGGTCCGGTCGCCGCCGCCCGTGCCGTTGGCATAGCATGGGGAGGCGGCACAGCCGCCCGGCGGCACGACCATCCCGAGGAGAGACCCCTGTCATCACGACGCTCCCAGCTGCGGCGTTACCTGCGCGACTACCCGCGCCAGTTCTGGGTGCTCGTCCTCGGCATCTTCGTCTACGTCGCGGCGGCCGCGCTCGCCTTCCCCTTCGAGGGCATCTACCTGCACGAGGAGCTCGGCGTGTCGATGAGCGTCGTCGGGCTGCTCTTCGGCGGCGTGGTCTTCCTCGTCATGCCGCTGCAGTTCTGGGGCGGCCACCTCACCGACCGCCTCGGCCGGCGCCCGATGCTCGTCCTCTCGCTGCTGATGGGCGTCCTCTGGTTCGTCGGCTTCGCCTACGCGAACGCCGCCTGGCAGGTGGCCATCATCGTCGCCGTCGAGAGCTCGTTCGGCTGGCCGCTCTTCCAGACGGCGAGCAACGCGATGATCGCCGACCTCATGCCGGTCGCCCGGCGCCAGGAGGCCTACAGCATCACCCGCGTCGCCATGAACACCGGCGTCGTGCTCGGCCCGGCGACGGCCTTCCTCGCTCTCGGCTTCGGCGCGTCGTACCGGCAGCTGTTCCTCGCCGCGGCCGTCGGTATCCTCGCCATCGCCGTCACCATGCTTCTGTGGATCCGCGAGAGCCGGCCGGCCAGCGCTCTCGAGCCGCCGCGCAAGGACGCGCGCGGCAACATCGGCTTCGAGGTCGTGCTGGCCGACCGGCGCTTCCTGTTGTTCTGCGCGGTCGCCGTGCTGCCGGTCTTCTGCTTCGGCAACTTCGGCTCGATCTTCTCCGTCTACATCGTGAGCTTCCTCGACATCAGCGCCCGCACGTGGGGGGTCCTGCTGGCCTACAACGCCGGGATCGTCGCGCTTCTGCAGTTCCCGCTGATCCGGGCCACGCGTCGCCGCAACCGCATGCTCCTGCTCGCCCTCTCGAGCGCCCTTCTGGCTATTGGCTTGGGCGGTTCGGCACTGGCCGTCGGCATCGTCTCGCTCGTGATCCTCGTGACCGTGATGAGTGTCGGGGAGGTGTTCCTCTCGCCGGTGGCCGCGGCCGAGGTGTCTGACCTCGCGCCCGAGGCGGTGCGCGGCCGCTACATGGGGGTGTGGACCGTGGTCTGGAACGGCGGCGCCGCCCTCGGCCCCCTGTACGGCGGCTGGGCGATGGACACCCTGGGCGGCCGCGAGGCCTTCGGCACCCTGCTCGGCATCGGCATGCTCGGGGCCGTCCTGTTCGTCCTGCTGGCGCGCAAGGGGATGGGCGTGCCCGGGGTAGGCCCCGGCGCGGTGCCGCCGGTGCCGCTCGAGGCCATGCGGCCCGCCGAAGGCGGGGTGCGCGCCGAGACCTGAGGCGCGGCGCGCCTGCGCGCCGCGCTCCCCGGCGCCGGTCGTCTCAGTCTGCCGGCAGCCCCGCGACGAGAGCGTCGAGGGCGGCCCGCCGACCGTCGTCCAGCAGCGGGCCGCGGGCCTCGGCCGCGGCCAGGATTTCGCGCACCCGCTCGGCGGCGACGTCGTACTCGTCGCGGCCCTGCGCCGCCCACATCTCGTGGCTGAGGCGGGTCGAGATCGCCGGCATGAAGAGCTCTCCGGCGCGCAGGCGCCGCTTCGTCTCGGGGTCGCGCAGGAAGTGGCCGTCGAAGCCGGCGCGCTCGACGGCCGCCGCCCCGGCGGTCTCGGCCGAGACCTCGACCTCCCCCAGCATGCGCTTGATCATCGCCGCGATCTCGGCGTCGATCACGATCTGCGGCAGGCTGAGGATGCCGGCGCCGCCGAGCAGGCCGATGCCCCCGGTGATCAGGTCGGCGCCGGCCTCGGCGACGAAGAGGCCCTTCAGGGCCTTCTCGTACCCCGCCTGGATGCCGTGCGCCTTGGCGTCGGTGGCGAGGCCGGGGCAGAGGACGGGGAAGCCGAGGTGGTGGGAGACCTCGGCGATGGCCGCGACCATCAGCGCCGTCTCGAGGGCGCCGAACGAGAACGTGCCGGCGTGCATGTCGAGCAGGCTGGCCCCGGCGCCCATCATGAGCGGCGTGCCGGGTGCGGCCAGGGCGATGGTCGTCGCCACGGCGAGGAACTCGGCGATGTTCAGGGTGACGGCGCCGGCGATCGTCACGGGCGCCGTCGCCCCGGCGATCGGCATGGGGTAGACGAGGATGGGCACGTGGTGGCGGGCCATCGCGATGGAGGCGTCGAGCATGTGGCCCTCGACCTTGAGGGGTGAGGCGGTGCAGCAGACGAGGCTCACGCGCGGCCGGGCAAGGAGCTCCACGTCGCCCTGGCCGAGCACGGCGAGAAGCTCGAGCATGGGCGCCACATGACCCATGTGGTGCACGTCGTGCTGCACGTGCTTGGTCGTCTCAGAGAGGACGGTGACGAGGTCGGCGAAGAGGCGCTGGTGGTCGGGCACCTCCGTGCCCGTCACCGCCGGCCACATGACGTCGACCGCGGGCATCGCGTCGCAGACCGCGGTCGCCCGCGCCAGGTCCTCGCTGGTGCTGGCGCGATAGGCGCCGGTCTCGTGGTCGAGGACGTGCGTGGGTGACCCGGAGGGGAGAAAGTGGACGTCCGAGCCGTCGAGCAGGCAGTCGTCGTCGGGGGTGGCGCCGCCGAGGAGGACCGTGCGGGGGCACGGCGCCAGTGCGCGCTCGACGAGCGCCCGCGAGAGGCGCGCCGTGCCGGCGGCACGGTCGGCGGCGGCGCCCTCCGCCTCGAGCAGATCGAGCGCGGCGCAGGCTCCGAAGCGCATCCCCTGGCGCTCGAGCAGCCCGCAGGCCTCGTCGACGATGAGCTCCTTCTCGGCCTGCGACAGCCATGTCGTGTGCGCCCGCATCGTGTCCTCCGGCGACGCCTGCGTGGACAGGTAGACCCTACGCGAACTCGGTGAGCGCAGGGAAGGGCGGGGCGCCCCGACCGGTCGCCGTGACGCGCCCCGCCGCCCCTCGCGCATCAGAGGTCGAGCGCCCTCCTCGCCGCCCGGACGCCGAGGGCGCTCTGCATGACTCAGAGGTCGAGCGCGCTCTGCAGGTCGCGGGCGTGCTCCTCCTCGATGATGAGGATGTCCTCGAGGGCCCGGCGCAGGCCGTACTCCTGCAGCATCTCCGCCTGGGCGATGCGCTCCCGGTAGCGCGCGATGGCGTCGAGCTCGCCGTCGAGGTCCTGCTCGAGCATCGTCTTCGAGTCGGGGGAGATGTGGATGTCGGCGACGTCCACCGCCGGCACCCCGCCGAGGAAGTCGATCTGGTCCGAGAGCGTGATCGCGTGCTGGTGCTCCTCGTTGGAGTGCACGGTCAGCTCGGCTGAGATCGCGTCGTACTGCGGGCCGGTGATCACCGAGGCGTGCTGGACGTACTGGATCAGCGCCGAGTACTCCTTGGCGAGGTCCTGGTTGAGGAGGTCGACGAGCTCGACCTTGGTCACGCTCCGCGGCGTCGGCGGCCCGGCCGCCTCGGTCGTCTTCGCGGGTGCGGACGCCTTCGCCGCCGGCGCCTTGGCCGGCGCCTTCCTGGCGGTCTTCTTGGCTGCTGACTTGGCCACGGGCTCTCCTTTCGTCACGCGCCCGGCCGTCGGGGCGTGTGGTTGCCGGCGAGCCTATGGTACCCGTGGCGCAACGGAGCCCTGGGCGGGGACGACGGCGGGGCGGCGGGCACGCGGCCGGCGGGGGCGGGCGCTCGCGAGCGCCCGCCCCCGCCGCGAGAAGCTCAGTCCGCGAGGGCCGTCTCGGCCGTCCAGTCCTCCGGCGGCCGGTCGCGTCGCAGCCTGCTGAAGGCGAGGTACAGGACCGGTACGAGGATCAGGGTGAGGATGGTGGAGGTGAACAACCCCACGATCACGACCACGGCCAGCGGGGT
>Ga0068711_1000902_pt1 | contig 20088 bp, 20 predicted proteins | sample MTBAKMMethaMetaG_FD_62224 | JGI IMG/M metagenome (GOLD analysis project Ga0068711, IMG submission 62224) | Enrichment culture microbial communities from Arthur Kill intertidal strait, New Jersey, USA, that are MTBE-degrading - MTBE-AKM (Arthur... | ecosystem: Environmental > Aquatic > Marine >...
CGCCTGCAGATCGCCAGAGCCTTCCTCAGACTTCGCCCTCCGCATACCGGCGATTTCGGGTTACAGGTGACGCCGAACCACCCGGGCTAGTCCCCATATATACTGAGACTCACGGGATAAATGCCTTCCCTCCTCCACCATTCCGCCACTGCGCAAGAGCAGCCTCACAAGCCCGCCGGTCTTCCTTACCGAAAAGATCGATCGCGGCAAGACTTCTTCTGATCTCAGGGATCAGAGAAGGAAGGAGGGCGACGTCCCCCTGGTAAACGATGAGACGCTGATCTCCGCTGGCCTCAACGACAGGAACGGGATCCCCCCTCACCACCGGAAGATTGTACGGCGGCAGGGAGATGTCATCGACAAGGAGGGCCCCGCGGTTTACCGCGACGTTTATTGCGGTCCAGAAGGCCGACGGACCGTAGGCGTCGTTGAATACGACGACAGGAGTTCCCGCAAGGGCTGCCGTAAGCCCGAGAGTGCCGGCGCCGCAGCAGGCGTCGATGAAGACATGGGGGTTCTGCCTCCCGATCTCCCGCTCGACCGAGCGGATCTTCGGGTTGTACGGCCTGGGAAACTCGATATGCATCTTCGAGACCTCCTTGTAGACGACAATGTCGCCGTACGAGGTGGCAAAGACGTTCGCCTGCACGTCGCAACCGGCAAGGAGGAGGTGGGCGGCAGAGGTTCCGTCCGGGCCGATACCCGGGAGGGCCGGCGTGGTGCGCACCACGCCCTGCACGGCGGGCACCTCCCTGACGATCCGCTCAGCAGCGCCACTGTCCGGGTGAGGGCTGAGGAGGACGAGGGAGTTTTCCGGGAGAAAGGGAGGGGCGGCCATCGCGAAGCCCGGGTTCGTGACCGGAACACCGGCCGCACGCAAAGGTTCGGTGCCGGCGAGCGCACCCTCCTCCACCAGAATCAGGTAGAAGGCGGCGAAGACGTCGTCGATGAACTGCTTCCCGCAGGCGCAGGCTCTGCCCGGTTCATAGTCCCGGGGCAGGGGGGCCGCCTTGTCGAGAGGCGCCCCGCGGCATCTGTCGCAGGGGGCAAAAACGTCGGGGAGGGACGCAAGGACAGGGCCGGCCTCGCAAATATGGTCTTTCCCACAGACCGGACATTGCATGAAGAGTAATCGGACAGGAGGGGGATAAACCTGTGGCCGGTTATGCCCCGTCGAGATCGATGATGTCGTCCGAGAACGACGTGAGCTGGGTGAAAAGGATCGGATCGATGCCGCTCTCCACGGCGAGGAATATCCCGGAGATATCGAGTATCTTCAGCTTGCTCGACACGAAATGGAGGAACCGGGAGAGGTCCCCGGAGGGGAGATAGATAAGCATGGCATTGATGGAGTCGATGAGGATGCAGGCGGGCAGATCGCCGCGTTTTTTCAGGCTCTCGGTCACGGCGATGGACAGGCCGGTCAGGTCGGCCGGGTTCGGGAGAAAGACGGAGCAGGGCATGTCTTCAGGTATTTTGCCGCCGGCATATTTCGTGATGGCGTCGATGAAACAGACACGGGAGAGATCGACGCCGTTTTTTCCGTAATATTCCCGGAGGTAGCGTGCCGGCTGGTTGATGGTGACGACGATCGCCTGGTAGCCCTTCTCCGTGATCTCCTTTATGACGGTCATGTTGTTCTCCTTGAACTGCCTCGCCGAGGAGAGCACGAGGTAGATCTGGGAGTTTTCAGGTGTGAAATGGACGATGCTCATGATGCATCACTACTTCGTCAGGAACCTGCGGAACGCCTCCGGTATCTCCTGCCGTCCCTCGGCGATGGAGGCGTTGAGCATTCTGAGGTTTTCGGCGATCTGATTGGCATTTGCGATCTGGATCCTGATCTGGTCCAGGATGCTCTCCTTCGAGGTGGTGCCGTCCGATAGGTCCTCGTGTATCATGGAGAGGTTGTCCCTGACAAGGGCAACAGGGTTTTTAAGCCGCAACGCCGATTCCGTGATGAAGGCGAGCATCGCCTCCTCGGTTTCCTGCCGCCGTATTGCGGATCCGATGATGCCGGCTGCAGCGCCGAGGGTGTCGATCTCGGCCCCGGCCCAGTAGCGTTCCTCTTCCGTTTCGTCGAAGCCTATGAAGCCCCACCAGCGGCCCCCGGCAGATATCGGGGCGATGACTTCAGACTTAACGCCGAGCGCCTCCATGTTTTTCCGCTCGCCGTCCCCGGCCGTGCCGATGTCGGTGAAAACGGTCTCGCCGGCACTGAGAGCAGGGATCCAGCTGACGACACCGGCGTCCTGGTACGATAGATTTTGCATCGCCGGATCGGTGATCGCCCCACCGCTGCCATCCCTCGTCCACTCATAACAGCCATTCATGAGCAGGTCACCGGTCCGTGGGTCTTCAGAGTTTTTGAAGAGGTATACCCTACGGACCGCGGTCGCCTCGCAGAGGTGCCTGAGCGCTCCGACGATTACGTCCTCCCAGCGTGGTGCGGTGAGAAAGAGTCCCGCCATTGTGTTGATCGCATCCAGAACGGCGTCCCGCCTGCGGAGGGCCTGTGTCGCCCGCACTTTGCCGGAGATGTCGAGGATCGAGGCGGTGAAGATCCCGCGGTCTCCGACGGATTCAACGGTGACAGCCACTGCGAGAAGGTTCCCGTCCTTCCTCTTCAGGTGCAGCTCGTGAAGGGCCTGACCACCGTCGGGGCCGGGGGCGGCGAGTGCTGCGAGATCAGGGCCGTCGATTACGCCGGACCATTGCATGACCCCCTCTATTTCAGAACGGTCATATCCTGCCATCGAGAGGAAGCGGCAGTTCGCCCTGAGGATCAATGAAGTACTGCCCGCCACAACAAGGCCGTCTCCTGCCGATTCAAAAACCGCCTCGTAGAGATGTTCATCGAAGTGAATGTCTTCTCTGCTCACATGGAGAGTGGGGGCGGTGTGGTATAATAAATGCGATCCCGAAGGGCAGGTTTCCAGGACACAGGCGCAGCGTTTCGACCTTTTCTTCGTATCCGCGTCGCATCTAGAAAATCACGGCAGGTTGAAGATCGTTCTGCACCGTTGGTCCTTAGCACGACTTTTTACCCGGCGCGCGGGAGCATTCAGAGCCGGGTCGCCGGAGAGGGGAAAAACCGAGGCGAATGCTTCTCTCAGAGAGCCGACAGAAAACGGTGTTTCGTTTCCCGGAGCGTCACGGTGGCCCATAAAAAGAGGGGGGACGCGGGCCCTTTCTTTCGGGACGTTTCAGCCGACAAGGATGTAGCCGTATCTGACGCGCCAGTAATAGGTGTTCTGTTCACGGTTGATCGTGAGCCGGACGTCGTAGGTGCCGTTTTCGGTGTAGACGTGGACCGGGTTCTGCTCCTCGGCAGTGTAGCCGTCACCGAACTCCCAGGACCAGGAGGTGATGTTCTTCACCATGCTCGTGTCGGTGAAGGCGACGGCGAGCGGTGCGGCTCCCTCGGTGACGTTCGCCTCAAAGTCGGCGTACTGCTCCTCCTCAAGGACGATGATGTAGTCCGGTTTCGTCACGGAGTAGGTAGTATTGGTGTCGTCGGTCACGCTGAGCGAGACGGTGTAGGTGCCCGGCGTTTCGTACGCATACCAGGGGTGCTGCTCGGTCGAGGTGCCGCCGTCGCCGAAGTCCCACGCCCATGCGACGACGTTCTCGACGGTACTGGTGTCGGTGAACAGGACGGTGAGGGGTGCGTAGCCTTCGGTGACGTCGGCGGTGAAGTTCGCCTCAGGCTCGATCGGCGCCGTCACGTTGATGAAGCCCTCCTTCGTGACCGTCCAGACGTTGTCCTCATCGTCGATGACGGTGAGGGAGACGTTGAAGACGCCGGGCGTATGGTAGGTGAAGAGCGGGTCTTCGAGGGTGCACATATAGCCGTTGCCGAAGTCCCACCACCAGTAGGTGATGTTGTCGATCTCACTCGTGTCGGTGAACTGGACGGTGAGGGGTGCATACCCTTCGGTGACGTCGGCGGTGAAGGTCACCCCCGGCCCGGTCACGTTGATGTAATCGGTTTTTTCTTCGGTGTAGGTGACGTTCGCTTCGTCGGTGACGGCGAGGCTGACGGTGTAGAGGCCGGGCTCTTCATAGGTGTAGACCGGGTTCTGCTCCTCCGATGTGGCGTTGTCGACGCCGAAGTCCCACCACCACGCGGTGATGTTCTCGACGCTGCTGGTGTCGGTGAAATTCACGGTGAGCGGTGCGGAACCTTCGGTCGGATCAGCAGCGAAGTCTGCCTTCGGCACTGTCCCGGTCACGTTGATGAAGTCGACTTTTTCTTCGGTGTGGGTATTGTTCGCCCCGTCGGTGACGGTGAGACTGACGGTGTAGAGTGCGGGCCCCTCATAGGTGTAGACCGGGTTCTGCTCGTCCGATGTGGCATTGTCGACGCCGAAGTCCCAGAGCCATGCGGTGACGTTCTTGACGGTGCTCATGTCGGTGAACCGGACGGTGAGCGGTGCTGCTCCCACGGTAGGTTCTGCAGTGAAGTCTGCCTTGAGGTCATCGTCGGGGAAGTCGACCGCCATGTCGATGAGGTACTTCTTGTTCGCGATGATCTCGTTGTAGGTTTCGCGGTCCGGGGCATAGACCAGTTGAATCCTCTCGCCGTCCGAGAGGGATTTGAAGGTAGCGTTGTTGGTGATATATCCGTCCCAGACATCGTGGAACCACCACCTGTAGAGTTCACCGTCATCGGTCACCTCAACGGGAATGTCGTTGACGCGATAGACCATGATGCCCCATTCAGCCTTCCATATATCATAGGTGAAGTTGCCCGGCGTCGATGCGGCTTCAAGCGCCCCGAGCGGAGTGTCGCGGTTGATTTCAAGCGGCGTGCCAGTATTAACGGGAATAAGCGTGAGGTTCCCATAGGGATCGAACTTCACGGTTCCGCTCCAGATGACGGTCACGCCGTCCTGTGCGAGCGGGACGGGAACCCCTATCGAAGAAGAATAGGCCAGCGGTTCTGCTCCGGCGGCAGACTCGATCTCCTCTGTGGACTGCGCCCATGCGGGTGCGGCAACGAGCAGGAGGAGGATCATTACCACCCCCGGTATGATTTTTCGATACATTTTTTTCATCACCTTCTCGTGTTTTCCTGGATTCTAGCTGAAACCACGGGACGGCGGATGTGTTCGTCCGGGCAGTGCGGTGTCTGCCGGTCAGTTCTGTCGGTTGTGTCGCTGCCTCCGCACGGGACCCTCTAAAGCGGGCGTACCGGCGGTGCATCGATGATCGTCTCGGGTTGTTTTATCCCGGCAATCCCGGTGATTTCTGGCAGAACACTGTCGATAAAATATAATAATATTTTGATAAACCACGAAATTGGCAGATTAAAGTTCACTTTACAGTATTTATGCAGAAAAGCCTGCAATTTCAGGTTTTTATGTTGCAGGTCGCACATCGGAAAAATGGGATTTTTTTCGGGGGAGGCCGGGCGGCGCAGGGCAGCGAACGAACGCATCGTTCGGCGCTTCGCACGTCAGCGGGGCACGGTGTCCCGGAACCCGCCGCCGGGCTGGCCACCGGCACCGGGGCCCGCAGCCGACGATCCCGCGTAGGTTACGATACCCGAAACGGTAAACTCGGTTACCTGCGTGCCGCCCGTATAGGTCCCGCCGGAGTACAGGCCGTCGACGACCGTGCCGGTCGAGCTGCCGCCTGAGTACACCGTATAGGTCGAACCCTCCACGAGGTCGGCCGAGCACAGCAGCACCGACTGGTAGGTCTTCGCCGGCACGAAGGTGAGAACGCCGTCGCCGTCCGCGCTTTCGATGCGGACCATCGTGCCTGCCGACTGGGCCGAGGAGTAGGTCACCAGCACCGAGTGCTCGGTGGAGGACGTGCTCGGGGCCTGTGCCATGCCAGAACTGCCCACTGCGACGAGGAAACCGCCGGTGATCGTGAAGGTGCCGTTGTAATCGAGCGGGCCGTTGCCGTTGTTGGTGGGGCCGTTGACGATGACGGTGCCGCCGGTCATGTCCATCGAGCCGTTCGAGTCGAGGCCGTCGCCGCCAGCGTCGACGTACACGTAGCCGCCGTTGATGGAGAGGTAGTAGTTTCCGGCGGCTTCGAAGGTGTTCTGCCCTGGCCTGCCGTTTATCGAGGAGCCGTCGTTGCCGCCGGCGACGTTGATGCCGTCGTCGCTTGCAACGATGCGGATGTTTCCGCCGTTGATGGTGATCGACGCGCTTTCGAGGCCCTCGTAGGACTTCGTAATGCTGATCTCGCCGTCGTCGATCTGCAGGACCGAGTCCGCGTGCATGCCGTCGTCTCCGGAGGTCAGGACGAGCGTCCCGCCGCCGATCGTGATGCTGTCGTTCGAGTGGACCGAGTCGTCGGACGAGTCGATCGTGATCGTGCCGCCGGTGATGGTGACGGCGACCTCGGCCTTTATGCCCTTGGCGCTGTCCGAGGTCTCGTCCTCAGCGGCAATGTTCTCTCTGCCCCATGCACCCCACGCGGTCCCGCTGCTGCCGTTGGCGCTGCCGCCGCCCGAGGTGACGGTGATCGTGCCGCCGGTGACGGCGACGCTGGTCTCGGCCTGGATGCCGTCGGTCCCGGCGGTGATGGTGAGGGTGCCGCCCTCGATCACGACGTAGCCCTTCTCAGGATCAGAGTCGTTGGTGGACTGGATGCCGTCGCCGCCGGCGTCGATCGTGATCGCGCCGTCCCGCACGGCGACCGAGTCCTTGCCCTTGATGCCGTCGTTGGCGGCGTGCACGGTGATGGTGCCGCTGACGATCACGAGGTCGTCCTTGCTCTGGATGCCGTTGTTGTAGTTCGCGTTGACGGTCAGCGAGCCGTCGCCGTTGATCGTGAGGTCGTCTTTGCTGAAGATCGCGGCGTTGGGCTCGTCGGACTCGGCGTCCTCGAGGACGTACGAGGTCCCGTCGGTCACGGCGTTGTCCGTGCCGTCCGCGAGGGTGATCACCGTCTTGTCGGCGTTGAGGACGTAGATGGGAGCACTCGTCGAGCAGGTGATGTCGGCGCCGTTCAATACGATCTTCACCGTCCCATCGTCGTCGGAGTCCACCCTGATCTGCCCGTCGGTGAGAGTGCCGCTGATGACGTAGGTCCCGGCCGCGGTGATGGTGACGGTCGTGCCGTCGACCGTCGCACCGCTCCCGTCCACGGCGATCGAACCGCCGTTTAAGACGATGGAGGTGGCGCCGGCGCTGCTCCAGCCGGCGTCAAGGTCGTCTTCGTCATAGTCGCCGGAGGTGACGGCGGCCTCCGGGGACGCGGCCTCACCGGACGCAGCCTCACCGGAGGTGGTGCTCGAAGGAGCGGCAGACGTGCCGCCCGCACCGCTGCCGCCGAACGAGGCGACGTTGCCGAGAAAAACGGCGGCCGCGAGTACCAGAACGATCGCCACGACTGCAACGATCGCAGGGGCGAGGTATTTTTTCATATCAGCAGATTTTTTTCTGCCGGGATTTATATTGCCCAAATCCGTGCGGTAAGGTCGGGAGAACGGATCCGACCACCGTTGAACGAGGCGGATCAAGGTATGGAGCGGGTCGAGTGGGGGGGAAGCATCATTAAAATTATTAATTTCTGGTGGGGATGCCCGCTATGTCATCACCCTCCGATGGCTCAGAGAGTTCAAACACAGGGATACGATCTTGCAGGGATCGGATCTGGTCTGCCAACGCCTTTTGCGACTCCTCTAACTGCTTTATTTGTGCGATGATCTGCTGGGTATTATGGTCTCCTTTGGTGTTAATTTCATCTTGAATGGCTTTGATTTTCGAATTCAAAGATATAAAGGGTCGATCTGCGCAGAGTTCTTTTAGATTATTGAATGCTAAGGCTATAAAGGCAAGAATTAGGCTCATTATCGTAAATTCGTTTAATAAATATTGCGGGAGTTCATATTTCATAACTACTGGGATAGATAAATACACGATCCCAAAAAATATGAGTATTACAGTGGCAAATAGATAAGCATCCCCGTTGCTTCTTTTTTTGTGTATTTTAAAATATAGCCCCGCACTGAATGCTCCTACTATTGCTAAATAAGGATAATACTTGAGAATAAAAATCAGCGCATCGTACAGAATGTTCATTTGATCATCACCTGATTTTACAGAGTTTATAGTAGCAACCAGATATGCAGGTACTATAATATCTCTTTTGATTCGTTCTTCGCCGTCCTTTTGCTGTAGCAGACATGCTCGCCCCCCGCCACTTTTGTTACCACCTCTTTATCAGGGCCGCGCCGCATGAGATGTTAGGGCAACCCGAAACAGTGCGGACAGTAGAAGATAAAAGCGTGGAGAGGAGAAAATGGCGAAAGAAAAGAGTTACGAGCGTAAAAGGCGAAGACTGAACATCACGATCTCAGAAGAGGCGCACACGTTTTTGCACGAATCTGTCACGAATGTTTCCCGATTTGTCGAAGCACTCATCATGAGTGCTCAATCAGGAATAGATCCCGTTTTATTCACGTTTTCTCAAAACAAGGACGAAACCTGGTGGGCCCGGAGGGATTCGAACCCACGGCCACCCGGTTATGAGCCGGGCGCTCCACCACTAAGCTACGGGCCCAGAGGATGCATATACCCATTGCATCTCCTCATAAATACATTTGGTGGCCCCGTCTCCGCGCCGACGGACGGAGCTGCTGAGGAAAAAAGCCGGAAACATTGATTTTGCGGAGGGATCATATCTCCCTGCACTGCGCCGGAGGAGATGGAAGTGAAGATCGCAATCGCCCAATGCAACCCGACCGTCGGCGACACGGACGGCAACGTTCGCATCCTTGAGGAAACGCTCGACGCCTGCGCCGGAGAGGCGCCGGACCTCGCGGTCTTTCCCGAACTCTTCCTCACCGGCTACCCACCCCGCGACCTGCTGGAGCGGGACTGGTTCCTCAAACGGGCGAACCGCTCGCTCGAACGGGTCTTCGAGATCTCCGAGCGCCACCCGGAGACCGGGATCGTCCTCGGCGCACCCGTCGCGACCGAGGCCGACTGGGGCAAGGGGCTGTACAACGCGGCGCTCCTGATCGAAAACGGCCGCCTCCTCTTCTCCCAGGCCAAGTCCCTCCTCCCCACCTACGACGTCTTCGACGAAGGGCGGTACTTCGACCCCGCACGGACGGTGGAGGTGGTCGCCTTCAAGGGCCATGTGCTCGGGATCTCGATCTGCGAGGACGCCTGGAACGACCCGGAGCTCTGGCCGCGCCGGTTCTACCCGGTCGACCCCCAGAGCACGCTGGCCGCGAAGGGGGCGACGCTTTTGATCAACATCTCAGCCTCTCCCTTCCACCTCGGAAAAGAGATCGTCAGAACCAGGATCTTCCAGAACCACGCCGGAAAACACCGCATCCCCTTCGTGTACGTAAACCAGGTCGGCGGCAACGACGAACTCGTCTTCGACGGCAGGAGCATGTGCGTCGACGGCGGCGGAAACCCGGTCGCCGTCCTCCCAGCCTTCGAAGAGGCAGTGCTGACGGTCGATATCGACCGGCCCCCCTCTCCCGCTCCCGTCTACCGGCCGCAGGACGAGATCGAAAGCCTGCACCGGGCGCTGGTGCTCGGCCTGCGCGACTACGTGCGAAAATGCGGGTTCTCCTCGGTCGTGCTCGGCCTCTCGGGTGGGATCGACTCGGCGGTGGTCTGCTGCCTGGCCGCCGAAGCGCTCGGCGCCGAAAACGTCGTCGGGGTGGCGATGCCCGGCCCCTACTCCTCGGCCGGGAGCCTCAGGGACGCCCGCGCCCTTGCCCACAATCTCGGGATCAGGTTCGCCGAGGTTCCGATCACCCCGGTCTATAGCGCCTATAAAAATGCTCTCGCCGGCCACCTCGCCGCCGAAGAAGGGATCGGCGTCACCCTTGAAAACGTCCAGGCGCGGATCAGGGGCAACGTCCTGATGGCGCTCTCGAACGAGTACGGCCACCTGGTCCTCTCCACCGGCAACAAGAGCGAACTCGCGGTGGGCTACTGCACCCTCTACGGCGACATGTCCGGCGGGCTCGCCGTCATCTCGGACGTCTCGAAGACGCTGATCTACCGGCTGGCCGGGCACATCAACCGCTCGACCTCCCTCATCCCTGAGGAGACCCTGACCAAACCGCCGTCCGCGGAGCTGCGGCCCGACCAGCAGGACCAGGACACCCTGCCCCCCTACGACGTCCTCGACCCCATCCTGCAGCGCTACGTCGACGAGAACGACTCGATCGAGGGGATCGTCGGCCTGGGCTTTGACCCCGCGGTCGTGAAAGGGGTCGTGCGCACCGTCGACCGGAACGAGTACAAGCGGCGGCAGGCCGCACCCGGCCTCAGGGTGACACCGAAGGCCTTCGGCTCGGGGCGGAGAATGCCGATCGCGGCGAAGTTATGCAGCTGACGCGTCGCTCCCGGCAGGCGGGCTGACGGATCGTCCCGCTTTCCGTCCGAGCATGGGCGCAAACAGGATGACGGGAACGGCGAAGAGCGCCAGCACGGCGACGCCCGCAACGAAGGGGAGGGCGACGGCCCTGAAGACCCTGCCGAGGAGGTACCGGCGGGCCACGCCCAGAACGAAGGGGTTGACGAGGCCGGGGAGGAAGAACACCATGGATACGACTCGCCCCCGCCGCTATTTATACGCACGCCCCTTCGCCGCACCTGAGACGAGGTGTTATCCCCTCGCAGGACAGAACGCGTAGATCACAAATCCGGGGAATATTATGGAGAGCACCGACAGAAAGGACCGGCCGGCCCCTCCCGCCAGAACGCACGATCAGCCGACCATCGAGAAGATTTTTGAATGGATCCTCTGGAACTCCAGGTACGTCGTCCTCCTCGGCGTGGTCTTCGGAGCGCTCAGTGCGATCGTCCTGTTCATCGCCGGTTCGATGGAGATATTCGATATCCTCTTAGAATATGCAACGTTTTCCAACAGCCACCTGACGCACGAGGAGATCCTGATCGGCGTGATCGGTGCGATCGATTTCTACCTGATCGCCCTGGTGCTGCTGATCTTCAGCTTCGGCATCTACGAGCTCTTCATCTCCGAGATCGATATCGCACGAATGGGAGGCGAGTTCGGGAGCATCCTGGAGGTATCCAGCCTCGATGACCTGAAGAACAAGATCATCAAGGTCATCATCATGGTGCTCATCGTCAGCTTCTTCCAGCGGATTCTCTCGATGGAGTTCACGACATCGATCGACATGCTGGCAATGGCCGTCTCGATCGGCGTGATATGCGCCGGCGTCTATTTCCTGGGAAGAAACCACTGAACACTTTTTTTCTCCCGGCCCGGAGAAGGGATCGGGTTCATCACCGATGCCGACCATCGGTGGGTATGAACGCCGCTACCGGACCGACAGCGGGCGGGCACAGAATCTGCCCGGCATCGCGCGCCTGGCTGCTGGACCACCCCCTCCGCAGACTCATCCAGTCGCCGAAACGGATCGTCGGCCCGTACGTCAGCCCCGGCGACACCGTGCTCGATATCGGGTGCGCCTCCGGTTTTTTCACCAGGCCGATGGCCGTCATGGTGGGGAAGGAGGGGTGCGTGATCGCCGCCGACGTCCAGGAGGAGATGCTCGCCATGCTTGCGGAGCGGGCCGGGCGAAAGGGGCTTCTCGACCGCATACGCCTCCACCGGACGCAGCCCCGCTCCCTCGATCTCGCAGGCCTGGGGCCGGTCGATTTCGCGCTCGCCTTCTACGTCGTCCACGAGGCGCGGGACGGGGACCGACTCCTGCAGGAGGCAGCGGCGGTTCTGCGCCCCGGCGGGCTGATGCTGGTCGTCGAACCGCACGGTGAAGTAACGGCGGCGGAGTTCGAGCGCACGCTCCGGGCAGCGGGGGCGGCCGGGCTGACCATCGCCGGCACGCCCGGAATCAGGCTCAGCAGGGCGGCGCTCCTGAAAAAGCCGACGGAATCAGGCCTTTAGAGACCCAGTTTCTTGAGCATCTTTTCGATCGCCCAGCGCCCGCGCCCGAACTCGGCGCCGAGCAAACGCACCGCCTCTTTTTTCGTCGTGCCGCCGGCTGTCAGGCAGCGATAACCGGCGACGAGCGCCTCGGTTTCCTCCACGCTCCAGCGCCTCCCCCGGTTTTGCGGGGGCTCGATCCGAGGCCGCCGCAGATCGGCGAGCAGTCCCCCGGCGACCGTCTTCCTGACCTCCGGAATTTTCCGGTCGAAGATCGAGGGGGAAAGTTCAAACCCCATGGCCTGCCGGTTGAGGCCGATCGCCGCCTTCGCCGTCGAAAAGCCGCCGAGGAACATATCGCAGACGAGATCCCCCTCATTGCTGCTGTACTGGAGCATTTTTACGAGCAGGTCCGGTGGGAGCTCGTTCTTGTTTTTGACGAGGCCGGGTTTGTAGTCCCGGTTCATAGTCCAGACATCTTCCCTGTCCTGATAGTTCAGGGAGCCGTTGGAAGGGTCTTTCTCGATCAGCCCGTACCGTGATTCGAGATTGAACGTCCTTTTTCCGCCGGGTTTTTGATAATAGAGAACGTGGTAATGGGATGAGACGTACTTTCTGCTCGTGTAAACACCGAAATTATATTTCCAGATGATATGGTTTATTTCTTCAAGCGAGGTCTGCCGCAGGGCATGGAGGATGTGGTAGAGGTTGGTGTAGCCGGAGACGATGTAGATCGATCCGCCGGGTTTGAGAATACGTTCGGCCTGCGCAATCCATCGCAGACTGAACTCTCCGTATTCCGAAGAGGGCACCTCGACGTATCCGTCGACGACGAACGCCTCGTCCCGATTGTAGTGTTTGTGCAGCCCTCCGCCGTCGATCCCGTACGGGGGATCGGTGACGATCAGGTCCACCGAGTTGTCGGAGAGATAGCGTTCTGCGCCCGCAATGCAGTCGCCGTTATAAAACGTGTTCCCATTGACCGTGACGCATCTCATCGCCTGACCCCTGTATTCCTCTGAGAATCGGACGCCGCCGCAAAAAAAGGTTGCTGAAAACAGAAAGCGACGGATCGACTGCACTTAATACCACGCCTATCCCTGGGCAGACATACGGCAGATCGCCGGGAGCGGATTACCTCATCCAGATCCCTCTGCCGTCGTGTCGAATTCGGCAAGAATGGCCTGTACTCCCGGCTCAAGAACCGGGATTTCATCCTGAAGAATGCTCCAGACGATCCTCCAGTCCACCTCGAAATCAGCGTGAATCAGTTTATCTTTCGAACCGGCAATCAATCGCCAGGGGATATCAGGGTGCTGCTCTTTCAGGTGCGCGGAGATGTTCTTCGTCGCCTCTCCGATGATCTCGATTGAGCGGACAACGGCACGCTGCCGCACCGGATCTGCAAACAGCCCCTCTTAGGTCAACCCTCTGCCGACCTCACGGAGAAACACGATCTCGTCGAGGATGTGCCTGAGATAGAGATCGTCACGCTTCACACCAGACAACCTCCCGTTCGACATGCGGCCGGAGGGACCGGTCGAGCCCCCCTTCGGTGACGAGATCCACCCGACGCCCGAAGAGGCCTTCAAGATACAACGCGAGTTCCATGAAGTTCCAAAAACGTCGTCTCTCCCGGCGCGAACTCGACCAGAATATCCACGTCACTATCCGGGCGGTCTTCGCCGCGGGCGATCGAACCAAAGATCCCGATCCGCGCCACGCCGAACCGCTCCCCGAGCAGCGGGAGCACTCCTTCGAGCCTGGCAACGGAGATGCTTTTCTCCTCTCGCTGCGCATCGACTGCCACAAGGGTTCTGCTCGCCTCCTGAGCGTACCTGATGATGAGGAGATGATGAAGATTGCGCCGGCGAGCAGAGTTCACGATGCCCGGGCAAGAACGAAGAATCAAAAAGCAGAGATACGCCGCCAACAGGACTCGAACCTGTGACATGCTGGTTAACAGCCAGCCACTCTACCAACTGAGTTATGGCGGCACAGTAACGTTGTGCCTTAATACCTATCTTGTCGCCCCTATTAAACGTTATGGGAGCCGGATCTGCGCATCCCCTCAAGAAGGGCGATCATGGCGTCGAGATCGTCGTCAAGCCGATCGAGGAAGACGAGGGCGCGCTCGGTCGCCACCGCCCCCGCGGGCGAGGCCTTTATGTAGCCCATCCCTTCGAGCACACGCAGGGAATAGCGGACGCGGTGGTACGGCAGCCCCAGCACCTCGGCGAGTTTCATGATGCCGATGGGCTGATGAGCGGCCACCGCCCGCAGAATTTCCAGGTGGCGGGCGATCAGATCGATCTCAGTCTTCAGTTTTTCGAGCATTGTCCTCTTTCTTCTCCGGAGAAGGGGCATGGATTTCCAGCCACGCCTTCGTCTGGTAATAGTCCTTCCGGAAATACCAGATCAGAGGGATGTCGGCAAGGATGAGCACAAGCGCAATGGTAGGGCCGTACGGCTGCGGTGCCTTGAAGTAAAGACCTATGGCAAGGGCGACGAAGATGATGATGATGTTTAAGATGATCGTCAATTTCCAGAACTTCAACTTGAAGACCTGCTTATCTGCGTCCTCCATCATTCGTAGTTGCATTTTGGTGATTAAGTACTTGTGGTATCCCCCCCATAGGTACACAGAATGGCGGGCCCTGCCCGCCGGGAACGACCCATGAACAGACTGGACGATGCCGTTGCGGCCGCCGGATGCGCCGCCTACGTGACCTATGCCTCTTCACAGGACGCGGACTTCAGGTACCTCACCCGGTTCCAGGTCTCCGACGCCCTCCTGTACGTGAAGCGGTTGGGAGAAACGGCCATGTTGGTCGTCCCCCAGATGGAGTATGCCCGCGCGGCGGTCGAGGCTGCAGCGGTGCCGGTGACCAGGGCCGCCTCAGGGTATCTCACCTACCTCGACGAGGATAAAGACCCCTGGAAAGCGCTGGCGCACACCGCCGCCTCCCTCGCCGGGGGGCCGGTATTCGTCCCGGAAAACCTCCCGTACCTCCTCGGCCGCCTGCTCGAAGGGCACGGAGAGGTCGTCATCGACACCGGCGGGGCGCTGCAGGCGATGCGGGCCGTCAAGACCTCGCGCGAACTCGCGGCGATCAGGACGGCCCAGGCGGCGACGGCGACGGCGGTGGACCTCGGTATCAGCATGATCCGTCGTTCCTCACCGCAAGGCGGCGTCCTCGTCCTCGACGGCGAGGTGCTCACCTCGGAGCGGGTAAAGACCGTGATGCACACCTTCCTGATGGAGCAGGGCTGCATCGCCCGCGAGACGATCGTCGCATGCGGAGAGGAGTCGGCAATGCCCCACCGCCAGGGCGCGGGCCCCCTCAGACCCGACGAGCCGATCGTCTTCGACGTCTTCCCGTGCGACGAGGCGACCGGCTACTATGCCGACATGTCCAGGACGGTCGTGAAGGGCGAGCCCTCCCCGGAGATTGCGGAGATGCACCGGGCGGTCCAGGAGGCGCAGAACCTGGGCAAGTCCCTTATCCGCGCCGGCGTCGCCGGGTCCGACGTCCACAACGCCGTCGTGAAACTCTTCGACGAGCAGGGCTACGAAAGCGGCGCAAAGGGGTTCGTCCACAGTCTCGGCCACGGCGTCGGGCTCGAGGTGCACGAGTCCCCCTCCCTCTCCCCTTCAGGCGGCCCGCTCGCCGCCGGCAACGTCGTGACCGTCGAGCCAGGCCTCTACTATGCCGGGATCGGCGGGGTGCGGATCGAGGACATGGGCGTCGTTACCACTGGCGGATTTGACTGTTACACCGATTACAGCAGGGAACTGATCGTATGAAAGACGATGAATTGGAACAGTACCTGGAAGCAGGGCGTATCGCAGAACGGATTTTACACAGGGGAGCAGAGATGGTGACGCCCGGCGGATCGGTCCTCGAGGTCGTGGAGACCGTCGAGGCGATGGTGACGGAGTCCGGGGCAGAACTCGCCTTCCCCTTAAACCTCTCTTTCAACGAAGACGCCGCCCACGACACCGCCTCGGCAGGCGACGACCGGATCTTTTCAGCCGGCGACCTGATCAAACTCGATCTCGGCGTCGCCCTTGACGGCCGGATCGCCGACACCGCCCTTTCGGTGGACCTCGGCGGGCACGAAGCGCTCGTCGCCGCCTCCGTCGCCGCCCTTGATCGTGCGATCTCCCTTGTACGCCCCGGGGTCACCGCCGGAGAGATCGGGGCCGCCATCCAGACCGAGATCGAGGGCCGGGGCTTTCTCCCGGTGGCAAACCTCACCGGCCACGGGCTCGCCCCGTACCAGATCCACACCGCCCCCACCATCCCCAACGTCGGGGTCGCCGGCGGTGCCGTACTCGAAGAGGGGATGGCCATTGCCATCGAGCCCTTCGCCACCACCGGCAGCGGGAGGGTGAGCGACCGGGCGCGGATCGAGATCTACCAGCAGATCGCCGTAAAAGCGGTACGGCTCCCGTCGGCAAAGCGCATCCTCGGCGGGATCAGAGAACGGCGCGGCATGCCGTTTTCCCGCCGATGGCTCCCACAGGACAAGGTCGAGATCGCCCTTTCGGCACTCGTCAAAAACGGTGTCCTCTACGGATATCCGGTACTCCACGATGTGGCCGGCTCCTTTGTCTCCCAGGCGGAGCATACCCTCGTCGTCACTGCTGACGGCTGCATTGTGACGACACGCCAGGGATAGTATTATCGGAGTATACCAACAATAGAAGATGTTACATCCATGTTGAGTGCTGACAGCAGAGACGACGTCATCCGGCTGATGGAGGTCATCCTGACAGCTGAGGTGTTCAACCGAACCCCCCAGCTTGATGTGGACGACCTCTCCCCCCAGCACCGGAGCCTCTTCCTTGCAGGCCCCGAAGTGTCTGAGGTGAAACGACCGGTCCTCGTTACCGAGGGATTTCTCAAGCGGGTGAGCGGACAGTCTGACGAGCCCGTGAAAAACCTCCTGAAAAATCCTTTCGTGGAGTTTGACACCCTCAACCTCCAGTATCATCTCACCGATCTGCAGGCGGCGGCCGAATGGTTTGTCGGCCACGGCGGCAAGAACCGGCTGGAGAAGAACCCCACCCTTGCCTTTTTTATCGGGAGCTACGACTCGATAGGGGTCGATTACCGGAGCGTGCGGGAGAGAAACCCCAGGTTCGCCGATTCAAGGACCGCCCTTGACCAGCGGGTCGCAAAGATCCTTGCACGGGACGAGGCGCTCAAGGAGGCGATGGAACTGGTGATCATCTCTGCCCCCGCCGAGATCGAGCAGCAGATGGAAGAGCTCGTCTGCACAGAGGACCAGAAGGAGATGATCACACGGATCAGGACGGCGATCGACAACCGTGACTTCCTCAGGGAGCACAATATCTCGGAAGTCGGCAAACTTCTCTTTGTCGGCCCCCCCGGCACGGGCAAGACATCGCTGGCCCTCGCGCTCTCCAGCGAGCTCAGGATGCCCCTGCTCGAGGTCCGCCTCTCGATGGTCACCTCGCAGTACCTCGGCGAGACCTCCAAGAACATCGACCGGATCTTCGATCTGGCGAAGAACCTCTCACCCTGCGTCCTCTTCATCGACGAATTCGACTTCGTGGCCAAAAGCCGGGTCTCAGACGACCACGGGGCGATGAAGCGTGCCGTGAACATGCTCCTGAAGAACATCGACAGGATCAGCCTGATCAAAAACGGCGTGCTCCTGATCGGGGCCACAAACCACCCCCAGCTCCTCGACGAGGCGGCATGGCGGCGCTTCGACGAGGTGATCGAATTCGTGCTTCCCGACGAGGCGACGCGCGAGGCGATCCTGAGAAGATTCGTCCTCTCCCTCGATTGCACGTGCGACCTTGCAGAGGCCGCTTCGCGTTCTGCGGGCTTTTCCGGCGCCGAGCTGCGGATGACCATCAAGGAAGCGGTGATATCGGCCCTGATGGACGGAAGAAGAGTCGTTTCCCAGGAAGATATCGACGGCGCCCTCGAATCAGTCTCGAACAGGAGCCTGATCCGCAGCTGCTCCTGGGGATAGGATGAAGGTCACGCTGCTCGGGACCGGAGACGCCATCGGGACACCGAAGATCGGGTGCACCTGCCCGGTCTGCTCGGAGGCCCGCGCCGCCGGCCGGCAGCGCCTCAGGTCGACAACGCTCGTCGAGATCGGGGAGAAAAACATCCTCGTCGACTCAGGCCCGGACCTGAGAGCCCAGCTCCTCGCCGCGGGCTCGCCGCACATCGACGCCGTCATCTGGACGCACGGCCACTACGATCACTTCATGGGCTTCGGCGAGTTCTACCGGGTGCAGAAAGCCCCGCCTGTCTTTGCAGCCGAACCGACCCTTGAATACGCCGGATCGATCTTTTCTTTTCTTCGCTTTGACACACACGCTGCCCACCCATACTGCCCGTTCGATCTCTTCGGTGCCTCGGTCACGCTTTTCCCGGTGAACCACCCGCACATGCCGACCTTCGGCGTCCGCATCGAGTACGAGGGCGCAACCCTCTCCATGACGTCCGACACCAACGCCTGCATCCCCGAGCGGAGCAAAACAGTGCTTTCAGGTGCCGATCTCCTGGTGCTCGACGCCATCGCCCCCGGCGGCTACACGATCACGAAACACATGAACTACGCCGACGCCGTCGCTCTTGCGGCGGAGCTGCACCCCCGTGCGTTTCGTTGCACACATGCAAGCCATCTCATGCCCTGGGACACGCCCCACCTCGCCATGGACGGGGAGACATTCGATCTCTGATCCCCCAATTACCGCCTGAAACAGGCGATCACGGTGCCTGAAGCGACAAGCACCGCCCCGAGGGTGAGGACGGTCGGATCGAGCTGGGCGAGGAGAAAGACAGAGAAAAAGATGCCCAGCAGCGGGATCAGCGGAATCTCGAAAACCGACAGGGGCATCCGGAACGGCCTGACCGTGTCCCTGGCCCTGAACCGCAGCACGATCGCCGCGGCATTGATCGTCATGAAGGTGAGGAAAAGGGCGACGTTGGTGGCGTTTGCGACATAGGCGATGTTCCCTGCAAAGAGAAAACCCGCGGAGATCACGCCTGCCGCAACGACCGCAACCCACGGCGTCCCGAGCCTGCCGTGCACCCGCCCGAGGAGCGACGGGAGCGACCCGGCCGCCGCCATCCCGTACGCAAGGCGGGAGGCGGCGACGAGAAGGAGGAGGGCGGTGTTCGCCGTTGCAAAAAGGGCGACCATCGTGATCACGGCGAAAGCGTTCTCGCCGAGGACGGCCCCGGCGATCTCGGCGAAGGGGGCGCTCGAAGATGCGAGCCGCTCCCATCCGAGGACCGAGACGGCGCTCACCGTGACGAGCATGTAGAGCGCAACAGCGATACCGAGTGCAAGAAGTATCGCTCTCGGGATTGTCTGTTCAGGATTTTTCGTCTCTTCGGCGAGTTTCACCATCTCCTCGAAACCCATGAAGGCAAAGAAGACAAGGGCCGCCCCTTTGAACACACCCGAAGCCCCGTTCGGCATTGTGAAATAGTCCACCGAACCAAGGGCCGGCAGACCGATAAGGATCACGAACACGATCCCTGCGGCCTCGATCAGGGTCATGGCGATCGCAAACAGGGCGGTCTCCCTGATCCCCCTGATCGCGAGCGCACAGAGCCCGGCGATGAGGAGCAGTGCCGCCGGAACAACCGGCAGACCGGTGGCCCCGGCAATATATCCGCCGAAGCCCAGCGCCACCGTCGCCGTGGAGAGGACACCGCTTGCAAGGATCAGCCAGCCGGCGACAAAGGCGATCCGCTGGCCGAACGCCTGCGAGACATACTCGAACTCTGCGGCCGCGGACGGGAACATCGAGGAGAGTTCGGCATACGAGAGGGCGGTGCAGGCCGCCATGACGGCAGCGATCCCGAAAGAGAGCCAGACGGCATTCCCGGCAAGCCCGGCCGCCTCGCCGAGAAGGGCATAGATCCCTGCCCCCAGAATGATGCCGACGCCCGAGACCGTCACGCCGGCAAGGCCGAGCTCCCGCCTGAGCGCTCCCTCTCTCGCCATGAGGAGAAGATCGCCGCCCGAATATATAGCGCTTAACACGCCACCTCCGAGAGGCTGCGTCCATCTGGAGCAGGCCCTCCGAAAGCCGCAACCCTATCATTCGCCTCCGTCGACGGTCAGAATTCGGGGCCGTTTCCAGTACCCATATCTATATACTCTCCTGCCCACCACCTATGTCTACATGGATATCAAGATCCTTGAGCGCGAAGGGGACAAAGTGCG
>Ga0068711_1000914_pt1 | contig 19811 bp, 20 predicted proteins | sample MTBAKMMethaMetaG_FD_62224 | JGI IMG/M metagenome (GOLD analysis project Ga0068711, IMG submission 62224) | Enrichment culture microbial communities from Arthur Kill intertidal strait, New Jersey, USA, that are MTBE-degrading - MTBE-AKM (Arthur... | ecosystem: Environmental > Aquatic > Marine >...
CGATGTCAAAAAGCCGTCCGAGGGATCGCTTGGGGCCAACTTTCCCTGGGTGATCCGCGCGATCAAGGAGATGGCGGAAAAACCGGTCAGTGCTGCTATTGGTGATTTTGACTATAAACCCGGATGTGCCTCCCTTGCAGCCTACGGGGCGGCCTGCGCCGGTGCTGATTTTATCAAGGTCGGACTCATGTTCGACGGCAGAGACAGGGCCTTCGACCTCGCCAGAGCGGTTGTCAGGGCGGTCAAGGATGATTTTCCGGAAAAGACCGTTGTTATCGCAGCATATTCCGACTATGAGCGCCTTGGCACGATATCCCCCTTCACCGCCGCGGAGGCGGCAGCAGAAGCCGGCGCGGACGTCGCCATGATCGATACCGGTATGAAAGATGGCAAAAGCACCTTCGAATTCATGGACGCCGAAACGCTCGCCTCCTACACCGAGGAGAACCGGAGCCTGGGGCTTGCAACCGCCCTTGCAGGATCCCTGAAGTTCGAGGATCTCTCCGTCCTCAGGACCATCGACCCGGAGATCATCGGCGTCAGGGGCATGGTCTGCGGTGGCGACCGGAGCTGCGTCATCCGTCCGGAACTGGTGGAAAAAGCGCTTGCGATGCTCAGGTGATCATGATGTATGCGGAAAAACTCACTATCCCGACGGCTCTCACCTTCGACGACGTCCTGCTCGTCCCCGCCGCCTCCTATGTAGAGCCGAGCGACGCCGATGTTCATTCGGTCTTCTCAAAGAACATCCCGCTGAACATTCCCCTCGTCTCCTCGGCGATGGACACCGTGACCGAGGCAGGGATGGCGATCGCCATCGCCCGTCTCGGCGGTATCGGCGTCATTCACCGGAACATGCGGCCGGAACGTTCGGTGGACGAGGTGATCAGGGTGAAGCGTGCCGAAGACCTGATCGAGCGCGAGGTGCTCTCGGTCGGCCCTGAAACCACGCTCTCCGAGGTGGAGGAACTGATGAACAAGCACGGCATCGGTGGCGTCCCGGTGATCGAGGATAAAAAACTGATCGGTATCGTCTCCCGTCGCGATATCAGGGCGATCGTCCACCGGCGCGGGAAGGAACCGATCCGCACGATCATGACCCAGTCTCCGATCACGGCACAGGAGGACGTCACGGCCGAGGCAGCGCTCGAAACGATGTATGCAAACAAGGTCGAGCGCCTCCCGGTAACGAACGGCGACGGCCGCCTTCTCGGGATCATCACGATGCAGGACATCCTGGAGAAGCGCTCCTATCCACTCGCCAACCGCGACGCGAAGGGCAGCCTCCGCGTCGCCGCCGCCGTCGGCCCCTTTGACTTTGAAAGAGCGGTAATGCTCGACGAGGCAGGTGTCGACGCCCTGGTGGTGGACTGTGCCCACGGCCACAATATGCATGTGGTGAAGGCCGTGCGCGAGATCAAGGGGAGCGTGAAGGCCGACGTGGTCGCCGGCAACATCGCCACCTCAGAAGCGGCCATGGAACTTGCAGACACCGTTGACGGGCTGAAGGTCGGGATCGGGCCGGGCTCGATCTGCACTACGCGGATCGTCGCCGGTGTCGGCGTCCCGCAGGTGACGGCGATCGCGAGCGTCGCCGACGTCGCCGCCCCGCTCGGTATTCCGGTGATCGCCGACGGCGGTGTCCGTTATTCGGGCGATATCGCGAAGGCGATCGCCGCCGGTGCCAATTCAGTGATGATGGGTAGCCTGCTGGCCGGGACCGACGAAGCGCCAGGGCGGATCATCGCGATCCAGGGGCGCAAGTACAAACAGTACCGCGGGATGGGCTCTCTCGGGGTGATGAGCCACGGCGAGTCCTCTGACCGTTACTTCCAGAAGAAGGGGATCGGCAGGACAAAATACGTGCCCGAGGGTGTGGAGGGGGCTATTCCCTACGTCGGGAATGTTTCCGATGTCATCTATCAACTTGTGGGCGGCCTGAAGTCCGCGATGGGCTACACCGGATCGGCCACGATCGACGTCCTGCGGACGAACGGCAAATTCGTGCGGATTACCGCGGCCGGCATGGGCGAGTCGCACCCGCACAATATTCTCATCACCGACGAGGCCCCGAACTATCGGTTGATGGGGTGACCTCTCTCTTTTTATAGTGATATCACTAACATTAGGTAAAGATGTTTGATGATGGCGAGACCTCCCGTCTCCTTGACATCCTCGGCAACCGGAACAGGAGGCGGATCATTGATCTTCTCAGGCAGAAGCCCTGTTTTGTCACCGAGATATCGGAAAAGCTGATGATCTCGCCGAAGGCCGTTATAGAGCATCTCCAGATGATGGAGCAGGAGCAGATCCTCTCCTCGTTCCATGACAACCGGCGGCGGAAATACTACAGTCTTACGCGCGAGATCAGGGTCGACATCCGTTATGGTGAGGGAGGCGCCTTTCCGGTCGTGCAACCAGACAGGACCCGCGAGATGAAATACCTCGCCGCTCTTTTGATGCTTGCCCGAATGCTCCGGACACGGGACACGCTCATCGCCAACCTCGAGGAGATCGAGCGGGATATCGATGCACGGATGAACGAGGTCGTCAGGTACAGCAGGGATCTTCTCTCCAGCGAGGCGGAGATGGACCTTGTGCTGGCGCTCGCCCACTGCACCCTCTCCCTCCGTGACCTTGAGGATTACACCGGCCTTGAAGCCAGGCCCGTGGAGCAGATGCTTCAGGATCTCATTGTAAAAGGTATTGTCGAACAGAACGGAAACCAGTACATGCTGCGTGGTCCCTATGCCGAACAACCCCTATGACGAAATATTGCGGAGCATCGCAAAGATCCTTGAAGACGTCCTCGGTGAGAATGGGGAGCCGCCCCGTATCATCGGGTGCGCGATCTTTGCCTGCGGCGGTTCTTCTGATCTCGGCCCGGGACAGGAGGACGCCGGACCGGGCTTCTCGTATGAGGTGACCGAGAGCGAGCAGTGCGTCTATATTACTGCCCGGGTGTCGCCGGCGTGTGAGGGGCAGGCGTCGGTTGCGTTCGAGCCGAGGGCCGTAATCTTAAAGATCGGCGACCGTGAGGAGACGATCGACCTCGACGACGAGATCGATGCCGGGGAGAGTTCGATCTCGGTGAATCACGGCGTGCTCGATGTGGTGTGCATGAAAATATAGGGAGAGAGCGTTTTCTCTCTGTAATGCCTCATTTTTTGCAGTCACGACCTTTGAGCATCTGGTCGTTCTTTCAGGGCTACCGTTCGGGCTGGCCCTCGTAGATCTCCAGACCGCCGGCCGAATAGATCTCGTCGGCGGCATCTGCGCTCAGAGAGAGCAACTGGATGTTCTGTTCGGTTGGCATGAAGGGGTAGAGAGCGTTCATCTCTCCGAATTTCAGGTTATACTCCTGGAGTTGTTTAGTGCGCAGTATGGTGAAGCCCTCTATCTCCGGAATGGCGGTGATGGTGGGCAGGGGGCTGCTCTGATAATAGGGCAGACCCAGTGTCTCTGTAATCTCGGCCTGTCGCTGAATAAAATACCTGCTCGTGTAGTAGTCGGAAGATAATGTCGATCCGTAGGGGACATTCTCAAAAACAAATTCGAATCCTCCATGTTCTTCTGAAGTAAAGTATAATCGCTGGCTGCCGGCTTCTTCTGTAAGGACAATGCCAGAGAGGGAGAATAGCGCAAAAACTATGAGTGCAAGCAGGATAGTCGATCTTATCACCTTTTTGCCGGCATTGCTCTTTCCCTGATGAGAATACATCAGCAGAAATCCGGATGCCATGACAAGGGCCATTATGGGGCTCAATAATATCTTGAACCTGTCGATCCTGAATAGATGAGCAAATGTTTCTGAGGCAAAGAGGGGGTTTGGCAGGTAGAATATCAATGTTATTAATGAAAACAGTCCTAAAACAGCAATATATTTTGGTTTCTGCCACCATATCAAATAAATTAATCCAATTATGGCAAATACGGCGAATATGCTGGTTGGGATATTATTGTACAGGTATGTCAGCACAACCTGATCCTGACTCATTGTGGGATCTGATAGGACGGTATGTTTTACTTCAAACTCAAAGAAGTCGATATTCCAACGTGCCCTCCCGAACAATGCCAGAAACTGAAGCGCAGAGTAGCCCCAGTATCCGAGGAACAGGACGCAGATATACAGGACAAATATCGTTGAGAGATATTTCTGGTCTGCAACAATGTACTCGCAGATCATGAGAACAAGCAGAAGGATCACAATCAGGATGGTTGAGACCTGATGCACGAGGATAATAAATACTGCCATTATAACTGCCAGCCCCTGAAAGATATGTCTGTTCTCATTCGCAGTGCCCATCTTGAAGAGCAAGTAGAGCAGAACGACGAACCCGACAAAGGCTGAACTCCTTGTTATCATCTGCACCCCTTCGGAGAGCACGATGCCCGTCATGGAAAAGATCAGGCACGTAAACAGGGAGAGGCGGGGGTTGCCGGTTATACCGGCGAACATCTGATAGATGATAAAGACCGTCACCGCATAGAGGGGGCAGGTGGCAAGAAACAGCGCCTGCTGAACAGGCAGGTTCAGTATGTGGGCACATTCTGCAATGAAGATATGGTAGAGGGGAAACGAGGAGTACGAAGGGGAGAGGTCGAGGGGAATGCTGTGTCCCGACAGATAGGTCACGCTGGCCATGAAAATATGGCCCATGACGTCGGTGGTACTGAAGAATAGTGGATAGGTGAGGGTGATCCCGTAGATGATGTTCATCATGGTGAGGATGATTCCGCACAAGGTGACGGGGACACTAACTGTACGTGAAAATATGCCGACGAACAATATCAAAAATAATCCCATTATTGTCAGGAGATAGTAATGCCGATCGATTCCTGCAAGGAGCAGGACGATCGATATCGCATATGTTGCCGCATAGAGTCTGTGCAATGTGGCTGGAGCTGTATGGAAGAAGAAGTTATCATTCTTGATGTCATGAGGATTTCTGAAGAGGTGTGTCATCAAGGCTGCGGCGATCACAAAAGGAATCCCTATCGACAGGCCCCTGACCGAGTAGTCCCATCGTGAGATGACGATTCCTCCAAAAAAAAATCCTCCTACAATGGCAATGAATAGGAAAAATGGAAGGCATTTGGCAAATCTTTTCAGGGATGATGAATACATCTTAAAATATATTGTGCATGCCATTAAATAATACCTTGGCACAGATGCCAGGAAAGGCAGTAAGTGCACTCTATTATCAGGTATGTGACAATAATGTCAGCAGACAATCGTACCTCACGGGACAGGCAGGCATCGACATTTGCCGGCGATATTTTTAAACTTGTCAGTGGAACGACAGCTTCTCAGGCCATCGTTATTCTCGCCTCTCCTGTTCTCACCCGCATTTATGGCCCTGAGGCATTCGGTCTGCTCTCTCTCTTCACCTCGGCCACCGCCATCATTGCGGTGATCGTCTGTATGCGCTATGAAATGGCAATCATGCTACCCGAATCAGACCAGGAAGCTGCGAATCTCCTGGCGGGGAGCCTTCTCGTCACCTGCTTGGTCTCTGGGCTCACCCTCTTTGTTGTTACATTGAACAGCGATCTCGTTGTCGGGTTAATGAAAACCCCAGATATGGCCAGGTATCTCTGGCTTGTGACGCCAGCAGTTTTTTTCAGCGGGGTCTTTCTCTCCTTGAACTACTGGAACTCGAGAACGAAACATTTTGGGAGACTATCTGTTGCAACTGTGACAAGCAAGGCACTGGCGACAGGCACCCAGCTGGCAGCAGGCGCCGCCGGGTATGCCACCGGCGGGAGCCTCATTGCAGCAAGTGTGTTTGGTCAGATCGTTGCCACAATCGGACTTGCCGGACAGATCTTGCGTGACGACCGAGATATTTTCTCTACGATTAGAAAAAAGGACATCTATCTCGGATTTATCAGATATAAGAGATTTCCATTGATCGACACCTGGTCGGCGTTGTTGAATACTCTCTCCTGGCAGCTCCCGATATTTCTTCTTGCATTCTATTTTTCTCCGGCTGTGGTGGGTTTATATGCTCTCGGTATGCGCATGCTCCAGTTTCCGATGAGTCTCATAGGAAAGGCGATCTCGCAGGTCTTTTTCCAGAGGGCTGCCGAGGTTCGCTCTGATGAACGGTTCCCTCTTTTTGTGACGCATGTGTTTCGGATGCTGATCATTACAGGAATGTTTCCTATTCTTCTGGTCACCGTGATTGGGAGCGATATATTCAGTGTGCTTTTTGGCGAATTGTGGGTTGAAGCCGGATTTTATGCTCAGATTTTGAGTATCTGGGCCTTCGTGTGGTTTATATCGTCCCCTCTCAGCACGCTCTATGTGGTCTTTGAAAAGCAGGACTTCGGCCTTGCCTACAATCTGCTGAATATGATCTCGCGTCTCATCTCCCTGATTGCGGGAGGATTGTTGGGCAGTCCGGTCCTGGCGTTGATTTTTTTTTCTTTATCCGGGATCTTCACCTATGGCTATCTCTGCTGGACTATGCTGGCCCTCTCGAAGGTGAAGTGGTCTGTCGTTTCTGCGATATTGTCAAAAAATCTGGCGCTCTTTATGCCGACCGGGATCGTCCTGCTCTATTTGAAATATCTTGATCTCGGCTCGGTGGTGCTGGTCCTGGTCGGATCTGTGTCCTGCGCCCTTTATTACCTCTACCTGATCGCAACAGACCCACAGATCCAGAATGTTTTGATCTCCTTCGGAGCAAAAAAACGGTTGCCGTTTCTGTTCAGGCTCCGTTGATGGTTCACCGGCCTGCCACTCCGCCCTCGATCCAGCGCATCGTCTCTGAAATACCTTCTTCAACCCCGTAATCTGGTTTCCAGCCGAGCACTTCTCCGGCCCGCGAGATATCTGCGAGAGAGTGACGGATGTCGCCTGCCCTGGACGGTCCGTGATGGATCGCCACCTCGCGTCCGGCCGCCCGCATCATCGTTCTGGCAAGGGTGTTCAGGTCGGTCTGTTCGCCGCGGGCGATGTTGAAGACCCCTTCTGCACCCGAGGCCATCGCACGGAGATTTGCCTGCACGACATCCCTGACATAGACGAAGTCCCTAGTCTGGCCGCCGTCGCCGTGGATGGTGATGGGCTCGCCCTGCAGGATCCTGGCGGCGAAGATCGAGATCACGCCTGAGTACGGCGAGGAGGGGTCCTGCCGGGGTCCGAAGACGTTGAAATAGCGTAGGCAGACGGTAGAAAGACCGTAAAGCCTTGAAAAGACGGTTGCGTAATGTTCGTCCGAGAGTTTCTGGGCGGCGTAGGGTGAGAGAAGGTCGGGTGCCATCTCCTCCCTCTTCGGGAGTTCGGGGTTTTCGCCGTAGACCGCCGCGGACGAAGCCATCACGACCTTCCGGACGCCGCAATCTCTTGCGGCGATGAGGGCGTTGAGGGTTCCAGTCAGGTTTACAGCGTGCGTTAAAATGGGGTCTTCGACCGATCGCGGCACAGATGCGATCGCCGCCTGGTGGAAGACGCCGTCGGCACCGGCAAAGATCTCCTGAAGGAGGGGGAGATCAGTGATGCTCCCTTCGACGAACTCGCAGTCGATCCCGCGGAGGTTTTCGCGGTGCCCTGACGAGAGGTCGTCGATTACGACGACCTCGTGCTCTCCTGAGAGTGCCTCAGAAATATGGGAGCCGATGAACCCGGCTCCGCCGGTGACGATGTAGCGCATAGGAATGGGTGAATAGTGGAGAGGGGATGAAGATATGCCTGTCGCTTTACGCGGGTGGACGAGAGTAGTGAAGATTGCTGTTCTGATCCGCAAAAATGAGCGAAGAGCCAATAAAGCAGATTTATTCTGTTGAGTGCAATGGCCATATGTGTCAATTAATTATGGAAATTTAAATAAATGATGATCTATATTCAAACTGGTTATTGATAATATCTATGATGAGATTATTGTATATTTGCAGATGTTGTAGTTCTCTAAACACAGGTATAAATAAAAAAATATCAGCACAAGTTGATAATCTGGTAAAACAAGGAGTAAATGCCACCATAATTTCTATTTGCGCAGAGAATAATCACCAAAAATTAAATCAAAGAATCCAACAGATTCAAATATTGGGAAATGAACTCCCTTCGGGAGTAATTGGTAAAATTAAACGGGAGTTTCAAATTAACAAAGTTATTAATGACATTATTAGGACATCTAACGACTGCGATATAATCTATCTACGAATTCGCTACCCCTCTTTACAATTATATAAGATGTTTTCCCAACCGAGAAAATGTAAAATCGTCATCGAATATCAAGCAATTGAGCCTCGTGAATATCGCTTGAAAAAAAAATATTGGTATCTGCCAATGGACGTTTTATTTGGTAGTTCTATACGAAAGTATACTGATGCAATTGTCGGCGTCACAAACGAAATCACACAATACCAGTTAAAACGTTCCGGCGATCCAAATAAACCCCATATCACCATAGGAAACGGATTTGATGTTGCTTCAGTCCCTATCCGCACTTCCCCTCCATATGGGGGTCAGGAACTGCATCTTCTCTGTGTTGCGATTTTCCATCGCGCCCATGGTCTGGATCGTTTGTTACATGGAATATCTGCATATGCTGACTCTAAAAAAATTGTTCTGCACCTTGTTGGTAATGGTGATGAAATAAACAATCTTCTGTACTTGGCGAAAAGACTTGGAATCTCTGATAATGTTGTCTATCATGGATTCTTGAAAGAAAGATTACTTGATGATATTTTTAATTTATGCCATGTAGGTATCGGAACCTTGGGTCTTCATCGTAATGGTCTTAGTGAGGGATCGATACTTAAGGCGAGAGAGTACTGCGCAAGAGGAATCCCCTTTTTATATGATGCTTTTGATCATGACTTTCCCCCTGATTTCCCCTACATATTCCAGCTTCCTGCCGATGAAAGCCCGATTGACATTGGACAGGTTATCGCCTTTGCAGAGGATGTTCTCGCCGAACCCGAACACCCCCGGCAGATGCGTCGCTACGCTGCGGAGCACCTCGACTGGTCGGTGAAGATGAAGAAACTCAAGGATTTCCTCGAGACGCTGGGGTAGGGGAAAACGAAAATGACAGTGTCCCAGAAACCAACAGATCTCTGTACGCTATAGGAGAACTGGGGTTCTTGGAGGCACCGTGTTGTCTGGTGCAGGGTAGCAGGGAGATATGTCTTCGGAGGCGTTGAGGGAACGGGAAAACCCCGCCCGAACAGGCGCTGGGTCATTGACCGAAGATTTCGTTTCCGAAGTGACATTCCTCAGAATGCCACTCTCGCACTTCCAGTACAACTCAACGAGGAATGGATCACTGAAAAGAAGGCATTTGACGATGGATGAGGTATGATTGGACAAGGAGACAGGTTTCAAGCGTGTTACGGTAAAACTGAAGCACCACCGATCTCATACTTAAACCTTGGAATACACCCCCCTGATCTCCTTTGCGATATTCTCCCATGTAAAACGCTCTGCATACGCGAGGATCTTCTCCCGGTCCCACTTTCTATGCAACGCCATCAGGATCTTCTTCGCCAGGTCATCGGGATCTGTGGGCTCGGCTAGCAGGCCATACTCATCAGAAATAACGATCTCCTCACTCCCGCCATTCCGTGTCGCAACAACGGGTTTCCCACATGCCATGGCCTCGATTTGAACGACCCCGAAACTCTCCCTCAGACTTGGCAGGACAAAGAGATCACAGGCATTCATCCAGAGTGGGATCTCATCGTGCTGCTTTCCGCCGGTGAGCATGACGTAGTCTTCAAGTCCGAGTGAGTGGATCTGGTGTTCAAGGGTAGTGCGGAGCTTCCCGGCACCGATTATGATGCAGAGAGTATCTTTTCGGTTAGTTATGATTTGAGAAATCGCTTCGATGAGGTACCTATGTCCTTTTACTTCACTGTATAAATTTCCGACATTTAGAATTAATTTCTTATCTTGAGGTAATTTTAGTAATTTCCTACATTTTTGGATGTCTATAGGATGGAACTTTTTGCTATCGTAACCGTTTGGAATTGAGATTACATTTTGAAGTGGAATACGCACATGACTAAACGCTGATATGTCACTCTGCTTAACGCGAATTATTTTATCCGCCTTGTTCCATGTGTTTATGAAGATCCGATCCTTTGTTTCGATTGCCTTCTTAACAGTATTTGAGGTGTGCTCGGTAATGACGACGGGAACGGAATAATTTTGCTTTAATTTCACTCCAACAGCTCCGGATGGCCAGGTAAAATGGGCGTGGATCAAGTCAAAATTTAAGTGTTCTTTTTCTATCAGGGATCTGATGGCCCTTGCTTCAAGGCACACCCACATCGATCTCCCATAATGCCAGAAAAGGGGATTGTTGATATATTTCGGGAAGAATGCTTGGACATTTTCAAATTGGTAATTGAAATGCTTGGTTTTCCGTAAATACCCCATGCCATAGGCTATAGGTGACACCACATAGACATTGTCAAAATAACTTTTCAGATGTTTTACCTGCTCTTTAACAAAAATGCCGCCAACAAAGGTATTATCCTGGTTTGGAAAATTGTTGCAGATTACGAGCAGATTTTCTTCAGACATGCAAGACCTCATTTATGATAAATTTATACTTTCCTGCGCCTGTCCTCTCAATCTTATCTATGTATTTGAACTCGATATCCCAGCCAGGGCTTCTTTTTTTGACAATTTCTCGAATAAGATCTAATTGTTTCTCATCAAAGCCATCTTCTGGAACAATTTTGACGACAATTTTTTTCAGAGTCTTTTGAATTACCTGGTATTCTTTGATCCCCTTGCCATAATCCCAGAAGATATAAAGGAAGAACCAGCCATGGATATTTTTCCCTTCTGGGGTAAAAAGTACGTCTGTAGTTCTACCAACAATCTCTTTCAATAATCGGTATCCGCGTCCACATCCACACACATCATCTATTATGTTACCATCATCCCCGGAGGTGTACCTAATAAATGGCATGGCATAATTCTGCAAACTTGTTGCAAGAATTTGTCCCCTACCACAGTCCATTTGGTGATTTTCCTTATCTACGACTTCCATCACACTTCGTTCAGTGTCGATATGCAGCCCGGCATGCTCTGAGCACTCATAGGCACTTATGCCACCATCGTTCAGGCCGTACCCATCATAGACCTCACAACCGAATACCTCTGAGATCTTTGTCCGCATATACGGGAAGAGGTTATCAGACGTTGTGAATACAGCGATGGGGGAATGGATGCCGAGATCATTCTCCTCGATCCATTTCGCAAAGAAATGGATCGAAGAGGCATAACCCCTGATGAATTTGGGCTTGAAGGCGTTGATGGTTCGGACATATTCACGCATCTCATCCTCACCCATATCAAAGGAGGAGATTTTTTTGAGATTTCGTATTTTTTCCTGAATAAAGGTGGCTAATCTAGATTTTGTATCAAAGCCAAGAGAAGATCCCGCGATGAAAACCATTCTGTCTCCCAACTTGTAGCCTCCGTACCCCCACCCCCGGTAGAGAAGTGCCCCGCTAAGAAAACGGTCATGCTGTGATAACCTGTAGGTAAAAGGTGTTCCTGTTGTTCCCCCCGTTGCAGGGTTATAGTATTTTATCTCAGAAAGGTTGACAGGCTTGAATTCCTCCCAGTGTTGCTTGATGATATCTTTGGTAAGGATGGGGAGTTTTTCCAGATCTTCGATAGAGTTTAGATCTTTCGGTTGCAGTTTCAGGGATTTAAACAGATCATGATAATATGGCACATTTTCGTAACAGAATGTGATCATGTGGCTCAGTTGCTTCTCCTGTTCCTCCTTCAACTCTTTGTAAGGCCGCCACTGACATTTAACAAGTCGTTGATGGTCTGAATAAAACCCTGAATGCCTAATTTCATGTGCAAGGATGAATAACTGCTTATTGAGCATTTTTATTCCCTTTCCTGATCCCCGGATGCACAATTCTCTCTTCACTCGCGAATAGATTCTTTCCGTCCACAACTACCGATGAGATCATGAGCCCCATCACCGTTGCCGCAGAGATCCCTCGGAACACGTCATGGTCCACGAGGAAGATCGTACACCCCCCTTGAGAGTGTGCCTCCTCGACGATCTTGATGACCAGGAACCCCCCAAGGGGTCTTTGATGTTTCTCTTGTAGGCGGGTCATTACGGCGACTTTCGCACCGTAGAGACGCTTGCCGACCTTTTTGAGGATCCGTTCGGTGAGGTTGACAACGTGCATCTTCATGAGCTTGTTGATCTCGCTGGAAGTCTCGATGAAGACGTGTGATCTCGTGGCAGCGCCAGGGAAGAACGGATGGCCTGCAGATCGGGAGATCATCCTGCACCAGCGGAGACCGAGGCACAGGCGTACTGCACCTCGGGGTGCTCCTTCATCTCTGCAAAACTCCGGGGATAGTTTTCGATGAGCCAGACCATGAACGCGGTCACGTCGATCTTATCTTTCAGCAACTTTTCACGTTTGGCCTTCCAGTTTTCTTTGCTTGCAGAATCCTGGAGGATCTCTACTGCCCTGCCCAGTGCTGCACTGTCGTCGGTGAAACTATAAAGAAGATCATAGTTTTCTTCCAGTTCTATGAAATTTCCCATATCATTTTTACCAGCAAAAGAGTTGCATCGAATGGCAGGAGTTCCCAGTACCGCAGATTCTGTTGCCATAGTCTGAGAATCACAGAATAACAATTTTGCATAGAATAGCACATCATGAAGTTTTTCTGGAGATATTTTTATCTGGTAACGCTGGAGTGAGTGGGGCAGTGCTGCTTCACTGCTAATAAATACCTTTCCATATTTTTCTAATTCGTGAACAATTCCTTCTTTGTCCTTTAGACCATAATGTCCTGTGTCATGCCAGGCACGCCAGGAAACAAATCGTAAAAGAATAAAAGAATCATTTTCGGTTAATTCTAAATCTTTTAAGACCTGTTTATCGTTAGTAAAATATTTCGGATGTAAATATGCAATCTCTTTGAGGCCGTTATATCGAATGTGTTTAATACCCAAATTATTTCTAAAACTTGTGGGGGTGCAAATGACATTCACAAAAGGGTAAGTAAGATATTTATTGAGAGGTACTGGTTCGCTGTCATTAAATAATATCACGGGAGTATGCGAAATTCTCCCAACAAGTGCCACTGTTTCTCCGGGACCGCATATTAAATCAGGTTTGAATTCCTTTGTGATAAGATATAGGTTTTTCAACCGTTGTAAAAGTTCAACGGATAGCCCAATAAATCCAGACTTTTGTTTACTAATTTGTCGATATGGCAGATGATATTTTTTTAAAATATCAAGTAAAACTTCCTTGTCACGTGCAGAAAATAGCACACTATGTCCATGTTCTTGAAGTATTTTTGCAGCATTTTTATAGAAATGTACCTGCGCTGGATGACCCACATCGAACATTATTCGCATTTCACTCCTCCAATATCTTAACCACTTTCGCCGGCACTCCGACAGCCAGACAGTGTGCCGGGATGCTCTTCGTCACGACAGCACCCGTCCCTATGACCGAGTTCTCTCCGATCTCCACACCCTGGATCACGATGCAGCCTGGGGCCATCCATACACCACTCCCGATCATCACCGGCTGGACACTCCGCGGGTATTTGTCCCGGAGAGGGATGGACCCGCGAGAGTGGGCGCTGATGATGCACCGGTCGCCGATCTCCGCATAGTCGCCGATGGTGATGCAATCGGGGTGAATCCGGTCGAAGATCACATCGTAGCCGATGTACACGTTCTTGCCGATGTGGATCCCTCGCATGCTGTGGAACTTCACCCGCCAGGAAGGAATGGGGAAGTTCGAGGCTAGGCGCTCCAGCACCCAGTTCTTGAAAAATTTGAGCCCATAGATGAACTTGTTGTCCCTCGTGTGCTCGATTGTTTCATCGAATGCAATCTTGTCTCGCTTAGAAATCATGGCAGCACCTTAGTATGTATAGAATCCTTCACCCGACTTGTAGCCCCATTTCCCCTGGTCGACCATCTCGCGGAGCAAAGGCGCCGGCTCGAAGTGATCGTCCCCAAAACCGGTGTGCAGAACTTCCAGGATGGAAAGGCAGGTATCAAGCCCGATGAAGTCCGCAAGCTCAAAGGGGCCCATGGGATGATTCAGTCCGAGTTTTACTGCAGAGTCGATGTCCTCTTTGGTGGCGATCCCGTCACCCAGCAGACGGATCGCTTCATTGATCTGCGGCAGCAGCAGCCTGTTCACGATAAAGCCGGGACTATTTTTCACAATGATAGGCTGTTTTTTCAGATCATGCGTGAGGTTGATCGCAAACTCCTTTGTCGCATCAGAGGTTTTTGTACCTATGACCACCTCTATAAGGTCCATCCGGTGAATGGGGTTGAAGAAATGCAATCCGATAAACCGTTCAGGCCTGTCAGTCACCCCTGCCAGTGCATCGACGGACAGAGACGACGAATTCGTGGCAAATATCGTGGTGGATTTGCAGAACTTGGAGAGCTCCGAGAATACCTCTTTTTTGACCTCAAGATCCTCCTTCGAGGCTTCGATGATTATATCAACGCTATTTAGATCTGAATAATCGGTCGTTATGATGAGGCTTTCCAGGCATTTTTCGACCTCCTGCTCCTGGAGTTTCTTCGACAATTTCTTCTGGATTTTCGAGGTGATCCCTCCAATACTCCCCTGGGTCCGTGTCTTCAGGACTACCGGATACCCAATCTGCACCAGGTACTCTGCGATCTGGGTACCCATCAGGCCGGAGCCGATAACACCCACAGCATACCGGGAAACAGTGGCCACATCGAAATTTACCTCATCACCGATCTTGTAATGGTGATCAGATTTGCGGATGATCTTCTGGCCATTTTTATCTTCAAGCAGGTAAACAAAATACGGGACATTTTCATTACCTTTTGAAGGGATGTGGACCTTTGTGGAACTCAGTACCCTGTAGACAGACTCCTCGAGCTTGCTGGTTTCACCCCCGCAGAAGATACAGGTCTTCACCTCGTGGTTCCAGTATTTTTTACATTTATTGCAGTAGTGTGCCACGTCACCCCTCCAGAATTGTGATACCACAAGTTCCACCGATGCCGCCGATGTTCTGTGCAAGGCCAAACTCAGGATCATCAATCTGGCGTTTCCCGGCCTCCTGACGCAACTGGGTAACAATCTCACAGATCTGGGCCAGGCCCGTTGCACCGATGGGGTGACCGTCCGCCTTCAGGCCTCCGTCTGTATTCACCGGGATACGGCCTTTGAGTGTAATATCCCCATTTTCAATAAGTGATGGCCCCTGGCCGGGCTCGCATATCCCCAGATCCTCAAGCGCAATGAGCTCACTGATCGTGAAACAGTCATGGACCTCCAAAACACTGATATTCTTGGGCCCTATGCCTGCTTCTCCATATGCTTTCCTTGCAGCCACTTTAGTGGCTGAAAAAGAGGTAATATCCTTCCTTTCAGCAAGAGAGATAGAATCTGTTGCGATCTGGGTGCTGAGCAACGATATGTCACGGTCAGAATACTTCTGATTGGAGACAATGATCGCACCCGCGCCGTCGCTGATGGGACTGCAGTCAAAGAGGTTGAGGGGATCGGAAACCATTGGAGATTTCCTGATCATCTCATACGACACATCCTTGTGGTAAAAATGTGCCAGAGGGTTTAAATTTGCATTTTTATGGTTGATATAGGAAATTTTTTCGAGGGTTTCATGACCCATGCCATATTTATTCATATAGCATGCTGCGAGGAGTGCATATGCCGCCGGGAATATCAGACCATTATTCTTATCAAGATCGCAGTCCCCTGCCATCGCAATAGCTTCTGTCGATGGTATCAGGTTGTTCCCGGTCATTTTCTCCACCCCGATGATCATAACATTTTTACATTTACCCAGGCAGTAACTCGCCTGATTCAGGGCAACGCTGCTGGAAGCACATGCTGTTTCAATCCTGATAATAGGAATGTTCATCCCTGGAAGTAAAGAGGCAATCTGCGAATTCAGATGAAGTTGCCCGTTTAGAGGACCTCCAAGGAAATTGGAAACAAGTATCGCGTCGATATCGGTGATCTCCAGTGGACTATCATTGACGGCACCAAGCATCGCCTCATATGCAAGTTCAATCAACGATTTCGAGACCGATCCGAATTTTGTCCTCCCCGTGCCAGTAATATACATCTTATATTCTCCTACATCAATCCGTCTGGTAACTTCCTAACGTGCACCAACCCACGTCAGACAGTCTCTTCAAAAGATGTCTGATCCTCTTTTCAACTATTTCTCCTTTGATGAGCCAGTAAAAGGGTCTTTTATTACCGATAACTGGGAAGGGTTCAGTTGAAATATCGATAGGATGGAAGTAGAAAACCGTATGGCCCCTTTGAAGGCTCTGTCTCAAACCCCGATAGATAATATGAGAACCAAGAAACCTCAACATCGGCCCTCCACCGGTGGGGACTTTGAGACCGACATCATAGTAGGCCAATGGAAACTCAATAAAGTCCCGATAGGTATCTGGTTCCAGCTCGGAATATCTAGGAAAATAAGGAGCAGATGATACGCCCTTCAGTTCAGAATCAGACTTATTATAGAGTGAATTTACACATACTGACGAATCATAACTGAATCCTAATTCTTCTAGAATATCGATCATCCACCCGGCAATTAATGCATTTGGAGCGCGATAGCCTATTATCCGATCCCCTGAAAGTTTCTCCAGTTCTTTTTTGGCCTTTACCGTCGCCATTTTAAACTCTTCAGGGCTTATAAGAGGATCCTTTGTCCTGGGATCGATAGCACAGGAATGGTGCAGTCCATGACAGGCAATCTCATGGCCATGATCTACAATTGATTCCACAAGGCCGGGATAATGCACTATTACATCAGCCACAACGAAAAACGTGGCAGTGATCTGATGTTGATCTAGGATCTTCAGCACCCGCTCCGTTGGGAGTGTCAGATAATCGTAACGTTCATCCCATTTTTCAAAAAATTCTTCTACATCCTTGAATTGGGAGAAATTTGACCCACACACAGAAGGTATATGGTACCAATCCTCGATATCAATCGTTAGAGACGCACTACTGGTGGGGTTCATTTCACTCCTCGATCTAGCCATTTTAATGAATTTTTTGTTCGTTTTTCTCCGCCTGCATATCAAAGAACATTGCAAAGAACAGAAACTGCATCCCGAAGACAAACATCAGGAAAGAGAGCCCTCCATGCACAAACAGCACATTATAGCCCATCACGAACTTCTCCCAGAGGGTGATCAGGCCGCCGAGAATGCCGAGCGGCGTGAGCACGGCACCTGCAGCGTAGAAAAACACCAGCGGGTGGAAACTCATCTGGACGTACTTCGTCCTCAGGCGAAAGAGGAAGTTGTCGAGGAGGAGCTTTGAGACCCTGGGGATATAGGTGGAGTAGCGGATCTTCGATTTTTCTCTGCCGTAACGGGCCGGGATAGCGACGTCCCTGATGTTCATGTTGTGAATATTCAGCCAGACCAGGAGGTTGTTGCAGTAGCCATAACCCTGGTAGACCTCGGTGAGCGGGAGCTCTGAGAGGGCCCTCGCCGAGATCGCCGTGTAACCATTCTGTGGGTCCATCATCTGCCAGTAGCCCGAGGCGATCTTTGTCAGGAAGGTGAGGGCGGAGTTGCCGAAACTCCGCCACCCGGGCATCCCCTTCCGGTATGCATCGCTGATCAGGCGATTCCCTTTGGTATAGTCGGCTTTTCCCTCAACGATCGGGTCAAGGAGGGAGGGAAGGTAGTACGGATCCATCTGGTTGTCCCCGGCCATGACCGCCACGATGTCCATCCTGTCCTCGACGGCCTGCAAGTATCCTGAGGTTATCGCCGCCCCCACGCCTCGGTTCGGGCGGTGGTGGATCGGAACGACTCTGGCGTCGTACCTCGCATATGTGTCGATGATTACGCCTGTCCGGTCCTTTGAGCCATCGTCGACAACATACACCCGCGCCACATAGGGGGGGATAGAGCCCAGGGTCTCCCCGACGAGATCCTCCTCGTTGTACGCCGGAATAACCACGGCAACCCGTTTTCCGCGGTAATTCGGTTCCTCCACAACTGCACTGAGCGGCAGAGTTGTCTTCGGCGATTTCGCTGCTACAACCGCTGAGATCCCTGCGGCCATGGAGATCAGTGCTCCCCATTATAGATGACTGAATTCTCAAACAAAGATGCATCCCCCAGTATGCTCGTGAAATGCCGCCTTTATGGCGGTTGTATCACCACAATGTATTTTATGTGTGATATTCATATCAGTATATAATAGTTTTTGAACATTAACTTCTGATATTTATTTGAATACTGTTTGAATTGATCGGGAATTATATTGTCATAAATGCTTATATGTATAAAAACTTGAAAAAGTATTTTGGTGTAGCATCTGGGATTTATCTTTAAATGGGGTGCGATTTCCTGAAAATAAGTATTTATGTTTGTATAAATTCTCTCATAATTTCCCTGTTTGTGTGTGTCCGGGATATGGAGTGTTTTCTCGGCCACAGCGGAGACTATGGTTTCTGTGTCCTGCCTCCACCGCCGTTAATCGCTGGTGATCCCGACAGGTGGACTGCCGTACCATGGTCCCGGATCCTCCTGTACCGTCGGTGGTGAAGGAAAAACAGATCCTCGGTATTGGAGTGCGGGCGATATGATCCCAGCGAGGAAAGGAAAATATCCTGTTGAATGCCCCATTGCTGTTTTGAGGGACATATAATCGGATTAAGGGAGTGAAATACAGTGACGAGCTTTTTCCCCGTCAGTGAATCTTCTTTTTGATCCGCATTCATTCTTCCACAGGGGGGTGCTGTTTGCCGTGCGCCTCGCGGGCGTGAACGGCGATCTTCTGTTCAATGTCAAAGGCATTGTCTGCCTTTGCCTCAAATTTACAGTCGAACCCGGGATCTGCACATTTGAAAAACACCATGACCATCCCCCTGAAAAATACTATTTAGAATTGCTGGAGGATCCGGTTCGTTCAACTTTCGGTCTCATTGATGGCTCTCCTGTCAGAACCAATGATTCAGCCGGAAAATCATCGTGACCCGGGCTCTATCCACTCCGCTGGATCGCTGTCCGGACAGTTGATACAGAAAAAATGGGGGTGGAGAACATGGCAAAAGAAATGAATTATGCGCGAAAGAGAAGGCAATACACCTTCACTCTATCGGAAGAAGTATACGAATTTTTACATGGGCCTGTCGCGAATGCTTCCCGATTTATCGAATCTTTAATCCTGGTGGCTAAAACAGGAATTAACCCGGTTTTATTCACGATTTCTCAAAACGGGGGCAAAAAACCATGGGCCTGCCCGGACTCGAACCGGGGATCTTCGCCGTGTAAGGGCGACGTCATAACCAACTAGACCACAAGCCCTAAAATACCTTTTATTGTTGCACCTCGGATCATATATCTCTGTTGCTTTCCCGGTGCTCTCTCCGACGACGCCGTGGCCCCCTCTATCCGAAACGCCTGACCCGCCCGACCATCGTCTCATCGATACTCTAAAGGTACGGGGGGCATCGGCCCCTGCCGGAGTTGGCAATCTTTCCCTCAGGATCAGCGCTTTTCCCTGGCCATCCCTTCGAGCAGGTGCCTGATCGCCTGCAGTTCGGTGAGCATGTCGCTGTCTTCCCCGGACGTCTCCGCCCCGCCTGTCGCCGCCACCGACGGGCGGCCCCTCACCTGCGCCATGATCAGTTCCCTGAGGGGCTCAGGCTCCTCGATGCCCATCAATTTGATCTCGGCCTGCGGCTGCGCCGAATAGCCTGCGGTCTGGATACGGAGGTCTGAGATGCCGAAGTAGCGCATCACCGGCCCCTGGATGATATCGACGTT
>Ga0068711_1000929_pt1 | contig 19553 bp, 17 predicted proteins | sample MTBAKMMethaMetaG_FD_62224 | JGI IMG/M metagenome (GOLD analysis project Ga0068711, IMG submission 62224) | Enrichment culture microbial communities from Arthur Kill intertidal strait, New Jersey, USA, that are MTBE-degrading - MTBE-AKM (Arthur... | ecosystem: Environmental > Aquatic > Marine >...
ACTATGCATCGATTGCGCCGGAGGTATCGGAGAAGACCCGGTACCGCGATCTTCTCGATCTCGTCCATCGCGGCTTGCTGGAAGCAGTCGGTGCGAAAAAAGGTAGAAGATACGTTTTAGCCCGGCCACATCCCGGGAAAGCCTGATGTGTCGAAGTATACTCGGCAAGATAACGGACATTTATCGGACATTTATCGGACATATCGGACATCTTCTGTTTTGAGGGGTGTCCGATATCTGACGATCGGGGATTCTCTCGTCGAGGTACAGGTCGTCGGTCGGGACGTCCTCGAAGAACCGCCGCATCAGTGCGTCGCCCCGCAGGTAGTCGCGGAGGGCCGCACGTTCCCGGGAGAACTCCTTCTGCACGCTGCTGATGAAGATGCGGACGGGGGTCAGGGCGAAGGGGGGCATATCTGGTTTCGGGTGGTGCATGCGTTCATTTATACTATGCGGACGGGGGAGGCGGTCGTGCTGCGGGTTCTCGGGCGGGGATGAGGTGTCACCCCGTTGCCCAGGGCATCATCACGCACGAGTCACACAGATATCCACGCACTATCCACACCTCTGGAACATTGGATATTAATCAGGAGGATTAGATGCACTCTTTTCATCGAATCGCCACGATAATATCCACACGTCAGGCATCAGACACCGGTCCCTGCGCCAGCACATAATGCGTCTTCTTCTTTGAGGGGCTTCTGCGTTCCAGGATACCGAGATCGGCCAGGGCTTTCAGTTCCTTGAGGGCAGTGGTGGCCGTGCCGCCGGCGGTGTTGGCGAAGGCGGAGAGGAGTTTGTAGAAGGTGCCGCTCACGTCTTCCTTGAAGTCGATCTGCCGCCCTTCATAGCGGGCGAGGAGGGAGGCGAGGTCAGCCGTGGAGGTTTTCATCGCTCTTTTCGGGTGGTGCACGCGTTCATTTATACTATGCGGACCGGGGTGGGACCCTCGCTGGCATATGATATCTTTGTCGTGGGCAGGATGGTGATGAGGGTGAGGGGCCACATTCACTTCCACCCCACACGCCTCGCCCTTTTATATTTCGAGCAGTATGGATCTCTCCATGACACGATCCCTCCTTATGAGCGACCAGACGCTCTTTCGCGACTACAGCGTCTTCGAGATCACCCACCTCCCCGAGACCTTCAACTACCGGGACACCCAGCTCCAGGACCTCGCCTTCGCCCTGCGGCCGGCCGTCCGCGGCTCCACCCCGCTCAACACCGTGCTTCGCGGGCCGCCTGGCACCGGCAAGACCACGGCCGTCCGCCGGATCTTCGCCGAGGTCGAGGAGGTGACCCGCGTGGTGGTGCCGGTGCTGGTCTCCTGCCAGCTCCACCGCACGGCCTATGCGGTCTACAGCCAGTTCTATCTCGCCCTCTTCGGCCAGGCGCCCCCGGAGTCCGGCATCCCGCTCAGGCGGCTCGTGGGCCGGATCACCCAGGAACTGACCCGGCGGGGAGCGGTGCTCGTCGTCTGCCTGGACGACGCCGGCTATCTCGTCCCCGAGAACGTCCTGAACGATCTGCTCGCCAGCATCCTCAGGATGCACGAGGGCTATCCGGGCACGCGGACCGGGGTGGTGCTGACCATATCTGACGTGGACATCGACCCCGTCCGGTGCCTCGATCCGGCGACGCTCTCGGTGCTCCAGGCGTCGGAGGTCTATTTCCCCCTCTATACCGCGGGTGAAGTGCGGGAGATCCTCACCCATCGCATCAGGGCCGGGCTGTACCCCGGCGTCGTCCCGCCGGCGGCGCTCGACCTCCTGGTGGAACGGACGAACGCCTGCGGCGACCTGCGGGTGGGGCTGGAGATGATCAGGCGGGCGGTGATCGCAGCCGAGACCGACGCCCGGACCGAGGTGACCGAGGAGGACGTGCTCACGGCGTATGCGGCCTCCCGGAACCTGCAGGTGGCGATGGCGGTCGCCTCCCTCGACGCCGGGGATCGGGAGGTGCTCGACGCCGTCCTGGCGGTGGGGCTGGAAGGGGATGGGCCGGCGATCTCCGGGGAGGTGTACGAGCGGCTCGGAGGCCGGGCCCGGATGGGTTACACGCAGTTCCACGAGAAACTGCGGAAACTGGAGTTCCTGCGGCTGGTGGACCTGGCCGTGCTCAGGAGGAGGGGGGCGCCCAGGGCGATCCTGGTCAGAGAGGGGGTGGAGGAGGCGGTCGCTCCTGTTCCGGCAGGTTCATCGGGGGCGCCGGCGAGGTGTTCTTCAGGAATGTGCGACGATGAAAAATGTTGAGATGAAGGTGGACGGGGATAGGCTGGTGATCACGGTCGATCTTGCGCAGGAGTTCGGGGTGTCGAAGACCGGGAAGTCGATCACGATCGCCTCGACCGAGGGGAATGTGTCGGTGCCGGGGCGGGAGGAGATCAAGATCGGGGTGAATGTGTATCGGAAGAAGTGAGGGGCCAATTTAGGGGTGGGGCGGGGGAGCCCTCACCCGATCACTTCCCGGCGGCCGCCCCTGGCCGGACCGACGCGCCGGATCCTGCCATCTTTTCGCATTCTGGCGATCTGCTTTTCAACCGCTCTCCGGGAGATACCCAGGTGTTCTGCCACTTCTCTGGCCGCCAGCCCGGGCTCGGCCTTCAGCATATCGATGATTTTCTCCGAAGTTTTCTCCGAACCCACCCCACCTTTCCGGTGCACGGTGGCGGTGAAGAGGCAGCCCTCCCGGTCGTCGATGAAGTCGATATCGGGCCAGTCTTCGAGGGCCCGTTTGATGCCGGAGCCGAGGCCCCGGTACGGCAGCAGCCCTTTGGCGATATACGAGACGAGGATGGGGTTTCTGATAGTGGAGTTGCCGGCCCGGTTCAGCATACCGTCGCCCGTGGCCAGGTTCATGTTCTGCAGGAGCGTCAGCAGTTCTCCGGGCGAATCCGGGTAGGGCATGTTGTAGGCACGCTGCAGGAAGTCCCGGAAACGAAGGGTGTCGAGTCTGTCGATGCCCGCCTTCGTCGGCATGGAACCGGTCGACGCTCTGGAAGAGACGGCAGAGTTCTTCCCTGGAGTTCACCCGTCGTTTGTCGGCGCCGGTCTTGAGCCAGATCACGCCGTTTTTATCGAAGTATGGTTTGTCCTGCCCCTTCGGCACGGTGAGGACGATGACGACCCGGTCGTCGCCCGTGCTGATGTTCTCGGTCTGCACGGTCAGGGGGCTTCGTACGTGCTGCGAGGCGGCGTTGCTGATGAGCTGGTTGATGCGGCCGACGTCCCGGTGCGAGAAGGCCAGGTACGGCGCCGTCGCCGGCCACGCCGATCAGGATCGTGCCGCCCTCGGCGCTGGCGAACGCCGCCATCTCGGCCGCCAGGGCGTCGGCGTTGGTGACGTCACGCTTGAACTGGCGGCGGCTGTCTTCGCCTGGGGAGATGAGGGTGTTCAGGTCGTCAGGAGTCATGGTGAGTGCCTCGCCGGGGTCATGCGCGTGACCGTATGAGATAGGTGACCGTCGTGCCCTCGGCACTGGAGAACCGGGGCATCGGTCTTCTCTGTATCGTATATCTTCCTGAGGAGTTTAAACGCTTCTTCTCCTGTGTGCCTGATACCGGGGCTGCTGAACGGATTTGGGCATGCAGACGGGGTAGCGGAGCCGGGAAACTGCCATTCCGGGTTGTAAGGGGCGATCCGGGGCGACGACGCCGGGGTGCGGCGGCTGGGTGCGTCCGATCTTCCGGCGCCTTGCATTCGGCCGAATGTTCTATCACCGCCCACTGTGCATATCCTCCAGAGATGGCCGACGTTTCGCTGCCGGACAGCAATGTCCTTGTCATAGATACCGAGACGACAGGCCGTTTTGTAAGTGGTCGGGTTCATCCCCGTCTTGTAGAACTTGCATGGGTACTCTGCGATGGTAGTGGCTCTCTTCTGGCTGAGCGTGCGCTGGTGGTGATCCCGGAGGGTTTCCGTATCCCGCGGTCTGCGGTGGAGATCCACGGCATTACGACCGCTGACGCATGTCGGGACGGCGTTCCGCTCAGGGATGCGTTGCTGGATCTTTCCCGTGCGGCATCGTCGGCCGATTGGGTGGTCGCCCACAACCTTGCCTACGACCGCAGGATCGTTTCCGAAGAGTGCGAACGGCTGGGGTGTGCCGACCCGCTTCGTCCGCTCCGCGGCCGTTGCACAATGGTTGGGGCTGCCGAATTTTGCGGTATCCGGGGAAGTTATGGCTATAAGTGGCCGACGCTCTCGGAACTCCATTTCGCTCTTTTTGGGTCTCCCTATGAGGGTACACACCGGGCGCTGGAGGATGCACGGGCGTGTTGCCGGTGTTTTTTTGCACTGGTGGAGAGGGGCGAGTGGAAAAAGGAGTGGTGATCCCCACAGCGTGGGGAATACATCTGTGGAATGGTCCTGTAATTCTTCGACGTCGGTTAATCCCCACGTACATGGGGAACACCTCGTCGTCACCACGCACGAATGGTATCAGATCGGTTAATCCCCACGTACATGGGGAACACTCAGACGGTGACGGCAGGTTTTTCGGGATGGTCGGTTAATCCCCACGTACATGGGGAACACTAGGTATAGGAGGTGTTGGTGGCCGCCAGGATCGGTTAATCCCCACGTACATGGGGAACACTCTATTTGGGGTGCTTTGCTACGGTTATGGGCCGGTTAATCCCCACGTACATGGGGAACACCTGATCGACCCGGACTCGGTGCGGAAGGCGATCGGTTAATCCCCACGTACATGGGGAACACTTCGGCCCTTCGAGGAGCAGAGCCACATCCTGCGGTTAATCCCCACGTACATGGGGAACACGCGGTTTGGATCGTTGCTCCTCTCCATGAGTTCGGTTAATCCCCACGTACATGGGGAACACGTCCGGGTCGCGCATGTAACATCGAATTTGGCCGGTTAATCCCCACGTACATGGGGAACACAACCGCACTTATCGGATTTGATTGCGCAATTACGGTTAATCCCCACGTACATGGGGAACACCCCGTCGAACTCACATTTTCAGACGGGACAATCGGTTAATCCCCACGTACATGGGGAACACGGGCCAGACTCGATCTCTGGAAAAAGAGGTTCCGGTTAATCCCCACGTACATGGGGAACACCCTCGCCCTCGCGGCAATGAGTCTAGCGACTACGGTTAATCCCCACGTACATGGGGAACACGTGAGCCAGAAGTCTGGGATAATGCTGGCGCTCGGTTAATCCCCACGTACATGGGGAACACCTGGTGGGGGTCGTCGTCTCCTGTGGGGTGGCCGGTTAATCCCCACGTACATGGGGAACACGTGCCATCCGGGGAGATCAGCGTCACACGATACGGTTAATCCCCACGTACATGGGGAACACCCCATTTCCTCTTCCGACATCTCATCCTCGTTCGGTTAATCCCCACGTACATGGGGAACACCCGGCCAGAGGTTTGAATCCCTCGTATTCTGCCGGTTAATCCCCACGTACATGGGGAACACTATGTACAGATTATCATCATATTGAAATCGATCGGTTAATCCCCACGTACATGGGGAACACTTCAAAACCGCCAACCTAGTAGCAAAATAGGACGGTTAATCCCCACGTACATGGGGAACACTTTTATACCTCAGATTTGGGTTGTTCGTCAAGCGGTTAATCCCCACGTACATGGGGAACACCGGCATACCGTTTTGGGCCTCTGTGGTTCATCCGGTTAATCCCCACGTACATGGGGAACACTCGACTCCGGCAAATCCTCTGAAATCCTCGTGCGGTTAATCCCCACGTACATGGGGAACACCGGCATACCGTTTTGGGCCTCTGTGGTTCATCCGGTTAATCCCCACGTACATGGGGAACACTCCCTCTCGGCCGGGGCCAGGGGGGAGGTCGCCGGTTAATCCCCACGTACATGGGGAACACGGCCACCTCCTCAAAACGAACCATGTTGAAGTCGGTTAATCCCCACGTACATGGGGAACACATGAACTACGAGGTGGCTACCCGTCGCCCCGCCCGGTTAATCCCCACGTACATGGGGAACACCGTATTCCCATCGTTCTGAGTTTCTGAGCGTTCGGTTAATCCCCACGTACATGGGGAACACTACCGCGATCGCTCGCGGCCCGCTGCGGTTTTCGGTTAATCCCCACGTACATGGGGAACACTTCAGGCAGAAGATGGAAGCGCACTCAGAAATCGGTTAATCCCCACGTACATGGGGAACACGAACTCTCTCCGGCCCGAGTGAACAAAATAACCGGTTAATCCCCACGTACATGGGGAACACAGCGTCTGGCCGTAGACGACCTCCTCCAGGCTCGGTTAATCCCCACGTACATGGGGAACACGTACCCGGGGTATGATGCTGACGGCAGGTCGCCGGTTAATCCCCACGTACATGGGGAACACGGAACTTCTCCATCATCTCAGAACTCAGTGGCCGGTTAATCCCCACGTACATGGGGAACACGTCTGGAATCATCCACCGCCAAAGCCGCATGGCGGTTAATCCCCACGTACATGGGGAACACCCGTGACGTAGGGGGGCGGGCAGAACGTCTCTCGGTTAATCCCCACGTACATGGGGAACACCTATCTCTGAAGAGATCAATATGCCCCCGACTCGGTTAATCCCCACGTACATGGGGAACACCTCGCGTGCCTGGGTGGCGTTCAATCTTCTCTCGGTTAATCCCCACGTACATGGGGAACACTACGAGGCGAGCGCCCCCGGAGAGTTTCAGGACGGTTAATCCCCACGTACATGGGGAACACTGCTTCGCCACGCGCTCGACGCGGAGCATGTTCGGTTAATCCCCACGTACATGGGGAACACGCAAAAACCCCGCGCTGCTCTCGGTCTGGCGACAGGTTAATCCCCACGTACATGGGGAACACTTCACCCTCTGTGTCTGCTTCGGTCTCTGGCTCGGTTAATCCCCACGTACATGGGGAACACAGCCCGTTATCGTAGATGATACCGTACGCGTTCGGTTAATCCCCACGTACATGGGGAACACGAGGCGCCCGGCAAAGCTACCTGGTCGCATGACGGTTAATCCCCACGTACATGGGGAACACATCGCCGCATCGAGGAAGTGCAGCGGGGCAGGCGGTTAATCCCCACGTACATGGGGAACACGATCATTCAGGGTATATCTTCCAATACCCCCTCGGTTAATCCCCACGTACATGGGGAACACTCGGGAGGGGCCACCGGGCCGCATAGTCAAGGCGGTTAATCCCCACGTACATGGGGAACACGAAAGCGGATGGAAGACCGGGGTCTGTGGAAGCGGTTAATCCCCACGTACATGGGGAACACGTGACGGTGGCGATCGCCTCGAACTCCTGGGGCGGTTAATCCCCACGTACATGGGGAACACCCCGACCCGGTTGCCTCAGCGTCTGCGTCGGTCGGTTAATCCCCACGTACATGGGGAACACCTGTTTTTCAACCATTTTTTGGGCGATCCGCTCGGTTAATCCCCACGTACATGGGGAACACTTATCCGTGTGTCACTCTGGCCGTCTTCCCGCGGTTAATCCCCACGTACATGGGGAACACGGACCCGTTGGTATAGTCGTGCGACCAGGTAGCGGTTAATCCCCACGTACATGGGGAACACCGTTTACAGGGTAAAACGACCCGCTATCTGTTCGGTTAATCCCCACGTACATGGGGAACACGAAGGCGCAAATGCAGCCACCGATACCTCAGGCGGTTAATCCCCACGTACATGGGGAACACACCTGACGGTCAATCCGGGCGATGTTATTACGCGGTTAATCCCCACGTACATGGGGAACACTAACCGGCGCTACAAAACGGGCAAACAAATTTCGGTTAATCCCCACGTACATGGGGAACACGTTATCGAAGGTTTTGAATGTGCGTGTAAACTCGGTTAATCCCCACGTACATGGGGAACACTAAACGTCTGAAATGGTGTATGTGATCGGGGGCGGTTAATCCCCACGTACATGGGGAACACAGCACCATCTCCTCGTCCACGACGATCGAGTTCGGTTAATCCCCACGTACATGGGGAACACCTGGCGCTCTTAAGCCGATTCTTGAAGGAATGCGGTTAATCCCCACGTACATGGGGAACACTCTCTAAACCATCGGAGATACTCGGTGTTCCGCGGTTAATCCCCACGTACATGGGGAACACGCATAGGCGTTAAGACAGAGATTCCTAACCGCCGGTTAATCCCCACGTACATGGGGAACACGACGCCGTGTGCGCGTGGAACGCTCCATACGACGGTTAATCCCCACGTACATGGGGAACACCACGTATACAATTGACGCTAACACCCTATGCACGGTTAATCCCCACGTACATGGGGAACACAAACGATTGCGCGGAAAAACAACCAGATACAACGGTTAATCCCCACGTACATGGGGAACACTATTATCTCGTATTCGTAATCGGGATAAAACGCGGTTAATCCCCACGTACATGGGGAACACTGGTTCCCCTGGGTGCTGGACGGGAGTACAAACGGTTAATCCCCACGTACATGGGGAACACGCCCCGGCCGCTTTCTGTCTATAGTACTCAGCCGGTTAATCCCCACGTACATGGGGAACACCGGTAGAGCTCCTGCGTTGACATTTTCGAGATCGGTTAATCCCCACGTACATGGGGAACACCCGAAATCAACTCAGAAGCCTGTGTCACCGTGCGGTTAATCCCCACGTACATGGGGAACACACCATATGCCGCAGACCAGATCCATATGAGGCCGGTTAATCCCCACGTACATGGGGAACACTGATCGTCGCCGTAGGGCTGGCAGATCCTCATCGGTTAATCCCCACGTACATGGGGAACACCGAACAGCCTCATTCAGCCCGGCGGTCATCTTCGGTTAATCCCCACGTACATGGGGAACACTAGAGTTCGTCGAGCCGCTGGAGTTCGAGAGCCGGTTAATCCCCACGTACATGGGGAACACGTGTCAGCGAGAAGGACACCCTGAGCGAAGGCCGGTTAATCCCCACGTACATGGGGAACACACCAGACGCCCCCAAACGAGAATTCAACCGCCCGGTTAATCCCCACGTACATGGGGAACACTACATTGGTAGTCATCTTGGCACGAACCCTTTCGGTTAATCCCCACGTACATGGGGAACACTATCAGTATGGTGAAAGCATGGGATTAGGTGACGGTTAATCCCCACGTACATGGGGAACACATGATATCCTCAACAACACACGCTTTCCCGGTCGGTTAATCCCCACGTACATGGGGAACACCTCCCTCATTCTCCACTCGAGGTTATCCAGATCGGTTAATCCCCACGTACATGGGGAACACACCTACGGTATAACGGTGGTCGCCTATGGTTACGGTTAATCCCCACGTACATGGGGAACACTCATCATATCATATATGAGAAAAGGGAAGTCTTTTTCCTATGGTATCTGCATTCCAGAAGATGATGCTTGAGAGGCGAACAGCATCTCGTGCAGAGATCTCTCGGCTTTAAATCCTGTATAGAGATGCCAGAGAGTCATTTGATCCTACTATTCAGAGAGATCATTAATCCATCCTCATTAATATCCTGTGGCATAAAAGATATCAATGTAATGCCGTCCATTTCTTTCGGAACACGGCGATTTTTTCCTATTGTAACGAAATCAAATCCCTGCTCTGTGTTTGTACTCCATGCCATGACTGCATTTCCGTCTTCTATGCCCGTAAGGATCTGATCCCATATCATCTCCCTCACTTTAATCGAGAAGTCACCGATGTAAACACCTGAATGTACCTCCAGTAGCCAGACTGCTAGACGTCCGCGGAGACGCAGGGGAGCATTTTCAACAACGATGACCAGCATCTCCAATACTCCGTTCATTTGGGATCGCCGGTCTGACAGCATCTACGGGCGCCTCTGGGACAGGGAGTCCTCCAGCAGCAAGAATAACTTCTATTGTAGGAATAATTTGTTTTAGCAGTCTTGTCTCTCGGAAACGGTCACGACAGGCAAGTCGTACAGCCCTTTCCGGTTCGAACGGTTTCTGCGCTGCGACCTGGAACGCAACCGGAACAACTGTGTCAAACTTGAAGAGGTCGGCGATATCATATACAAAAGATAGTGGTTTACCTGTATGGATGAAGCCGATCGCTGGAGCATATCCTGCTGCCAGCACTGCTGCTTCGCAAATCCCATACAGACACGCGGTGGCGGCACTCAGACAGCGGTTCGGCACATCCCCGCTCCCCCATGAAGTTGCGTCATAATCGCGCCTTTTCCAGGGAACACCGTATTTGTTGGCTATCTGCATGTAAAGTTCACGAACTCTCGCCCCCTCCATCCCGCGAAGTTGTGTGACAGAATAATGAGTCGGCACCGGCCCATTAAATCGTAGTTCGTACATTGCACGGACAACCTTCAGACGGGCTGCTTCATCAAGTGCAAGCTTAGCCTGGTAGAGGAGACGATCGGATCGTGCACCTCCGGGCTGACCGGCAGAATAGAGGCGGACACCTGCCTCGCCTACCCACACAAGCAAACACCCCACACGGGACGCAAGCACCGCCGCCGCATGGGAAACACGTGTGCCCGGCTCCAGCATCAGACATACAATGCCCCCAACCGGTATCTGGGTACGGACTCCGTTTTTATCTACGAGGACAAAAGCACCATCAATGACATCAAGTTCACCTTTTTCCAGAAAAACGAGAGAACAGCGTTCTTTTATTGCGATTGGTTTGAGTGGGGGGAGCAATTTGCCACGCCCCCTCACCGACTGGCTGGTCGCACCATCATCATTCCACAGCCGAATCCTTTCGCAGGTCCGATACCGGCGAATAACGTCTGTCGAAAGGCATCCGCGTCGGTCACTGTCAGCAGACCAGTATAATCGATCGTACTTAGCCGGATTGGTTTCTTCATTCCCTGCTTGAAGAAACGTTGCTGACGGTAGCCATCCGCCCGGACCTCACCGTTCTGGACCTCAAATCCGCACTGCTCCCCTCGCGTCGCCAGCCATGCGAACCCTGTCTCCTGAACAATCTCCGGTTCGGGTGGCCAGGATATGCCGGAGGGATCTTGCTGCTTGAGTCGCCTCTTGACCTCCATCACGACATCGTGCCGGTGGTGCTGTCCTTTCTCGTCACACTTCGTCCGGACAGGGTTGGCCCGGAGAACAAAAGCGAGGCGCTGTCCCTGGCGGAGTACCGGATCATAGGTTTTCGGCTCGATGTGCCACAAACCTCCGCGGTTCACCGGTTTCCTTTCTGAAACGGCGTAGAACGCTGGCATGCTGCCGAAGGTCTCCTGGCGGTACAGGAAATCTCTCTTCCGATCCGGGCCGTCGGTAAAAATCTCCCAGATCTGCCGGTGCGCCTGATACTCGCTCCCGAAGTTCCGCCAGAACTCACTCTGCCCGGCCGCATCAGACTTTAACTGGATCCTGCTCAGATACATGCTCTCCCTCCTGACGTTCAATCACACCATAATGCTCCATCCTGTCGCCGAACTGCCACCGCTTCCGGTTAAGAGGTTCATCATGGCGTGGTCCGGAATAAATCGCTTGAATGCCGATATCCTCATCGCCTTCCCAGTAGACCCGGACGGTTCGGTCAGTATGCATACGTTTTTTCAGGAGCCCCTCTCCCGGAAATGGCACCGATGCGAAAACTTCCGCAAGGTTCTCGCCTCTCACAACCCTGGCGGTGAGCGGCAGGGCGAGGGGACAGGACTTGCGGCCCAGATACGGGACGAAAACCGGGGCATTGAGAGCGTCCCGGAGGTGTTCAAGTGGGTATGGCACACCCACGGATCTGCTCCAGATATAGATGGTCGAGACCGCATCGCACTGATACTCTCTGCTTGAGAGGATCGTCGAGATATGAACGGGAGCCTGCACCTCGGCCCGCCGTGTCGGGTATTCCCGTGCCTCTCTCCTGGTCCCTGACCGAGGCACCTGTGCGGTGTGGTAATCCCTGAGCAGGACGCCGGGAGAGTCAAGCCTGATGCCGACGTTATATCCCTGAGACAGCGCGGCGAGCCGCTCCTCCTCGTCACGACGGATCCCGAGAGCCGCTGCCATCAGGCCGATCACCGCGGAGCGGGTAGGGTGATCATGAGTCGGCCGGAACTCTCCGACCGCAGTGTCGCCCCACGACGCCATGGGGCCGTACAGGTGAAATACCAGAAACTCAGGCATGGTGACCAGCCACGAAGTTCAGCACCTCGTCCAGCTTTCCTTCACCGGTGTACGCATTCATCTTGCAGCAGTCATCACTGCACTCCCCGTAAACCGCATCCATCTTCTGTCGGGTTTCCTGCAGTGACGTGATCGCCGATTCCAGGAGATTCCGATCCTGGAGTGGTGTCAGGTATGCAACCGAGAGCGATCGGGGCTGCTGGCATCCACGTTCGGCAAGGAGATAGGAGGCATATGCCCGGGATGCAAAACTCGCCTGTTTGCCGGTGGGGGCCACCTTCACCGCTGTCTCGGTAAGAGCACGGAGGGCATCATTCGCGAGATCTTCATTACCGCCGAGGTTCTTCACAAGCAGGTCGCGGTTGATGCAGAGGTAGAGATAGAAGAGACCGGAGGCAAACTCGCTCTCGCCAAGGTGGCCTGCACCCATACCCTCCTCACCCCGGTTCAGATCATCGACCGCGGTGAAGTAATCGTCCTCAACCGCCACTTCGTGCACGGTGATCGCGTGGGCGACCTGGACCGCCGCTTCAACATTATAGTCGGTTGCGTCGGCCATCATACGCCCGAACATGGAAATGTCGACTGCAGTATCCTTCTGGAACAGAGTTTTACTCCGGATCTGCTTGTTGAGATCAGTTCTCTTCTTTTTTTGCGGATCCTTGAGGGATTCGCCTTTAGAGATCAAAGATCCCATCTCTTTTAAACCATCAAAATCAATTTTAAGAGCCTTTGCAGCCTCCTTCTGTTCAGGATCGACGATAACCGCTATTAGAGTATCAATTGCCTGAATTTCAGACGGCCTGAAATGGATCATCTGTTTGTATTTGGGTCCCTTCTCCCACTCTTTCGGGTCTGCCAGTGCTCCATAGGCGTCTGCGATCCCTGCCGACCAGATCAGAGCATCTTCTTCAGAGAGAGGAGGGCGAACCGGCTCGGATTTTTCTCCGGCGACAATGTCTATCAACTGCCGCCCCGAGACCATTGCCTGGTATATCTTCTCGCCCAGAGAACGGGTTCTGATCCCGATAAATCCATGCAATGATTCTTCAAACTGATCCGACGTCCTCCATGCTCTTTTCAGGCTCTGTGACGAGATACGCAGTCTCTGGGAGCCGCCCATCATAGCGGTCTTCGGCCTTCCGAGGTCGTCACGGTTCAGGTTCGAGGGGGGATACGATGCAAGGATATGCAACTGAATAAACTCACTCATACATTTTCCTCCATTTCAATCATTTTTTTTCAAGTGCTACGGAATAGTAGTCATACGCCCAGGCGTTTTTCGTTTTGTCATTCCACCAGTAGATGCCGTCAGCCAGACTTGGGATGTCGGCTTCGCCATTGAGGAGACGAACAATACGGATCACCGACACGTAGAGTTTATCTCTGTCGTCGATCGCAAGCAACCGCCGGAACCGTAGATCGCTCACCCGGATCTGATCGCTGCCTTCTTTTTTTGCCGCCATTTGCTGGGCGATACGCCGGTCAGCGGTTTCATCATATTTTGTGACATGAGACAAAACCCCAGCAACCCTCGCCAGAGATTCAGGCTGTACGTACGTGATCTTTTCAAGTTCCAAACGCAACTGGTGGTAAGCGGGAACAAACGCAACCTCGGCAGCGGACGTGCACCGTCGCAGTGCCGCCCGGTCACCACGATTTGCCCGGTCACCACGATTTGCCCGGTCACTGCGATCCGTCGGGTCACCACGATTTGCCCGGTCACTGCGATCCGTCGGGTCACCATGATTTTTCCCGAGTTTTTTCCACCACGTCTCCAGAACCTCTCTTTCTTCGGGGGATCTGGCAAATGAAAGATATCGTGTCGTGTTCACAGACAAATCACCTCATGATGCGGGAGATTTCATAATTTTCTTTCGGGAAGGCGGTTTTGGAAGATCAAGCGTTTTCCAGATCTTTGTCGCGGTGGGCGATGTGAAGTTCCTGAGTTCCCGCCTTGCCACAGTGATTCTCTTCGGGTCGGCAATCCCGATCATTGCTGACTGAGAATAGTCATCAAACAGTCTTTCCGCCTCCTTTCTGATGGTATCGAGCCATTTACGTTTCAGGTCGAGAATTTCTTTGCCATTCTCCATCGCTTCTTTGAGATTGTACAGCACTTTGTAGAACTCGCTCTCCGTATCCTTCCAGAACCGACTGTCAATCACTGAAATATCGCCTTTAACATCTGCTTTCTCTGAGAAGAGTGCCTTTATGATCGCCTTGCGGGTACTATCAGCCACGAACGAGGCCGTCTTGATCAGTTGTCCTGTGACGGCCTCGTAATCGGCACGGATCGAGGGGTCGACCTTGATGAGGGGCATCGCCCCCTCATACCAGCACCGAGCCTTCATGTTATCCATGTCATAACCAAATGCCCACAGGCGGAAAGGTACATCTGGAAGGTCTGGTTGTCTATCGTACCGGAAAGCATGAACTACGACCGCAGGCTCTGTTTCTGTGTTAGAACCAGTCTCATTCTGCACGAGGCCAAGCCAGTTCCGGTACGAAATCCCACGTGGCTGTCCCTTTTGAGAGATGAACTCGCCTTTTTTGTTTATAGCGTACGCTGTGAGCGTATGGCGCCAGTTGCCCTCATAATTTACACCGTGGTTTTTAGTCTGGTATGTCTGAACAAGGTGCGTGCAGGCACACCCACAGAGATCGCAGGTCCCCTCTGTGAGATTATCTTGATCGATCCTGATCCTTCGCGGCATCCCCCAGAACATCTGTGCAGGATGAGCGTCCTGGGGGGTGGTCGGTTCATTGTTATCGCTCGTCCGTGTCGGCCCAAGCCAGGGAAAGATGTCGGCCTCGCCCTGCAGGTCAGCATTTCCATACCTGGCAAACGCCCCGGACGGGATCACATTCAGCCAGATCGTTTCCCAGAGTGTTCGGCCCATCACGACGGTCGTCAACGGACCGCCTCCGCGAAGTGAGGTGCGGTGGCCCTGTCCCCCTCCAGGGGCGTTTGTCTGGAGAGTGTAGAGTGCCATGGCGCAGCAGTGCTGACAGATCTTCTGCACCGTGCCCCGTTTAATGAAGTGATCGGTGTTGTCGTCTACTGTTTTTTCACCTGGCATTTCGATGAGCAGCTGGCTAATACCAGGGTGTTCTTTCTGCTCTGGTAGATCGAAGTCCTGCAGAAACCTCGGCCCGTCACCATCCAATTCAAACGCGTGGCCGTACGCGATGAATCTCTTCCTCAACTCCTCAGGTTCGGGGGGAGATTCAAACCGACGGAACCACTCCCGATCGTTCGATGGCGGGAGAGCAGTCTGCACAAGTCCTATCAGGAACTGTACTAGGGCCCCGTTGAAGTCTGCCCGTAGTGCAGCCAGATGTTTAATGGGGTTCTCGTAGTCCTCAGTGATCTGCCAGGGTGCAATGGATACCCGTGTCCCATCGTTCCGGATCACCGGGATCCATTCCTCCTGGATAAGATTGACCATTGATTTTTCACATCCGTTTTTCAGGAGATAACAGGAAACGCTATACCGGATGCTGTTGTCTCAAAAGCGGCATAGCAGATGCCCTTATTGATTGGCTACCTCCTGAGAGCGCTTAAAGCTTTTTAATCTGTTGTGAAAGTAAAATAATTCTCAAAAAAAGGCATTTGGAGACTTTATCTAAAAATATACGCGGAATTATAATTTTTCTGTACGATCGATCCTGGCGTTCATCACCTGTCATGTAACTCGCGAAGACCCATCTGGGCATCATAAATTACAGAAACAACACGAATATCACCGCCCTTTCTAACGGTAGCCATCCCTTCCCAGCATTCGCCGTCGACTCTGGTAAGCGGAACAAGAATGCGCCCCACCCCTCTGCCCGGCATCGTTTCCCGTGCCGTCTCTATCGCCTCTTTCGGGATGTCGCTCCTATCTGACGGGCCGGAAATCATCGTTTCCCTGACACTTACCTGGCTCATATCCCATGCTAACTCTGTTGCATCCGACCAGGGACGTAGCACCTTCCCGTCCCACCGGGCAAGGACCACAGTGACGCTCGGTGCATCCAGTCGGGTGGGAGTCCTGGTCTCCTCCTGCCACTTCCCGGGCGTCATTGCGTACCCCTCGTCAAGATCGAGTGCGTTGAGATTTGCCATCGCTATGCTGCTCCGTACTTTTCCCTCCGCCACGATGTCTCTCTCCATGAGAGTCTCAGGTATCGCTGCCTGGGCCCCGGGGCCAAAAACACCTTCGATCAAACATCGAGCCCCGTCAGGCCTTTCATCACCGGGCATGACAATCTGCCCTTGTTGTGCAAGGATACGAGCTGTGAGCCACAGGTCCCCGTGTTTCTGATACACATACGCACCGGCCGGGAACATACGTTCATACCAGTCTTTGTCCGGAGTGTCAGTCAGCGGGGGTGCCAGCACCAGCAGTCTGGGCGTCCCACGATCTCCACGTTCAGGGATCTGATGGCGATGCAGCCGTCCGGCACGCTGGATGATCAGGTCCATCGGGGCGAGGTCAGTGACCATGACATCGAAGTCCAGGTCAAGTGACTGCTCCACGACCTGGGTGGCGATCAGGACCTTACCCTGCCGGTCTTCTTTCGTACTATCTTTCCCGAAAAGTCGGATCACCTCATCTCCGATGGACCGCCGATCACCCATGGCAAAACGGGCGTGGAAGAGCATCACATGCTCTTCACCGAGGATCGCGGAGAGTTTTTCATAGGCTAGAAGTGCGTCTTTTACAGTGTTCCGAACCCAGCAAGCACACTGACCATTTACAACTGCGATCTTGAGGCACGCCTCAACATCCTGGATCGAATCGGTCAGTTCCACCTGCACACACCGCTCGGGCCGCTCCTCATCAAGTACCGGTATCTCTTCAAAAGCCGATCCAGATACGGCGGTAAGAAGAGGATATGAAGTATTTTGAACAATGGGAGAAGTAACACCGAGTCCCTGCGTGAAACTTTTTACCAGACTCTGCCTCTGACGGAGGGGGAGCGTTGCAGAGAGAAGGATCGCGCTCCCCCCGAGAGCAGCATGAAACCTGAGCAGATGCTCAAGAAGAGTGTGCATATAGGCGTCGTACGCATGCACCTCATCGACGATCAACACATTGCGGGCAATCCCGAGCAGGCGGAGGGACTGATGACGGAAAGGGAGGACGCTCATGAGTGCCTGATCGATGGTCCCGACACCCACAGACGCTAACAGAGCTTTTTTCCGGCTGTCGGCAAGCCAGGCCGTACACTGTGCCGATGCCGTCGCCTCATCGCTGCCATAGCGCCCACGAACATCGCCACCAGCCGGTCCGATGGATCGTCTGAATGTATCTGAGAGGTGGCGGGCGCTGTGAGCGAGGACCAATGAAGGGTGTTCCCCTTCAGCGAAGATCCGCTGATATGCCTCCCCCAGACGATCATACATCGCATCCGCCGTCGCCATTGTCGGGAGCCCGATAAAGATACCTTCCGCCGCACCTTTTGCAATCAGACGGTGAGCGAGGACGATGGCTGCCTCTGTTTTCCCGCTCCCGGTCGTTTCTTCCATGATAAAGAGTTGAGGGCTCCGATGTAACCGGCAACGAGATACCGTATCCTGCAAAACCGTCGGTGTTGATATCTGTGGAAAGAGCGTGGCCATGCCTGTATTTGGGGAGACACAGGATGGAAGAACCCCTGCCTCTTTCACTGCCTCTTCTGCCGTGGGCAGTGCGATCCTTTCCCAGTATTCCCGGAGGGGAAGAGTCTCGGAGTGGAACACAAAGTGATCACTGGAGCCGATCCAGTCACTCAGGACCACCAGTCCGGCCATAAGCCAGGAGGTCCGTACGAAGCGATCGATGAGATCTTCACAAAATACAATTGGATGGCTGTCGCCTTCGCCAATAAACAGAGCCGCACATGCATCCCCAAATGAACATGCCGCAGCTCGATCTTCGGGGTCAAAGAGACGTGTTGGATTGACTTCAGGCCAAGACTGTGGCGGTACACCGTGATGGCCGCTGACCGCCCAGAACCACGGCCTCCAGACATCTTTCCAGTCCCTGAAAGTCCATGACGGATCATGTCCGAACCAGTTCGCCTCCCAGGAATGATGCAGGAGAGCCTGCTCTATGAGAGCGAATGCCATGTCGTCATGGCGGACAATATAGGCTTTGTCGCTTGTCTTACTCTGTAATCGGGAGAGGATCTGGGGGCTCAAGTTCTGAAAACGCACGGAAAATTTTCCGACGTCGTGAAGGGCGAGGAAATAGGGGATAATCCTCAAGATCATATCTTCCGGCAGGCAAGTGCCCTCAGTAAACAGACGGGAAAGGTGGGGGTCGCGTTGAATCAGCACCGAACCTGCTGCCGCAACATCGAGACAATGGTAGGGAAGGAGGTGATACTGTTGTAATACGTGGGGATCTGTGGCTGTTTTTCCCCAATAGGGATAAAATGGTTCGACGCTGGGTGAGATCATAGCAATTATATTCCATACCTGAAACGGTATATCTTCGTATCGGTTTTGGCTGTAATACGCTTTTTAGAGGTATTTGAGATAAAACAACCACTCTAACATCAGAAGGGGATCGAGGGGGATCAGCCGCTCACCCCCTTCCGGGGCCACGGACTCACGCAATCCCCTTCCCCTCATTCCACTCTTTCACCACCCTTGCATAACACCCTCGAAACCCTCCGGGTTTCTCATGCTCCCTTCGGTCGCATCTCGCACAACAGCACCCGTCCGTCCGCCGACCGAAACACCGCCCGGCCCACATCTTTTTTCTCCTCCCCCTCCGACTATCCACCATGCCATCCTCTCCTCCAGACCGCCGGAGGTTCACCGTCGTCATGAACCTCGACACAATCCTTGAGGTGACAGGCGAGCACGACCACCTCGGCCGCCTCCTCAACACCTGCATCAAGCGGGCCGGCGGGGTTCGGGAGAGCGAACTCGAAGCCTTCATTTTCGCCATCCTCGAAGACCTGGAGGGGCGCCTGCGAGACCGCCTTCCCGGAGGCCTGACGGCCGCAGGTCTGAAGGAGACGGTCTCTGCGATCATCGGCGAGATGCTGGACGAGGGGGAAGACCCGATCGCGGTCTCCCATGACGGCGGGAAGACCGGGATCCCCATCAGACCGGGCGGGGAGACCGATATCCTGCACTCTGAGAAGCGGGAGGATGAACACGAATCCCGGTGATCCTTCTGGTGTTCGCGTGTACGCCCTTCCATTGGATGTCCCCACACCCGCCCTTTCTTACGTCGCCTTTGAGAGACCCGGCCCTACCCCTGCCATCCTGCACTATCACGTGCGGGTTCCTGCTCATCACCCGGCCACCATCGCCACGACGTCCGGGAGGCGGTCACGGCCTCTCATCCAGCCAGGCACGCCCCAGCGCCGTGAGGCGGTACCGCTGTTTGCTGCTTCTCGGCTTTTCCGGGACG
>Ga0068711_1000941_pt1 | contig 19309 bp, 22 predicted proteins | sample MTBAKMMethaMetaG_FD_62224 | JGI IMG/M metagenome (GOLD analysis project Ga0068711, IMG submission 62224) | Enrichment culture microbial communities from Arthur Kill intertidal strait, New Jersey, USA, that are MTBE-degrading - MTBE-AKM (Arthur... | ecosystem: Environmental > Aquatic > Marine >...
GCAACGATGCCGTCGAACGTGCCGATGTCAGCGATGGGAGCGGCAAGCTCCCGGACGGCACTCTTGGTGTAGGTGGTCTGTACAAAGTCTGCCATGGTTGATAGCATTCTCCTGCCAGCCGTTGCCCCGGGGTTGTATGACTGACAATACTAAATATGACTATAAGTAATATTAATCTGCCTTAACCGCGGATAGTTGTGCAGGAGATGCGAGAGAAAACGGGGAGATCTGAAGGGATATGAGAGAGGAGGAGAGATATTCCGGGCGGCATGCATCACGCGACGACCTGATGGAGACGATCATCGAGACCCACCGGGACGTGAAGTGGATCTGCAAAACCCTGCAGGCGATGGAGGCACGAAATGAGGACGTCGAGACCCGCCTTCGGTCGATCGAAGGATGGCGTGCGGAGCGGGCCGGGGCCGAGAGGCGGACGGGGGGAATGGTCGCGGGCGTGAGCGGTATCGCAGGAGCCCTTGCCGCGTGGGTGGTGCAGTGGCTGGGGGTGGGGTGATCAGATGGGTACCGGTGAGAGCCGGTGCCGGCATGTGAATCTCCGGGGGGTGGGCCGCAACAACATATGAACGGAAGTTTAACCAAGCCAGCCTGCACGGTACGAAACGGTGCGGTTTGTATGACAACAAGGTCGGCCCAACCCCTTTCCGGTTCACGCCAGTAGTGCAGGTAGGTCCCGTTAAGCGTTGCCGTTTTTCATTCTCCAGAATGGCATTTCAACAACTGATACAAAATTTAAGCTGAATATGAATTTTAAATTATGAAAAAGGCCGATATCAACAGTCTTTCCTGATCAATCCTCTCATTATCCACCCCGCGACCATTTTCACCCCACCAGCACTGCGGTAATAACCCCTCCCTACGACCCCTCTCTCATGACGAGAACCTATCTCATGGGGGACGAGACTCTCTTTACGGACATGGAGGTCTTTGAAATCGAGTACGCCCCGGACGCCATCCGCTACCGCGACACCCAGCTCGCCCGTCTCGCCGAGGCGGTCCGGCCCGCCCTGCAGGGGGGCCGCCCCCTCAACACGGTCCTGCGGGGCCCGCCGGGGACGGGGAAGACGACCTGCGTCAACCATATCTTTGCCGAGATTGCGGAGACGACCCGGCGGGTCGTCCCGGTCATGGTCAACTGCCGGAACGAGCAGACGGAGTTCAAGGCGTTCGTCCGCATCTTCGAGACCATCTTCGGCCACCAGCCGCCCCTCTCCGGCATCCCGGTACGGCGGCTCACCGACCCGATTGCACAAGAACTGCGCAGGCGAAACGCAGCGCTCCTTGTCTGCCTCGACGACGCGAACTACCTCACCCGCGACCACCTCCTCGACCGGGTGCTCGGCCCGCTCCTGCGGCGGTGATGGTCGTCGGCGTGGGAGAGCCGGGGGGAGAGGATGTGGGAGAGGACGTGGGAGTGCTGGTTTGGGATCTGGTCGAAGGGCCTGTGGGGGATCCGGTCGAAGAGCCGGTGTGCCCCTTGCTCTCCCTGCCCCTCTTGTCTCCCTTGCCGCCGTTGCCTCCCGTGCATCCCGCCGTGGCGTTTATGGTCTTTGCCGCCGATTCTTCAGCGGCAGACCCGGACAGACCGATGTTGGCGCATGGGTTCGTGGCGGGGCTGCCGTCTATTCGTCTGTCGGGCTGCATGGCCGGACCTCCGTTGGGGGATTTTTCGTCCTTTCTGTCCTTTCTGTCCTTTCTGTTTTTTCTGTTCTTTCCGTCCTTTCTGTCCAGTCATCTGTCGTCGCCGATGGGATGAGCCGGGCGGTTCCTTCTGCGATCCATTTCTCCCAGGCCATCTTCGTGATGGGGTCGGGGATGGTGTCGAGGACTTCTTGTTCGATTTCTCTCATGGTTTTGTTCCTGTGCACGGGTGTGGTCGTGTGTGGCCGTGCACGGGAGAAGAGAGGGAGGGGGAGGGGATGAAGAAGAAGAGTGTGTGGGGTGAAAGGGGGATGTGCCCGATTATCAGAATGTTCCGGATTTTTGGGGGAAAAATCACCACCCGCCTATTCTCCGGCCGAACCCGGATACCCCTCAATATCCTCCCGGAATGAAGCAAAGTCGTCCAGATTTCCCTGCAGAATCGTAAAGGCGAAGGCATCGTCGATGGCCCCGTACCGGTGGAGCAGAATCTTTTGGAACCCTTTCATTCTCCTGAGGATCTCATGCATGTCGGATGATATCACACCGTTGTGCACCAGATTCTCCAGGATCTTTTCATCCCCGCCGGGAAGGCCCAGGTGCAGGTCCGCGTTCAGAATCGCACAGACATCAAAGACGTTCTCGATGGCATACTCCATTCGTTTGTAGATGCCGTCCTTCAAAAGACCCATCCCGACAAAGGTATCCACGGATGCCGGCAGATTCTCACGCACCAGCGTAACACTGTCCGTCATCTCACGAAGCTTGATCCGGATGACCGTGCCCCTCACGTCTCCCGTCATCCGATCGCCCGTACCCCGAGATAGTCATCCAGACGGTGTTTGAAGTCATCATACTCCCGGATCGTCTCACGGGCGATATCATAGAGGAACCGCTCATCCGGGCAGTACAGGGCCCGCCCCCGCAGGACCTCCTTCTGGACATGGAGCGGCAGGTTCCCGAATATCTGGATGTCATAGCGGTCGTCGCACAACAGGGACAGGGCTGCAAACCGGAACTGCTGCCCCTCTTCAGGCGTCCCGGCATACCAGATACAGAGGTCAATATCGGAGGTCTTTGTCGCCCGCCCTTCTGAGACCGAGCCAAAGAGGATGATGAACCGTACCTTCTCAAATCCCGCAAGCGTCCTGATCTGTTCGAGTGCGTGCCGGATATCCTCCTCTGTGGTCCTCATTTTCGCCTCTCTGTAACCATAGGATACATCTCTCCTGCATTAATGTTTGTGAAGGGGGAGGAATGGACGCGGACCGCATTTGCCGTCGCAGAGATTATTCTGATGATGAGCCCCGAACGAAAAATGATCAATGCCGCAGATGAAGAGATCAACCGGTTCGTCCGCGGAGTTGCACAATATCTCTCTACCGTTGACGACGTCGAAGACTGGATCATCCGGAATTGCAATGACAGGGATGATTAGTCGGACGCAAGAAGCGAATATGCCCGCCGGTGCTTGTGGACCGAGTGTTCAAGGGCTTCCTGTTCTTCCGGCAGGAGACCCTCCTCCTTTATTCCGGGAGCCGCCTCCCCTGGCGGGACGGCTTTTGTATTGACAAAGGATTTTGTGGATTCATGGACGCCATCGTGTGTAGAGAACGGATGTGACGGACCTGAAGAACCGGAACGGTACAGGCCCTCTCGTTCCGTGTCCCGCTCTTTCCTATCCAGATTTCTCTTTTTCGACATCATGTATCCCTCCCCTATCATTGGCGGTAGTGGTCCAATGGAACTGGTGTCATGGAGGTATATATAGGTTCATATCATCCCTGGATTATTCCGTTTTGGCGAATATTCAGGCGGAACCATGATGCTGGGTATGGTTGCAGGCGGTCCTGAGTGGGATGAGGTGGAGACGATCATCATTGAAAAACTCGGTGGTCTTGAGGGACTGGAGGTACGATCCAAGGTGTGCTCTCAGGATACCCCCCGACATCTCATTCTTTCCCGTTCTCTCTTCTGACCACCTGCGATGCATAGCTGAAAAGAGCGGTCTCCACATCGGCGGGGAGCCAGTTCCCCTCCTCCCGGCGGCCGGATTGGAGATACTGCTGAGGATGGGGACATGGAATAGCATCGGCGTTCAGGGTTCCGGCGATATGGTTGAGAATCAGGACCCATGTGCCATATTCCTGTGGCCAGCCCTCCTGATCACGTGGAATCTGCCATCGTGTATCAAATTTCACGTTGAGATCAAGGAGTTGATACTGCCCACCGGATTGGAGGTCTCCCTTGCCAAAGACCCGTACGAGGCGCGTATCAATGGCCCCGAATATCCGGGGTACGGCAAAGTGGAGAACCTTGCTGCAATAGGTCGGTCCGAATCCTTTGACCTTGCATCCCAGGATACAGACGGCGTTTTCCGGTTCTGTCCCGAGCCAGAAGGCGGGTTTACCATCGTGATAGAGGGACAGCCGAAGAGGGTCCTGGCAGGAGACCTTTTTCGGATTCGGAAGACTGCCCCATGTGGCAATCTCAATCATGTGCGCCGTGGTGAGAGCATGGTCCATCGCTGCCTGTGAGATCATCTCTTCCAGGCGAAACAGATCCGGAAATCCCTTTTCCCAGGTGTCCCCCTTCCAGGTATATGACCGGTAGAGGTCAGGCAGATCATGGCCCTGCAGGAACCTGGTGATGGTAGCATGGTGTGATTCTGAGAGCGTCATGGGGATTTCTCTGAAGGATAGTCGGGGAGTGGGGGGATAAAGGTGGTGGGGATTTGGTTGAAATAGAACTTATCAGCCCTATGTAATTGCCATAAATTTTTCTTTAGCAATTTCACCGACCTGTATTCATGTACCTCTCATCAAATCAGACATATAAGTCAGAATGCACCATTTAACTCAGCTTGTCGGAATGAGAAGATAATTGATTTTATAAATGTGTAAAAATTCTGGACCCCTAACAATCTGAATTTTCCCGTCATGAAATAAATATAAAAACGGCTAACTTTCTGTTAGAAAGCTTTGATACATCGGGAGCGGAGAGTGATCTCATCGCGGATATTTATTCAAAGGAAGAAAGAAGCAAATTAATGGCTAAAATCAAAGGAAAAGAGACAAAACCGGAGATTTTGGTTAGAAAATTTCTTTTTTCAAAGGGATTCAGGTACCGGATACACGATCGAAGGTACCCAGGAACCCCCGACATCGTTCTCCCGAAATACAATACGACCATTTTCGTTCACGGATGTTTCTGGCATGGCCATGACGGATGCATGGCGGCGAAACTGCCGCAGACAAACGTCGAGTTTTGGCAAGAAAAAATAGAAGAGAACAGGAAAAGAGACGCGGAGAACCTAATAAAATTGAAAGAATCCGGTTGGAATGTGATCGTCATTTGGGAATGTGAATTGAGTAGTATCCGGAAAAGGAATGAGCGTCTTGCCGCACTCCTCGACGAATTGATGGCACACGGACAGGATCAATAATTTGTTCGATTTTTCTGAGAGGTAAATAATTACAATATGGGTATTGTAACCCGCTTTAACTCAAATTAATGCGATTCTTAATATATGGCAAGAGGATATACCTCAGTTTCCGTTCCCGACAGCTTGCTATCTGAGATTGATGAAATCGTTCGAGACAATAATTTAGGCTACACCTCTCGCAGCGAATTCGTAAAAGAAGCACTTAGATTCCATATCTTGCGTATTCGAAAAATCGATGAGAACGGAGAAAAGTAGTTATGAATTATGATTCTCTCATTATGAATGAAGACGATTGGGACGAGGTGGTTTATAAGAAAGGTGTCTATGAGAAAGGTGTTTATGAGAGAGGTGTCTATGAGAAAGGTGTTAAGGATTGGTTGGATGATCTTGCAAGAAAAAATCAAAATTTTAACGCCGATATAAATTACATCCAAAACATTCGATATTTATTGGGAGAAATTGACTCGGAAAAATTGGATTGGGAAAAATTCATACCTCGAAAGATTAGTCTCTCCGAATACGAAACCCCGGTGTATATCTTTGCCCATCCCGATGTCCTTGAATCGAAACCTGAGACAGTATTTTGGTATCTAGGGGGCGCTGGAATCGCACAAAAAACATTGGGTAATATTCGCCCCGATTATGAACAAATGGGAGGTAAAAGATCTCCAAAAAGTCTATCACAAAGCCTAGGAAAGGGTAAATCTGTCAAAAGGAAAGAATTAGAAACCTTTTGCATATGGCTGAATGGAAAAATATCAGACTCTTTTGATAAATCACCAGTTAAGGTTACTGATTTCGAATTAAAAGTCGCAATGGTCCTAGGAGGAAGGGCAATTGGAAAGGGCCAGAACGATACCGGTTCATTAGCGGTTAAAAAATTAATTACGCAATTTCACCTTAATCCTGGGCTCTCTGGCCATATTTTAAAATTTTATGTAAATAATAAACCCCAGCGATATTCTTCAGATTCCTTCGAAGAATTACTCACTAAGTCAGAAAATAGCATAAATTGCATTTGTTTCGATAACGGCTCGAAAATCAAGTTCCCAACCGGAGGGGATGTCCCTGACATTCTATTCCTTTTAAAAGATAACAAGCCTGTCATGGTGGGTGAAATTAAAGGGCGAAAGGACGAATCCAACAGGCAGGAGAGTTGGCTTCCTCAGATGGAGGCGCATTTTAAGAGTTGGCAAGATGAGTTCCCAGATGCAAAGAGATTTGCATTGGGTACTTTGATCTCTGAAGAAATGTTGAGCGCCAAATCGGCCAGGGGTACGACTGTTCCAAACTTTAGAAAAATGTATGACGATGGTTTGCTCCATTATGTCGTAAACATAAATCGCCTCGACAATGAGGAAGAATACCGAGAGAAAGTGTGTCAAATTTTTGGAACACTTTTAGAATTATCGGAATAAATGAGGGAAAATATCCGATTCCGATTGAACCCAAATTTTCTTCTTAATTTTGAAGGGGTTAGCTTTTTTTTACCGAAACGATATACTCCGCGATTTTTCTCGCTATCATCGGAGGCACGGCATCTCCGATCTGATTGTACTTCGATGAAAGCGGGCCTTCGAAGATATAATCTTTCGGATAACCTTGCAAAAGGGCCATTTCCCTAACACTCAGCATCCTGTCCTGTTCGGGGTGCAGATAACGACCGTTCCCAGGATGCCCGCATTCTCTCGTGATAGTTATCGCCGGTCTGTCCCACCACAATCTGCCGTAAATATCGGGGAATGATCCCGGCCTTGCCCTCTTCATAGCAGGGATTAAAAGATACTCCTTCTCCGACGGAATGTCGGCCCAGGAACCGCCGTCCTTGGGGATGGCCCGGATCCGCTCCATTGAGTGGTTGTTATGACCGGGACAGGTGTGCATGGGGTCCGAGGGGTCGGTCTTTCCCGCTTCGAGTTTGGGGAGGTCGGCTATCGCATCTCTGACCGTCATCACCTTCTCCACCGGTTCTGGGAAGGGAGGCAGGGGTTTGCCATCCCTTCGTGCGACGATCAAAGCCCGTTTTCGCTTCTGAGGAAGGCCCCACTCTGAGAGATCGTGGACTTCATACTTCACCTCATATCCCAGTTTCTCCAAATGCTGTTTCAATTCATCGAAATGAAAGGACATTTTTCCCTGAAGCAATTCCTTCACATTCTCCATCACAAAAAATTCGGGCATGAGCTCCTCGACGAATAATCCCGTCCTCTCCACCAAATGGTTTCTCGGGTCGTCGACGACATGGTTTTGTGCGTTTTTCTGACTGAATCCGGTGCATGGAGCGCAGGCGATGAGGACAGTCAGGTCGCCTTTCCTCAGCCCGGTCTTTCGAGCGAATTCTTGTGGGTCTAAAACGGAGAGGTCCTCGTTCATCGGCTTGACACCGATATTTCGTTCGTATGTCAGATTGCAGTGAATCCTTTTCGGCTTGCCGTTTGTTTTGCCCGGTTTTCCGACCTCGAAGTCAACCGCGGCCACGATATCAAAATATTCGGGAAGCGACGCGAATCCGTAACTCATCCCTCCGGCTCCCGAAAAAAGATCCACTACTTTCCAGGGAGCATTTTTCGAGTTAGATTCGCTATTTGCATTCATATTTTCATTCCCAGAATTGAGCGATACGCCCATGGTTAATTTAGAATACATTTGATTTTCAACATATTAATTAGCCGCGAACAGTGAAAATGAGTCTTTTAATTGTCTGTGATATCAACAGATAACGGCAATAACCTATGTTTATTCGGAGTGATTGAGGGAGGGCATCTTCAATTTGACATTCTGAATCATAGGCACGAAAATGCCCTCGTTAAAGCACCGTCTGTAGAGATACTTGTGCGGTAGAAAATGAGAGTGTGTTTTCCTCCTCAGACAACAGACCACGGACAATCCCTCTCAGCTCCTCCCTGAACATTCCCCACTCCTTTCTCTCATTGAGATCATAGGAGAGGCGAATCGCCCGAATCAGGAGAGGAACATCCCGGTTTTCTCCCTCCGGCGACGGCACCGATAAGAGAAAGTCCCTCTTGTGGTCGAGGAGGATGTCCGGATAGAGGAGCATGATCTTTCTTGCCGTCGTCTTGGTCGCATAGGCGTACATCTGGTAGACATCCGACTGCGACACCTTCATCCTCCTGTCGGTGGCATCGAGCAGCTTGTATTTGGTGTCGATGATCGCCTCGACATGTGGATATCCCACGAGAATGTCCGGCCGCAGGTTGAAGAGCTCCGACCCATCTTCATCTGTCACCAGTTTTCCAACGCTTCTCTGTGACTCGATGTGGATAGGCCTGCCAAAGAAGAATGCAGGGTCCTCACGGAGCACCTCGGTGATAAATTCCTCGAAGAGGCGTTCCATGGGGATAAGCAGGGAGAATGACTCAACATCAGAGGCCTGCAGGGTAAGGGTCGAATGCGCAAGGAAGAGTCTGCACATCCGGATATAGGGTTCGAACATCCTGTTCAGGCGGGTAAAGGCTATCCGGTCGATCTCCGGGACGGTGACCGGGGTGAGTGTTACCTGGTCGAGAATATCGGTGATCGACCGGAGCATTCGGACCGTGCCAAAGTCCGAAGCCGTGCGGGCCATCAGGTGGCAGGTGAATTTGAGGGTCCGGTTCATCAGATTGTCCGTGGAGAATTCATAGTACCTGCAGGGGATGATGTGCATCCGGGCGGGATTGGTATGTTTGGCAAAATCTATCCGTCCCTTGATCACCCGCAGGTCATCGGATGTCCTGATATATTCCCGTCTTTGTGATGATTTGATGGTATGGAGGAGATGTTTTGCAAACAGGTGCATGAAGATCTCAAAGAAATCATACGCTTCGACGGAGAGATCGGCGACGGAAATCTCCTTGATCGGTACATTTCCGGTGTAGGAGAGCATCTTCAGGAGATTTGTGGAGATGATGCGGTGATGATCCTCTAAGTTACCATTCCTGAATAATTTTGGAAGGATCTGGATAGACAGGTCTCCCACCCGGAGAACGCCGGCATAATTCAGGGGTCTGATGCTTTTCAGGCCTGTCTCGATAAATGGCTGTGTCCGGTTGAGCTCTTCCATGAGGGTAAGCGTACGCTCGGTGAGATAGAGCGTCCCCTCTTTGAATTCGTCCCGCTCAGAGCATTCGTACGGGTATCTTTGGTACTCAAAGAGCGTTACCGACTGCATAATCAGCTATCCGCCACGTCATTTCCTGATGAGGGCTTCACTTGTGCAAGTCGCCCGATGGCGCCGATGAAATCTTCCCCGGTCAGGACCTCGTCAAACGCGAAGGAACGGCCGTCACCGGAAAGGGTGACGAAATCATCGCCGATGACATCGTGCAGTTTCCGCGGTGCATCATAGAAGTATTCCTGGAGGAGCGGCAGGATCTCATAGTACCACGTAAAATGAAGGAGCTCAATTGCCTCGTCCCGCGAGGGCGCATCACAGAGCGCTGTCAGGTGGCTGTGACCGATCTGGTGGTCACGGTCATACTGGGCGATGATGTTCGCATTGATCCTCTCCAGAAGAGCGATTGCCATCATACAAATGTCGTTGATGCCTGTATCCCCATTTGACAAATGCCCCCTGAGAAACGCATAGTCGGGCATCATTTCGACAAACCCGAATCTACGCCGAAGAGCCGTGTCCACGAGGGCGATGGATTTATCCGCCGTGTTCATCGTCCCGATGATGTACAGGTTGGGGGGCACGGAAAACCTCTGTTTGGAGTACGGGAGCGTCGTGACCAGTTCGTTCTTCTCGCCGTAGCGCTTGTCCGCCTCGATGAGAGTGATGAGTTCGCCGAATATCTTGGACATGTCCCCGCGGTTGATCTCATCGATGACGAGATAGAATGGCACTTCAGAGGCACGTTCTCTGAGGCGTTCCTTTTCCGATGGATCCAACTGGGGGATATCCCGGTCTTTTTCCCATGGTTTTTCAATTTCAGCAGCATTCACCAGGACATTGAAGGCACGGCGGGACATCTCCTTGAAGATCCCCTCTTCGACCCGGTAGGTAAGCGTCCCGTCATCGGTGGTGACCGGGCGAAGACCCTCGATAAAGTCTTCATAGCAGAAGGATGGATGGAAGGTGACGAATTCATTATTGCGGATTGGTTCGGCTTCAATCGTGCTTTCTATCGCCAGATCTTCGGGAAGTTGTCCTGAAAGTGAAAGAATCTGTCTTGCTTCATTTTCCGTTAATGGGAAGAGCGTTCCCTGCGCACCATTTCGGACAGGACTGGAAGAGGATAATATTGCGTCATTCTTAATATCAGGCCATTCAGGGCCATCAAATTTTTTCAACCCTTTAATCTCAATATTGATTGTATTATTTTTGTCTATGATTTTTTGCTGGCATTCTGCAACGCCGATAATTTTCCTGTGTGGGCTGCTGGAATAGACAATACAATAGTCCCCTTCTTCGATTTCCTCGAATGCAGATTTTATTCTACCGTTCCAGAGAACCCCTTTCGGATTGGTGAAGATTCTCTCTGGGTCGAACCGTTTCTGATTCACGCTGAGCCAGAAGAAATTACGGTCAAAGGTGGTTTTTTGGAAGGAGGGGATATCCTTGCTCCTCGAACTGATGTATTGGTTTGCGAGATAGGTCTTGCCCGTGCCGGGAGGACCATAGAGGATGACCTGATTCTTATTGGAAAGGAGTTTGGTTACGCGGGGATATTGATCCCCAATTGAAGAGGAATCCGGCGTTATCTGGCTCACGGTTGATATTTTTAAAAATAAAGTTAACAGGTTTTCAAGGGTTTTTTCAATTTTTGCATCAATATTGTTATCAATTTCATGTTCCTTTATTTCACTTATTATATGAATCCTGTCTGTCCATTTCCTCTCGATATCTTGGGAATTATTAAATTTTATTTCGATATTTGAGGGTTGATTACTTTCATTGTATGAAGAATATATGCGAATATCTTCATTTTCGTTAGATAACCGAATAATTTCTTGTTTAATTGCATCACTAGTTTTCGCAAGTCGAATGCAATCAGCATTTACATCAACAGCATCACCATAGCAAAAACCAAATATAATGCTGGATTTGTTTATTTGAATGAATAATTGGGGATAGTATGAGTATTTCCTCTGCTTGAGTGTTTCATCCTTTTTTGTGATAGCAGCCCAAACGTAGCGATTGACAACTTGGCCATAATAGGGAAAATGTGCTACTTCATAGATATCTGAAATATTATGATTTAATAAAAATTCATTTAATATTTCTTTTAAGAGCAAATTAGGAGTTTTCATGCCATTATTGAATCTGAATTTTTCAAGTGCAGGTTTAACAAGAGAATGATATTTTTCTTTATTGGCCACATTGGCTGGTTTGTTGCTTAATATCTTTCCTGCCAAATTCTCATCAACAATTAATTTAGAAATTGAAATTGCGTCTAATACATTCTGTTTGGTCAAATATTTTGTAGGATTACTCATAATTTCCCCTGAATCAAGCAATTAGCGGTAAGATATTGTGGGATTTATGGCTTTTGGATCATATGATCCAATTTGGAGACGAATCAAAGTATGAACATTTTTGAATGTGATCACGAGATCAAAGGATTCGATTCAATGAATCTTTGAATGCGTATCTTCAACTATTTTCTCCATTAAAATACATAGGCCACTAGGGACTCGACTCGATAAAGGACCTCAATCCCGGCCACCACACCCCAAACCATATCATTCATTCAATTTTATATCACTTCAATGAGAATTCCATCCCCACGAAGCCACATTGAGGATGAGCTACCCCCACCATGGCTTGCCACCATCACCCTCGACAATGTCAGCGAAGGAAACCCCTCCTCCACCAACGACCGCCTCGCCGCCATCCCGAATATCATCTCCACCCTCGCCGCCGAAGGCTATCCTTCAAATGGCGTCCTCCTCTTCCCCGGCGGCTGGCTCGATGCCGGGCAGACGGTCCCTGATGCGGCGTACTGCGCACGGGCGGCCACGGCCCTGCTCCCGGCACTGGAAGGGACGGGCCATACGGTCTGCTTCGGTATCGACGGTGGGATGGATGCGGAGGGGTTTGCCCGCGACCAGCTCGCCCTTGCCGTCCGTGACGGACAGGGCCTCTGTGCGATGGGCCGCAAGTTTGCTCCCTCGCCGCAGGAGGTGGGGCATGTGTCGCTCTGCGGGGATTATTCCGGGGGGGAGTGCGGGTATCCCCGGACCTTTACCCATGGCGGCACGACGTACTTCCTTGCGGTCTGCTACGACAGCTACGGGATCAGCCACGGGTGCGGCCCGAATCCCGGTGTCGATGCGGTCCTGAGCTGCGTCCACTGCTTTTATCCGAAGGGACGGGGACCGTCGGGAGAGGCGTACTTTGCGAAGCACGGGTTTGCCGGTGCCTCGAAGCGGTGGGGATGCCCGGTCTTCGGGACCGCAGTCTTCTATGACAGGAGAATGCCGGAACGGTGGCCGACGGGTGTGATGTGGAAGTCAGGGGAGAAGAGTACGGCGAGGTGGCGGTATGAGGAGAATGGCATTCAGTGGACGGACCAGTATATCCTGGACACAGAAGAAGGAAAGGCAATCATCCGTGTATATGATGGAGAACTGTTGAGGTGAGAGTATGCAGGAACACCATTTTACCCATTCTCTCCTATCAATTATCATGGATGGGGATGGAAGGATGCACCAGGTGGTAAGTGTGAGGAACTGTCACACTAACGTGGGGGGTTGAGAATATGCGAGCAAATACCACACCAAACAGGATCCCGTTTACCACAGTCTGGCAACGCATTATTTCACACAGTGGTGAGACCTTCACCACAGCTCGTGGGCTGCCGCTCACCTACATGGTTTACGGTTCGTACATCATACCAAGCAGGACGAAATATAATCTCCCAAGAGCGGATTTTGAGAAAGCATGGCAATTGATGCCTGATGTGCCATGGTCGGAAATTTCTAAGCTAATTCGCGGCCCGTCATATATCAAAGCGATTCTCACCGATTCGAGGATATCTGGTGAAAAGCAAGATACCCGGCAACGGCTCTTTCCCGCTGACCCGGATGGCAAAGAGGATCCGGCAAAGGGACCTCCTCCTCCTCCTCCTCCTCCTCTGGCAATTACGTCGGTCAAACAGGACACACAGAAAGGGAAAATCATCGCCTATCTTCTCTATCATGCATTCAGAAACGAAGGCATCCACGGGCAGCGTGACATGCCGGAGGACGAACCGCCCGAAGGGGTGGTACCAGGATCGCTGGATCACATTCTGTTTCTGACACTCACCGTCTCCATCGATTATCAGCGGGATGCCCATGACCTCTGGGACGCTGCACGTGCCACTTGGGAAGACCCGGAGACCCGCTATCTCTTCGACCCGGTCATGATGAATATTGTTCCCCCCCAGAGGATGCTCCGGGATATGGGGAAGCACCGGCTTTCCAAAAAACATAGCAAGGATGCGAAAATCTGGCGGACAGTTGCCGGATCTTTTAAACGGAAATGGGAGGGTGACCCCCGAAATTTCCTTGCAGACTGTGGATGGGACGCCCCGACCGTCCTCCAGCGGCTGAAGGAGGATCGACATCAAGCGGATGGGCAGATAGCCAAGGATTTCCCGTACCTCGGGGGCAATAAGATCGGGCCCCTCTGGCTCAGGATGCTCAGGGACAATGCTGGTGTTTCAACGCTGAGAAATCTGGATCAGGTCCCCATCCCGGTCGATGTCCACATTGCACGGGCATCTCTTTGTCTTGGGATGGTAAACGGGAGCTACGGCGGTTCCCTCGAGCCACTCTTCCAGGAGATCCGGGCGGCATGGGCAGAATCGGTGAAAGGCCTTGAGGTCGAGGGGCGGCCGATGATTGCCCTCGATATTGACGAACCTCTCTGGCATCTCTCTAAATTCGGCTGTGCGTCACGGGATCAGAAGACTGGGGTCTGTCCCTTGAAAGGGACCTGCGTCGTCGGTGAGTATTGCATTCAAGGTGAGGTGCAGGTACAGCCAGACCGGGTGGTGATGCAGACGGCTCCAAAGAAGGAGATATATCACCCTTCAGATAATTTTGATGGTGGAAATACCCTGTGTATCATTTCATGTGGAGGGAAGAAGATTTGGAACGATAATAAATTCGCAGGACCAACGCCGACACGGCATGTTTACACTGGGAATTATGTAAAAGGAAACCAGCAGTACGCGGAGATGTTCTATCCCGAGAACTGGTGCATCCTTTCTGCAAAGTACGGGTTCCTCCTCCCCGACGATATCGTCCCTGAAGACTATAATGTGCGGATGGGAGATCCAGGATCTGTCACGACGGCGATGCTTCAAGAGCAGAGAGGATTAAAAGGGCTCATGGAATATGACGAGATTGTGGTTCTTGGAGGAAGGGACTATGTGGATGCGGTCATGAGAGCATATCCCGGCATGAAGATAAGGGGGGTATTTGAAGGTCTGGGTGGTATTGGAAAGCAAATGCATGCGGTTCGCGATGCGATGAGGTGTGGGGTGCCGTTGTAATTATCTCTGTGATTCGATCCTAGAATCTGAAAATATCTCAATAATTTTTTATTTTAGAAACATTATCCCATGATGTTGATGAATAGGTTTGGACCGTATATGGGCAGAGCAATTTTCATATTTTTCTAGTTTTATTGTCGGGAATGTTTATTTCATGTCATATCTATAGAGACATGAGAATGGATGAGATTTTTTCGTAGGAAAAAAGACACTTCCAGCGATCGGGGATCAGGGAATCGGACTTCTAGAGGGGATGCCGACTCGATTTGTAACCCTTTCATGCATCAGATCTTTTATGAGCTCAAGAACAGCCCAGATAGTACGGTAAATATCCGATTTGCTAATCTCCTGAAGGGATTTGGATACGATTCTTATGATGATGCAATATTGAAGGAAATCCAGTCACATCTGAACCAGCATAATTTATTTGCTCATTTTCCTCTGGACAGAGATATTGAACAGAATGATGTGTTAAAAGTCATTCCCTTTGAATCATCAATGATTCAGTCAGGAACGGGTTCAAAACCACGTTCATCTGAGCATAAAATTGGCATCAACAATGCTGTACAAAGTGCCGTAAATGCAACTGTTCAGGTCGTAACCGATGATGGAACGGGATCTGGGTTCATCATCCATGAGTCCGGAATAATTGTGACTGCTTATCACGTGGTGGACGGCAAAGCGTACTCTGACCGCCGGGTTTTAATTCGTCAGCATCCCGGAAAACCGAATGAAAAGAGATCGGAAGCACTCGTTTTTATGGGCCACCGCAAGCTCGATTATGCCTTATTATGGATGTTAGAAGGGGGAAAATTTGATCCACTTCCTATTGGGGATCCAACTGATCTACAGTATTCTCAGACAGTGTATGCAATAGGATGTCCGGCGGGACTTCCGACAACAGTCTCAAGAGGAATCATTGCAAATCCGTGTGTCACTTACAACGGTGTCGAATGTATACAGTCGGATGCAGCGATAGATCATGGCAATTCCGGTGGTCCTCTAATCACTGAACACGGAGAGGTGGTTGGAATTAATTTGTGGGGTATCGGGAATTACGATGCTGCAAAGTTTTCTCTCCCCATTGATTACATTATTGACGATATCAGGATGGCAGTTTCTTTTGGGAAGAAACGCTCTTCGCGTGTTCTTTTCTGCCCGTCGTGTGGTTATACGGACTATAGTACGATGATCAACTGGTACTGTAAGAATTGTGGTTACCAATTCAGGTCTGAACAGAAATGAGTGTGATTCAATGAGCAGAAACGGTTCAAAACGAACTAGTGAATTTGAAGATGCATATGTTTCCCCGGAAACGGTTCCTTATGAGACATTATGCCGGGTTAAAGAATATTTAGAAAATGAAATCGACCAGTTCATGATAAACGTCGGGTGCCGCAATCCTGCTAATTATACCGATGATGATGGATGGCGTACAATAAAAAAGGGCTCTGCAGTTGGTTATGCGGGTATATATATAAAAGAAAATTCAGTAGTCCTAGATGTCAGAGCGATTGTAATGCCCCTTCCTTCTGATAAAAATTTGATCGTTCCTCTGATGAGAGAATTGCTGGAAATTAATGCGAATATCCCTTATGAATGCCGTTTTGGAATAAGCAATGACTATGTTATCGCTGGCATTATAAAATCCATAACCAATTTAGAAGAAGATTTGATTCCTTATTGCATTAGTACCGTTATGGGAACTGCTGATGAATTTGATGACTATTTTATCAGTAAATATGGGGGGACAACTAAACCCCGAAAATGACTGGGAGATAATCAGTCTAAATGTAAGAAATAACCTTTAATTTCCTTTAACGCTCAACAAAATGACCCTGATAAAAATTTTGTTGCATTTGCTCACTCCCTTCCAAATTATTTATTCGACCGTTTATCCCGGACAAAGACGACTTTCACTTGTGAGGACGAGTTTTCCTTTTCTTCAATGTCGAACAGCCCAATTGCCTGAAAAAGTCCGCTCAGTTTCTTAAATCCATATCTCCTCGAATCAAAGTCTGGTGCGATATTCAGGATATTTTGCCCAACTGCCGCAAGATTCGCCCACCCATCTTCACCGGACGAGTCCTCAACGCTGTTGCGGAGAAGATTTACGAGTTTGGTATCCCCTTTGAGTTCTTTGGCAGATGTTTGGGAGATGGGGGCTGTGGCAGGTTCATCAATTATCGCCTCTGGCCCGGTCCGCAAAATCTCCGTATAGGTAAATTTGTCGCACGCCTCGACAAATGGCTTTGGGGTCTTTTCCTCGCCAAACCCATATACCATCTTTCCGGATTCACGCAACCGGCTGGCGAGCCGGGTGAAGTCGCTGTCACTGGATACGATACAGAACCCGTCCAGGTTTCCGGCATAAAGAAGGTCCATCGCATCGATGATCAGGGCACTGTCGGTTGAATTTTTATGATCGGTATAGTTAAACTGCTGGATCGGTTGAATCGAATATTTCAACAGCGAATCCTTCCACCCGCCAAGCTGTGGTGATGTCCAGTTGCCATATATTCTCTTCACAGTAGCAGAACCATACTTCGCAATTTCCTGAAGTAAATTCTCTATTATTGCCGGTTGGGCATTGTCCGCGTCAATCAAAACTGCTAAACGGCTTTGTTGGAATAAAGGGCGTGTAATATATTCCATATGGGGTAATGGAGTTTAATAACGATATATTTGCCGCTATGAATTGTATCATGATTATAATCTTAAATTGATTATCCAATAGCGATAGGGGACACCTACCCGTGAAGGGATTATTTTCAAAAAAAAGAAATTATTTTTTGGATCTCTCATTGCCCTTTTTACCGGGTTTCGCCTGGGCTGAGCGATCGGTAGCGGGGTCCTTTTTCGGTGCGGCGGTCGGGGTTTTTACATCTGTTCGCTGGTTTTTTGCCAATATGGTCACCTTTTTACAGGATTTCAGGAATCTGTTAAAAATTCCAATCGAGTGGATATGAGAGGGAATGGATATATACTTATTCACCCCCGTCACCCTCTGTTTCGGGAAGCTGTTTACCATATTTTTTTCGTAATATTATATTTTAAATACTTTGATATATTTATTGAATCTTCCATTCATCCGGCGGGCTGAAGGATGAGACGGGGATGCTTCACCTCCGCGCCCGGCCGGCAGGGGTGCGGCGGGCGGGAGAAGAGAGAGGCACAAAGGAGTGGAGCAATGGGGGGTATGCCGTGTGGGGGATGATTCGCGGGGGGGATTTGCAGGGGACAAAACGACACGAAGAAACGCCCACTCTTCGATTCCTGCTGTGGAACGGGCGGGGTACCGTCCCTTTTAGATCATGGCGCCCTCCCTTCCGATCATGAATGGTAACGAAAACGCCTCTTATCCGCAGGGGTTGTCAAAATATAGTGTACAATCTGCAATACATTTATCCGCTATAAAAGCCTATTATACAATAGTAATTTTATATTTATTATTCTGGTGAAAATGTGGTGTCATTAACAATTAGGAGACTTCCCCCGGGGCTTTTCAGGTGCCAGCTGGAATTTTCTGATACAAGCCTTCCTTCCGTTGCCTTTCAGATAAACGCCGTCGATTTACTGAAAATCTCCCTTGGCGACCTCCCGTCGGCATTTGTGCGCAGCACCTCCGGGCATATCATCGGCGAAGTAACCGCCGGTCCGAATGACCGTTCGTTCATGGTGCGATTCCCCGGTAAGGAGTATAGGATACCAAGAGAAACGGTCGTCGCCTACCTCCCGGAGAAAGTACCGGTATACAAGCCGCGGGTGGCCGAAGACAAGACATCCACGAAACCCGATAACAGCAGGGTATTTCCCAGAAGTCATGAGAATTCTTCTGGCGATGACGATGCACGGTTCCTGAGCAAAGGGATTCACTAAACCCTGGACCATTCCCGGTTTTGCATCTGCTCCAGGTCCTGCCTTAGTTCTGCGTCTGGTCATTCTCCTCTCTTGTTCCTGCATCTGGTCACGGTCCTGTTCCTCCCGGTTCAGAGGTGAACATAGTCCTCGCCGTTTATTCCGGGATCTCCAAACAGAAGCTCCTAAAGTGGAGTTTTATGATCGGAGCTCCTGGATCAGAGTTCCGGAATCAGAATATGGTATCCCTCCGGCTGCAAACCTCCCTCCCCCCTTTCTCTCTCTCTTCATCCCTTCTCTCTCTCCCCGGTTCTCCCCGCCGGGCCAACTGTTAAATACAAAATTTTGCTAATCACCCCACGATCACATGACCGATATCACCCTCACCGACATCCCCCTGCAGACCGTCCTCGGCCTGCGCCGCCGCGGGCGTTACCAGGAACAAATCCCGCAGATGATGATGGAGCTGTTCACGTACGTGGAGGAGCACGGCATCGAGGTCGCCGGCATGCCCGCCTTCCTCTGCCACGAGACCTCGCCCGACGAGGTGATGCGGGCGATGGAGGAGGGGACCGCCGACATCGAGATCGTCGTCCCGATCACCGTCCCGGAGGAGGAAGGGGAGGGGGGACCTGCACCGGCACCGCTTTGGGGAACGGTCCCCGCCTCGAAGGAAGGGGAGGAGACCATCACCTGCTACGAACTCCCCGGCGGGTCCATGGCAACGGCGGTGCACAAGGGGCCCTATGAGACCTGCGAACCGACCTACGCCGCCCTGTTCCGGTGGATATCCGTGCACGGCAAGACCATCACCGGCCCGATTCGTGAAGTCTACCTGAACGACCCGGGCGAGGTGGCG
>Ga0068711_1000953_pt1 | contig 18964 bp, 10 predicted proteins | sample MTBAKMMethaMetaG_FD_62224 | JGI IMG/M metagenome (GOLD analysis project Ga0068711, IMG submission 62224) | Enrichment culture microbial communities from Arthur Kill intertidal strait, New Jersey, USA, that are MTBE-degrading - MTBE-AKM (Arthur... | ecosystem: Environmental > Aquatic > Marine >...
CGCGGAGTGTGCCGCCGGCCGGTTTAGGCGAGTACGACTGAAACCGTCCGGGCAGGACCGCATTGAATGTAAATTATCTCTTTGATAATTAGTATGTTGTGCGGCTGCTACATAATTCCGTTCTTTTGGGCAAGCAAAAGAAAGTGACTAGCTCGCCGGGCTACCCCCGGCACCTAAACATCCTGCGCATAGCGCACACCAAACATACGGTGCATTACGCATTCGCTAATGCACCCTACGCAGGCTCAACACGAGTAATGACGCCATCAATTTGTATGAACTCAAATGACGAAAGATCTTCGTCTAGCTCCTGCAAATCAAGACCGCACGAGGTTTTGTATTCACATGAACCGTCCAACACAGTGTTAACGCCGGCAAGCGGGCGATGAGGGATTCCTTTTGTATGCCTTTCAACTTTGTACATCTTTCCGGTCGAACTATCGACGTAACAGCCAATCTCTTCCATAGAAGGCTCCGCATGACCGCGCTTGTTGAGACAACCAGCACCCTAACACCTAGAAAAAAGGCGCAGTCCCCTGCGCCTTTTCCCGTCAATCCCAGCTCAACGCCCCCCCAGACTGATACTCCGTAACCCGAGTCTCAAAGAAGTTCTTCTCCTTCTTCAGGTCGATCATCTCGCTCATCCACGGGAACGGATTGGTCGCCCCCGGATACAACTGCTCCAGCCCGATCTGCTGGCAGCGCCGGTTGGCGATGAAGCGCAGATACTCCTTGAACATCGGGGCGTTCAGGCCCAGCACGCCGCGGGGCATGGTGTCTTCGGCGTAGGCGTATTCCAGTTCCACCGCCTTCTTGATCAGGCCGCTGACTTCGGCTTTGAAGTCGTTGGTCCACAGGTGGGGGTTTTCCATCTTGATCTGGTTGATCAGGTCCACGCCGAAGTTGAGGTGCATGGACTCGTCCCGCAGGATGTACTGGTACTGCTCGGCGGCGCCCACCATCTTGTTCATGCGGCCCAGGGCGAGGATCTGCACGAAGCCGACGTAGAAGAAGATGCCTTCCATGATGCAGGCGAAGACGATGATGGAGCGCAGCAGCTTCTGGTCGTCTTCCGGGGTGCCGGTGTGGAAGTTGGGGTTGCACAGGATGTCGATGAAGGGGATGAGGAACTCGTCCTTGTCCCGGATCGAGGGCACCTCGTGGTACATGTTGAAGATTTCGCCTTCATCCAGGCCCAAGGATTCCACGATGTACTGGTAGGCGTGGGTATGGATGGCCTCTTCGAAGGCCTGGCGCAGCAGGTACTGGCGGCACTCCGGGGCGGTGATGTGGCGGTAGGTGCCGAGGGAGATGTTGTTGGCGGCCAGGGAGTCGGCGGTGGAGAAGAAGCCCAGGTTGCGCTTGACGATGCGGCGCTCGTCCTCGGTCAAACCATTCGGGTCCTTCCACAGGGCGATGTCCCGGTTCATGTTCACTTCCTGGGGCATCCAGTGGTTGGCGCAGGCGTCCAGGTACTTTTCCCACGCCCATTTGTACTTGAAGGGGACCAGCTGGTTGACGTCGGCCTGGCCGTTGATGATGCGCTTGTCTTCCGCCTTGATGCGGTGCAGGGCGTTGATGCCGGTGAGGGCCGGGGACACCGGCTGGGCGGACGCCTTGGGCGTGGCGGACACGGCCGGTTGCAGGGCGGGTTGCGCGGTGGTTTTTTCGTCAAAGCTGAGCATTTCGCCTCCTCGTTTAAGGCATGGGCGCTGGGCGCCCGGTTTTTTGTTGGTCGGGTTAGGCGCTTGGCGCCGTAACCCAACAAATACATCTTGTTGTCGGGTTACGCCCTTGCGGGCTAACCCAACCTACATCGCTTACTGGCAGGCCTCGCAGTCTGGATTGTCGATGGAACACGCCTTCGGCAGCTCACTGCCCAGGCCGCCGTCCACCGGCACCGCGTTCAGGCTGCCCGCCTGCACCGTGGACTTCTCGGCGTGGGTGGCGCCCAGGGAGCGCAGGTAGTAGGTGGTCTTGAGGCCACGCAGCCAGGCCAGCTTGTAGGTGTCGTCCAGCTTCTTGCCCGACGGCTGGCTGATGTAGATGTTGAGGCTCTGGGCCTGGTCGATCCACTTCTGGCGGCGGGAGGCGGCTTCCACCAGCCACTGGGGGTCCACCTCGAAGGAGGTGGCGTACAAATTACGCAGATTGGCCGGGATGCGGTCGATGCGGGCCAGGCTGCCGTCGAAGTATTTGAGGTCGGACACCATCACTTCGTCCCACAGTCCTTCCGCTTTGAGGTCGTTGACCAGGTGTTCGTTCACCACCGTGAATTCGCCGGAGAGGTTGGATTTCACGTACAGGTTCTGGTAGGTGGGCTCGATGGACGGCGACACGCCGACGATGTTGGCGATGGTGGCCGTGGGGGCGATGGCCAGGCAGTTGGAGTTGCGCATGCCGAACTGCTGGATGCGGCTGCGCAGGGCTTCCCAGTCCAGGGTGGCGGATTCGTCCACTTCCAGGTAGCCGCCCCGGGCTTCGCGCAGGCGGGCGTTGGACTCGTGGGGCAGGATGCCTTTGTCCCACAGGGAGCCGTTGAAGGTGGAATAGCGGCCACGCTCTTCGGCCAACAGGGTGGAGGCCCAGTAGGCGTAGTAGGCCACGGCTTCCATGGAGCGGTCGGCAAACTCGACGGCGTCCTGGCTGGCGTAGGGAATGCGCAGCTGGTGCAGGCAGTCCTGGAAGCCCATGATGCCCATGCCCACCGGACGGTGCTTGAGGTTGGCGTTGCGGGCCTTGCCCACGGCGTAGTAGTTGATGTCGATCACATTGTCCAGCATGCGCATGGCGGTGCGGACGGTGCGCTGGAGCTTTTCCAGGTCCAGGCGGCCATCGACGATGTGGGCGGACAGGTTGACCGAGCCCAGGTTGCACACGGCGATTTCGCTGTCGTTGGTGTTGAGGGTGATCTCGGTGCACAGGTTGGAGCTGTGCACGGTGCCCACGTGCTGCTGGGGGCTGCGGATGTTGCAGGGGTCCTTGAAGGTGATCCAGGGGTGGCCGGTTTCGAACAGCATGGACAGCATCTTGCGCCACAGCACCACGGCGGGCATGCGCTTGAACAGCTTGAGTTCGCCCCGGTCCACGCGGGCTTCGTAGCCGGTGTAGGCTTCCTCGAATTCCTTGCCGAACTTGTCGTGGAGGTCGGGGCAGTCGGAGGGGCTGAACAGGGTCCAGTCGCCGTTTTCCATCACCCGCTTCATGAACAGGTCGGGAATCCAGTTGGCGGTGTTCATGTCGTGGGTGCGGCGGCGGTCGTCGCCGGTGTTCTTGCGCAGGTCCATGAACTCTTCGATGTCCAGGTGCCAGCTTTCCAGGTAGGCGCACACCGCGCCCTTGCGCTTGCCGCCCTGGTTCACCGCCACGGCGGTGTCGTTGACCACCTTGAGGAACGGCACCACGCCCTGGGATTTGCCGTTGGTGCCCTTGATGCGGGAGCCCAGCGCCCGGACCTGGGTCCAGTCGTTGCCCAGGCCGCCGGCGAACTTGGACAGCAGGGCGTTTTCCTTGATGGCTTCGTAGATGCCGTCCAGGTCGTCGGAAACCGTGGTGAGGTAGCAGGAGGACAGCTGGCTGCGGCGGGTGCCGGAGTTGAACAGGGTGGGGGTCGAGCTCATGAAGTCGAAGCTCGACAGCAGGTTGTAGAACTCGATGGCGCGCTCTTCCCGGTTGATCTCGTTGAGGGAGAGGCCCATGGCGACGCGCATGAAGAAGGCCTGGGGCAGTTCGATGCGGCGCTCTTCGATGTGCAGGAAGTAGCGGTCGAACAGGGTTTGCAGGCCCAGGTACTGGAACTGGAAGTCGCGGCCGGCGTCCAGGGCGGCGCCCATGCGCTTCAGGTCGTATTGCAGCAGCTTCTCGTCCAGCAGCTCGGCTTCCACGCCCTGCTTGATGAAGGCGGGGAAGTAGTCGGCGTAGCGGGTGGCCATGGCGGCCTGGGACACTTCCTCCCCCAGCACTTCCCGGCGCACCACGTTGAGCAGCAGGCGGGCGGTGACGTAGCTGTAGGCCGGGTCTTTCTCGATCAGGGCGCGGGCGGAGAGGATGGCGGACTTGTTGACTTCTTCGAGGGCGACGCCGTCGTAGAGATTCTTGAGGGTGGTTTGCAGGATCAGGGCGGGTTCCACGGCGGAGCCCAGGCCCTCGCAGGAGGACGCCAGCAGGCCGTTCAGCCAGGCCATGTCCAGGGGCTTGGATACGCCGTTCTCCACCACGCTGATGACGTGCTCTTCGGCGCCGCTCTCGGCCTTCTGCTTGGCGCGCTCCTGGGCGCGCTGCTCCCGGTAGAGCACGTAGGCGCGGGCCACGTCGTGCTCGCCGGAACGCATCAGGGCCAGTTCGACCTGGTCCTGGATGTCCTCGATATGGAAGGTGCCGCCGTGGGGCTGGCGGCGCATCAGGGCGTTGACCACGCTCTGGGTCATGGCTTCCACCAACTCGCGCACCCGGGCGGAGGCCGCGCCCTGGCCGCCGTTAACGGCGATGAAGGCCTTGGTCAAGGCGATGGAAATCTTGGCGGGCTCGAAGGGAACCACGCTGCCGTTGCGGCGGATGATCTTGTAGTCGCCGTAGCGGCTACTGTTTTGGGAATCGCCTCCCTCGATCAGCGTCTGGGTGTACTGTGGCTGGCTGGTTGAGGTTTCGGTGGCAAGCTGCATTCGGCGGTCTCCCTTATTGTTTGCGGCGGCGTCTTGACTATGGGCCGGGTACGTATTAACCACTAGATATTGTGGTCGGTCCTACATGATTGGCCAAATTCTAGTTATGTGACTGCCAGGTTGCAAGGGATTTTTTGTTATGCCAAACGAATACCAAAGGAATCAATTCGATAGAAAACCGGGGTTGACCTGGGTCAGCTTAAGGCCGATTTGGTGTATCATGGCGCCCTTCCGCAAACCCAAGCGAATCAAAGAAATAACGTGAAAAACAGCGCCATCCTCCTCGTCAGCTGCCCGGACCAGAAAGGCCTGGTGGCCAGCATCGCCGACTTCTTATATAGCCACAACGCCAACATCCTCCACGCCGACCAGCACCAGGACGCCGAGATGGGCCTGTTCCTGATGCGGGTGGAGTGGGACCTGACCGGCTTCGACATCGACGTGGCCGAATTCGGCGAGCATTTCGCGCCCATCGCCGAACGTTTCGGCATGGTCTGGCGCTTGGCCCTTTCCAGCCACCGGCCCAAGATGGCGATTTTCGTCTCCAGGTACGACCACTGCCTGGTGGACCTGCTGTACCGCCATCAAAGCGGCGAACTGGCCTGTGAAATCCCCCTGATCGTCAGCAACCACGAGGACAACCGCAAGCTGGCGGATTTCTACGGCATCCCCTTCCACTGCATCGAGGTCAGCAAGGACAACAAGGCCGAGGCCGAGCAGCGTCAGTGGGCGCTGCTGGACGAGCACGGCATCGACTTCATCGTCCTGGCCCGCTACATGCAGGTGCTGTCGGCGGAATTCACCGCCCGTTACCCCAAGCGCATCATCAACATCCACCATTCCTTCCTTCCCGCCTTCCTCGGTGCCAAGCCCTACCACCGGGCCTTCGAGCGGGGGGTGAAGCTGATCGGCGCCACCAGCCACTACGTGACGGAAGTCCTGGACGACGGCCCGATCATCGAGCAGGACGTGATCCGCATCTCCCACCGGGACGCCCTGGAAGACCTGATCCAAAAGGGCCGCGACCTGGAAAAGGTGGTGCTGTCCCGGGCAGTACGCTGGCACGTGGAAAGCCGCATCCTGCTGTATGCCAACAAGACCGTGATTTTCGATTAGAAAAAAACGCCCTCTCCGGCTAAGCCGTGAGAGGGCAAGGACGCACGCCTCCCGCTGGCCGTCTGGGCTCAGGCGGCCTGCAGGACTTGAGATTCGTTGTGGCTTTCGCGGACCGGGGCGCTGCGGCCAAGCAGTTCGCTTTCCTCCGCAATCAGCTTGGCCAGCAGGCTGGCGGCCAGGCGATAGCGGGGCAGGCGCGCCTCCGCGAACACCGCTTCGGCGAAACGCGGCAGCCAGCGGGCCAGGTGGCGCCGCAGGAAGTAGCGCTGGAGATCGCGGGTATCGCTGTCCTCCGCCACCAGGCAGGCCATGAATTCCAGTTCGGTCACCAGGTGGTCGGCGTGTTCCGGGGCGTTGCCGAACAGGGCCAGGCCGTAGTTGGCCATCAGTTCCCGGGCTTCCCGGGCGGCGCCGCCCCGCAGCCAGAAGTCGCCCCGAGGGGGAACCATGGCGCCGCCGGGGCCGGAAACGAAGAGGTGGTCGTATTCCGTCGCCAAGCGCTCGGAATCGGTTTCCGCCAGCAGGTCCCGTTCCAGGGCTTCGAGAATGCCGCGATAGGGCCACTCAGCCGGAGCGTCCTGCAGCAGTTTGGCAACGAGGGAAAAATGGAAATCGCCGCTGATCGCCTCGGGCTCGTCGAACAGCCCGGACACCAGCATGTACAGCTTGACTCTCACCTGTGGTTGCATAGCCCACCTCCATCCCTAGTTTTAAGGCGCCCCGGAAAGCTCGGGTGTGGCGGGATATTAGTAAAACTACTTAGGGCACGTCATTGACAATTGTCAATCGACCCAGGGAGAAATTTTCAGGAGATCAGAACGGCACCATGTCGGCCAGGGCTTCGCGCTGGAAACCCTTGGTGCCGACCACGGTTTCCCAACGGGTGCAGCGAAGCTGGGGTGGGATGGCGTCGTCGCCGGCCTTGAGCCGGCAGTCGCCGGGAACATCCTTGAAACAGAACACGTAGCCTTCCACCGAACGGCGGTCGAAGACATGGCCATCGATTTCACTCACGTCTTCCCGTGCACCCTGCCAATGGCGGCAGGTGCCACAACACTTTTCACGGTAGCTGAACAGAGGCATGATCGGCGGCCCCGATACTTATTTATGAAAACAGAATAGTCCCATGCTAGGCGGGCTATGCCCGGCCTGTCATTGACAATTGTCAATCGGCGGCAATGGCCTTGAGCTGGGGCACGTCGCAGCGCACCGCGTCCCCCTCCCCTCCACCGACGGCGCCGCTGCGCTTGAATTCGGCAATGATGCGGCTGGCGGTTTCGGTGGTGATGCCCAGCATGGCCCCCATGTCTTCGCGGCTGAACAGGTTGCAGCGGTCGCCCTTCTCCACCAGCCGCAGCAGGAGCCGGGCCATGCGCGCCCGGGCACTGCCGGTGGAAAGCTGGGTCAGCCACACGTCCGCCTCTTCCAGTGCCCGTTGCCAGCGGGTCATCAGCTCCTTGCGGACGCTGGGGTTGCGGTCTTCCAGCTGCTGCACCACTTCCAGGGGAATGCGGCAGATTTCCGCCTTTTGCAGCACGATGGCGTCGTGCTGGTAGGGCTGGCCGAGCATGGCTTCCAGGCCGGTGACGTCGTAGCCCCGCAGCAGGCGCACGATGCGCTGCTTGCCGTCGGGCAGATACTGCACCAGCTTGATGAGGCCGCCCCGGACGGTGAAGATGGCGGAAGCCTGGCTGCCGGCGCGGTAGAGGAAATCCTGGGGCTGCACCACCAGGTCGTCGATAGGCCGGGCGATAACTTCGCAATCCTCGTCGCTCAAGCCGGCGAACAGCACCGAGGAACGGATATCGCAATTCAGGCAGTCGGCGGACCCCCGCAGGATTTTCTTGAACAGGGAGGGTTCCATAGTCGGTCAGCCGATCAGCGCCCGGAAGCGGGGCCAGTCGAAGAAGGGGCCGGGATCGGTCTTGCGGCCGGGGGCGATGTCGGCATGGCCGACGATGTCCTGGATGGGATAGGCCGCCTTCAGCGCCCGGGCGAGCCGGGCCAGGGACTCGTACTGGGCGTCCTCGAAGGGCACGTAGTCGCTCCCTTCCAGCTCGATGCCGATGGAGAAATCGTTGCAGCGGTCGCGGTTTTTCCACTCCGACTGGCCGGCGTGCCACGCCCGCAGGTTGCCGGAGACGAACTGGACCACCTCGCCGTCCCGGCGGATGAAGAAGTGGGACGACACCCGCAGGTCGCGGATGGTGTCGAAAAACGGGTGGGCGGCGGGGTCCAGGCAGTTGGTGAAGAAGTCGATCACCTCGTTGCCGCCGAACTCCTTGGGCGGCAAGCTGATGGCGTGGACCACCAGCAGGGTGATGGGCTGCTCCGGGGGGCGCTCGTCGAAGTTGGGCGACGGCACAAAGCGGGCACCTTTCAGGAAACCCGAAATATCGATGGCGGCCTCTGTCGGGCCTGTAGCGACGTGCGTCAAGATTTCTCCTGGACGGCATTTTTCATGCCGTCCTTATTATCAGTGCGACAACAGCTTAGGCGTATTGCAGCATGATACCTCCCCGCGGCGAACAGGAACAGCGGGCCTGTTATAATCCCGGCTTCTCAATTCATTGCCCACCGCCGCCCCATGCTGACCTTCGCCACCCTGTTCGTGATGCTCATCGTCATTCTGATCGCCGCTGAGGTGTTCACCAACGCCCTGGAGCATCTGGGGGAGAAGCTGAAGATTTCCGAAGGGGTGACCGGCTCCCTGTTCGCCGCCGTGGGCACCGCCCTGCCGGAAACCATGGTGCCCCTGCTGGCCCTCATGGCCGGAACGCAAAACGCCCAGGTCAACGAGGAGATCGGCGTCGGCGCCATCCTGGGCGCGCCCCTGATGCTGTCCACCCTGTCCACCTGCCTGATGGCCGTGGCGGTGGTGAAGAAGCGCGGCCTCCAGGGCCACATGACCCCCGAGCACACCGGCCTGGCCCGGGACCTGCACTTCTTCCTGGCCGCCTTCGCCTTCTCGGCCCTGGCCCTGTTCGTGCCCCACGAACAGTCCATCGTCCGGGCCGCCATCGGCATCACCCTGGTGCTGACCTATTTCGTCTACATCCTGCTCACCCTCAAGGCCTCCGAGAAGCTGGTGAAGGAGGGCCACGGCACCGAAGCGGAAGAGCCCATGTTCCTGGCCCGCCTCGGCCTGCCCACCAACATGGCCACCATCATCCTCCAGCTTGCCCTCGGCCTGCTGCTCCTGGTGGCCGGCGCCAAGGGCTTCATCCACGGGGTGGAGGATGCCTCGAAAATCCTCGGCATCACCCCCCTGCTGCTGTCGCTGCTGATCATCCCCATCGCCACCGAGCTGCCGGAGAAGGTCAACAGCATCCTGTGGGTGCGCCGCCACAAAGACACCCTGGCCTTCGGCAACATCACCGGCGCCATGGTGTTCCAGGGCACCCTGCTGCCCGCCATCGGCATCATGCTCACCCCCTGGGAACCGCGCCAGGAAGTGCTGGCCGGCATCGTCATCACCATCGTTGCCGCCCTGTGGCTGCGCATCATGCTGGCCCGGGGCCAGCTGCGGGTGTGGCAGCTGCTGATCAACGGCGGGCTCTACGTCACCTACCTCGCCATCGCCCTCGGTTGACGGCAGGGGCCATGGGGCCCCGTTGAAAGCCTTTTGCACTCCCGGATTAGCGCCTATGATGTAGGAAAAACGCCATCCGGGAGGCCTTTCGTGCATCAAAAGAAGAAACCCCATTCCAGCGCTGACCAACTCGGTCATCTGGCCAGGGACGACGCGTCCATCAAGGGCGACCTCACCCGCCACATGCGCTATTCGGTGGGCAAGGACCCCCTGACCGCCACCCGCTGGGACTGGTTCTTCACCTCCGCCCACGTGGTGCGCGACCGGCTGATCGAGCGCTGGATGGAAACCATGGGCCACTACTACCACACCGACGCTAAGCGGGTGTACTACCTGTCCCTGGAATTCCTCATCGGCCGCACCCTCACCACCAGCCTGCTCAACCTGGGGATGCTCAAGGATTTCCACGCCGCCCTGGAAGACCTGGACAAGGACTACGACACCATTCGGGACATGGAGCCCGACGCCGCCCTGGGCAACGGCGGTTTGGGGCGCCTGGCAGCCTGCTTCCTCGACTCCATGGCCACCCGGCAGATACCGGGCTACGGCTACGGCATCCGCTACGACTACGGCATGTTCAAACAGCACATCGAGAACGGCTACCAGGTGGAGCACCCGGACAACTGGCTGCGTTACGGCAGTCCCTGGGAATTCGCCCGTCCGGAAGTGCTGTTCAGGGTACAGCTGTACGGCCGGGTGGTGCAGTACCAGGACGGGCAAGGCAACTTGCGCTACGACTGGCGGGACACCGAGGACATCATGGCCATGGCCTACGACATGCCCATTCCCGGCTACAACACCGACACCGTCAACAACCTGCGCCTGTGGTCGGCCAAGGCGTCCCGGGATTTCGACCTCAAATACTTCAACGAGGGCAACTACATCAAGGCGGTGGAGGACAAGAACGAATCGGAAAACCTGTCCAAGGTGCTCTACCCCGCCGACACCACCGAGATAGGCCGTGAACTTCGGCTCAAACAGCAGTATTTTTTCGTCTGCGCCTCCCTGGCGGACATCTTCTATCGCTTCACCAAGCAGCACGACAATTTCGACGCCCTGCCCGACAAGGTGGCGATCCAACTGAACGACACCCACCCGGCCATCGCCATCCCCGAACTGATGCGGGTGCTGGTGGACACCCACCACCTGGACTGGGACAAGGCCTGGGACATCACCACCCGCACCTTCTCCTACACCAACCACACCCTGATGCCCGAGGCGCTGGAAACCTGGCCGGTGCCCATGTTCGAACGCATGCTGCCGCGCCATTTGCAGATCATTTACGAAATCAACCACCGCTTCCTCAAGGAAGTGATGCACCGCTACCCCGGCGACGTGGACATGCTGCGCCGCATGTCCATCCTCGACGAGGAGGGGGGAAAGCGGGTACGCATGGCCCACCTGGCCATCGTCGGCAGCCACACCGTGAACGGCGTCGCCCGGCTCCATACCGAGCTGATGAAAAAGACCATCTTCGCCGACTTCCACCGCTTCTACCCGGACAAGCTGGTCAACGTCACCAACGGCATCACCCCCCGCCGCTGGCTGGACCACTCCAATCCCAAACTGTCCGAACTGATCTCCTCCCACATCGGCCGCAAATGGATCACCGAGCTGGACCAGCTGAAACAGCTCGAACCCCTGGCCGACGATGCCGGCTTCCGCAAGAAATTCCTCGCGGTGAAGCGGGAGAACAAGGCGCGGCTGGCGGAATACATTCAGGAACACGCCCGGGTGGAGGTGGACCCGGCCTCGCTGTTCGACGTACAGGTCAAGCGCGTCCACGAATACAAGCGCCAGCTTCTCAACCTGCTCCACGTGGTGACCCTCTACAACCGCCTGCGCACCAACCCCAAAGCGGACCGGGTGCCGCGCACGGTGATTTTCGCCGGAAAATCGGCCCCCGGCTATTACCTGGCCAAGCTGACCATCAAACTGATCAACGACGTTGCGGAGGTCATCAACCACGACCCCGCCGTGAGCGGCAAGCTCAAGCTGGTGTTCATCCCCAACTACGACGTCACCACCGCCGGCATCATCATCCCCGCCGCCGACCTGTCCCAGCAGATTTCCACCGCCGGCACCGAAGCCTCGGGCACCGGCAACATGAAGCTGGCCCTCAACGGGGCGCTCACCATCGGCACCCTGGACGGCGCCAATATCGAAATCCAGGAGGAAGTGGGCAAGGACAACATCTTCATCTTCGGCAACACCGCCGACCAGATCGCCGCCCTGGGCCGGGAAGGCTACAACCCCTGGTCGTATTACCATGCCAACGAAGAATTGCGGCAGGCCCTGGACATGATCCAATCCGGCTATTTCTGCCTCGATGAACCCCAGCGTTTCCAGCCCATCTTCGACGCCCTCACCGCCCAGGGGGACCGCTACTTCCTGCTGGCGGACTATGCCGCCTACCTGGCCTGCCAGGAGAAAGTGGACGCCCTCTACCGCAAGCCCCAAGAATGGGCGCGGAAAGCGATCCTCAACGTCGCCCGCATGGGGAAATTCTCCAGCGACCGCAGCATCCGCGAATACGCCGAGAAAATCTGGCACGTGAAACCGGTCAGCCAGCAATAAGAACCTATTTCAGCAACTTATTAATTCATGCCGCATAATTCCCTTTCCCACACGGAAAGCCAGGATGACTAAGTAAGCCGCCAGCTAACGCTGGCCCCTCACCCTATCGTCGCCTGCCGGGGAAAGGGGTTTCCCCCACCTCGCAGGAACGTCGCTTCCACCGCTCCTCCCTGGCGCCCGGAAGATCCCTACCGCTCCCTCCCCGCCTCATGGAACGCCTTCTGCACCGGCGACAGCAGGTATTCCAGAATGGTGCGGTCCGCCAGCTTGATCTCGGCGCTCACCGCCATGCCGGGAGACATGCGGAAATGCTCGTGGTCCGCTTCCAGCTCCTGGCGTTCCAAGGTCACCACCGAGCGGTAGTACGACATGCCCTGCCCTTTTGACGGGTCGGGCGGCGCGGTATTGCCGTTGGCTTCCCCTTGCCGGTCGCTGGCGTCGGGGCTGACGAAACTTACCGTCCCATCCGCCATGCCGTATTTCTGGAACGGGTAGGCGGCGAGCTTGACCTTCACCTCCTGTCCCTCGTGGACGAAGCCCACATCCTCATTGGACAGCCACACTTCGGCCTGAAGGGCTTCGTTGGCGGGAACCAGGGTGAGCAGCACGGTGCCGGGGGAGACCACGGTGCCCGGGGTGCGGGTGGCGAGGTCTTTGACGAAGCCGTCCTGGGTGGCCTTGAGTTCCATCAGATCGTTGCGGTGCTGCTGCTTGGCCCACGCCTGCCGTAGCTTCTCATATTCGGTCATGGCATCCACCCGCTCCTTCTGCAGCTGCTGGCGGTAGGAGGAGGTGATCTGGGCAAGCTTGCGCTCGGATTGGGCGATGGTGCTCTTGAGCCCTCCGATGGTGTGGGTCTGGGAGCGCAGGTCCTGTTCCTTCTCGATGCGGTCGCGCTTCTTTTCCAGCACCATCAGGTTGCCGGCGAAGCCCTTGGTGCCGAGCTTTTCGAAGGCCTGCTCCTGGGCCTGGTAGACGGGCAGCACCTGCTTCAGCTTGGATTCGATTTCCCGGGCGGCGGCCAAATCCTGCCGGGCCTTGTCGAGAACGGCCCGTTCCTGGGACAGGGCGTCCTCGTAGGCGCGGCGGTTGGCCTGGTACTGGGACTCCACTTCCCGGAATAGGTCGATGGGGTCATCCCCGGCCTGGACCAGGGCGATGTCGTCCAGTTCGGCGTCGACACGGCGCAGTTGCAGGGACTTCTGCTTCAGTTCGGCGAACAGGGCACGGGTGTCGGCTTCCGACAGGCGGGTGTCCATGCGCATGAGCACCTGCCCGGCTTTGACGAACTGGTTGTCCTTCACCAGTATCTCTCGCACCATGCCCTGCTCGGAGGGCTGGACGATCTTGAGGTAGGACAGGGGCACCAGCTTGCCTTCGGCCACCGCCACCACATCCACCCGGCCGAAAATGGCCCATAGGACGAGAAAGGCCAGCAGCGCCAGCACCGCCTTCAACAGCTTCCGCGGAAGCGGATGGGGCGGGCTGTGCTGGAGCTTGAGAAGGCCGGGGGCGAAGTCCAGGGCCTCCACGTCGTGGCGGTTGACGAGTTTTTCCACGTCCATCGGGACTATCTCCTAGCGTAAAACCACCCCTGCCGTAGCGCAGGCGACCTCGCCTGCATCGGGCCGCAGGCCCGCCTTTGCGAGTTGGGCGGCAAGCCGCCCATCCCTGCCAACCCCGCTTCGGCGGGCAATGCGGGCGAGTCGCCTACGCTACGAACGGGACGAGGGTTGCCCGTTACTCTTACGATTCCGCGAATCACCATCCCAAGTGGGTGAAACCTTCACGCAGGCCGGTAAAGGACTGCATGCCCCCCTTGCCGCCGGCGTTGGCAGAAACGGAACCATGTCCCTTGTCGGCCCCCTTGCCACCCGTGTTCCAGCCGGCCGCCGCCTCGGAGAAATGGCCATCGCCGAGGGCCGTCCCCAGGTCGCCGTCGTAGGCGGCGAAGTGGGCATCCAACCGGGAGTGCATCCTTCCCCATTGGGCCCGGTAGGAGCGGCCGTCCTCGTCGTCGCCCAGGCCGCGGGGTTTCTTGCCTCCTTCGGCGATGTCGTCGAAGTCGCTGAGGCGCACGGACTGGTAACGCTCGCTTTGGTCGAACCAGCGGTGAAGCTGGCCGTCGATGCGGTCGCGCACCTTGTCTTTTTCGTTCCGCTTGCCATGGTCGTGATCCCGGTCTTCGTGGCGGTCCTGGTGGTGATTGTCATGGCCGTGCCCGGATCCGTGATGCTCTGGCCAGTTGTCGGAGCCGCCATCGTGGCCGCAATGATGATCATCTTCCTTCTCGCCCTTGCCCTTTTCAAGCGTGAGGCGGAAAACGTCCGAAACCGACGCTTGCGACCCGTCTGTGGCGGTCACCTGGATATCGAGGGTGCCGGAGGCGTTGGCCGGAGCAGTGCCGCTGAGGGTCTGGGTCGCGGCATCGAAGACCAGCCAACTCGGCAGGGCGGAGCCATCCGCCAGCGTGGCGCTGTAGGCCAGGGCATCGCCCTGATCCACGTCGGCAAAGCATCCTGCCGGAAGCTGCCAGGAGAAAGCCGTCTTGGTCTGGGCAGTCTGGTCGGCGAGAAGCGTAACCAAGATGGGCGCGTCGTTGACGTTGGCCACCGTGAAATCGAAGGTGTCCGAAGCGCTGGCGCCGCTGCCGTCGGTGGCGGTCACCGTCAAGCTGAGAGTACCGACATCCTCGTTGGCCGGAGTGCCCGTGAAGGTGCGGGTGACCGGGTCGAAGGCGAGCCAGCCGGGCAACGGTAGTCCGTCGGTCAGGGTGACGCCGAATTGGAGCGTATCGCCTTGGTCCACGTCGGCGAAGGCGCTGTCCGACAGGGTATAGCTGAAAGACGCATCTTCGGTCGCTGTCTGGTCGGGAATCGGCTCTGCGACAGTGGGAGCGTCGTTGACGTTGGCGACGTCGAGAGCGAACACCTGTGAGGCGGATGCCCCGGCAAGGTCGGTGGCGACCACCTTGATGCTCAAGGAACCCACGTCACCATTTGCCGGCGTCCCGGCAAGGGTACGAGTGGCCCCGTCGAAACTGAGCCAAGCGGGCAGGGGATCACCGTTCTCCAAGGAGACGAGGTAACTTAGAGCGTCGCCCACATCCATATCCGCAAACGCGCTTTTCGGTAGCGTGTAGGCAAAAGAAGCGTCTTCGCTGGCCGTCTGCGGAGCAAACGCATCCACCGCATAAGGGGTGTCGTTGACGTTGAGCACGTCGAGGGCGAACAGTTGGGAGGCGGAAGCGCCGGCGGCGTCGGTGGCGGTCACCAAGAGTTGCAGGCTGCCCACGTCCGAGTTGGCCGGAACCCCGCTCAGGGTGCGAGTGGCGGCATCGAAGGCGAGCCATGCCGGCAGAGGTGTGCCGTCGGCCAAGGTAAGGCCGAAACTTAGGCTGTCGCCCTGGTCGATGTCGGCAAAGGCATCCGCCGGGAGGGTGAAGCTGAACAGCGTGTCCTCCTGGGCGGTCTGTTGGGACACCGGCGCGGCGGAAACAGGGGCATCGTTGACGTTGGTGACCCCGAGGGTAAATGCCGCTACCGTGTTCGCCCCGGCCAGATCGGTAGCGGTCACGGCCACGTCGATACGTCCCACATCGCCGTTGGCGGGCGTGCCGGAGAAGGTCAGCGTAGTCGGATCGAAAGTCAGCCAAGCCGGCAAGGGCGCCCCATCGGCCAGTGCGGCGCTGTAGGAGAGCGTGTCGCCTGCGTCGACGTCAGCGAAAGTGCCCGCCGGCACCGTGAAGGCGAAGGACTGGTCTTCCGTAGCCGCTTGGTTATCGACCTGGGCCACCGTTACCGGCGCATCGTTGGTATTGGCAACAACCAGATCGAAGGTGTCGGAAACTGCCGCTCCCGCCGGATCGATAGCGGTTACCGTCACACTCAGGGTGCCGACGTCGCCATTGCCCGGCGTGCCGCTAAAGGTGCCGGTGGCGGTATCGAAAGCCAGCCACTCGGGCAACGGCGAACCATCGGCGAGGGTGGCGGCGTAGCTCAGCACGTCTCCGGCATCCGGGTCGGCGAAGGTGCCGGCGGGGATTTGATAAAAGAAGGCAGCATCCTCATTCGCCGTCACCTCCGGCAAGGCATTCGCCAACTCCGGCGCCCTGTTCAGGAAGTCGGTAATGGATACCTCGCTGCCGTCGGCAAAGGCCACCGTCGCGGTTACCAATGAGCCGGCAGTACCCATGGGATCGAATCCTTCCAGAACGATGGCGTCGCCGTTGCTGCCGACTTGAAGGGTGAGCTTGCCGTTTTCCAGAACCGGCGTGAGGTCGGCCAGGGTGATGCCGGCACCGAACTGGATGCGGTTGCCGCCGGTGGCGTCGGCAATATCCCGGATAGTGTCGATGCCATCACCCAGGTTGAATAGGTAGGCATCATCGCCGGCGCCGCCGGCCAAAACATCGTCCCCCCGGCCGCCGGCGAGGGTATCGGCGCCGTCGCTGCCGGTGATCTGGTCGGCCAGGGCGGTGCCACTCACCGTGCCGCTGCCGGAAATGTCGAAGCCGCGGGCCAGGAGCTGTTCGTAGGTGAGGGTGGAGCCATCGGCGAACTGGAAGTTTTCGATCACCTTCGAACCTAGCGGGTTCGAAGGATCGAAGCCTTCGATGTGAATGGCGTCACCGCTTGTCCCGACGCTGACCAGCAGGGAGCCCAAACCCAGGGAAACCATGTCGGAGGTGATGCCGGCGCCGAACTTGAGGGTGTCCGTCCCCCCGGTATCGGTGATGTGATCCACGCCGTCGCCCAGGTTGAAGAGATACTGGTCGTTCCCGTCGCCCCCGCTTAGGGTGTCGTTGCCCGCACCTCCGGCCAGAACGTCGTTCCCCTGCAAGCCGCTGAGGATGTTGTCGCCGCTGTTGCCCGTCAGGGCATTGTCGAGACTGCTACCCATGCCGTTGATGGCCATAGTTCCAGTCAGGGTGAGGTTTTCCACGTTAGCCGGCAGGGCATAGGTAACGGAACTCTTGACGGTATCCGTACCCTGGCTGGCGGCCTCGGTAACCACATCCCCCACATTGTCGACATAGTAAGTATCGTCACCGGCGCGCCCCACCATCGTATCGACCCCCGTGCCCCCGATAAGCGTGTCGTTCTTCTCCTGGCCGTAGAGGGTATCGTTGCCGCCGTAGCCGTAAAGGATGTTGGGAGACCCGACCTCACCCGTGACCGTGTCGTCGCCTTCCCCGCCATAGCGGACGATGGGCTGGGCCAGCAGATCAGCCAGGGTCCACACCGTGCCGTCGGCAAACTCAAAGCGCTCGATCTTATAGGCGTTGCCGGCAAAGAAATTGTCGATCCTGGCACGGGTTTCCCAGTCGTCCTTGACGATCATGTAAAGGGTGGAGCCGATGGCGTGCAGCACGATATCGGTAGGCAATATGCCGACAAAACGAATGGTATCCGTCTGGTTGCCGGAAGGGTCGTATTGGATGATGCGGTCTTCCCTACCGCCCCGAGCGATGAGGTAGACGTCATCACCGGCGCCCCCCTCCAGGTAGTCAATACCCGTTCCACCGTCCAACACGTCGTTGCCGGCTCCGCCGTACATATTGTCGTTCCCGGCGCCTCCACTCAGGGTGTCGTTGCCGTCCCCGCCGGACAGACTGTCGTCCCCGGCTCCTCCCATCATCTGGTCGTTGCCGGCATTCCCGTTTAGCGTGTCGTTGCCGGTGCCGCCGTCCAGCAGGTCGTCTCTGTCGCCGCCCTGCATGGCGTCGTTGCCGTCCCCGCCGTACATCCGGTTGGAACCGCCGTTATGGCCGTACTGGTAGTTGTCGTTGGCGTCCCCATACAAGGAGATCGTCTGGTTCAGCAGCGTGGTGCGGTCCCATACCGTGCCGTCGCCAAACTCGATCCGGTCCAGGCTGTTGCTCAGGGCGTTGGCGCCGTTGAAGTAGTTCTGCACCACGACGTATTCTGCCGGGCTGCTGCCGTTGATGATGATGGCTAGGTTGTGGTCCCATTTCTGGAGTGTGATGTCGCTGGGGATGAGGTCGGGGAGCCGAAGGATGTCCACTTTCCCGGTGTTGCTGTCAGTGGCGATGACGCTGTCTTGGCCGTAGCCTCGGCCGAACACGAATACGTCGTTGCCGGTGCCTCCTTCCAGGTAGTCGTTGCCGGACCCGCCGTCCAACACGTCGTTGCCGGTGCCGCCGAACATACCGTCGTTCCCGGCGCCTCCACTCAGGGTGTCGTTGCCGTCCCCGCCGTACATACTGTCGTCCCCGGCGCCCCCCATCATCTGGTCGTTGTCGGTATTCCCGTTTAGCGTGTCGTTGCCGGTGCCGCCAAAGAGAGCATCATCCCCCTCACCTCCCGACAACGTGTCACTCCCGCCTGCGCCGAACATCACATCGTTGCCCAGGCCTCCGTCAACGTATTCCCCTGTGCCACTCGCCCCCAGGAACACGTCGGAATTGCCGGTAACCCAGGTGATGGCCGAGCCCTGGTTGGCGCGTATCTGTTCCCACACGCCCGCTGCCTCGGCCTGCTCGATCCAGGCACCCACTTTCGCCGCCCCATTCCACCCCAGGCCGCTCAACCCCTCCCCCCCATAGCGCAGCAGCTCCACCGCATCCTCCAGGCCGTTGTAAGGGTCGGCTTGGTGAAGAACGTCGAGCTGCGCGTTCAGAGCCGTGAAGTCGGTATGGAGGCCGTTATCGTCCAGGGAAAGGGTTATCAAATCCAGGTACGGCTTCAGCCGCGTCTGCATCGCTAGGCCGTCGTACACCGAGGCCTTGAGTTCGGCGTAGCTCTTTTCCAGCAACTGAAGCTGAGGGTAAGTCAGCGGCACGTAAATCGGCGCATGGCCAACCGCTACGCCACCGCCCCCCGCCGCGGTGTCGGCCGTGGCGGAGAGGAGTTGGCCCGTACCCGTGGTAACGGCATCGTCCCCCACCGTGACGAAGGCTTGGCCGTTGAACTTTTCCAGGACTTCAATCAGACGGTTGATCCGTTGGTATTCCTGCATCAGGGCTTCCCGGCGGGCCGCTTCTTCCGGGCTGATG
>Ga0068711_1000958_pt1 | contig 18920 bp, 20 predicted proteins | sample MTBAKMMethaMetaG_FD_62224 | JGI IMG/M metagenome (GOLD analysis project Ga0068711, IMG submission 62224) | Enrichment culture microbial communities from Arthur Kill intertidal strait, New Jersey, USA, that are MTBE-degrading - MTBE-AKM (Arthur... | ecosystem: Environmental > Aquatic > Marine >...
TTCCGAAATCGCGGGCGATATCGCACGGGATTACGGCGGAAGGGAACTGGTGCTCGTCGGCGTCCTGAAGGGTTCCTTCGTGTTCCTCGCGGACCTCGTCCGGAACCTCTCCATCCCCCACACCATCGATTTCATCGCCGCGTCGAGTTACGGCTCCGGGACAGTCAGCTCGGGAACCATCCGGATCACGAAGGACATCTCCCTTCCCATCGAGGGGAAGGACATTCTTCTCGTGGAGGACATCATCGACACGGGGACGACGCTCGCCTATCTGAAGCAGACCCTGAAGGACCGGAAGCCGCGGTCCGTCGCCATCTGCGCCTTCATCGACAAGAAGGAACGGCGGGAAACGGAAATCGACGCAGAGTACGTGGGGTTCACCGTCCCCGGAGGATTCATCGTGGGATACGGCCTGGATTGCGACGAGAAATTCAGGTATCTCCCCGATGTGTGCGTTCTTGAGGATTTATAAAGGGAGGAACCCGTGATCGTCGAATGCTCTCGCTGCCACACGAAGTACCGCTTCGAGGGAGGAAAGGACCGGGGCAGGGGCGTATGGCTCCGGTGCACCCGCTGCAGGCACGTCTTTCTTTACCGGGAACCGGAAGCGGAAGAGGCCGTGAAACCGGAGGCCCCGGCGGCGGCCTTTCCCGGGGAATCCGGTGCCGGCTTCCCGGGAGAAGAGGTCCCTTCGGTGACACCGGAACAGCTCCCCGCGGAGGCTGCATCCGACGAAGAACGGGAAGCCGTCCAGCCCCTCCCGGGAGAGGAAGCCCCGGCGGAAAAGACAACCTCCGCAGGGAAGAAGGTTCTTCTCTTCCTCTTCTTCCTGGTCATCGTGGCGGGAGTGTTCTCCCTGCTTCAACCGGACCGGGCCAAGTCCCTCTATGAGCGGGCCGTCTCCTCCATCCGCCGGGTTCTTCCCGGTTCGCAGGAAAAGGCCGTTTTCTTCACCGCCGTGGAAGAGCGTTTCGTGAACAGCCCCTCCGCCGGCAACCTGATGGTCATCCGGGGAATGGCCGTGAACAACGCGGCCGAATCGCTCCCCCCCATCCGCGTCCGGGCGAGGATTCTCGATCCGCAGGGAAAGACGATGCGGGAAGAGGTCTCCCTGGGGGGAAACATCCTCACCGACGAGGAGCTGGCGACCCTGTCCCTGGACGAACTGAAAGCCATCCTCTCCACCCCGGGGGGGAGGGATTATCCCAACACGCTCGTCCCCCGGGAAGGGACCGTCCCGTTCATGATTCTCGTACCGGACCCCCCGGCGAACGCCGTGGAGTACACCATCGACACCGTGCCAGGCCCGTAGGCGGTCACCGCCGCGGGATCACCGGAGGCCCTCCCCGAGAACGGCCGCGATCCGTTCCTCCGGGACGGCGCCTTTCCGGAGAATCGCCGGCGGCTTCACCGTGACGTCCACCAGGGTCGACCCCGATCCCCCGGGCGTCCTCCCGCCGTCGATCACGCCGTCGATCCGGTCCCCCAGGGCCAGGAGGACATCCTCAGCCGTCGAACATTCCTTTTCCCCGGCAAGATTGGCGCTTGTCGCCGTCACGGGGCCCCCGAGGCCTCTGGCCAGTTCCCGGGCGACGGGGTGGCTCGAAAGCCGGACGCCGATTTTCCCGGTGCCCGCGGTGAGCCTCGGGGAGACCCCGGGGAGCGCCTTCAGGACCAGGGTGAGCGCCCCCGGCCAGAACGCCCGGATGAGCGCCTCCGCCTCCGGGGGGACCTCCGCCGCGATCTTATCGAGGGCCTTCCGGTCCCCGATGATGACGGGAACGGGCTTCCGGAAGTCCCGGCCCTTTACCCGGAACAACCGCTCCACCGCCGCTTCGTTTTTCCCGTCGCAGGCGAGCCCGTAAAAGGTTTCCGTTGGAAAGGCCAGTACCCGGCCCTCCCGGAGGAGACGGACCGCTTTCGCCAGTTCCTCCGCCCCGGGCCGGTCCGGAAGGATGGTCAGGACATTCACCGGAGGGTTTCCTGCTTTTTCTCCACGTCGGCGGCCATCTTTCTCCTGTGGGCGGCGAGTTTTTCCCGGAGCCCGTCATCGCCCAGCGCCAGGATCTGGACGGCGAGGAGGGCCCCGTTTTTCGCCCCCGCCTTCCCGATGGCCATGGCCGCCACGGGGACCCCGCCGGGCATCTGGACCGTGGAGAGGAGGGCGTCGAGCCCGCGGAGGGCCGTGGCGTCGATGGGGACGCCGATGACGGGAAGGAGGGTCCGGGAAGCGATCACGCCCGCCAGATGGGCCGCCGCCCCGGCGCCGACGATGAACGCCCGGATGCCCCGGGCCGGCGCGGCGTCGGCGTACGCCGCCGTCCGCTCCGGCGTCCGGTGCGCCGAGGTGAGAAACAGTTCGTAGGGAACGGCGAATTCATCGAGAACCGCCGCCGACTCTCTCATGATCTCCATGTCCGAGTCACTCCCCATGACGATGGCGACCCGGGGGGCCGCCGTCTCCGCCGCTTCCCTTTTCTTCCTTTTCATGAGATCCGACCCTTTCCCGGCCGCTCAATGGCGGAAATGCCTTCGCCCGGTGAAGATCATGGCCATGCCGTGCTCGTTCGCCGCCGTGATGGCCTCCTCGTCCCGGACGGAGCCGCCGGGCTGAACGATGGCCGTCACCCCCGCCTCGGCGGCGAGATCGACGCCGTCCCGGAACGGGAAGAAGGCGTCGGACGCGAGCACCGTTCCCTTCGTGGGCAGGTTCGCCTTCATCACGGAGAGCCTCACCGAGTCCACCCGGCTCATCTGGCCGGCCCCGACCCCCACGAGCCGGGTGTCCGTCGCCAGGACGATGGCGTTGGACTTCACGTGCTTCACCACCCGCCAGGCGAAATCGAGGGCCCTGTATTCCTCCTCCGTGGGGGGCCGTTTCGTCACGACCCGGGCGAGCCGCAGATCGTCCCTTTCCAGGTCCCGGTCCTGAACGAGAAGGCCGCCCTTCACCCTGCGGTAATCGAACTCCCGCAGGGGACCCGCGCCGGACGGGGAAATCTCGATGAGCCGGACGTTCTTCTTGGACCCGAGGACGGCAAGGGCGTCCTCCTCGAACCCGGGGGCCAGGATGACCTCGAGAAAGGTTTTGGCCAGTTCCTCGGCGGTCTTCCGGTCCACCTTCCGGTTCAGGGCCACGATGCCCCCGAAGGCCGCCACGGGGTCCGTTTCCATGGACTTCCTGTACGCCTCCACGAGCGACCCCGCCGACAGGGCGGCCCCGCAGGGGTTGGCGTGCTTCATGATGACCGCCGCCGGCTGGTCGAAATCGGAGGCCATCTGCCACGCCGCGTCGCCGTCCATGATGTTGTTGTAGGAAAGTTCCTTCCCCTGGAGCTGACGCCCGCCGCCGATGGAGGAGGGCAGGATGTCCCATTCCCGGTAGAAGGCCGCCTTCTGGTGGGGGTTCTCGCCGTACCGGAGATCCTGGGCCTTGACGAACTGGACCGTCAGGGTGTCGGGAAACTCCGCGGGACCTCCCTCCTTCCCGACGGCGCCCAGATAGTTGGAGATGGCCCCGTCGTAACGGGCGGTGAGCTGAAAGGCCTTCGCGGCCATTTTGAAGTTCGTTTCCCGGGAGATCCTTCCACCGCCGGCCCGGAGTTCCTCCAGGATCTTCCCGTAGTCGGACGGGTCGGTGACCACCGTGACGAAGGGGTGGTTCTTCGCCGCCGCCCGGATCATGGCCGGTCCCCCGATGTCGATGTTCTCGACGGCCTCTTCCAGGGTGCACCCCGGTTTCGCCACCGTCTCCTCGAAGCGGTACAGGTTGATGACCACCATGTCGATGGGAAGGATCCCGTGCTTTTCCGCCGCCTGACGGTGTTCCTCTACGTCCCGGAGAAAAAGGATGCCCCCGTGAACCTTGGGATGGAGCGTCTTCAGCCGCCCGTCCATCATCTCGGGGAATCCCGTGTAATCGGAGACCTCCCGGACGGGGATCCCGTCCGCCTCGAGCTGTTTCGCCGTCCCCCCCGTGGAGAGGATTTCAACGCCGAGGGCGTGAAGTCCCCTGGCGAATTCCACAATGCCCCTCTTGTCGGTGACGCTGATCAGGGCCCTTTGAATCGGATTCATCATCCTGAATGTTCCTTTCTTTGTCGTGTCGTTTCCGGGCGGGTCCGGAACGGGCGGAATGCGGCCGTTTCCATCCCCGTCCCGGGGATCATTTCGCGGGACGGATCTTCGCCATGTGGCGGATCCGCTGCTCGAGGAGGGTCTTCGTCCCGATGTCGGGCCGGTGGTCCACCGGTCCCCGGATGGCGGAAACGGCCTCCTCGGCGATCCGCTCCGCCTGTTCCAGCGTCCCGGCGATGCCGACGACGCCGATGGCGCGGGAGGTGCTCATGTAAAGGCCGTCCGGCCTCTGGTCCACCGAGGCGTAATACAGCCTGGCCCCCTTCACGTCGCCCACGTCGATCTTCGCCGAGGTGGAGCGGGCGTCGGGATGGTCCGCGGGAAGCCCGTATCCCTTGGGAACGACGTACTTGCAGACCGTCGCCTTCCCGTCGAAAACCACGTCGAGGGAATGGAGCGTTCCTTCGATGACCGCCCGGCAGACCTCGACGAAATCGGTCTTCAGGAGGGGGAGGATGTTCATGGCTTCGGGATCGCCGAACCGGGCGTTGTATTCCAGGAGCCTCACCCCGTTGCGGGTGACGATGAAGCCGCCGTACATGACCCCCTTGTAGTATTCCCCCGTTTCCCGGTACAGGGCGTCGGCCACGGCCCGGGTGATCCGGAGCCCCTCCTCCACGTCCTCCTTCTTCAGGAAGGGAAGGAGGTGGTCCTCCGCCGAATAGGAACCCATTCCCCCCGTGTTGGGCCCCCGGTCGCCGACGAAACGCCGCTTGTGGTCCTGGACGGGGGGCGTGGCGACGACCGTTTTCCCGTCGCTGAGGCACTGGAGGGAGAATTCCTCCCCTTCCAGCTTCTCCTCCACGACGACCGACCCGCTTTCCTTCAGGATGTCCTTCGCCCGGGACAGGGCCTCCTTTTTGTCCTGGAAATGGTCGCCCTGGACGAGAACGCCTTTTCCTCCCGTCAGGCCGTCCGGCTTCAGCACCACGCCGTCCAGTCCGTCGAGGAAGGCCTCGAGGCCGCTTTCGTCCCGGAACACCCGGAACCGGGGGTTTCCCTGGATCCCGTATTTTTCCAGGAGATTTCTCGTGAACGTCTTCGAGGTCTCCAGCCTGGCGAGGCTTTTCGTCGGGCCCACCGAGGGGATCCCCAGGGTCTTCAGGTGGTCCGCCACGCCGAGGTTCAGGGGGTCTTCCGGGCCGATGACGGCGAAATCGACGGCCCCTTCCCGGCAGAACCGGCCGATCCGGTCCAGGTCCCCGTAGGAACCGACGGCAACTCCCGCCGACAGGGCCGCGATCCCCGGATTGTTCGCCTTCATGTACGAAAAAAGCCGGGGGCGGCCGGCGGAGTTGACGAGGGATTCGGCAAGGACATGTTCCCTTGCCCCGTTGCCGATGAGCAGAATGCGCACCATGGTTCCTCCCCGGTTTCGAAGATGAAAAAAGTGTCTCGACTATATCGAAAATCGGTTTTCCCGTCAATTGCGGGCCGCGACCGGCGGCACCTTGCCGGAGAGGGTTGCCGTGGAGGGGCGCGGACCGGTTTTTCGGCTCAGGAACCGCTTTTCGACGGTTCCAATATTCTCGCTCCACTGCAACACCGCGGATTTGCCCTGTGGGGCCATCAGGCTCGGACAAGCGGTGTTGCGGGCGTTCCGCTTCGAAAGGAACCGTGAGCGAAAAGGCGCTTATTCGCCTTCAAAACCGTCCTGCGCCCCTTGCAGGCGCCATTTCGGCCGTTGCCCCTTCTTCGTGACCGGTGCCGATACCGAAAAGCGATTGTTTAGAGATTGTTCGATGTAGCCCGGTCCTTCCGGGCCGGCGGAAAACGGAAACGGAAAACGCAGAAAAAGCCCGTGTTTTCCAATGTCCTCTTTTTTTACAAGACCTGTTGACATAAAGGAAGAACTGTCGTATGGATCGTACCCCGTCCTCCCCCGGGGAGGACGGAATCCCGGCTGTACCGCAGGACACATGCCGCGGGAGGTCACGATCGAGGATGCAGCACCACGGAAGCGCCGCAGCGACGGCAAACGTTCACCCTTCCCATGAAGCCAGGTCCCGGAAGGCGGAGATCGCCCGCCGCCGCACCTTCGGCATCATCAGCCACCCCGACGCGGGAAAGACGACCCTCACGGAAAAGCTCCTCCTCTTCGGGGGGGCGATCCTCATGGCGGGCTCCGTGAAGGCCCGTAAGGCGGGGCGCCACGCCACCAGCGACTGGCTCGCCATCGAACAGGAGCGGGGCATCTCCGTCACGAGCTCGGTGATGAAGTTCGACTACCGGGGGTACGAGATCAATCTCCTCGACACGCCGGGGCACCAGGATTTCTCAGAGGACACCTACCGGGTGTTGACCGCCGTGGACAGCGCGGTCATGGTCATCGACAGCGTCAAGGGCGTGGAGTCCCAGACCCGAAAGCTCATGGAAGTCTGCCGGATGCGCAACACCCCCATCCTGACGTTCATCAACAAGCTCGACCGGGAGGGGATGCCGCCCCTGGATCTCCTCGGCGACATCGAGGACAGCCTCCAGATCGAGTGCGCCCCCCTGTCCTGGCCCATCGGCATGGGCAAGCGCTTCAAGGGGACCTACAACCTCTACCGGAAGGGACTGAACCTCTTCACGCCCGGCGAGGCGCGCCTCACCGGGGACATGGTCACCGTGAGCGATCTCGACGATCCCGTCCTCGACGACCGCCTGGGCAGCCAGGCCGGCGAACTCCGGGAAGACATCGCCCTCCTGGAGGGGGCGGCCAATCCCTTCGATCTGAACGATTACCTCAAGGGAAGCCAGACCCCCGTCTTCTTCGGGAGCGCCCTCAACAACTTCGGCGTCCGGGAAATGCTCGACGCCTTCGTGGAAATCGCCCCCCCTCCCCTCCCGCGGGCCGCAGTCACCCGCATGGTCCTTCCGGATGAGGAGGCCTTCTCGGGCTTCGTCTTCAAGATCCAGGCCAACATGGACCCGGCGCACCGGGACCGCCTCGCCTTCCTGCGGGTCTGCTCTGGCCGGTTCCGGCGGGGGATGCGGGTACGACATCACCGGACCGGCAAGGACATCCTCATCGCGAATCCCATCATCTTCATGGCCCAGGACCGGGCCTTCGCGGAGGAGGCCTGGCCGGGGGACATCATCGGCATTTACAACCACGGCACGATCCGGATCGGAGACACGTTCTCGGAGGGGGAGCCCCTCCGGTTCACCGGGATTCCGAATTTCGCGCCGGAACATTTCCGGAGGGTCCGGCTGAGAAGCCCACTCAAGGCGAAGCAGCTCCAGAAGGGGCTGGCCCAGCTCGCCGAGGAGGGGGCGGTGCAGCTCTTCCGGCCCCTCTCGGGAAGCGAGTTCATCCTGGGGGCCGTCGGGGCGCTCCAGTTCGACGTGACCGTGGCGCGGCTCCGGACCGAGTACGGCGTCGACGCCGACTACGAACCCCTGAATTTCACCGCCGCCCGCTGGGTGGATTGCGGCGACGTCGAGCGCCTGGAGGCATTCAAGAAGGCCAACCATCACAACCTGGCCCTCGACGGGGACGGGAACCTGACCTTCCTTGCGTCAAGCGAATGGTATCTCAAGTTCGTCGCGGACGACTGGCCCGACATCACCTTCCGGAAAACGCGGGAGCACCAGCAGAACTGACCGGTTTTCGTTTCGCGCCATCGTTTTTCTCTTGATAACCGGAGGATCCTGTGATCAAAGGGAACCACCAGGGACATCGCTCCCCCGGAGGACTTCATTGAAATACCGGAATCTCGGCGACATCGAATTCGTGAACCTTCTGTACACCTCCGCCGACCGCCTGGACGAGGAGTACCTGGACGAGGCGCAACGGCGCCGGGAAACACTCGTCCCCCTTCTGTGCGAGGTGCTGGAGAACGAAAAGAATTACGAATGGGACAGTGCCGGACGGTGGTGGAGCACCGTTCATGCCGTCCAGATCCTCGGAATCCTTGGGGACGCCCGGGCCATGGGCGCCCTGCTCACGGCAAGCGCGTACGCTGACATCCACGACCTGGAATGGATCTGGGAGGCCCTTCCCGAGTGCTACGCAAGGATCGGGACGGCGGCGCTCCCCCCGATCATGGAGGCCTTTCGCGAAAGGATGCGGGAGGGGGGGACGAGCCTGGGCGCCGAGATGGAGGGTCTGTGGAACCTCTGGGAGGACCACCCCGATTCCCGCCAGAAAATCGAGGACTTTTTCCTTTCCCTCCTCGAATCGGACGAAACGCCCTTTGACGTGAAGGCCGACATCGTCGCCGATTTCTCCCAGATGCACCGGACGGACCTGAAACCCTTTTTCGAGGAACTGTTCGAATCGGGGGAGTTGGACCTGGAAGTCTTCACCAGGGACGACATGGAGGAATTCTACAGCGGCGTGAAATCGACGCCGGTTTACCGGATGGACCTCCGCGGATTTTACGGCGCCCGGGAAACCGAAGCGAGGCGGGCCTTCCTGGAACGGGAGCAGGAGGAACAGAACCAGAGGGACCTGGAGACGTTCCTGCGGGACAATGTCCACCGGATCGGCCGGAACGACCCCTGCCCCTGCGGATCGGGAAACAAGTTCAAGAACTGCCACCTGGAACGGGCGGAGGAGGCCGCGCGGAAATTCAGGGAGGAGGAATTGAGGCAGGAACCCGCGCGGGCCCTGCGGGAAGCGCTGTACGCGGAGCGCCGTTTGGAATCGGAAATCCGGAGGTTCCTGGCCCGCAAGGGGCTCACCTCCCTCTTCTCCCGTCTGAAGGAATCGGTCCTGGAAGCGGTCCTCGATCCCCGGGAAGAATCCATGAAAAAGAGGTTCTGGAGTTATTTCAATCCGCTCCTCGAGAGGATCCCCTTTGACGACGACGAGGAGATGAAGGACTTCAACGGCCTTTTCCTGGAATATTACAATGCCATCGCCGCCTTATACCTGCATTACCCGAAGGAAAAGGAACACCTGGACGCGTGAAGGCCCCCGGTGAACCCGGAAACGGCCCCGTGACGCCCGGACCCCATGCCGGACGCACGAACCGGAATCCCCGGGAAACAGGGGAAGGAACATCAAACCGAATTGGGGACGGTCCGCCGGACCATCCTTACGTGGGGACCTTTCACCCCCCGACGCATTCCTCGCCGGTGTCGACGATGTTGAGCGGCTTGATCGCCGCCCCTTTCAGATCTTCCTGATATTTCTTGTCCCTCTGGGCGTCCCGGTCCCTGGAAAGCTCCTCGAAGATGTCCAGGTCATCGTCTTCCGTTTTCACGACATCCAACCTCCATGGTCCGTCCCGGCCGCCGGGAATCGGGCGGCGGATACGTTCCCGTTCTCCTTTTTTCCCTCCATAACAGAAAAACCGGCAGGGTTTCAACCACTGAAACCGCTGCCGGTTCTTTCATGAAGCGAAAACCGCATTTTGGAGGTTCGGCGCTATTTCCTTCCTCCCGCTCCGCTTCCCTGGGAGGCGCTTTCACCGCAGTTCCCGTAGCAGGAACCATAGGTGCCGGTGCTTTCGTCGTTCATGCCGTACGCCGGGCCGTATCCGCCGTTTTCAGCGTCCTGTCCGTATCCCGGGCCGTAAGAGGAATCGCCCGTTCTCCCCGCGCTTCTCCAGAGCGGCATGCCCGTTTCGGCGTCCCGGAGCGGCACGGTCACCGTTTCGTCCCCTTCGCCGGGGACATCGACCGATGTCAGGATGTACCGCTCCACACCGCCGCAGTCGACGATGTAACCGGAAACGGTGATGGTGTCGCCCACGGCCGGCTTCTCCACGCCCAGGGACTCCCAGTACCAGGACGGGCCGATGCCGTATACGACCACTTCTCCGTCCGCTGTCAGGAGAACCAGTCCGCCGCCGCTTTCGAGACAATCCTCGATCGTCCCCTCGAGACCTGTGAAAACCTCCACGACGGAGCACAGGGGACCGTCCCCGCTGCCTTCACCGTATGCCGCCGCGGCGGGGGTGCCGTGGATCAGGCATGCCAGAGCGAATGCAAGCATCGGAAGCATTACTTTTTTCATCATGTTTCATCCTCCCGGTTTTTTTCCGGTAGAACGAACCAGGAAGGTCAAGGTTACAGTTTTTTCACCGGCCCGATAAAAAAAGGGAGCCCTTTCCTCAAGGTCTCCCCGCGACAGGGGCGTTTGGCGCCGCCCCCTCATTCCTTCCCCCGCCGGCCCGGAAGCGCCTCCGCGCCGGTTCGAGGCCCTTGACGGTCGTACGGGGTTCCGGGGTTCAAATCGAACCGCCGGCACCGCCGCTGCCCGAGCCGCCACCGGAGCTTCCGCTCCCGGAGCCGCTACCGGAACCACCGCTGCCCGAGCCGCCGCCGGAGCTTCCGCTCCCTGAACCGCCACTGGAACCACTGCTGCCAGAGTCTCCGCCGGAGCTTCCGCTCCCTGAATCACCGCCGGAACCGCCGCTCCCCGAGTCTCCACCGGAGCTTCCGCTCCCTGAATCACCGCCGGAACCGCCGCTCCCCGAGTCTCCGCCGGAGCTTCCACTCCCGGAGCCGCCACTGCCGGAGCCTCCGCCTGCATCGCCGCTCCCTGAACCGCCGCCTCCCCCTGAGGACGCGCCGCTTCCCAACTGTCCTCCCCGGACGCCGCGTCCGATGGCTTCCCCGTAACTGCGGGCGATCCCCTCGGGGGATTCATAGCGGGCACGGGCAACGAAAGCGTCTCTCAGCGCTTCCAGTTCCTTCGCCGTGTATCCCTGCGCCAGCGCGCCGAGGACCGTTTCCGCCACAACCGGCGAGGACACGCCGAAACGGGCCATATCCCTCGCGACCAGGACGGTCTCCTCGGTGACCCGGAACCGGTCCCCGCTCTTCCCCGCGGCCGCCTTCCCCGGAAGAGCCCCAAGGACCGCCGTCATGTCCTTCTCCGTCATTCCCGCCGCAAGTCCCGCGGCGACAATTTCCGCCAGCCGCCCCGTTTCCGCTCCGGGAAACCCCATTTTCCCGGTCTCCCCAAAGGCGAACCCGTATCGGGACCGGACCCTGTCCATGGCGCGGACGATTTCCCGGGCGCCGACCCCTTTTGCCGTTCCTTCGTTCATCTTGCCGATCAGGGGGGACAGGGGGATCCCCCGGGCAAGCGATTCCCGGACCATTTCCCTGACCTTTACTCTCGAGGGATCGTCAAACTTCCCTTTTTCCATGGCTTCGGCCATTTCCACGGCGTCCCTCTCTCCGAGCCCCATCCCTGCCAGGCGCGCCGTTTCCTCCCGGACGTTTTCCCGCGGCGCCGCCGCGGCACCGGCAGGAAAGAGAAGGAACTGAACGGGAATCAGGAAAACGAGAAGAGCGACGGCGCTCACCGTTGCCCTCCCGACCGCGTTCCCCGCTGCGGAACGATTCAAGAAACCCATGGTCACACTCCCCTCATATAGATGCAGTTTTCCGAACCGAAGTCGTCCCTCTCCTTCAGGGGGCAGGGGGGCATGTAGGTCCGGCCGTCGATGACGTAAAAGTAGGAAAAGCCCGACCCGGGTGGGATCTCCACCTTCCAGAGGTCGCGGCCTGCCGGTTCGGCCGCGTGAAGCCGGAACCGGTCCAGGGAACAGGCGAAAAAGACGGACTTCGCCCCCCGGTATTTCAGATACACGTACGTTCCCTTTTCGCTCTCCCGGAAATAATGACCCGCGCATCCGGCGAGAAAAACGACCAGGAAAAGGGCGGCGGCAAGGAGCGGCAGACGGCGGGATTTCCTCATGCCATTCCTCCAGGGGGGATAATGGAATTCTCCCCGCCGAAATCGTCCCGTTCCCGTCCGGGCACCGTCGGATCGGACATGGTCCTTTCCCCGTCGATGACATAGGAGTATCGATGCTCGACCGGCGGGAGGGAAAGGACGATTTCCCAGTAGCCGGAATTTCCCGACCGCTTCAGGGAAACCCGGTCCCAGCCGGTGAAGGTCCCGGCGATTTCCACCCGGTCCGCGCCGGGCTGGTAGACGACGAACCGGTACGGGACGTTCGCCTCCTTCGCCGGCGGTGACAGGTTCCTCGCCAGCACCAGGGCGACTCCCGCAACGAGAAGAACGAGGGCCCACTGCAGGGGCCGGAAAGAAAGAAGGCTCCGCCTTGGCCGGGGGGAAAGTGCGGGCATGGGGACGTCCCGCGACGGGGGTTCCCGGAGGCGCTTTTCCTGGCGGAGCAGGTCCAGGCATTCCTCGCGAAAAGGACCGTCTTCATGAACCGTCCCGACGAAGGCGATCTTCTCGTCCAGGGTCAGTTCGTCGTCGATGAACTGGCTGATCCATTCCTCTTTCATTTCTATTCTTCCCTCAACAGGTCTCTCAGTTTCCGTCTCGCCCTGTGGATCCTCACCTTGATGTTCCCTTCCGACAGGCCTGACACGGCGGCGATCTCCCGGTAGGACAGGCCGCCCGTCACGGCCAGGGACAGCAGGTCCCGCTCGTCCTCCGGCAGGGTCCCCAGGGCCCGGAGCACGGCGCGGGCCTCCTCCCGGACGATCACCCCCTCTTCCGGGTTTTCCCCGCCCGTCTCGCCGGACCAGTCCCCGGAAGGCAGGGGCCTCCGCTTCCTCCAGTGATCGAAGAGGGCGTTTCGGGCGATGGTGAAGAGAAGCGGAAGGGTCGGATCCTCCCGGCCGTAACGATCCAGGAAGCGGGTGAAACTTTCCTGGAGCAGGTCTTCCGAAAGGGCTGCGTCACCGGTCATCCTGAGGAGATAGTGAAAGAGTTCCTTCCGGTGACGCAGATAAAAGGACCCGAAATCACCCATGGCTATAAGTATAACGAAATTCGAGGCCGTCGGTTACAGGGAAAACGGGGGTCGGCACTACCGGGTTCGAAGGGTGTCGAGCAGGAAATTCCGGATCGTCGGATAATCCACGGGGAGTTCCACCGCTTCCCCCGACCGTTCGTCCAGGTCTTTGAGGCTCTCGGGCAGTTCGGGGGTGATCCCCAGAAGGTCGATGATTTCGCCGGGAAACTTGGCGGGATGGGCTGTTTCGAGAACGACGGCGGTGTCGCCGCCGAGGCGTTCCTTTTTCAGAAAAACCTCCAGGCCTTTCCAGCCCACCGCCCCGTGCGGTTCGAGAAGGATGCCCAGGCGCCGGTAAACCTCCCTGAGGGTCTCCTTCGTCTCCCCGTCGGACACCGCGACGGAGAAAATGTGCTTTCTCATCTCGTCCCGGTCGGGATACCGGAACACGTTCCCCGTCCGGTCCACCGTTCCCCCGTACAGGTCGAAGAAACGGGCGAGGTTGCTCGGGTGCCCCACGTTCATGGCATTGGAAAGGCAGGCCCGCGACGGCGACACCTTCTTGTAGACGCCGCTGTCGAGGAACCGGGGGAATTCGTCGTTTTCGTTGGTCGCCATGACGAGCTTGCGGACGGGCAGTCCCATCCTTCTGGCATACTCGCAGCCCAGGGCGTCGCCGAAGTTTCCCGAGGGAACGGAGAAGACGATCCGCCCGTCCTTTTCGCAGAGTTCGGCGTAGGCGTAAACGTAGTAGATCATCTGGGGAAGAATCCGGCCGAAGTTGATCGAGTTCGCCGAGGTGAGGTGGAAGCGCTCGAATTCGGGATCGGCAAAGGCCCGCTTCACCAGGTTCTGGCAGTCGTCGAATTTTCCATCAATGGAAAGAGCCTGGACGTTGCCTCCGATCGTGTCGAGCTGCTTTTTCTGGCGGCCGCTGACCTCGTTTCTCGGGTAGAGAATCCGGACGTCGATCCCCTCGACTCCCCGGAAGGCGTCCCCGACGGCGCTTCCCGTATCGCCGGAAGTGGCCACGAGAACGTTGAGCCTTGCGTCCCGGCCCCGGAAATGGCTCATGAGCCGCGCCATCATCCGGGCCGCGAAATCCTTGAAGGACGCCGTGGGACCCCGGTCCAGGCGCATGAGGTACGTGCCCTCCCCGGCCCGTTCCAGGGGAACGGGAAAGTCGTAGGAGTCGTCCACGATCCGGCGGAGGTCCTCCCGGCCGATTTCATGCTCCAGGAAGGCCAGGGCCACGAAAAGCGCGATCTCCCGGTAGGGCCTCCCCCTGAAGGCGCGGATCTCGTCAGGGTAGAGGACCGGAATCCGGTCGGGCATGAACAGTCCTTCATCGGGGGCCTGTCCCAGGAGGAGCGCCTCCCGGAAGGAGACCCGTTCCGTGAAGGGCACGATGCCCTCCACGCCCCGGAGGTCCCGGTTCGTGCTGACGTAACGGACGGCCTCTTTCACGATTTCCCTTCAGTTCCGCCGTTGCGGGGTTCCAGTTCGTGCTTCCGGAGAAAATCCATGAATACCCGGTGGTAGGGCATGAACTCCCGGTTTTGCCTGTAGATGAGGTGGAAATAGCGTTCCAGAGGACATTCCCGGATCGGCACCGTCGCCAGGGTCCCCTCTTTCAGTTCCCTGCCCACGGCATACACGGAAAGGACGGAAACGCCCACTCCCGCGAGAACGGCCTCTTTCACCGCCTCGGAACTTCCGAGTTCGCAGACGACGCGGAACCGGGACAGCCCTTTTTCTCCCCTCGCCGCCAGGCACTCCTCGAAAATGGCCCGGGTGGCCGATCCCCGCTCCCGCGCAATGAACGGTTCCCGGATCAGGTCCTCCAGGGGGACGAAGGGCAACCCCGCCCAGGGGTGGTTTGACGGGACGGCCAGGACGAGTTCGTCCCTCCACAGGGGTTCCCCGTGGATCTTCCTGTGGGTCACAGGCATGCCGACGAAGCCGATCTCCACTTCCTCGTCCAGGACCATGCCCACCGTCTTCTCGCTGTCGTTCATCCGGATGTGGACGCGGATGTCCTTCTGCTCCCCGAGAAACGCCCTGAGGACGGAGGGAAGGATGTACGTTGCCGGGATGGTGCTGGCGCTGATCCAGATATTTCCCGACACGGCTTCCCGTTCCCGCTCCAGCCGGTCGTGGGCCTCGTCGACGAGCCGGAAAATCCGCTTTCCACATTCGTAAAGGACCTTTCCTTCCGTCGTCGGGGAGAGCAGCCGGCTCTTCCGGTCGACGACCTTCGATCCCACCTCCTCTTCCAGGTTCCGGATGTGTTTCGTCAGCGACGGCTGGGTCATGAACATCTGTTTCGCCGCCTTGCTGAAACTGCGGTTTTCCACGAGGAGGACGAGCGCCTCCAGCTGCTGCAGCGTGATATTTTTCAGCTTTCGTTCCATGTTTCGGGGAAATAACACAGAGTCGCGGGAGAATCAACGAATCTTTTATCGCCTCTTTGCCTCACGCCCCAACGATTCGTTGACAAGGAGTTCATGAAAAGGGTAATGAATGAAATCACCCAAGGGAATGATGAAGTCGTAAAAAGGTCAAATCAACACTTTTTCGAACGGCAAAGTAAAAAGCTCCATAGGCAAGGCGCCCGAATCCCGAGGAATGAGGCGTACTGATGGTACGCCAAAGGGTCGAGGGAAGAAGGGCAACACAGCATATGGGCTTTTTACGAAGCCGTCAAGGGCATGAACCGATGAAAACGAGAGAAGACATCCACCTCACCGAAACCGTCCGGGCGGCCGGCTGAGGATGCAAAATCGGTCCGGGGGACCTGGACCGGGCACTTTGCGGGCTTCCGCTGCCGAGCCACCCCGACCTCATCCTGGGGCTGGAGCACGGGGAGGACGCCGGAGTCTATCGGCTGCGTGAGGATCTTGCCATCGTCCAGACGGTGGACTTTTTCACCCCCATCGTCGACGACCCCTACACGTTCGGCCAGATCGCGGCGGCCAACTCCCTTTCCGACGTCTATGCCAAGGGGGGAAGGCCGGTCACCGCCCTGAACATCATCTGTTTCCCTTCGGACAAGATGGACATGTCCATTCTCCACGACATCCTTCTCGGCGGTCTCGACAAGATGAAAGAAGCCGGGGTTCTCCTCCTGGGAGGGCACAGCGTCGCCGACGACGAGATGAAATACGGCCTTTCCGTGACGGGGGTCATCCACCCCGACCGGGTGGTCCGCAACCGCGGGGCCCGGCCCGGAGACCGGCTCATCCTGACGAAGCCCCTTGGAACGGGCATCGTCAACACGGCGCTGAAGGCGAAAATGGCCGGACCCGGCCTCGTGGAAAAATCCATCCGGACCATGGCCACCCTCAACCGGGCCGCCTCGGAGGCCATGATGGAAACGGAAGGGGTTCACGCCTGCACCGACATCACCGGATTCGGGTTTCTGGGCCATGCCGCGGAGATGATCGAGGGCGGCGACGCGGGATTCGTGATCCACGCGTCGAAGATTCCCCTCTTCGAAGAAGTCCGCGAGTTCGTGGAAATGGGGATTCTCCCGGGAGGGCTGTACCGGAACCGGGACTTCCGGATGTCCATCGTCGGGATCGAACCCGGCTGTCCGGGATGGGTCGCCGACGTCCTGTTCGACCCCCAGACGTCGGGGGGACTGCTCATCGCCGTCGCCGCCCCGTCGGCGGAGGCCCTCCTGTCGCGGCTGCATGAAAAGGGCGTCGCGGAGGCGGCCGTCGTCGGGGAAGTGGTGGACGCGCCGGCGGGAAGAATCACCGTGATCTGAAGGAAGAACACGGGGGGGCATTCATGGCGGGCAAAGACCGGCCTGTGATGGAAGAGGAAGCCGAATACCGGCGGCAACTCGACCTCTTCACCCGTTCCTCCACGGAAAAACAGATCGAACTCGTGAAACTCGGCGAGGTCCTTGCGGGGATCACCAACCGCGACGCCTTTCTCGACATCGGGGCCGGCGGGGGGTATCTCACGATCCCCCTTTCACAATCCTTCGAAAAAACGGTCATCGTGGAACCGAACGGAAAGCAGGTGGACTTTCTCCGGAGGCGGTGCCCCGAATTCACCGTCCACCACGACACCTGGGGAAACATCGATCTCGGGGGGACGTTCTTCGACTTCATTCTGTGCTCCCATGTCCTTTACTACATCGATTCCGACGCATGGCTGCCGGCCCTGGAAAAAATGTACGGACGTCTCGCCCCCGGAGGGCGGATCGCCGTCGTTCTCCAGTCGCCCATCGGAGAGGTGGCGGCTTTCTTCAATCAATTCACGCGGTACGACGTCGACATCCTGGGGCTCTGGCGGGACCTTTACATGAGATACGGCGACGACGCCGTCGGCGTGCGGTATTTTCTGAACGAGATCTGGACCGAGTCCCTGGAGGACATGGCGGACATCGGCCTCTTCCTTCTCATCGACCGCCGCTTCCGGGCGTGCAGGGACGAGATCCGGCGGTACATCGAGGCGAACCAGCGCGTTCCGGGGGGCTTCCGGATGATGCAGGACGAAATTCTGCTTTCCCTGAGAAAGCCGGGCTGACGCCGGGCCGCCTTCTCCCGGCGACGGGACGCACTCTGACTGAGGGGAGGGAATTTCAGGACAAGAAAAAAGGGGCTTCTCCCTGAACGGTGAAGCCCCTTTCCGTTTTTCCGGTTTCGATTATTCCTTCTTGGCGGCCGTTTCCGACGACGAGGGGGCGGCCGTTTCCGTTTTCGTTTCTTCCTTCTTCTCCCTTTCCGCCGTGGAGGGTTTCTTTCCGCCGTAATCCGTGGTGTACCATCCCGAGCCTTTCAGGTGAAAGGATGACAGGGACATGAGCTTTTTCACGGGACCATCGCAGAAACGGCAGGAACGGATGTCCTCGTCGCTCATTTTCTGGAAAAGCTCAAACTGCTTTCCGCATTTCCTGCATTTGTACTCGTAGATGGGCATGTCTGGAACCTCCACCAAAAATCTATTGATATACTTCCGTAATCAGGTACTGATCGCTGAAACATTCGAGGACGAGGTTCATGTCCGATCCCGCCACGGGACCGAGCAGGTTTTTCGTGATCCTGTGAACCGTCTCTTCCTCTTTCTTTTTCTCCTCCGGGGGGAGATGGAAATCGCTTTCCCCCGTGTCGAACCGGATCACATGGACGATCTCGTGGGCCGCGATGTACAGCATGAGCGGATCGAGCTTGATGTAGGAACTTCCGCGCTCGAGGGCGTCCAGAATCCGGTCGTCCTGGAGGCAGATCCGGTAAAAGTGCCCCCCTTCCCCGCCGTCGCCCTTCCTCTCCAGTTCGTACCGGAAGAGGTGGGCGAAGGCCCCGTCGGTCTTCTCGTGCTCGTCGAGATAGTAGAGGGTTTTGATTTCGTAGCGGTGCCGGTCCCAGTCGTCCCCGCGGAGCCCGAAATAACGCTCCGCCAGTTTTTCCGCCTGGAAAAAACTGTTCCTTACGAGGGTAAGTTCTTTCCGGTTGAAGTACATGGGAACATCCCTGCCCGCTTTTTCGGCAATAAAATAATGCTTTTTTCGAAAATGTCAAGAGGCCGGGCAAAACGAAACAGGGAACATCGTCCGGGGCTTAGCCCCGGTGCGCCTCCCGCCGGCCCTGAAGGGCCGGGCTACGAAACCGGAGATCCCCTGTAGCCCGGGGCTTCAGCCCCGGTCACAAGGAAGAAGGCTTGATCGGAACGGCGGTTCCAAGGGGCGCGAGACGGTTTTGGAGGCGAATAACCGCCTTTTCGCTCACGGTTCCTTTCGTAGCGGAACGCCCGCAACACCGCTTGTCCGAGCCTGATGGCCCCACAGGGCAAATCCGCGGTGTTGCAGTGGAGCGAGAAAAATGGAACCGTCGAAAAGCGGTTCCTGAGCCGAAAAACCGGTCCGCGACCCTCCACGGTGATCGTTTCCCGCAAGGCACCGCCGGCCCTGAAGGGCCGGACACCATCAAACAATCCCTTTCCGGCTTCAGCCCCGGTCACAAGGAAGAAAGCTTGATCGGAATGGTCGTTCCAAGGGGCGCGAGACGGTTTTGAAGGCGAATAAGCGCCTTTTCGCTCACGGTTCCTTTCGTAGCGGAACGCCCGCAACACCGCTTGTCCGAGCCTGATGGCCCCACAGGGCAAATCCGC
>Ga0068711_1000980_pt1 | contig 18672 bp, 12 predicted proteins | sample MTBAKMMethaMetaG_FD_62224 | JGI IMG/M metagenome (GOLD analysis project Ga0068711, IMG submission 62224) | Enrichment culture microbial communities from Arthur Kill intertidal strait, New Jersey, USA, that are MTBE-degrading - MTBE-AKM (Arthur... | ecosystem: Environmental > Aquatic > Marine >...
GCATGGATCACCGATGTGGCCCTGAAGATGGGGATCCCGATCACCGAGGAGGTCTCTGCTGATGCAGGGGTCTTCTCCGCCTTTGAGCGGGAGTCCGAGGAGGCGGTCAGGGCATACTATGCCGGCCATGAGGGCCTGGCGACCGATGACTTCGGCGTGATCAAGGTGAGGAATATCGTCGAATCGATCCTGCCCAAGGCGCGGGCTCGGCTGGTCGGCCTGCTGGAGGGGATGACCGGCCCCCTGACCGATGAGGGGTGGGCGCGGGTGCTGAGGTCGGCGTACCGAAACGAGCAGATGGTGGAGGTGCCGAGCCAGCGCTGGCTGCTGATTATCGGCGGGAGGGATCCGGCGGTGATCAGGGGTTTGATCCTGCGGTATGGGGGGGTGGCTGTCGAGGAGAGAAAGGAGAGCGTACCTGCCAGTCCCCCTCCCCGCGAGACGCCCGCTCACTGGGAGATGCCGGAGTGGATGTGTCAGAGTAGAGTTGAGCGTTTCATTTCGATTTTGATAGATGATCAGGCACCACAAAAGGAACAGAACAGGGCGTTGGACCTCCTTGTCAGGGAAAAACATTCGGCGGTCAAGCCATTGATCGCCGTGCTCAAAGACGGTAATAAGCGCGTCAGGGAACATTCGATCATCGCCCTTGGTCAGATCGGTTCCCGGGAGGCTATACCTTTCATACGTCCCTTTCTTCAAGATCAAGAACCGGGTGTGCGGCAGCAGGCCGCACTGGCACTTGGATATTTAAACGATACAGGTTCAAAACGCGCCCTTATGAAACTCAAAGGGGATTATGCGAAGGGCGTAAAAATCGCTGCAAAAAATGCATTGAGTAGGTTAAAGGAGCCCTGATGGAGAAAGACAGCAGAGATTTTGTGTTGTAGTTCTGGCCTTATATGTAAGAAAAGTAGTGTTGGAAACTCTAAAATCAATCATCAATAGCCTTTATCAGCGCATCACGAGCATCCGAATAAAACAGAATGTCGATCTTTGTCGCCATATCGTCGGAGAGGTCAACAAGTTGACGCCGGCAGGTAACGGGGATGAGCAAGGTTGTTGCACCCTTTTCAACGGCGATCTCTGCAATTGTCACAGGATTATAGATCGGTTCAATGGAGCCACCAAGGGCGATTTCACCGACAATGATCATCCCGCCGCGAACGCTCTTCTTTAATAATGAGGTACACTGGGCGATCAGAGATGCCATTCCCAATTTTGCTCCGGACTTTGAAACGTCAAAGGCCCTCAACTGAACTGTGAATTCATGGTGCCGGGGATCTTTATCTCCAACCAACTGCATGGAGCGTGCATAGAGGTTCTGCTCAGCATACCCCACACATTCACGGAAAGCCGGTGGGACCGGTTTGTTGAGGATTTTTACCCCTGAACCTGGACCTTCATTGACTTCGATCCTATAGAGGCCAGGATGCTCATCCATGCCGCCAGGACTGATCGTCCAGACCTGGCCAGGCTCCAGGGGGTCGCTTCCGATGCTGTTTTCGTCCTGGAGTTCTGGTGTGGAGACAAACTTCTCGATCCCATCGTCTCCCATGACATAACTGAAATGGGTGTTCCTGAACTCCGCTGCACCAATTCGTTTTTGCTGCTCTTTGACCCTTCTTCGGGCTTCCATCGCAATCCGGACAGCCCATTCGAGGTCATCATCGGGGATCGCGGCGTCACTTCCTGGATATAAAAGTTTCAGAAGGCCGCTCACAGTTTTATTTACGGCATTGGTGTCACGGCCACTGAGGGCACCGCCGAAAAAGACCCGATTCTGGAGCACCGATACCCGACTCTGCCTGCGGAGTTGGGTGAAACATTCGGAGAGGAAGTCGCTCACCAGGCCAAAGTGGTTGGTGAGCAGTTCTTTGCGGATCTTGGGTACATCCCACCCAGGAAGATAGGCATGAATCCGGTCCATGAATGCCGTATCGTCCCGCATTTCAGGGGGCATGGGGCCGAAGAGATGGCCGACGCGCTGCTGGTGCTCGACGTCCACTTCAAAGTTGCCGACCAGAACAAGACTGCCGTCGGCGCGGATACTCTCTTTTCCCCGGCTGAACTCCCCGGATTCCATGTACCCTTTCATGATATTGACGCCGTCCTTCTGATCGAAGGAAACACCGGAGATCTCGTCGAAACAGACGACGTCATACTGGCAGACAAGCCCGCGCTGGCCGGTGGAGTTGTTCACAAACATTCTTGCCACGGTGGCCTTGCCGCCTGAGATGAGGTGGGCATAGGGGGAGACCTGCTGGAAGAGATGGCTTTTTCCTGTGCCACGGGGCCCCAGTTCTATGAGGTTGTAGTTGCGCTCGACGAAAGGAACCATACGCAGGAAAAATGCGTTTTTGGTCCGTTCGGAGAGGGTGGTTGGTTCAATACCGATGCTCCGCAGCAAAAAGGCCTTCCAATCGTCTGTGGTGAAAATTTTCCTGGCGGCTGCGAGCACATCCAGCACGTCCCGTTTGGAGAGCTGGATCTCCCGTAGACTTTCGATGCCGAAGGCCCGTCCCTTGCTTTCCTGGGCTATGGCCGCATCATAGGAGAGGGTGATCTCGGCGTAGAACCCTCCGGTCAGCATTCGCTCATGCTCTTTTACGAGGTCAGCGCTGATCCTGACGTCGTTCAACTGGAGGCTGGGGAGCGTTGCCACATACGAATCGGTTCTTGCGTCCAGGCGGGCGGTGATGATGTCGATGATCTTGACGTCGCCGTTCTCCCGTGCCCGTGCTTTGAAGAGTTCTTCTTCTCCTGCCTTGATGGTGCGGGAAGCGAGTTGGCGCTGTACGATCTCTATGCCTTCTTCGATCTCCGCAGGGTCGATGCTCGCGCAGTAACGGCCGAGGAGGAACTCGACGACGTAGGTCGGTACAGGGAACTGGCGGCTGAAGGTGCGGACAAGATCTTTCCTGACAAGGTAGCCGTCAAGGGCAGAGACCCCCAACTGATCGATCCTGTCCAGTTCGGTCATGCGTTCTCCCCTCCGATGGTGGTTTTGACCTGTGCGACAAGTGTGCCGTCTGGGGCAAGGAGAACAATATAGGCGCTGGTTCCTTCCAGATCTCCGTCTTCGACGACAAGGGATGCGGTCCCATCGTCTTTCAGGGGTTTTGTCGTTATGGCGACACTGGACGAGGGGTTTCCCGGGTGGGTGCGAAGGTCGGCGCTGAGTCCTGAATGGTCCCCTTCGACGGCAATGGTGCACCGCAGGCCTTTCCAGCCGATATCGGTGATAGCAAGGTTGGCCGACGACTGAGCGGGGGATGAGACGACGATCTCCATTGTCAGGCACTCCTGGAGGCTGAGACCGCCGTGGGTATATTCTTCGCCGGCCCGGTAGCAACTGATGCCGTCTGCCAGTGCAACATGCTGGTGCGGGTTCCAGTACCAGGGATAGAGGCGTTCGTCGGTCCTGGCGCCGGGTTTGATGAGGGCGCACCTCCTCCATTTTGTCTCTGCCAGTGCAGTGGGCAGTTCGGTCTTGGGGAGGCCGCCGGGGAGAAGGAGCCAGCCGTGGTCGGTGACGATATGGACCTTCTCCCACCCGGCAGAGAGGAGGGAGGAAACCCGCCCCGCAATCTCTGCGAGGATACCGTCGAGGCGCCGGGCGAGTTTCCAGCCGTTGTTGTGGCCTTCATGATCGATGTTGCCAGATTCGCACCAGGCTTTTCCTGTGCCTGTGCCGTTTGAACTGGGATCGAGGACTTCCCACCCTGCCTCGGCCAGGAGTTTTCTGAGGTGGTAGTTGCCGTTGAGGGGTTGGCCGGTTTCGGCGACAGAGGGTTCGAAATCTTTGTTGGTTTCTCCGCCGCGGATGAGGTCGCGCACCGGGCTCACGGCGGGTTTGCCGGTCTCGGTGATGCTGGGGAGTGCTGCCCACTGTGTTTTTGTCTCGATGGCATAGCCCTGCTCAGAGAGGCGGGCGGCGAGTCGTTGTGCACAGTCGTACCTGAGGCCGTCGACAAAGAGAACGCATTCGCCATCTTTGAAAGAGGGGGCGGGAGTGGACGCGGCCCCGCCGGGATACCCTTCTGTTTCCACTTCTTTCTGGAGGTGTCTGGCCGAGTCTTCAGCCCAGGAGGGGTAGACTGTTCTGATGGCGGTGCAGACCGCATCGCTGTCTTCTTGGTTGGTGACTGTAGCGAGGGCATGGACCATGGCGTCGTCTGCCTGCCACCCGCCGGTCCGGTAGGCGGCCGCCATTTCCCCGGCGGTGCCTGCTGCCAGAGCGTTGGCGGTGGTCTTCGCAAGGACGGCGAGGTGTTCGAGGGCCTGGGCCAATGGGGCTTCGCCAAGGTCTGCCCAGACGAGGGTGCGGCGCGTTCCGTGAATTTTTTCCAGGTCTAGGATCTTATCGCGGGCCGTATGGGGCGGTACATCTTCGAGGGCTGCAAGAGCGGAGCGGAGGGTGTTCTCCTGTTCCTTGTTCCACTGGGGCCAGCCTTCGGTGGTGGGCCCAAAGGAAAGCCAGGAGAGGGTGCCACGCGGCGGTCTGCACGATCGGATCTTTTCAGGGATGGTGGGGTAGCGCTTCGGCGCTTCGCAGTAGCGTTCCCAGACCGGCCGCCAGGGGCCTTCGTGGACTGCAAGTTTCTCTGCTCCTGAGAGAAGGCCGTCAGTTTCGGGGTTGAAGGCAAAGTGAGAGTTGCAAACTTCGACGAAGGCGCGCCACGTGTTCTCGTCCCGCTCCTCACGGAAGGCGTCTCCCTCGTCGAGCCACCTCAGGATGTCCCGGCTATGGTCACCGCCGGTGAGGAGGGTGTTAAAGAAGTCTTTGTCGAGATGTTTGCCCTGGAGCGAGTCGACCTCTTCATCAAGCAGGGGGTAGAGGGCCAGTTGGATGGCGTTTTTCGTCCCGGTATCCGGGGCGACATCGAGGCCGAGGCCGCCGAGGTCGGACGCGAGGAAGGCGAAGATTGTCCAGTCTTTGTTGTTGGTCTGGGACCAGATCCGACCCCGGTACTGGAGTTCGACGATCGGTTTCAGGAGTGGGGGACACTCTTCGACGGCCCTGAGATCCTGGCGGCTGATGCCAGGGAGGTAGATGATCGGGGTTGTGCCAGGGGGCAGGTCCACCCCCTCGGCTTTTCCGGCGATGGCACACCGAAGCCAGATGGCGGGGCCGGTGCGTTCTTCGGGCGAGTATGAACCGAGGACGAGGAGTTCTGGGAGTTCGGCCCGGAGGAGCGGGATGATTGCCTCCCACTGGCGGTCGCGGTCTGGCCAGAGGATGCAGGCGGGGGCGACCTGGTAGTCGGGGTTGTACCGGGCGGCGGCCCGCACGTTTTTGATGAGGTACTCGATGATCTGCATTGGTGTTCCTTCTAATTCTTCTCCTCACGCGCTTTCTTCTTCTCCGCAAGGCTCAGGTGGTGGTCGTTGATGCGGTCGCCCTCTTTGCCGCCGTACTGGAGGCCGAGGTTGTACCACGGCGCCGACTCCACGTCCTTGCCGCGGTCCTTGTCCCATTTGATGTTGGGTTTCTCCCTGAGGATGCCGGCACCTTTCTTCTTCACGTCCTTCACAGACATGAAGGGTCTGATGTTCAGCCGAACGCCGTCATTGAGGTCGGGATCCCAGCCGATGGGCTGCTCGTCGAGGGGCTTCCAGCGGACGAAGATGTCGTACGGGGCTTCACCTTCGAGGATCTGTTTCAACTTCTCCTGGAGTCTCGTGGCCGCGTCGAGTTTCTCCACTGATCCGTCCACGCCGGCGGCGATGTCCTGTGTCTGCCTGGTGATCCAGTCGCCGAGATAGGTGTAGGTGAGGGCCTCCAGGTTCTTGTGGTTGAGGGTGTGGTAGTTCACCAGGGCGGCAAAGCCGTCATTGAGGCCGTCCCAGATGTGCCAGATGAAGGGGCGGTTCTGGAAGAGTTTGCAGTGCTCGGCGAAGAACGATTCTCTCAGCCATGCTTCGAGCCCTTTGCCGTCGTAGCCGACCTCTTTGAGGAGGGCGTTGAGCGTGGCGGTACTCCACGCGTCCCCGTAGGCGGCGGCGAAGAGGCGGTACAGACGATCAACGGCTGGGGCCTCGCCCCCCACCGGCGGGATGCAGACGATCCCGTCCTCGTCGGCGAAGGGGAGGAGGGCGTCGCACCGCCGCACCCATTCCCGCTGCAGGGCGGCGAGGTCCATATGCGAGTCAAGTTCGGCGGGCCAGCGGTAGCCGAGGAGGCGGGCGACGGCGACCTGGAGGACGGTGGCGTCGGTGCGGAGCGGGCCGTCGGCGAGCATCTTCGTCTCGTCGTTCCAGACCACGCTCCCGCATGGGTGGCCGTGGAAGATCCACTGGGTGGGGTCACATGAAGTCTTTTCAGGCAAATTAAAACTCTCAAAAGTTGCCAGATTGAATGCTACTTTAGTAAGAACGCTTGTTGAGGCCGAGACTCTTGGATCGAGTGACCTAAGCCCTTTTTCATATGCTTCAGATTTAAGAAAAGTATAGACCTTATTCAAGTCTTCGGGTTTTTTGGGGCATATGAGGACACCACCTTTAGAGAAAGCCCCCCCGTCGAATAAGGTAGTAGTAATTCCCCTTACCCGACCAACAAGAACACCAGTATAATTCCATAACTCAGTATTTTGAATTCTTGCTTGATTACTCTTTGACAATGTCCCTTTACCATTATCCCAAAGCATGACCAGTTCTCTTCCGCCCCACGGGCGAGAAAAACTATCCGGTGACAAAAACCTTATCCAACCATTTCCCCACGTCTGTTCCCAAAATTTACAAATAAATCTATCTGCATCTCCAGTCGAACAGCCTTCACCAGAAATTACATATTCACTCAATAAACTTGTTGATTTCAGTGGATATAATGAAATTCGATGATCTGGATTATTGGATTGTTCTACCTGACATATAAAGAACAAATTTTCTAATCCCGAATATTCTCTAATTGAATTTCCTTTTAAGGCTTCACTCTTGATTTCTCTTGTTATTATTGGCATTTTTGGTTTACTTGATAGGTCTAATGCCCAAAACTTGCTATCTTTTCTTGGTAACGATTTCGAATAAGTGACAAGTATTGTATTAGGCCCTCTTTTGCCAAATGTTTCCCATGCCTCTTCACCAAGTACAATCGAATAGATCCATCTAATTGAATCTATGATCTCTTTTCGATACTCGGAATAAGCTTGGCCTACCCACCAATTTTGAGGGAGAACCGCACTGACACTTCCATCCTCCTCCAAATAGCCAAATATTCTTTCAAGCATTAATACAGCTAAGTCTGAAGACGCTTTTTTTGAATACCTATCTCCATAATCACGAAGATTATTATTCTGTTTCTCACGCCCAAGATACGGCACATTGGTGATCACCCACCAGTACTTCCCGGCCATCAGCCCTGCCGCCTTCGCGAGTCCCTGCGCCACCACGCCCATCTCGGCCCGCTCGTTGTCCTTCTCGCCCTTCAGGGCGCGGGCGAGCAGCGGCGCCACCTCGGCCCATGGCTTATCATAGAGGGTGCCCTTCCCAAGCCCCGCCGTCGGGTCGATGAGGCTGCCGAGCACCGGTGCATTCGCAAACTGATCATAGAGGACGTCGAGGGCAAACTCCAGGTTGCCGTCGCCCTTCGCCAGCTTCAGCCATTCCTCCTTCTTCGCGCTGATCGGGAGTCCAGAACAGGCGAGGTTCATCTCCGGCAGAGAGCGGTAGCCGCCGGCACCTGGATAGCGCCATGCAGTGAGGGCGAGGGCGAAGGCCGCCAGTTCCACACACCGGGAGTCGATCTCCAGGCCGTTGAGGTTCTCCTTGAGGACCGCGTCCACCGCTTTTTGGGCAGAGAGCCCTTCCAGTTCCATCCTCATCGGGACGAGCATCAGGAAGGCGGCGACCAGGAAATGCCCCGAGCCACAGCAAGGATCGAGGGTTTTTAATTCGGAGAGACGTTCAGGCCAGGCATCGAAGGTCCCGGCCGCCGGCGCCCACTGCCCGTCCTCCCCCCGGACAAAGCGGAGGTAGTCGAGTGGCACGCCCGGCAGGGCGGCCTTCTGCCTCAGTTCCTCCTCGCTCTGCGCCGTCGTGAGGTCGGCGTCTGACAACCTCCGTGCCCCCCACCATGCCCCGAGAGAGTTGTCCAGGAGGAAACTGACCATATAGGGCTCGGTAAAGAGTTGGGTGACCGCCGGCAGTTCTCGGGCACCGATCTTGACTCCTGATCTGTTCACCTCATCCTTTCTCTTCGCCTGCCAGAACTGATACACCCAGCCAAGAGAATCAGAGGCGCAGAAGACCTCCCGTGGCAGGCCCTGCACCAACCGCTCCAGTTTCTGCTGGTGCTCCGGGGGCAGATCAAGGGCGAAGACCGGCGAATCCGGCCTGAAGATCTGGGGGAGCATCCGGGCCGCATACCTGGCGGCAAGGTCCCACCCATTCTTCGCCCCTTCATCGGCAGCAAGATCCGCACACTCCTCCAGGGTGACCGCCACCAAACCATCAGAGTGCATCAGGAGATCGTTCTCGGCCAGGAAACGGGCGAAGAGCATCCGGTGCCAGTGCTCATAGGCTGCCTCCTCCACAAGCCGGTCGATCTCCTGGGTTTTGTCCAGAGAGAGAGCATCGCCAAGATTGCGGCCATGAACCCGCAGCCTCCGGCGCACATCCTTCTCATCCCCTGACAAATACGGAAAAGGGTTTGGTTCTCCGACGCCAAGTTGCTCCAGCGCTGCACGGGCCGCCGCCTCGGCAGTCTCCCGTGCGTCTTTCACCGTCCGTTCAAGTTCGTTTCGCAGATTTTTTTCAAGTGAACGCATCAGGCCTCTCCTTCTGAGTCTATACGGCTGACTGGCCAGTCCGGGAAGTTCGTATTCCATCGTTCGATATTTGCGACAATACAGGTTTCTGCCAGAGACTTTTTCCAACGAGGGGTTGGCCTACGCTCAGGTAATTTTATTTTAAGTTCCTTCATCATCCGGGAAATCAGAGCGTTTTCCATCTCCAACAAGCATAGATATTTGACGGGCTTATCGTCTTTTTCCTCAGCCCAACGGTATAGAAAAGAATCACGAAATTTTCCACGTAACGATGTTATTATTTTATTCATATCTATAGGATCAGAAGCACGAATGAAATCTTTCACCTCTACAAAGAGGTAGGAATCATCCATTTCGACGATAAAATCAACCGCTTTCATGCAATGGGACAGACCATGAAAGTTAGGATTGGAAACTTCAGGCTCATCAAATTTTATCACACCAATGGCTCCTCGAAAATCAATTTGTATATTATTTTCACGGAGAATCATCTCATCTTACCCCCCATAGACCTCTGGATCTCGCGATCAACCAGGTCGGCAAATGTCTCGTCGATGGCATTGGGAGCAATTTCAAGATAATTAGAGGTTGAATTAACCTCAATTTCTCGTGTTATTTTATTTCGATGAAGACTGTAGTAGATAATTTGATCATTTTCTTGGGTATGCAGTTCAAACTCCTTCAGAATCACATAATCATGCGTCGACAGAAAGATCTGAACACCCATCCGCTGCAATTCGACCAATATCTCAACAACTGTTCGCATAAGGCGCGGATTCAGGTTCGTTTCAGGCTCGTCCCAGCACAGAACCGAACCATTCGTGAGGGTACCATTTTGGATGAGAACCCAGAGTAGAGCCAACTTCCGGAGGCCTTCTGCGACCAGGGTGAACTCCAGTTCTCCTTGTTGGTTCTTTAAAAAGAACTCTTCTTTTTTTATGATTACCTTGCCTTCGATCGAACCCTGCAGGATATCTAACAGTTTCTTTCGAGATACATCTGTAGGTCCTTTTAGAGGGCTAAGATATGCACGATCTATGATATCGGCGTAGACCTCTTCAAAGTGTATATGACGCAGATTATAGAGTGAACGGAACCCCGGTGCATTTGCCATCATGTCTTTGACTGGGATATACACCGAGTCAAGGGGTCTCTCTGTCCACTGTTTATATGCGCCGGAAACCGTTGTTTTTTCGGGATTTTTTGCATGATTTGACAATGTCAGGCGCAGACTGATCGATTTATCCTGATCTTTCAATCGACGCTTGACTTCAACATAGCCCTGTGAACTGCCAGAGGCCCTCTTTATCAGACGACCTGTTTGTTCGTTTGATGGAAGAAAGACTTTGGTAATTTTTTCAGCGAAACTTTTCTGACTCTTGGTAATATCACATGCCGCATATACCGTTTTGAGAATATGTGTTTTTCCAGTCCCGTTCTCACCAACAAAAATATTGATGCCTGGTGAAAAATTGAGGTCCAACTTTTCAAAGGCAGTAAATTTCTCGAAACTGACTGATTCAATCATATTCAGCCACCCATCTACTGAACATTGACCGGCCCCTTCTCCAGTGCCGACATGAGCTGCTCCTTCACCTCATCCACCCAGTCCTCGACCTCCTCGACCGTCTTGAGGGTGCGGCTGGGCACGTGGAGGAACTGGACCTCAGGCTCAAGCAATTTTGCGGCCTGTACAATTACCTTGTCAAAACGACCCGACAAGGCGGCCACACGGTCGGCAAAACTGGATCGAGAAATGGCATCAAGCGTGTTGAGCACGCCGTCTGTACTCGAAACATCGACACGAGGCCGCGCCTCTGCGGTGAGGTCCGCCTCTTGCAGGAGACGGGAGTGCTGCTCTCCATCGAGGCACGTCCAGTTTCCGTCTGCCTCCAGCTTTTTTAGGCCCATATCATAGGCACTCCCATACGCCCCGTCCAGACGGTTCAGTTCCTCGCGGAGGATCTGTGTGAAACGCGAGACAAGGGGCTCGATGAGATCAGGCTCTGCCAGGAGCTGGCGGTGCTCCTCAATATGCCGGACTTGTGTGAGGATCACCTCCGCATCTGGAACCCCTGCAGCATGCTTTGCCAGCCTCTTCAGGGTATTCCAGGAAGGCAGACGTACATCAATACGATCCGCAGTCTTATTCCAAGTCTCGATCGCCTGCCCCAATTCCTCCCGACGGTTAAATATTAGGAGGAGTTGTTCATTCCCGGCAGTCCGTCTGATCTCATCCAACGACCCTGTATCGGGCCCGAACGGTCTGGGCGCATCCCCACCCGCACGCTCTGCCAGGCCCTTCATCACCCGAAGGAACTCGGACACATTACTCAACTCTTCATTAGACTTTGCCTGAACCCCGATTTTCTGGAAGAGTTTCCGTATCTGGATGCGCTGCAGCGTCGTCACCGTGGCAGACTCGACCTTGAACATCGTCTTGCCGATGGCCCTCCTATCCAACTCTTTGGGATCGATCGCCTGACCGCGCTCTTCCTGTGCCCGTACAAGGCCAGCGACAAGGAGCACTTGCAGACCGCCGTCCACCGCATCTCTCGGCCACCCATACGGTGATGCCTCGAATTCTTTCCTGATATCTGCACCCCTCTTCCCCGCCGCGATAAAGCCCAGGATCGCCTTGCAGACCAGGTTCTTCTCGGGCTCTCCGTCATCGCTCACCGCCCTGAGAGCATCTGGAGATCCCTCCTTGGCCCGGGCATAGACCTTCGCCCATCCGGGATGATCGCCCGTGGAAAACTGCGGATACAGCCGTTGCAACGAATTTTTCGCAGCCTCGCACACCATCTCCTGCAGACTGCTGCCGACGATCTCGTTCCCTCCGCTCTGGAAGACCCGTGCACTGGAGAGAATCTCATCAAGGTACATGGTAATACTCCGATCCGCACTCTGACAGGTGGTCTGCATAGCAGCACGCGCCTCTGTGCCCTCAGGTGTATTCGGGACGCCTTTGAGATCCAGCGTGGCGTGAGCAGCCTTATATTCGATCAACTGATGGCGCAGGTCATCTGCCGAGCGCTTCGGGATATAGACATAGATCGTTGGCGACTGGTTCCTTGCCTGGCGGGAATCTGCCCGAACAGAGTTCTCATCAACACTCCAGCCATCTCTGACCCAGACACATATCTTCTCCTCAGAGTCAGCAGGGAGAGAGGTGTCAAATACCAGGGAAATATCCCGGCTCACGTTCGACACGCCCTGGGACAGGGAACGGATCTTTACCTTTTCACCGAACATCCGTCTGATTCGGTCTTCACGCTCAGCGCCGATGCCAGTGTCGTCGTGGGCCAGCACACCGCGCTGCCTTAAGAACTCGTCATTCCAGGCCGTACTCTCCTCAGTCTGGATGCGATACTCTTCACCGACCTTCATGAGCAGTTCGCATTTCCCCAGGACCTCAGGAAGCTGGCTACGCAAGCCGCTGCTCCCTGCAGAAAGGTCATCTACCATCAGGTCGGCAAGGGTGTCGACAGTCGCATGAATACCGATCTCATTGTTGCTGCCAGCCAGTTTGTTGATCAGAAATACAAGACCGCAGGCGCGTGCCATGAGTTTCTCGTCGTCAGACCCCTTCGCCCAACTCATCGTCTTCTCATGCACTTTTTTGGGCAGAATATGGAACTGGAGCAGTTTGTCCGCCATATCGAAATAGAGGAAGTCCGCTGAGATCACATTCCCCAAAGGTCTGTCCAGATTGGTCTTGATCGCATTATGCACCATACTCAACTGATTCCGGAGCTGGCTCTCGGTACCTGTCCGGTCGAGTACCCGCAGGGCATTTTCCCAGAACCGATTCCTGACCGGCAGAACGGGGTACATCTGAGCAAAGTTGCCGATATCGTCCTGCCGATGGCGGAGCGTCGTGCCTGCGAGGTGGCGGGAGATCTCTCCCAGGTTTGCTTCCATCATCTTTTCGATCGGTGAAATCGCTTCAGGTTTTTTTGCGAGAACGACCTTCTTGATCACTGCCTCGACATCGCTGTCAGACAGTTCCACGCGGAGCGGGAACCGCGCTGCGATTTGATTGAGTCTTGGCGTGCCAGTTATAGCCGTCTGTCCTGTTCCGATAAAGAGGAGTTTCCCTTCAATACTTGAGGAGCAAGTCTCGACCGTCTCCTGTATTAAAGTCGCACGATCACCATTCTCACCGATGTACGCTTGGACTTCATCGAGGACGATGAGGGTCAAGGGAAATGCGCCATCTCTAGATAGAGCCCGGCGCATCGCAGTGACCATCTCATCATTGCTGACGTCCTGAACAAACGGATAGATCCCTGGGAGAACCTCAACGGGGCTCCGCTCAGATGGAAATACATTGGGTTTGACCTCGCAGAGAGCCCCATACAGCACTTCAGAAACAAAGAACTCCTCTAGTAATACTTTCTCCCAGGAATCCCCCTTCTGCTCCACAAGAGACCTGACCTGGTCATAGATGCCATTCTCCTTGAGCCACATCACAAAACGAGCGATATGATACTGCTCAGGAAGACCCACTGACTTGAAGACAATGCTGAGCAATGCTAGCCTGACGCTTCCCTCTGCGCCTGATCCCAGCGTCCCCGATGCAGCATGAAGTCCACCATAGCGTTTTGCCTGGGTGCTGAGTTCTTTCAAGTGATCTGTAATCTCCTGAGGGAGGTGAGCGAGACTCCGTGCAGTTGCCCCATCATCGAAGAGGGTATCAACCCAGAGGGCGCGGAGCATCTTCACTAGGTGGGATTTACCGGATCCATAAAAACCGCTGACCCAGACCGAAGGCTGCGGGTTCTCGATATTCTTCAGGAAACTGTCGAGAGTACGTTCCAGACCCACTTCATACTGGCCATCACACACGAACGTCTCCAGTTCGTACCGAAGCACGTCCATCGCCTGCTTGCTTTTATCGTCATTGACATATGCAAACCCATTGTTCAGAATCTTCTGGGTGGACGGGTCCGTCTGATAAATTGCTCGATTGTCCATGATCAGCCCTCACTCAAAATTTTTACCTTTAGTAATCGTCACGGCGAGGTAATCCCAGCCGTCATATTTGTCCAGCAATCGGTAGTTGTTGTCTTCGTAACTTCCCGGAAAGAACACCAGCAACTTCCCCTCGACAAGAGGAGCGAGGTGATCTGTGACCATTTTTACCTTCAAAAGGCCGAAGAGAGAGCCAACACCCTTCAAGGCGACGACCGTATCCTTGGTAACCGCATTCTCCTGGAGAAATTTTTCAAATTCTTCTGTGATGTAGGAGAGATAGCCAGACATCGAGGAAAGGAGAAGATCCGGCCTCTGGAAGTAACTCTTTGCATATCTTTGGCTGGAGAGCCAATCAGCAAAGGTGTCTGTAAGATCGAACACTGCCCATCCGTGGTAGGATTTCCGTGTCACAATCTCGAACTCATCAATTTTGGCCCGGAGATTTAGTTCATCTATCTCATCGTACACGCAGAAAATAACTCGTTGAGCTGTAGCCACATCACTCCGCCAGGGCACCGAGATATATGATCCGTACGACCGGATCAAGTGTTTAATACTGGTCACGAATCCACTCCTTTTCCAGTTCTGTGAGGTTGTTCGGGAAAAGAACCTCCATGACGTTTCCGACACGCTTGAATACAATCCATCCGTGACGGGATGCCTCCTCGGCCAGTTCAATGGCACGTTCTTTTGGGCAGTCCAGGAGACGAGCATACTCACTCTCAAAGAGCGATGCACCGCGACCGCCGGTTAGATACCCCAGAAAAAGAGCATATGCAACAGAACCTGCTGTCGCCGTCGCCCGTGCACGGACCTTCCGTGCTTTTCCGGTCAGATGGCCGGACGAGGTCCATGTGCCATTCAGGTTTTGCGCCGTCGATTTCAGGGTGGCATTGCTGAATCGGCCAGGAAATGTGGTTTCGAGATATTCTTCCAGGGCCTCTCTGGTAACTGCGGCGCCTTCCGGGAACTGGAAAATAAACGGAGAACTCATCCGGAGGAGCGGGTCCCGTGCGTACGCGCACAGGAGAGCCAGAAGAGGTTGCCCCTCTGTATCCCGCCTCCAGAAATACAGAAGCGCACGAAACAGAGTGACCTCTGGATCAAGGGAATAGAGGGCGACAAGATGTCGCACAGTAAGAACTCTTGACCTTCCCGAGCGTTTACCCAGGCAATTATCATCCTGAATCGCCGTGAGGTAATCTTTTTTTGTGGCAGTGGGTTGGTTGACACATGATAAAAGAAGACTCATGTCCTCTAGCATCATGGTGCGGGCGGTATGCGCTCCGCCTTTTTCGAAGTTGAACCCAAAGCACGATGTGTCGGTCTTCTTTTTGGTTTTCATCATATCATCTACGTGTCGTGTTCTCGTTCTGGATAGAGGATAGCGACCGGAATGGCAAAATCACAATGAAGCAGCCCATAATATAGGACTGTTCAACGCAAATACCTCCTGGATAGAACAATCTAATTAATCACGCCGAAATTGCCCCTCTCTTTTGTTGCCCCTCTTGACTCTTAGTGTGTCTCGTTAGAGAAGTTGCTTCATTTTGCATAAATAAATACATTCTGAAATTTTTTGATTGTAATACTCTATGTTTAACCAATCGCAGTCGAATTATATGCCTGATACAGTGGCGTCTGACTTTTGCTCATCCTGTTTGAGAGAGAGTTAAAATGGAGAGCCCTTCTGCGTACTCCGTTCCAAATAGCCCTGAGAATATGGCATCTTTTTAACGTAGGATAGGCCATTACAGAGTATGACCCACTGGTTCGCCTCTTCCAACCGCGACAACTGGGAGATCATCCGGAAAAAGAACATCTGGGGGATACCAAAACGGAACAAAGCGATCATCCAGCGCGCACAGGTGGGCGACACGATCGTCATCTACGTTGCCCAGAAAAAGGAGGGGGATACGGTCCTCCCCTCGGCAGTTGTGGGAGCCTATGAGATCGTCTCGGAGGGATATGAAGATCACAAGCCCATCTTCATCACGCCGGAAAGCATGGGCAACGAGGTCTTCCCCTATCGGGTAAAACTCCGTCCCATCAAAATTTTCACCGAACCGGTCGAGTTCAAACCATTGATACCCGGACTGAAGTTCATCAAAAATAAGACGATGTGGACCGGGCATATCAGGGTGGCGATGCGCACCATCCCCGAAGAGGACTATGCCTCCATCATGAACGCCGCCGAGACCCCCAGAGGCTGATCAGGTGGGCGACATCCGCATCTTCCGCATCGACGGGGCGCGGGCCGAAGAACTCAAAGGCACCTCCGTCGCCCTGGAAAAATCCCTCCAGACCTCCATGGAGCAGAACCTCGACACCCTCCTGGGCGTCACCTTCCTGGCCAGCGAATACCCCACCGGCAAGACCCACGGCGGCCGGATCGACACCCTCGGCATCGACGAAAACGGCTTCCCGGTCATCATCGAATACAAGCGGGCGCTCAACGAGAACGTCATCAACCAGGGGCTCTACTACCTCGACTGGCTCCTCGACCACAAAGCCGAGTTCGAACTCCTCTACCTGAAAAAACTCGGCACGAGGGCCGACGAGATCATCGACTGGTCCGGCCCCCGCCTCCTCTGCATCGCCGGCGACTTCACCAAATACGACGTCCACGCCGTCCAGCAGATCAACCGGAACGTAGAGCTGATCCGCTACCGCCAGTTCGACCGCTCCCTCCTCCTCCTCAACCTGGTGAACGTCACCTCCCAGAACGGCGACACCCCCACCCCTGCACCCACCTCAACCGGCAGAAAATCGGCGGGGAAGACCTTCAGCGATGCGCTCGCCCTCGCCGACACCGACCTGCGGGACCGCTACGAAGCCATCAAGGCCTTCTGCCTCGCCCTGGGCGACGACGTCCAGGTGAAGGTCACCAAACTCTATGCGGCCTTCAGGCGGATCAAAAATTTCACCGCTGTCGAGATCCGCCCCCAGTCCGGCCTGCTCCTCCTCTACCTCCGCCTCGACCCAGACACGGTCACCCTCGAGGAGGGGTTCACGCGGGATGTCAGGAACATCGGCCACTGGGGGACCGGCGACCTGGAGATCGCCATCCGGTCGGACGCCGACCTGGAGCGGGCCCGGGCGCTCATCGTGAAGAGTTATGAGGAGAACTGAGCCTCTGCTCCCTCCCCCAAATGCGCGACCTTAATCTATCCCGCCAGAGAAAGAGAAACCATATGACCACGATCACCGGCGTCACCTTCCCCATCCCCAAACCCTACATGACCCGCTTCTTCGACGGCGGCAAAACCGTCCTCATCAAACCCGCCACCGTCTTCAAAGAACTCAAGCCCGGCATGCGGCTCGTCTTCTACCAGTCGCACGAGGATACCGGCTATGTCGGCGAGGCCAGGATCAAACGGGTTATCATCACCGACGACCCCCTCACCTTCTTCAAGACCTTCGGGGATGCGGTCTTCCTCACGCAGGATGAGGTGAGGGCCTACGTCGAGAACCAGGAGCGCTGGCAGGGCGTCCGGGTCAGGAAAGGGTAAGGAAAAAAGAAAGCCTGGATGGCCCTCGAACTCGAAGCGGTCCGCCGGTATAAAACAGTCCAGAAACCCGAAAGGTTCGTCCCGGTCGGCGGAAAGTATCTGAGGGAATAGGCCCCATCCTTTCTCCTCGCATGAAGATCGTCAATATTGTCTCTTCGGGCGACCTCCGCCAGAGCGTCCCCTTCCAGAGGCTGCCCGAACTCCCCGCCGGCAGGTACCAATACGACCCCAAGCACTACCACGGCGCCTACATCCTCCTCACCGCCGGCAAGGCAACGGTCTACCGGAGTGGGAAATATATCATCTACGGGCAAAAGGCCCTGGAAGAGGTGGAGACATCATTCAAAGAACTCCTCGCCCTCCTCTCCCCCATCATCGACCCTTCCCTCGTCTCGCCGCCGCGGGTCCAGAACATCGTCGGCATGGAGGATTTCCAGATGGAGATCCCGTTGACAAGGCTCGTCGTCGCCCTCCAGATGGAGCGGGTGGAGTATGAGCCCGAGCAGTTCCCTAGCGTCATCTACCGGGGGGAGACGGGCACCGCCCTGATCTTCTCCTCAGGGAAGGTTGTGCTAACCGGGTTCAGGGACAGAGAATCGATGGCGGCGTTCACATCTGAACTCAAGGGGAAGATTGAGAAAATCGCATAAAAAAGAATGCCGGGTGCTGCCGGCCCTTCACTGCCCCTCCCTCTCATCCAGCCAGGCACGCCCCAGCGCCGTGAGGCGGTACCGCTGTTTGCTGCTTCTCGGCTTTTCCGGGACGTTCATCTCGATAAAACCGGCATCGAGCAGGGGTTTGATGACCTGCTCCCTGAACTTCGTGCGGTTCGTCCTGCCGGCAACCGCCAGGAGTTCGACCATGGACCGCTCGGTCACACACAAACGCAGAACCTCGACACGCTCCGGATCAAGATCCATCTTGGTCCCGACTTGGTCCCGACTTGGTCCCGACTTGGTCCCACCCTGTTCTGACCCTGGTCTCCACAGCACCTGGACAAACTGCCCGCCCTCCTGCCTGAATGTCGGGGAGGGGAGACCCGCCCGCTCACAGAGGTCGATCATATCGAGGGTGCCGGTGCCGGCCTTCTCAATATAGCGGGCCAGAAACAGCGGTTCTGCAAGGAGGGGATTGTGCGGGATCGACGCATGCGGGACACGGAGTTCTTCAGGCGTGAGCGGGGGCGGCAACTGTCCCGGATTCCACACCTCCAGCCGGTCGGCAAAGAGCATGACCTGGACAGAGGCGTTAGAGGTATAATCCCGATGGGCAACGGCGTTAACGATCGCCTCACTCACCGCCTCCTGTGGGAACTCGTAGGTCACCGGCGCAATGGGGCCATCGGCCCGGGTGCCAACCGCTCTGTCGATCTTGGAGAGAACAAAATCCAGTGCCTGATCCACCAGTTCAAA
>Ga0068711_1000993_pt1 | contig 18556 bp, 15 predicted proteins | sample MTBAKMMethaMetaG_FD_62224 | JGI IMG/M metagenome (GOLD analysis project Ga0068711, IMG submission 62224) | Enrichment culture microbial communities from Arthur Kill intertidal strait, New Jersey, USA, that are MTBE-degrading - MTBE-AKM (Arthur... | ecosystem: Environmental > Aquatic > Marine >...
TACGTGGAAAGTACCCAGCGTTGGGTTACCGGTACGGTACGGCTCAGGCTGTTCAAGGGCAGATGCACCGTAGCCGGGCGCCGTTCACCCTATTCCCTCTACGACTTCTCGCTGGCTACCTATGACAAGGGAGACCTGTTCGATCAGAGCGCCGCCCCCGGTTTTATCCATATATGGGGCCTGCCGCTTAAAACCCAGGCCAGGGCCCACAAGAAGGAAGAGGACTAATGAGCCATATACGAAGCCGTTTTTCCAAACCGGCCGAAGATAAAGTAATCAGCTATACGACTTCACTGCCCTTTGACCGGCGGCTGTACCCGGAGGATATCCTCGGCTCCATCGCCCATGCCCGCATGCTGGGCCGCCGGGGTATTATAAGCCCCGGGGAAGCCGGGGAACTGGAAGCGGGACTGCTGGCCGTCAAACAGGAACTGGACGAAGGCCGCTTTGTTTTCAAACCGGAGCTTGAAGATATTCACATGGCCATCGAATCGAGGCTTTTCGAACTTAAAGGTGAGGTTGCCGGCAAACTGCACACCGCCCGCTCCCGCAACGACCAGGTCGCCCTCGATACCCGGATGTATGTCAAACGCAAGCTGGGCGAGCTCGTCGACGGCTTGAAAAACCTGCAGAAAGCCCTGGTTCGTGTGGCGGATGAGAACCGTGAGGTGATCATGCCGGGATGCACCCACCTCCAGCACGCCCAGCCCGTACTGTTTGCCCACCACCTGCTGGCCTATTTCGAAATGCTCCAGCGCGACAAGGGCCGGGCCAGGGACTGCCTGGCCAGGACCGACTGCCTGCCGCTTGGCAGCGGCGCTTTGGCCGGTACCGGCTTTGACATAGACCGTGAGCAGGTAGCCCATGAACTGGGTTTCGGGCAGGTTTCTCAAAACTCGATGGATGCGGTATCCGACCGGGATTTTGTCGTTGAATTCGAGGCCTGTGCCAGCCTGGTAATGATGCATCTTTCACGCCTGGCAGAAGAAATAATCCTGTGGTCGACCAGCGAATACGGCTTCATCACCCTCGACGATGCCTATTCCACCGGCTCCAGCATAATGCCGCAGAAAAGGAATCCGGATGTGGCCGAGCTGGGCCGGGGTAAAACCGGCCGGGTCTACGGCCACCTGGTGGCCATGCTGACCACCCTGAAATCTTTGCCGCTCAGCTATAACCGGGACCTGCAGGAGGACAAGGAAGGCCTGTTCGATACCGCCGATACCGTGCTTTCCAGCCTGGATGTGTTTGCCGGTATGGTCGCTACCATGCAGGTAAACCGCCAGGCCATGCTCGAAGCCGCCGGCCGCGGCTATACCCTGGCCACCGATGTGGCCGACTACCTGGTCAAAAAGGGATTGAGTTTCAGGGAAGCTCACCGTATTACCGGCCGGCTGGTAAGCTACGCCGCCGGGCCGGGCAAGGGCCTGGAGGAGTTGAGCCTGGATGAATATCGCCGGTTCAGCGATGCATTCGAAAAAGACGTACTGGATATAACTGTTGAAAGTGCCGTAAAAGCGCGCAACCTGCCGGGCGGCACCGCTCCACAACAAGTAGCCCGGGCGCTTGAGAAAGCCCGGGCGACAATTGAAGGGTAATGCCTGTCTGCTGTTTTTAGCCGGCGCTGGCCAGCCGGCGCTGGGTGCGGCGGCAGCGGGTGCACAGCTTGAACCGGGTAACCTTGCCGTCTATCATGATTTTGGCCGGATGGACATTGGCCGTCCACTGGCGGTTGGTGCGCCTTTTGGAATGGGATACGTTATGTCCAAATTGAACATCTTTGCCGCAAAATTCACACTTCATGGGTTGAATAACTCCTTTGACGGATGTGTAGTTTTGGTGTAGAATGCCCGCAACTCAGGCAACCTGTATACTTTATCACAAGGCTTTAAGTCTTAGCAAGGACTGAACTAATATGCAACCATTCAGGAACCTCAACGGAACCGACTTCAAAGAGATGTTCTCGGTAGCTACCAGCTGGCTGGAGAAAAGCGTTGCCGAAGTCAATGCGCTTAACGTATTCCCCGTTCCGGATGGGGATACCGGCACCAATATGCTGCTAACCATGCATTCCGCCCTCGAAGAAATCAATGAAGCCGATACCAGAAGCGTTTCCTCCGTAACCCGTTCCATGTCCCATGGAGCCCTTATGGGGGCCCGCGGCAACAGCGGGGTAATCCTTTCCCAGATTCTTTCCGGACTGGCGCAGGGCCTTGAGGATGCTGAATTCTGTGACGGGGCGGCCATCGCCAGGGCTTTCGAACAGGCATCCAAAACAGCCTATAAAGGCGTCACCAACCCGGTCGAAGGCACCATACTGACCGTTATAAAGGACGTTGCCAAGGCTGCCAAAGCCAAAGCGCTGAACGGCGAGGGAGACCTTGTGCTTATCATGGAGGAGGCGGTGACGGCTGCCGGAGATTCGGTTGCCAATACGCCTACCCTGCTCAAGGTGCTCAGGGAAGCCGGCGTGGTGGACGCGGGCGGCCAGGGCCTCTACATCATCCTCGACGGGGCGCGCCGCTACCTGAAAGGCGAAAGTGAAGCCATGCAGTTCCGCAAGCCGCAGATAATATCCTCCTCCATCCCGCTGGCGCCGGCCAGCTTTACCGCTCCGGCAAACATCTGCGATGACGAAATACCCTTCGGCTACTGCACCAACCTCCTGCTCAAAGGCCAGTCTTTGAATGCCGACAAAATCACCCGCCGGCTGGAAAAGAAAGGCGAATCGCTGGTAGTCGTGGGTGATGAGAGCACCATCAGAATCCATATTCACACCCTCGACCCGGGCGGCGTTATCAGCTACCTTACCACGCTGGGCACCCTGGATAACGTGAACATACAGAACATGGATGAACAGCACGAGGACTTTCTCGAATTGCAGAAGGAAAAGTCGCCCACCGGCGATGTTTCCCTGGTAGCGGTTGTAGCCGGGGATGGCTTTGCCGAGGTTTTCACCAGCCTCGGCGTCAGCCAGATCGTACCCGGCGGCCAGACCATGAACCCGTCTACCAAGGACATACTCCAGGCGGTCGAAAAATCCGGCTCGGATAATATTATCATCCTGCCCAATAATAAAAATATTATCCTGGCGGCCGAACAAACGCTTAAAGTATCCAAAAAGAACATTAAAGTAGTCCCCACCAAAACCATGCCGCAAGGTGTGGCTGCCCTGCTGGCTTTCGATTACGATGCCGATTTTGAAACCAACCACCGGCTGATGAGCGAAGCCATCAATACGGTCAAAACCATTGAAATTACCCGTGCGGTGCGTTCCACCACCATAAACGGTATGAATATCAAGCGAAAACAAACCATTGCAATCCTGGATGGAGGGATTGTGGCTGCCTGCAACGAAGCTGACAGATGCATGCTCGAAGCGCTGGCCAAAGCCGGCGCGGGCGAGGCCGAAGTCATAACGCTGTACTACGGCAATGATATCGAAGAGGCCGACGCCCAGGCGGTTGCTTCCCTTATCAACCAGGATTATCCTCAGCTGCAGATGGAAGTCATAAAAGGCGGCCAGCAGCATTACAGTTATATATTATCGGTTGAGTAGAAACAACAGGAGGAAATCAATGGTTAAGATCATTACTGACTCTACCTCGGATATAACCCGTGACCTGGCCAGGTCGCTCGGTGTTACCGTAGTTCCGCTGACTGTATTTTTCGGCAAGGAATCTTTTCTGGACCGGGTGGAAATGTCGACGGAAGAATTTTATAAACGCCTGGTAGGCGATATTTTCCCGACGACTACCCAGCCTTCTCCCGGTGTATTTGCCGAGGTCTACAACCAGCTTGCCGAAGAAACCAGTGAACTCCTGGTGCTGGTGATTTCTTCCAAGCTTAGCGGCACATACCAGTCCGCCATCAATGCCACCAGCATGATAAAAAAGAAGGGCGTTAAAATCGAGGTTATCGATTCCCGCAATACCGCCATGGCCCTGGGCCTTTTAACCATAAAAGCCGCCGAGATGGCCGCCGCCGGCGCCAGCCTGGAACAGGTAGCCGCCGCCGTGCGTGAAAACATCGCCCGGGTTCAGCCGGTAATGTATTTCGAAACACTTAAATACCTGGCCAAAGGCGGGCGTGTAGGTAAAGCACAGGGACTGGTTGGCTCCCTGCTTTCCATCAAGCCCATCGTGACCCTCGATGATGGTGAAGTGGCCCCGCTGGTGCGGGTGCGCTCCAAGAAAGCCGGCCTGGATTACCTTTACAACTTCGTTGCCGGAAATGCCGGCAACATCGAAGGCCTGGCTGTTGAGCATGCCACTTCGCCTGAAGATGCCGACGCCCTGGTAGAGCGCCTGGCGGCCCTGTTTCCCAAAGAAAAAATCGTCCGTTCCACCGTCAGCCCGGTCCTGGGCACCTACATGGGGCCCAACGTCGTGGGTGTTTTCCTGCTGCGAGGCAATAAACCCGGCTAAAGGAGGGAGTCATGACGATCGGCATAGTAACCGACAGCACCGCGGACCTGCCCGCTGAAGCTGTCAAAGACCTGGATATAAATATTGTCCCGGCATACATAATTTTCGACAGCAAAACCTATCGTGACGGGGTCGATATCTCCCAGGACGAGTTGTACCACCGCATGGTGGACCTGGAACAGACCGCCACCACTTCACAGCCGCCTCCTTCCGATTTTGCCGAGCTTTTCAAGCGGCTTTTAAAAGACCATGAGCGCATTATCTCCATCCAGGTCACGTCCCGGCTCAGCGGGATTTATGCTTCGGCAGTACAGGCCAAAGACAGCCTCGGGGCCGGCAGCCGCATCACCGTCATAGATTCCGAAACCGTTTCCATGGCCCTGGGCCTGTTGACCCAGCTGGCGGCCCGGCTGGCCCGCGCCGGCGAAAACGCCGAACGTATTATCGAAGAAATCCGGTTGAACATCAGCCGTACCCATATATGGGCGGCTTTCGATACGCTCAAATACCTCCAGCGCGGCGGCCGTATCGGCCGGGCCAAGGCACTGCTGGGCAGCGTGCTCAATATCAAACCCCTGCTGACCATCCGCCAGGGGGAAATACACCCGCTGGGTATCGCCCGGACGCGCTCCAGGGCAATCGACCGGCTGGTAGAACTATGTGCTTCTTTTCCCGGCATAGAGGATATGGCGGTGGTTCATTCGACAACTCCGCACGATGCTGGCGCTCTGCGTGAAAAACTCAACGGGCTTTGCCCGCCCTGCCCCATATCCATTTCCCGCCTGGGGCCTGCCCTGGGAGTTCACGGCGGGCCGGGTACGCTGGTGGTTGCCCTGCGGGAAAAGGCTGCCGACATAGCCACCAGGTTAAAAAGCGATGCAACCGACAGAAAAAAGTTCAATCTGCCCACACTGCCTGATATCAGGCTTCCCAAGCTGCGTTTCGGTGAAATTTAGCCTTCACTTCAACCGGGAGGCCCCTTCTTGGCGGTAGACCGCGATACGCTCGTCAAGGTTTTGGCCCTTGAGCTGAAAAAGGGCTGCCAGGACACCGCCGTGGTAGGCGGCCTGGATAAATTTTTACATACTTTTCTGAAAGAAAATCCGCAGGCCTACCGGCACCTCATGCCGGCTTTTCCCGCCGGCACCGGCAAGAGGGGTTATGCCTTGCTCCCGGCAAACCAGCGCAAAGCCTGGCTGGATGAATTTATGCAGGCGCTGCAAAAACCCGCCGCGAAGCCTGCCGCCGCACCGGCGCCCCAAACGGCCGGGCCGTCTCCCCGCAGGCCGAAAAAACCGGCTGTTGAAGCCGGCGCCCCCGGGTTGGACGCGCCGGTCAGCGCAGTCAGGGGCATCTCCACCTCCCTGGCTGAAAAACTGTCCAGGCTGGATGTCTTAACCATTCGGGACTTTCTGTACCTTTTCCCTCACCGCCACCTGGATTATTCTCATCTTAAAACGGTTTCCCAGCTCACCGAAGGCCATGAAGAAACGGTTATTGCCAACATCTGGGAAGCCAGGCGAATCGCCATCAAGGGCCGCCCCAGCACTGAAGCCGTACTGGGCGACAGCACCGGAAACGTCCGGGCGGTATGGTTCAACAACCCTTACCTTGCCAGGCAACTGGGCCCGGGTAAGGAAATAGTGCTCAGCGGCAGGGTCAGGTATTTCGGCGGCCGGCCGGTGTTCGAATCCCCGGACTGGGAACTCTATGAACCCGTTGAAGGTTTTACCCATACCGGGCGGCTGGTGCCGGTATACCCGCTTACCCGTGGGCTGTTCCAGAGGCAGGTTAGAAAACTGGCCAAAAGCATTGTCGAGGCATATGCCCCGCTGGTAACCGAATTCATACCGGAAAACATCATCCGGCGCAACAATATGCTGCCGGCCGGCGAGGCTCTGATGCAGGCGCATTTCCCCGATGATTCAACGCTCAAGGACCGGGCCAGGTTCAGGCTGGCCTTCAATGAACTCTTCCTGCTGCAGCTGGGAGTATTGCAAAAAAAGAGAAGCTGGCAGGTTAACCGGACCCGGCCCGTCCCCACCGATAACACCCTGCTGAAGTCTTTTCTGGGGAACTTGCCTTTTGAACTTACCGGCGCCCAGAAAAGGGTAATGAAAGAAATATTTCAGGACCTGGCTCTAAATATTCCCATGTCCCGCCTTCTCCAGGGGGAGGTCGGCAGTGGTAAAACCATCGTAGCGCTGGCGTCTCTGCTTAACGCGGTTGCCGCCGGCAGGCAGGGGGCCTTCATGGCCCCTACCGAAATACTGGCCCAGCAGCATTTCAAAGCCGTAACCGGCCTGCTGGGGCGCGTATTCGAACCGGTCGAGGTGGATGATTTTACAGCTTCTTTCAAACTGCCTGGCGGAAGTCTCCTCCAGGTTGCCCTGCTGACCAGCGATATCAAGAATTCGGTCAAGAAGAATATCAAATCATCCATTACAGCCGGCGCTACCCGTATCATCGTCGGCACTCATGCCATAATACAGGATGAAGTCAATTTTGCCGATCTGGCGCTGGCAGTTATCGACGAACAGCACCGCTTCGGCGTGGTTCAGCGCCAGGCCCTGCGTGAAAAGGGGGATAATCCCCACATACTGGTAATGACAGCCACCCCCATTCCCAGGACCCTGGCTCTCACTTTATACGGAGACCTGGATCTTTCCGTTATTGACGAGCTGCCTCCGGGCCGCCAGATTATTAAAACCCGCTGGCTCAGGTCGGCCGAAAGGTACAAGGCATACAACTTCATCCGCCGCCAGGTCTCAGAAGGGCGCCAGGTATTCATCATCTGCCCGCTGGTGGAGGAATCGGATTCTCTTCAAGCCAAGGCGGCTACCGTCGAATTCGAGCATCTTTCAGCCGAAGTGTTCCCCAGTCTGCGCCTGGGGCTGCTGCACGGGCGCATGAAAGCCAGCGAAAAGGAAGCGGTAATGCGCCGTTATTACCAGGGACTCTTGGATATCCTGGTAGCCACGCCCGTTGTCGAAGTGGGCATAGATGTGCCCAATGCCACTGTAATTCTAATCGAGAGCGCCAATCGTTTCGGCCTTTCCCAGCTTCACCAGTTCCGCGGCCGGGTAGGCCGGGGCCAGCACCAGAGCTACTGCATACTTATTGCCGAAACCTCCTCGGAAGCCGGCGCCGAACGCCTGAAAGCCATCGAGGAACTGCAGGATGGCTTCAAACTGGCCGAAAAAGACCTGGAACTCAGGGGGCCGGGAGAATTTTTCGGTACCCGGCAAAGCGGGCTCCCGGATTTGAAGATGGCCAAAATATCGGACAGGGCTCTTTTGGAAACGGCCCGCCGGGAAGCTGTCGCTTTGTTTGAGAAAGACCCGGATTTAACGCTTGCCCAGCATGCCGGGCTCAAGAAGGAACTCACCCGCACCTGGTCAAGCGATAAGGCAGAGAGAAGCTGACCCCTAGGCGCCGGCGGGAAAAAGGCCGGCAGCCCATTCATAGAGGTTGACAACCGCTTCTATCAGGCTGTCTTTAAGGGATGCAAGCGGTTCGATGCCGGCAAAAGCAAGTACAACCGCCACTACGAGAGCCAGCATCATAGTGGGGACAAATTTGGGCCGCCGCCACGAATTATTCGAAAATACCTTCAACAGGTATATCAGGGCGACAAGTTCCCCGCCGAATATAAAGCCGGCGGTGGTATTGCTTACACCCAGCGTCTGGCGGTAGGCCCCGGCGCCGGTCCATGCCAGCAGAATAATCAAAGCCGCAACAGCCAGGTTCAGCCCGAGCTTGTACAGCGCGCTTACCGGCTTGAACCTGGAAGTCAGCTCCCGGTGCCATTTTTCAACTGAAAACAAAATGGAAGCGCCCAGAAACAACGGCAGGGGGATGCTAATTCCGCTTATGCGGTTGCCCGCCAGGCCCAGTACCAGGCCGGCGGATACGACAAGCAAGGTTTTGAACCACTTCTGCCACCAGGGCCGGGTGCCGGACCCGGCGGAAGAAAACATGCTTTTAAGGCCGGGCCCGAATATTTTACCCTGAAGAGATTTCAAGGCCGAACCCATACTCAACTCGACATCCAGGCTTGCCTGGTCCCTGGTGCCGGTTTTTTCATTTTCCAGCCTTACCGGCAGTGTTACCTTCAGCGGTTCCCCGGAATCTGCCGGTCCGGTGGCTTCGAGCGTGATTTCCAGGGGCAGGGGTTCGCCGGTGACCGACCTGGCCTGGAGCACTTTCAGCCAGCCGGCGGGAGATTCATCCATGAAGAAGCGGGTAAAGGGCCCGCCGGTGTTCTCGATCCTGACCACGGCAGTCCGAGTCTCGGATTCGGAAATGCCCTTGAAAACAACCCTGGGTGGCGAAATGGCGATTTTCGGCGGGCAGGTGTAGGGATTGGTGTTGGGTGTTTTGAGATACGCATAGGCCTGGTTAATGCGCTTCAGTTCATCTTCCGCCTTCTGCCTTACCGTTTCCGGTAAGCCGGTGGTTTTGTCAGGGTGCAGAAGCTGGGCCTTGTAAATGTACTGGGCGTGGATTTCGCCCTCTGTGGCTCCTGGTTCAACCCCGATTATGCTGCAGGCTTCTTCCCAGTTCATAATTTTAGCGCCTGGTTATGGACCTTGGCGGCGGCAGTAGTTTGGAGGCATCGGAAATGGCCCTGGAAAAGACCTGGGGCTCTACCTTGCAGCTCAGCGCTTCCCGTGTAGCCAGTTTCTTTAAAAAATCCTGCTCGGCATCATCGGTGCCGATGGTAATGATATCGATACCGTCCGCTTTGGCTTTTTCGGCTTCCTTAAGGGCTTTGCGCCGGCTGTCCGGCTTGCCGTCGGTAGCTATGACCATTACCCGGGTAGCATCGGATTTGTCCAGGTGATAGTGGGCTGTTTTTATGGCTTCGGCCATGTTGGTGGAACCGCCGGCGCTCATATCCTGGATGCGCCTGTGCAATCCATCGAGTTTGTTTGTCGGCTGGCTGAGATGCTCGGCAGTGGAATTGAAGGCTATCAGGCCGACGTTATACCCTTTTGTGAAAGCTTCGGCGGTAAAATCCAGCGTGCCTTTTTTTACCTGTTCCAGCTTGGCGCCTTTCATACTGCCGGAAGTGTCCATCACCAGGTATACATACGCTGGCGCCGTGTGAAGGTGCGTGCCTGCCGGCTGGCCTTCAGTATCAACGGCGCCGGAGCCGATGGTAATGGAGACCTGCGATGGTTTCGGGCCGGTGGTCAACTCGATACCTTTTTTTACTTCCATTGCGCTGATTCCTTTTTGATTCTCACCTAGTATAAAGCTTATGTTAACACCATATCAACCACACACGTTCACGGCACCCTGGTATAAAAAAATCGCAATGCGGGTAAAGCTGTGTTATAATTTGTTTTTATATTAAGATGACAGACATAATAATCGTAAAAAACAACCTGTCCGCAGCCCTGGCGGAGGCCGTAGAAAAAGCCCAGTCCGCCCGCATCCTTCCCCGGGTACCCGTGCCGGAAATCGTGCTCGAGCATCCCCAGCGCTGCGAACACGGGGATATTGCGACCAGCCTGCCGCTCAAGCTGGCCCGTGCCATGGGTAAAAAACCGATGGACATCGCCGCCGAAATTATCGACCATCTCTGCCCGCTTGAGCAATTCTGCTCGATAGAAGTGGCTCCGCCCGGCTTTATCAATTTTACCTTTTCCCCGGCCTGGCTGGCCGGCCAGGTAGATGCCATCCTCGAAGGCAGGGCCGCCTTATCCTGCGCCGGCATAGGCGGGGGCAGGAAAGTCCAGGTGGAATTTGTCAGCGTCAATCCCACCGGCCCGCTGCATGTCGGCCACGGCAGAGGCGCCGTACTCGGTTCGACCCTGGCAAATGTGCTTTCCGCTTGCGGCTACCAGGTTCAGAGGGAATATTACATCAACGATGCCGGTTCCCAGATAGACGCTTTCAAGCGCTCCCTTTATATCCGTTACCTGCAGGCTTACTGCCGGGATGCAGAAATGCCCCAGGAAGGATACATGGGCCAGTACATGGCCGAACTGGCACAAGCCATTATCCGGGACGTGGGAGACCGGTACCTGGAAATGGACGAAAAAGAGGCCGTCAGCCAGCTGGGCGAAATCGGACTCCAGCGCATGATAGGCGAAATAAAATCCGAGCTTTCACAGCTCAAGGTTGAATTCGATGAATGGTTTTCCGAGCGCAGTCTCTACCGGGACAATTTCTACCACAAGGCCATGAGCCTGCTGGAACAGGGAGGCTACCTGGCTCAAAAAGAATTTGCCACCTGGTTTGTTTCCACTGCACTGGGAGACAGCAAGGACAACGTAGTTGTACGCAGTGACGGTTCACCTACCTACTTTGCCGCCGACATCGCCTACCATTACAACAAGTTCGTCGTACGCGGTTTTGACCGCGTTATCGATATATGGGGCGCCGACCACCAGGGCCACGTTTCACGCATGAAGGCGGTCATGAGCGCGCTCGGGCTCGACCCCGAACAATTGGACGTCATCATTTCGCAAATGGTCACTCTAAAACGGGGCGGAGAACTGGTGCGTATTTCGAAACGCAGCGGTGAACTCATTACCCTTTCAGAAGTAATCGATGAAGTCGGCGCGGATGCCTGCCGCTACTTTTTTCTCTCCCGTTCCGCTGATTCCCAGATGGACTTCGACCTTGAACTGGCCAAGCGTGAATCCGCCGATAATCCCGTGTATTACATCCAGTACGCCCATGCCAGGATTGCTTCCATCCTGCGCCTGGCGGCCGAGGAAAACATCGATTACTCCTGCGGCGACACCAGCCTGCTTTCCGACCCTTCCGAACTGGCGCTTATACGTGGAATGGTCGAACTTCCCGAAGTCATCGAGATGGTGGCCGAAACCCTGGAGCCGCACCATCTGGCCTATTACGCCCAGGAGCTCGCTACGCTGTTTCACAGTTTTTACAAGCAGTGCCGGGTTGTCCAGAAGGACGAACCCGAACTTACCCGGGGCCGCTTGAGGCTGGTAGTAGCGGCTAAGGCCGTTTTTGCCGGCACCCTCAAACTGATGGGCATGAATGTGCCCGAATCGATGTAGGCGTTTGCAGCCCTGCCGGTAAATCTCTATAATATTATGTTTAAGGCTTTATAGTGAACGAACCCCGGATAATGCAATTCCAGGTAGCCCAGTTGCTCAAGGATCCCGTGGGAGCAACGCGTGATTATCTTGTCGACGAGGTAATAGATATACTTGAAGGCTTTCCTCCCGGCAGGGTGTGGGGCAAGGTAAATTTCCTGCGTACCAGCCGGGGCGTCCTGGCCAGGGGCAGGCTTAACACCCGGGTGGAGCTGGCCTGTTCCCGCTGCCTGGAAAATTTTCCCTGCCAGCTTGAATACGGGTTCGAAGAAGAATATTTCCCGGTGCTGGATATCTACCGGGATGAATATGTCGGCAAGCCTGAAGACAGCGAAAGCTTTATAATCGATGAAAACCACATCCTGGATATCACCGAAGCGGCCCGGCAGTATGCCATACTGGCAATACCCATGAAGCCGCTGTGCCGTCCGGGATGTGAAGGAATCAAACTTTAAGATTGGAGAGATAAATGGGAGCCCATCCGAAACGTAAAACCGCCAAGGCCAGAAAAAATGAAAGAAGGAGCCATATCAAGACCGGAGCAACTCCGGCCGTGATGGAATGTTCCGAATGCCACAGTATGAAAGCCCCGCACCAGGTTTGCCCGACATGCGGCACCTACAACGGCCGCGAGGTGATCGCCCTCAAGGAACCGAAAGCCAAGCCAGAGCATTAATAGATTAAATGGTTAGCTCCCGCCGAAAGGCCAGAGGTGCCGCTTTGCAGGCGCTGTACGAGATTGATATCGCCGGCCACGACCGCGATAGAGTTCTGGCCGGCGCTTTCGGGGCGGCTCAATTATCCCTTGAAAACGAAGGATTCGTCAGGAAGCTGATTGACGGCATCCTGGATAAAAAAGGCGAACTCGACGGCTACATTGCGCGTTTTGCGCCGGCCTGGCCGCTGGCCCAGCTTGCCGTAGTCGACCGGAATGTGCTGCGTCTTGCCATGTACGAGATGCGCTATATCGGCCAGACGCCGGTTAAGGTCGTTATCAACGAAGCGGTGGAACTGGCCAAGGCTTTCGGATCCGAAAACTCAGCGAAGTTCGTCAACGGAGTGCTCAGCTCGTTCAACTTATCCGTACTGGATTCCGGCCAGACCTCTCTCGAGGGTTAATTCCAGGGCCTGTTTCCAGGACCCGGATACTCCTGTTATCTCCAGGGTAATATTGAAGCGGTTTACGCGCAGGCCGGCGATGCCGGAAAACGTTTGAACCTGCCTGAAATTGAGCCCTTCATACGGGGCAAGCTTGAGACGGCCCCCTTCAAACGTGATGGAGGCAATTCCGGCTGAAATGCACAAGAGCTTGATTCGAACCGCATACATCAGGTTATCCACTTCTTCAGGCGGTGGGCCGAACCGGTCGATAAGTTCGGCAGCCAGCGCGTCAAGTTCGGCGCTGTCGCGCACGCGCGCCAGCCTCCGGTAGGTATTCAACCGGAGGTTTTCGTCTGTTATGTAATCTTCCGGCAGCATTAAAGACAGGGGCAGATCGACAGCCGGTTCCGGCAGATGCTTCTCCGGGGGCAGAACCTTACCCGCCTGCAGAGCCTTCTGTTCTTCGACGGCACGCGAGAGCAGCTGGGTATACAGCTTGAAGCCCACCGCACTCATGTGCCCGCTTTGTTTTATACCCAGCAGGGTTCCGGCACCCCGGATTTCCAGGTCCCGCATGGCAATATTGAATCCTGAACCGAGTTCGGCCAGTTCATATATGGTGGTCAACCGCTTGCGGGCATCATCGGTAAGGGTTTTACCCGCATCGTACACAAAGTATGCATACGCAATTTCACTGCCCCGGCCGACCCTGCCGCGCAGCTGGTGCAGTTGAATCAACCCCAGTTTATCGGCCCGGTTTACGATAAGTGTATTGGCATTGGGCACGTCAAGGCCGGATTCGATGATGGTGGTGCAGACCAGCACGTCAATATCGCCCCGGGTGAACTGTTCCATTATTCCGGCCAGTTCTTCTTCCTCCATCCGGCCGTGGGCCACTCCGAAGCGCGCTTCGGGGACCAGCATTTTAAGGCGCTCGGCAACCATGGCTATGCTATTTACACGGTTGTGCACGAAAAACACCTGTCCGTTACGTTCCATCTCGTTAACAATGGCCTCGCGGATCAATTGAGGGTTATATTCGGCCACGTAGGTGCGAATGGGCAGGCGTTCATCCGGAGGGGTTTCGATGGTGCTCAAATCCCTTACGCCGGAAAGCGACATGTACAGCGTCCTGGGTATGGGGGTTGCGCTAAGCGCCAGCACATCCACCTGCTGGCGTTTCTGTTTCAGCATTTCCTTGTGCTTGACGCCGAAACGCTGTTCTTCATCGATTATTATCAGGCCGAGGTCTTTGAATTCGACATCCTTCTGCAGAAGACGGTGGGTGCCGATAATGATATCGATCTGGCCCATTTGTATTTTATCGATGATGGCTGACTGCTCCCGGCTGGTTTTAAAACGGCTCAATGATTCGATGGCAACCGGGTAGGCGCCCAGCCTCTGTTGAAAGGTTATGTAATGCTGCCTGGCGAGCAAAGTGGTCGGCACCAGCACGGCAACCTGCCGGCCGTCCTGGACTGCTTTGAAAGCGGCCCTTACGGCAACTTCGGTTTTACCATAGCCGACATCACCCAAAAGCAGCCGGTCCATCGGCCTGGGCCGCGACATATCGCGTTTGATCTGCTCGAGGGCTTTAAGCTGGTCCGTTGTTTCGGTGTACGGGAAAGAAGCCTCGAGCTCCCTTTGCCATATGGTATCGCCGGAAAAACTGTAGCCGGGGATTATTTCCCGCTGGGAATACAAAAGTAAAAGTTCCCGGGCGACCTCCTGCACGGCTTCTTTGGCTTTCTCACGGGTTTTCTGCCACTGTACGGAGCCCAGGTGGTTCAAAGCAGGGGAGGTGTCACCGGCGCCGATATACCGGCTGACCCTGTCTATCTGGTCAACCGGCACGTACAAACGGTCCTCGCCGTCATATTCGAGCACCAGGTACTCGCGTTTGAGGCCGTCATTGCTCATCACCGTTACCCCGCAGTACCGGGCGATACCGTGGTCGATATGCACCACGTATTCGCCGGCTTTTATCTTGTCCAGGTCTATCTGGCCCCGGGAAAAACGGCTGGCCGCCTGCCGGTTCTGCCGGGCAAAGCCCATCGTTTCAGTATCGGTGTACAAACAGGTTTCCCGGTTGAAAATCCAGCCCCCGTCGATTATGCCCTTTACCAGCACCGTTTCACCTCTGTGTATAACGGCGGGCACTTCGTCCACCGGCCGGGCCATAATACCGCCTTCGTTCAATATTTCCCCGAATCTTTCGGCCTGGTGGGATACAATAATCGAACGCTTTTGCTCCCTGGTATTGCGCTCAAGCTGTTTCAATAGATCCTTGTACGGCGCAAGAAACCGGCCGGGTGCCTTAAAATCCAGTTTTAACCCGTCCCCGCCGGCGGAAGCCTCCCATTCCTCGATATCGGCCCCGGCTACGGCTTCAATCCGGGCTGAGAGGGTTTCCCAGGAGTGGTACGGGAAAGGAAAGTCGTTTACCACCAGTTTTCGCTCGAGAAGATTTTGATAAATATTGCGCTGTTCGACGTTGAGGTTCTCGACAGCCCACTGAACCGCCGCACTGTCATCGAGTACAACCACCGAATCCGGCGGCATAAAGCTGAGTATCGAATCCCGGTTGACCACCGGAGCGTAGTAATTTACCTCCGGGAAATGGCGCCCCTCGAGCAGTTTTTCCATATCGGCCAGCATTTGATCTTTCAGCCCCGGCTCAACAGAGCCTGTGTCGAAGCGGTTGAAAATTTGCCTGATCTGTTGGGGTGTTGCCGAAAGAAGGCTGAAAGCCTCGATCGCCGGGCCTATGGTGATTTGTTCCAGCGTACCGGTTGAGCGTTGAGACTGGGGGTCGAAAGAGCGAATTTCCTCGATGACATTACCGAAATAATCGATTCTTGCCGGGTTTTGAGCATTGACAGGAAAAACGTCCAGGATACCTCCCCTCCGGGTGATGTCGCCGGGCCGGTTTACCGATGATTCCGGCCGGTAGCCTGCCCTGACCAGATATTCCATCAGGCTGACCGGGTCCAGTTCTTCGCCGGGCTGCAGCCCAATCCACCGGTTGACAAACTCCTGGTGGCCCACCGTCACAGCGGCAACCGAGCGGGCCGAAGCAACCACCACCGGCGGGGGAGAGGCAGGCGTGTACTGTTCAAGCCGGGAAAGTACTTCCATCCTCTCCATGGAATTGACCTGGGTACCGGCCAAACGCTGGAAAGGCATATTTTCGTTTTCCGGAAAATCCAGGCACACCGCGGCGCCCAGCCAACCATCAACAGCCCGCGCCATCCGGCCTGCCTGCTGATGGTTGGGACATACAACAAGCATGGGTTTGTTTAACTGCCGGTACAGCCCTGCAATTACGAAAGGCCTGGCGTTTTCGATGATCAGGGTTTTTACCCTGCTGCCGGATTTAATCCCGGAAACGACCTGGCTGGTTTGACTGTCTTTCTCAAGCAGATCCAACAATGCAGTAATGTTCATTGAAGGTGTTTAATACTCCGGGTTCAACTGTCGCTATTATAAACCATTTACAGGCCCGCATGGCCACTGCGGCCTCAAACGCGGGAAGTTTTTTCCTTCAGAGCTGCTTTCAGAGCTGCCGCCAGCGCCAGCACGACCATGGCCGCACTGGCATACAAACCGGCGCTGATGCCCAGCCACTGGCCGATGCCCCCGATTACCGGGGCTCCCACGGCTACTCCAACCGTAAGCAAGGCATGAAACAGCCCGGTGGCGACACCCCGCTGCCCGGGCGTAGAATGGTCAATAACCAGCGAAGAAACGGAAGGAAAAATGATGCCGAAGGAAATGCCGAAAACAGCCATGATGATGCCCAGGCTGAGCAGGCTGTGCATGCCCGGCAGCGTGACAAGTGATGCAAAACATACCGCAAGCCCGAATGCTGCCGGTTTCAACCGGCCGATTTTATCCGAAACCCAGCCCACCGGAATCTGCATTATGATAAAAAAAGCCGAAAAGATGCCCAGCAGCATGCCCACATGCAGCGCTTCCAGGCCCATTCCCCCGATATGATACGGCAATAGTGTTATCAGGCCGCCGAAACTGAAATACAATGCCGTAATCGAGATATAAGCGACCTGCAGACCGGGTATTTTCAGCAATGCAAGCATCCGGGCGATATTTCTTGATCCACCGGCATTTTCCGGACATAACTCAGGTTTACCGGAAGGCAGTTTTAAAGCAACTGCGGCAGCCATGAAAAGCAGCCCGGATGTTATGTAAAATAGTGTATTGTAACCCCAGTAGGAAGCGATCACCCCGGAAAGCGGGTAGCCTATCAGAGTGGCCGAAGCAATCGAAATGCCATAAATGCCCATTATGCGGCCCCGCCGGTCCTCTCCGGAGCACTGCGAAAGCCCGAACATGGTTGCCGGGCCGACCATGCCTCCGGCGACACCATGCACAAAACGGACCAGCCCCAGGTGAACCGGCAGCCGGCAAAGGGAATACAAAAACAGGCTGATACTGTCCCCCAACAGGCCGGCCACCAGCGGGATCCTGTTGCCCACTTTATCGATTAGACGCCCGAAAATGATATTGGCCGGCGTGTTGGCGATGGAATACAGCCCGACAATAAAACCGGTTATGCCTACGGTAGCGCCAAGTTCCTGGGCATACAGAGATATTACCGGCAGAAGCAGTACTGTATCTATAAAACCCAGAAATGTGATGGCGCTCAGGATAATCAGGGTGGTGTTGCGGGGCTTAAGCTTGGTTTGCATAGCTGGCAGGATTAATGATAGCACAACCGGGACGCTTTTCTCACCTTTGTTGTTTGAGTTTACCCGGGATTGCTATAATATCGGTTAACTGAATAATTATGCACAGCAAAAGCTTGATTAAACCCAAACGAATCGTAGTCAAAGTAGGCACCAACCTGTTGACCAATGGAACGGCGCGCCTGGATATCGCCTCCATAACCCTCCTGGTGGGCCAGCTGGCCGCTCTGCACCGCGACGGTTACGAAATCACCCTGGTTACGTCCGGGGCCTGCGCCGCCGGCAAGGAGGCAACCGGACGGGTAAAGGGACTGGCAGAAATTGCCGAGCGCCAGGTATATGCATCGGTAGGCCAGAGCCGGCTGATGAACATCTATGAACAACTTTTCAGTCAGCACGGTATCACCATTGCCCAGGCATTGCTTACCAAGCAGGATCTTTCCGACCGGTCCGGTTATTTAAACGCCCGCAATACCCTGCTCGCCCTGCAGGATCTGAATATTGTCTGCATCGTCAATGAAAACGACGTCGTAGCCATCGACGAAATCAGGGAAGCCAAATTCGGGGAAAACGACATCCTTTCAGCCATGGTGGCCAATCTTGTGGATGCCGACCTGCTGCTGATTCTTTCTGACGTTAACGGTTTGTATACGGCTGATCCTCTGCTGCACCCCGATAAAGCCACTCTTATTCCCGAAGTGGAAAAGATCGATGCCGGGATTCAACGCCTGGCGGTATGCAGCCATTCCAGGGCGGCCAGCGGAGGCATGATAACCAAGCTTGAAGCCGCCCGCCTGGCAACCGAGTCCGGCATCATGGTTGTTATCGCCGGCGGAAACGAGCCGGAAGTTGTGAACCGCGTCGTCAGGGGGGAACCGGTAGGCACCCGTTTTCTGCCGGCAGGCTCCCACAAGGAGAGCCGGGAACGCTGGCTTCTATCCGGCCTTTGCATCAGGGGCGGGCTGGTAATCGATGACGGGGCGATCAAGGCCCTGAAAAGCCAGAAGCGCAGCCTGCTGCCGGCCGGCATAACTTCCATATCCGGTAAATTCAAACGGGGAGATGCGGTCAATTTATTCGATTCAACCGGCAGCCGCCTGGGATGCGGCTTGACCAATTACGGTTCCGAAGAAATCAAGCTGATCAAGGGCATTCATTCGTCCAAAATCAAGGAAGTTCTGGGTTGTGATTACGGCACGGAAGTGATCCACCGCAACAACCTGGTAGTATTATAGACAAGGAG
>Ga0068711_1001036_pt1 | contig 17925 bp, 15 predicted proteins | sample MTBAKMMethaMetaG_FD_62224 | JGI IMG/M metagenome (GOLD analysis project Ga0068711, IMG submission 62224) | Enrichment culture microbial communities from Arthur Kill intertidal strait, New Jersey, USA, that are MTBE-degrading - MTBE-AKM (Arthur... | ecosystem: Environmental > Aquatic > Marine >...
CAGGCGCAAATTATTAACGGGTTGGAAGAAGGCGAAATCGTTTCAACCGGCCTGGTCTCAACCAGTTCATAAAAAGGTGTGAAAATGTCTCAAACTACACCGAATCAAGAAAGTAAACCGGTCAATCAGCGAGCTCGCATAGCGGTTACCACTCTTCTGGTGATCACTGTTCTGGTAATTGCTGCCTGGCAGTGGCAAAAAGTAGAGAATGCAAAAGCCAACCCGCCTGAGTACGCAACCACTCCGGTAAGCAGGGGAGATTTGGTCCTCACCGTCACCGGAACAGGCAATCTGGAAGCGGGAACCCTTACTGACGTGGCCTTTTCAACCGCCGGGACAGTTGCAGAAGTGAATGTCAAAGTGGGTGATGAGGTAAAACAGGGTCAGATCCTGGCTGTGCTGGATGGTCTGGAGGAACTTCAACTCGAAGTGGAAACCCAGACATTGGCTGTTGCCAGCGCCGAAAACGGATTGGAATCGCTGCAATCCAGTGGAGATCGATTGCTGGCGGAGGCACAGATCGAATTGTCGTCTGCCGAAGCAGCTTATGAAGAGGCCAGGGACAATCTTCACCAAAAAGGGGACGGGCGCTGCGCAAAAAGCCTGACGGAAGATTATTACTACACCTATCTGGCCGCGAAACTGGCCGCGGATGAATGGCGGAATATTTATGAAGATGGATCAGGATACGGCACGGACTATGTTCTGGAACACTTAAATCCATTACTTGAAAATGAGAACCAGGCTTATCTCAATTGGAAATACTGCGAGGGGTACAGCGAACAGGAAATTCTCGAATCAGAGGCTGCATTATCCACAGCGGAGGCTGCTTACCATCTGTCAAAATCCAATTATGCAGAGCAGGCAAACAACGCCGGGATCCCGATTGAATCTTTGGAACTGGCGCAAATGGAACTGGATAACGCGCAAAAATCCCTGGCCGCCGCCCAGCACAAACTGGCAGGCGCCACCCTGATCGCGCCAAAAGACGGGGTGATTACGTCTGTGGCAGCGATCGAGGGTGAAACGGCGGGGACCGATGTTTTTATCGAAATTGCAGATCTGTATCACCCGGTTGTGAAAATCCAAATCGACGAAGTGGATTTACAAAATATATCCAATGGTTGTTCAGCCGAGGTTCAGTTTGACGCGATCCCCGATCGAGTGTTCAAAGGGGAAGTATCCCAAATATCTCCTGCGCTTGTGACTGTGTTTGATTTCGACACCATCTCAGGTCTGATAAATCTGGAAAACCAATCCACAGCATCGGGCAAAATATTGCCTATTGGCTTGAACGCGTTGGTCGATCTGCACTGTAAGCGCGCGGATGATGTGCTCTATGTCCCCCTGGAGGCAGTAAATTACGCAGAAGATGGAGGAGCTTTCGTCTATGTTCTGGACAATCAGGGTGAAGCGCAAAAAAGAGCGATAACAACTGGTCTGGAAACCATTACCTCAATTGAAATTACCAGCGGTTTAAACGAGGGTGAAAAAGTCATCACCTCGAAGATCGCTGATCAAACAAGCCAATCTTAGAACTCATTCCTATTTTTGAAGCACGTTGGAGGAACTGTGAATTCAATCAATCTAAAACAAATTTCTCGTAAAAGAGTCCTTCTATTCGGAATTGTAATCCTGGCGGTATTGGGCATCGCCGCATTTCTGGCTTTCGGTTTCAATTTGGGAACGCAAGTCGATGAAGGTCAAACCGCCTATGAAACCTCACCGGTCAGAACCGGAAATCTAGTGATCTCCGCCTCCGGAAGCGGAACTTCTGTAGCCGGAAAGGAAGTGGGGCTGGCTTTTTCCACGTCCGGCACTGTGGCGGCTGTGAATGTGCAGGTGGGCGACCAGGTTAAAGCGGGTGACGTTCTGGCAGAACTGGAAGATGACGAAAGTCTGCAAATCGCGCTGCTGGAAGCACAGGTCAATCTCGAATCAGCCAACCAGAACCTGGAAGATTTGAAGACCAACGCGCAGGTAGCATTGGCCGAAGCGCAAATCGCGGTGGTTGACGCGCAAGAATCGTACGATGAAGCCAAATCGGGTGTAATTTATGAAGGCGAAGCGCGTTGTGATGATGACACCACCAAAGCGTATTATCAGGAATATTGGGAGGTACAGCAAAAACTGGATCGTTATTCTCAAGCCGATTACGACAATGCAACGATTTACTTAAATGAAATCTCACCGCTGGTACAGGAACGCAATACGAAGTATGCCACTTATCAATACTGCGCCAATTTCACCGAATATGAGATTGCTGGTTCTCAGGCTGAGTTAACCAAAGCAGAAGCGGATCTTGCTGAAGCCAAAGCAACCCTCACAGATCTACAAGACCATAACGGAATCGACCCAGATGAACTGGCCCTGGCTGAAAACAAAGTAAAAAGTGCGCAGATTGTACTGGACAACGCGCAAAGTGACCTAGATGGAATTCGGATCATTGCCCCATTTGATGGAACGGTACTCAGCATTGAAGGAGAAGCCGGTAACACAGTCAGCACCAGCACGTTTATCACAATGGGTGACCTGAGCCACCCCAATGTCGAATTCTATGTGGACGAAACTGACATGGATAAAGTAGCCATCGGTTATAGCACCACGGTTGTTTTCGACGCCTTCCCGGACACCACCTACAATGGAGAGGTTGTGCAGGTCAATCCTTTCATCTCCAGCAGCGGGAATTCCAATGTACTTAAAGGTCTTGTGAAGATCGAATTACAAAACGCGGATCAAAGTCTTTACCTGCCAGAGGGTCTAAACGCTTCAGTGGAAATTATCGGCGGGCAGGCTAACAACGCTGTGTTGGTATCCGTAGACGCGTTACACAAACAGGAGGACGGCAGCTATATGGTTTATTTGCTGGAGAACGGCAAACCAGTGGAGCAAGCCGTTGAAGTTGGATTGATGGATTATACCTACGCGCAAATCACTTCTGGATTAAGCCTGGGTCAAGAGGTGATAACGCAAATCGTGGAGTCAAAATGACAACAATTAACCCAATTATTGAAACTGTCGATATCAAAAAAATTTACGGCATGGGCGATGTGCAGGTAGCTGCTCTAGATGGATTGAGCATCCGTATTCTACCGGGAGAATTTGTCGCCATTATGGGCCCCTCCGGTTCCGGAAAAAGCACTTTGATGAATATTCTCGCCTGTCTGGATCACCCCAGTGAAGGTCAGTATTTCCTGGACGATCAGGATGTCAGTCATCTCAGCCGTCGCGAGCTGGCACTGATTCGTAATCAGAAGTTAGGTTTCGTATTTCAATCCTACAACCTGCTGCCGCGCATGAGCGCGCTGGAAAACGTGGAACTGCCTATGATGTATCAGCATCACAATAACATGACCCCCGAACAACGCATAGAGCGGGCGCAAGCCGCATTGGAAGAAGTTGGCCTTTCCAATCGCGCCCATCACCTCCCCAAGGAACTGTCTGGGGGTCAGCAACAGCGCGTGGCGATTGCGCGCGCTTTGATCAATGACCCGGTATTAATTCTGGCAGATGAGCCCACTGGCAACCTGGATTCGCGGTCAAGTATCGAAATCATTAATCTGCTGAACCGGTTGAATGAACGCGGAAGAACGATTGTTATGGTAACCCACGAGCCGGATATTGCTGGCTATACCAAACGAGTTCTACATATTCGCGATGGGAAACTGGAAAAAGATCATCTTAATGGGCATTCCCGCTCCAAATTAGACCGCGGATTAATCGAGCAAATCTCAAATGAAACCTTGGAAGGTGCGGCATGATTCTAAAAGAAGTATTTCGGGCGTCGTGGAAGAGCATTCTTTCCAATAAATCCAGATCGCTGCTAACCATGCTGGGGGTGATTATCGGTGTGGCCGCAGTGATCGTAATGATGGCGATCAGCGCCGGTACCGAAGCCACCATTTCGGACGCAATTACCGGTCTGGGCTCTAACTTGCTGTTCGTGCGAACGGCAATGATGCGCGGTGGCCCTGGAGAACCTGGCGCAAATCGGGTTTCACTGGTCTACGAAGACCTCACCGCAATTTCAGAACAGATCAGTGGCGTGGCCGGTGTAACTGCCGATCAAACCTCCAGTGTGACAATAAAGTTTGACAGCAATTCCATTGAGGATGTTTCATTGGTAGGTACCACCCCCGATTTCACCGTCGTGCGGGATGTGGAAGTGGATGAAGGGCGTTTCATCACCGAAAATGACGTCGACCGTACCCAGAAAGTAGTTGTGTTGGGATATGCGGTGGCAGAAGAATTATTCGGCGCCACCGACCCCATCGGTCAGTTGGTCACGGTGGGCGATGTGCGCCTGACGGTAATTGGTGTAATGAAGGAAAAAGGACTGGTTTCAGGGGTAAATTTTGACGAGCAAATCTACACGCCCATCACCGTGGTTTTTTCCAAGTTTGTACCCAACCAGTTCGCGCGTATCTTTGGGAATGACATCCGCATGATATACGTTTCGGTGGATGAGAACGCCAATTTAGATGAAGTCTCTAACCAGATTATGCTTTTACTCGCTAAAAGAAAAAATGTCACTGTAGACGACGGGTATTTCACCATCCAAAGCCAGGACGATATTATCGAAACGCAGGAATCGACCACAGAATCCTTCCGCAATTTACTGGCCTGGGTGGCAGGTGTATCGTTGATCGTCGGTGGGATTGGCATTATGAACATCATGCTGGTCAGTGTGACCGAACGCACCCGTGAGATCGGCCTGCGCCAGGCGATCGGCGCCACCCCCGCTGATATTCAAATCCAGTTCCTTTCTGAAGCGGTCATGCTCAGTCTGCTAGGCGGATTACTCGGAGTACTAGGGGGGATCGGCGGCTCATACTTGTTCGGCCAATTTGGTGGTATGCGCACCGTAATCGTCCCCTATTCCATCGCGCTCTCCTTTACCTCAGCAGCACTGGTGGGTATTTTCTTCGGCTATATGCCCGCGCGGAGAGCTTCTCAGTTAGATCCAATCGATGCCTTACGGCACGACTAATCATAAAAAAAGGAAAATAGCTATGAAACACAAATTAACTCTGATCATTCTTGGTGTGTTGTTGACCTTGTTTACCGCTTGCAGCCCTGCGGAGGTAACCAATGCTACCGGCACAGATACGTCGAATTCAACGGTAGGCGATAATCCTACAGGACAACCACTTAGTACCAGTTCTGCGGAAGCGGCAAAAGACACAAATCAACCCGCCTCGCCCATCGATTCAGCTTTAAAAGATAAACTCGCTGCTGGAACTTTGATGCTGGAAGGAACTGAACTGGCAGTTACTCAGGAAGAAGCCCAAACGCTATTGGTGCTTTGGAAGGGAATTGACAGCCTTACAGGGAGTGAGACTGTTTCACAGACAGAAATCGATGCAATCTACCAGCAAATTCAAGAAAGCATGACCAGCCAGCAGCTGGCCGCGATTGAGGAAACGGAAATCGATCCAGGTTCGCTTCGCCAAACTCTGGCAGACATGGGTTTGCAAATGGGCAGGATGAATGGCAACCGCACCGAAAACAGCGATAGTGCTGCGCAGGAAGGTCAAATGCCCCCAGGTGGCATGGAAATGGGCATGTTGGGAGGGCCGGGTGGAACGGGAGAAGGACCAGGCGGCGCTGAAGGCCGTCCACAGATGCAAGGCACCCCCAGCAGTGAAATGGCTACCGCCATCGCCGAGCGGCAGGCAGCCGGTGGGCTTAGTCCAAATTCAATGTTTATCAAACCGCTGATTCAACTATTGGAGCAAAGAGCGAGTTCTTAGATATTCTATTAATTAAGTTACTGAGCCTCAAATTCATTGAATATTTGAGGCTCAGTACTTTTAATCATTTTCTGGTGAGCTAGCCGAGGTATTTGACCTTATGGATTTACTAAGCCTTTTGTTTCAGCTAGTTTTGAGAGTGATTTATGAATCCGCTGCATGGCTTCTTCAAATTTCAAGGTGTCTTTCATCGTGCTGAACATAATTCGTAAATAGCCCTCTCCATTGGTTCCAAACCAATTACCCGGTGATACTCCTACATTTGCATCCTTAATGAGAAAATCTCGCACTTCAGTGGATGTTCCCAATGCGCGAATATCTACCCAGAAGAAATATCCTCCTTCTGGCAACTGGCATTTCACCCCTGGGATTTGGTTCAGTAAATTCCAACCATATTGGCGCCGATAATTAAACACCTTCATCCATTCATCTACGTATGAAGGGTCTTGATAACCAGCTGCTACGCCGTATTGGGCGAACGTATTGGTTGGACCCACATAATTAAAAGTAGCAATTTTGAGAATATCAATAATTTGCTTTGGTGCAACCATGTACGCCACGCGGAAACCGGTCAAACCAAGATCTTTCGAAGTACCAAACACCGAGATTGTCCGTTCTTTCATACCCTTTAGAGTCGCGAATGTGATATATTCGCGATTATCATATATATTGCGCTCAAAACTCTGGTCTACAACTACCATCAAATCATGGTCTTCCAGGAATGCAGCAATATCCTCCAAAACTTCCCGTTTATAAACTGTTGATGTTGGGTTATTCGGATGGGTTAACACAAGGCAGCGAGTATTAGGGGTTACTGCCTTCTCTAATTCATCCCGGCGAACCTGAAAACCATCTTCAGGGTACACAGGCACGCTGATACTGGTCGCGCCAATTTGAACAACATCGTTGAAATTTTCTGCAAACCCAGGGTCAATATTCAATACCTCATCACCCATGTTGGGACGAACACAGATGCGAATTCCGGCATATAAACCAAAAGCCGAGCTGGGAACCACTATCAATTCATTTTCAGGGTCCACATCCAGCTGATTGAACTCTTTTAATTTTTTAACCAGGGTTTCCTTCAATGGTGGTACCGCGTAACTGTTATCCAACGCGTAATGGGTGTGGCCTCCATCAAGGGCTTTTTTGGTAGCTTCAATGATGTGATCCGGTATGCAGGGGTCCGGAAAGAATGGATCCGCTCCCACTAACATTAATTTCTTATCAGGGTCGAGATGAGTATATGGTTCAAAATCAGGTGATTTTAAGTTTAACCAGCTTGCATCAATCTTCATTGGTCTTTTTTTTACCTTTCCTCAATGATGTACGCTTATCGCATATGGCAGGCAACCATGTGATTTTTGCCTAAATCCCGCAATTCGGGAGCTTTAAGTTTACATATTTCCTGTGCTTCTGGGCAGCGGGTATGGAAGCGGCACCCACTGGGCGGATTCATCGGACTGGGAACATCTCCCTCCAGAATAATTCGTTGGCGCTTTGCTTTTGGATTCGTGGTTGGTATAGCGGAAAGCAGCGCCTGTGTGTATGGGTGCAGAGGGCTTGTGTACAGATCGGCTTTATCGGCTATTTCAACCAGCGTGCCCAAATACATTACACTAATCCGATCACAAATGTGCTTCACGATCCGCAAATCGTGTGAAATAAACAAGTATGTCAGCCCCAATTTCTGCTGCAGGTCTTTCATCAAATTGACTACTTGCGCCTGAATGGACACATCAAGGGCCGATACCGGTTCATCACAGACCACAAATTTGGGGTTAAGCGCCAACGCCCGCGCAATTCCAATGCGCTGCCGCTGCCCCCCACTGAATTCATGTGGATAACGGTTAATATGGTCAGGACCCATACCAACCAGACGGAGCAATTCCTTGACTTGATTTTCAATTTCTTTGGAAGATCCGATTTTGTGAATATGAAAAGCTTCCCCGATGATCTCTTTGACTGTCTTTCTTGGATCCAGGGAAGCATATGGATCTTGAAATATGATTTGCATTTCCTTGCGCATTTCGCGCAGATCTTTGCTGTTTAATTTGAGAATATCCTGTCCTTCAAATATTACTTGACCATCAGTGGGCTCAATGAGCCTTAAGATTGTTCGGCCTACAGTAGATTTTCCACAACCGGATTCACCAACAAAACCCATTGTTTCACCGGATTGAATGGTAAAACTGATGTCATCGACTGCTTTTACATATTGTTTTTGAGTAGAAAAGAGGCTGGTTTGGTTCACCGGAAAATATTTTTTCAGGTTGGTTACTTCAAGTATTGGTTGATTCATTTGCGGGCCTCTTCTAATATTGGGCTGTACCGGAAACAACGTACCTTTCGATCTTCCTTAGACACCAATCCAGGTTGGTTATCCTTGCAAATATCCATGGCATACTTACACCTCGGGTGGAACCGGCATCCTTCAGGCATAGCATAAATACTTGGAACCAGGCCTTCGATTGTCTCTAAAGCTTCAAGGTCCTGAGTAATATCCGGAATTGAGTTCATTAATCCTTCCGTGTAGGGGTGCAGCGGATTGGAAAACACAGCCTGAACTGGGCCGTGTTCAACCACCTTACCGGCATACATAATCATCACCTCATCCGCAACTTCGGCTACCACACCAAGATCATGCGTAATCAGCATGATCGCAGTACCAAGTTTGTCTTTCAAATCCTTCATTAGTTCAAGAATTTGAGCTTGAATGGTAACGTCCAGCGCTGTGGTTGGTTCATCAGCGATGAGCAGTGCCGGATTGCATGATAGTGCCATGGCGATCATAACGCGCTGGCGCATCCCCCCACTGAGTTGGTGAGGGTATTCATGAACCCGACGTTCTGGGAGAGGTATTCCCACCAGTCGAAGCATCTCAATGCTTTTTTGAATTGCATCTCTCTTTGATAATCCCTGGTGTAAACGCAATACTTCGGCAATCTGGTCCCCTACAGTGAAAACAGGATTCAGTGATGTCATCGGCTCTTGAAAGATCATTGAAATTTCATTGCCGCGAATATCGCGCATCTCCTCTTCGCTGAGCTTCAACAAATTTTGGTCTTTGAAAATGATCTCACCACCAATAATCTTTCCAGCAGGTTCTTCAACCAGACGAAGGATAGATAATGAAGTAACACTTTTCCCACATCCAGATTCACCTACGATCCCCAGCGTTTTCCCTCGAGTTAAGGAAAAAGAAACACCATCTACAGCAGCAGCCACGCCCTCATCAGTGAAGAAATGGGTTCTCAAATCTTTGACATCTAAAATTGTTTCTGCCATTCAAAATCTCCTGAAACTAAGCCGCGCTATGGTCCACCCGCAGGTTTTTCGGGCAAGCAGTTAGAATTTCGCATCCACTTTCAGTCACCAGAACTATGTCTTCAATCCTCACTCCACCTAAATCAGGCAGATAAAGACCAGGCTCTACGGTAAAAATCATCCCAGGCTGAATAACTTCCTGTGAGTCGATTACTACACGAGGCTGCTCGTGAATTTCTAGCCCAACACCATGTCCAAGCCCACGCAAAGAATATTTCTCAACACCAGCCTGCTCAAACACCAGTCGGTGTGCCCTGTCAATATCCCCGCCGGTGATTCCTGGTCTGATTTCTGATAAGGCTTGATCTTGAGCATCTGAGACAATTTTGTATATCTCAACCATTCGACTGGATGGTTCGCCTACCCAAATTGTGCGGGTGATATCGGAATGATATCCATGAAAGATCGCGCCACAATCGACCACAACCATATCTCCTGCTTCAATGCGTTTATCTGTTGGCCCGCCATGAGGAAGGGAGCCGCGCAACCCCGAAGCCACAATGGTTCCAAACGCAGGACCTTCACTTCCTTCTTTGGCCAGACAGTATTCCAACTCTATGGCAACTTCCTTCTCTGTCATACCAGGCTTGATAATGTTCACAAGTCCGGCAACTGCCCGATCTGCTATCGCAATTGCCTGGCGTAAATCTTCCTGCTCTCCAACATCTTTTACCGCGCGAAGTTGTTTACCGATATCCTCCATCGGGACCCAATTAATGTGGGGTAAGGCTGACCGATAACCGCGAACGTCAAAATCGGTCAATTTCCGAGTTTCATAACCCAGCGTGCGAATCGAAAGAGAGTTAATTGTGTCTTTAATAGTCGGAATCGGATCCAAGAGATGGGTTACCACTTTGTACCCAACCGCCTGTTGTTTTGCCTGAAGGGTATAGCGCTGATCCGTGATCAAAAGAAGTTCGCTAGGCGTGATAATTAAATAGCCATTACTCCCCGTAAATCCAGAAAAATATCTTCTGTTCTCATAAGAAGAGATATAAGCCGCGTCCAAATTTTGGTCGGACAACCATGCGCGAAGGTTTTCAATCCTCTGAACAGTTTCCATTGATTATCCTTTTCCTTTCAACTTTGGATCAAGCGCATCGCGCAACCCATCCCCCACAAAATTAATGCTCAAAACTGTCAGCAGAATTGCCAGTCCGGGAGGAGCCCAAACCCAAGGACGGAAACGAAGGACCATAATGGACATAGCTTCATAAAGCATATTTCCCCAACTGGGTATGGGTTGTTGGACCCCGACACCAAGAAAACTTAGAGAGGCCTCTGTAAGAATAGCTTGAGCGGTTTGCAGGGTAGCCTGCACTAAAATGGGGGCAAGAATATTGGGAATGATATGTTGAATGATAATGGCACTGTCGCGCGCGCCTAATGCCCGCGATGCCTGGACAAATTCATATTCACGAACCCTCAAGATCTCTCCGCGTACCAGACGGGCTGTGTTTGTCCAGCTGACCAATCCAATAATAATCATCACATTGAATATGGAAGGTTTAAGCAGCGTTGAAACGGTAATGATCAAAAACAGTACCGGAAAACAGTAAACAACGTCAACTACACGCATGATTACCGAGTCGACCCATTTTCCAAAGTAACCGGCTAATGAACCCAGAAATATACCCACGGATGTGGAAATCAAAATGGATATGATTCCAACACTTAATGAAATTCGCCCGGCATAGATGATCCTTGAAAGGATGTCCCGCCCCAGGCTATCAGTACCAAGGAGAAAATTCTGCGATGGCGCAGCGAAAATGTCGAGTCCTCCCGCTTCATTTGAAATAGATTTGTATGGATCATAGGGGGCTATTAATGGAGCGGCGATTGAGACAACAACCAGAAATATAATGAAACCCATCCCAAACAAAGCCAGCTTATTCTTTTTAAATCTCCGCCAGGCCTGAGCAGAAAAGCTCTGATTAATTTCTTTAACTGCTGGCTGATGGGAAATTGAATTCATATTTGCGATCGTCATAGATTGTTTCCTTTGAAAAACTGCCGCTATGAATAACGGATTCTTGGATCTACAAAGGCATAAAGAATATCTGCGATTAAGTTTCCAGCCAACACAAGAACCGAAGTGAAAAGATTCAATCCCATAATGACGGGATATTCACGTGAAGTAATTGCAGAAATGCCTAATTGTCCCATGCCTGGCCAGTTGAATATGGTCTCAGTAATGTAAGCGCCACCAAATAAAAATGGGATTGATAGACCAAAAATTGTAATAACCGGAATGGCAGCATTGCGTAATGCATGCTTGAAGCGGACATTACGATTACTCAACCCTTTAGATCGAGCTGTACGGATATAGTCATGCGTCATTACTTCGATCATGCTGGAACGAGTAAAGCGCATAACGGTCGCCATTTGAGGCAACGCCAGTACGAAAGCAGGCATGATCAGGTGCTTCACCCGATCCATAAATAGCTCAAACTCAGTCCCCGCCATATTGATGGTTGCCATACCGGAAGTTGGCAGCCAGGAAAGTTTGACACCCAGGATATAAATCAATGCAATACCGAAAAAGAAAGAAGGGATGGAAATTCCGATAAAAGCAAAAACAGTAAGCACATAATCCGAAGGAGAATACTTATGAGTGGCCGAAAAAACACCTAAAGGAATTCCAATCATAAATGATAAGATAAACGCAGTCCCTGTCAGCAGCAGTGTAGCAGGCAAACGTTCCATGATTAGTTTTCCTACTGGCTGACCCGTTTTGACTGTGTAACCCAAATTGCCCTTGAATATTTCTTTCAACCAATTGAAATATTGCACAATCAATGGTTTATCCAATCCTAATCTTTGTTCAGCCCGGGCCAGTTCTTCTGGTGAAATGCGTGGGTTGATCATGGTTTGCATCGGATTGCCAGGTGCAAGCTGCATGATCATGAAAGTAAGCAAGGTGATACCAATCAGGATCGGGATTGCTTGCAACAAACGTTTAATGATGTAAGATTTCATCTAGTAATAATCTCCTTCGCTTTGAACCTGGAGAGATTTATGGTTGGATCAGGACAAGGTTTTCCTGTCTTTTACTCAGGTATTTTGCACCGTTTGCCGTGACCAATACATTTTCTTCAACAAGAATGAAGGGGCCTTCTGAAGGCAATATGGTGGGCTCTAATGTGAACACCATGTTTTCAGCAATCGAGCCGTAAGGAGCTTCACCATATCGTTCCCATAAGGGACCTAACAAGGTACCGCCATCGTGTGTCTCTCGTCCGATCTGGTGGCCTGTCGCATGTGAGATTTCCGGCATTCCCCGGCTGAGTAAATAATCTCTTGCAGCGCGATCGATTTCATAACCTGCCTTACCAGGCTTAAGTGCTTCAAACCCTTTACTGATGGCGCCATATGCCGATTCGAATGCGTACTTCATTTCAGATGGCGCATCTGCTTCTCCGGGCTTTAATAAGTATGCTGTTCGGGCGATATCAGACACATAACCTTCATAGTCCACACTGAAATCGATAATCAACATATCACCGGGCTCGGTAGCCCAATCTGAAGGAGCGCGATGGGCAATATTTCCTTTAAGCACCATTGGCATGGAAAGCTGCTTATCCAGGCCGCTTACCACACCCCGTTTTTCCATTTCTCGTACGAAGATCTGCCCAATTTGCTTCTCTGTCAAACCGGGCTTTATCTGAGCAAATGCTTCAGCGTAGATTTCTAAAGTAATATCTACCGCTTTTTGGATTCGCCGAATTTCGTCCGGAGATTTAATACTGCGAAGATCTTTTAGAAAAAGTTCAGAAGAAACCCACTCCCCAAAGAAGCGATCTTTGAGAGTCTCTTGTAGCCATCGAAAACGGCCAACGGTTAATCCATCACATAAGTGTTCTTGTTGAGAATAATTAAGCGCGATCTTCTTGGGTCTAAACTGATCAATCAGATTCTGGAGGGGTTGCGCCAAATTTTCCCGATATTTTATCACTTCAGTGAATAATTCACTCTCCTCAATATCTTGTGCGTCAATACTGCTACAAATTGCATATCGCTGGCCGGTAGAAGTTAAAATAAACGCGCCTGGACCAACTGTTCGCACACCAGTAACAAGCGGTAAGCATGGGTCACTCCCTTCACTGGTAAGGATGAGCCACATATCAATACCAAGCTGATCTAAATAGGTAGCAGCTTGATCCATTTTTTCTTGGTTCACAGAATATTTCATTTTCATCCTCACTTTTCAACGCACAGGTCTAAAAGACTTTTCACAAATACTTTGAGTCCAAAACGAATAGATTCCTCACTGATTCGCTCATTGTCGTTGTGAACCCGCTTGAGGGCTTCTTCGTAGCTATCTGCCAGAAGAACTGGCGAAAAACCAAAAATCGATGCACCTTCGGCACATAAAAACCGACCATCCGTTCGACCTAAGGCTAAAAATGGAAGCAAATCTCCAGCGAAACCAAATAACCGTGCGTTATCCTCAAATAATCGCAAGATTTCGGAATCCGTATCACTCTCGTAACCTTCTTCGAAACCCGTTATGGTCCACTGCACAGGCAAATCGATCAATTTTTCATTAAGCAGTTGTTCGATTTCCCCTCGACTGGTTCCAGGCAAAAGTCGGAATTCTATTATTGCTTCGGCCACCTTTGGGATCACATTTGTTGCTTCACCTACCTGCAAATGGTTAATCGACAAAGTATCAAATAATTGATATTGCATTAATGATGTAAGTGTCGAGCGATCCGCTTCTTTTTCACAGGGGTTCAAGCCTGTTTCAATCAGAAAGTGACGAGTGAGTTGCGAGAATTTCTCTTCAAAACGATGTGTCGTAAGTCGGCGTACAGCTTCTGCCAGATGATAAATTGATTGATTAACGGGTGGGCAAGAGGCGTGACCTGTATCTCCTAAAGATTTTAAAGCAACCTGACACACCCCTTTTTCTCCTGCGGCAACCAGCATATAGCTGCGGCCGTTTGAGACAATTGGGAATCCCCCACCTTCGCTGACAATTAGCCCGCAATGCTGTAATTCTGGTAATTCTTTCGCCAACCATTCCATGCCGAAATGGCTTCCTGCCTCTTCATCAGCGCTGGCAACAAATATTACATCTCGATTTAGTTCGCGTTTGCTTAGCTCAAGAATGGCCATTACTTGCATGGCCGTTAATTGTTTTGTGTCTAAAGTACCCCGCCCCCAAATAAAACCATCACTTTCAGTCGCTGAAAAAGGAGGGTAGGTCCATTTCGTCATATCCGCTGGCACAACATCCAGATGGGAGATAAGCGCGATAGGTGGACGCTTGCTGCCTGAAGAAAGGCGCGCTACCAGGTTGCACCGGCCGGGCGATTTTTCCATAATTTGGCAGACAATCCCGGCATCAGCAAACTTTTGAGCTAGATAATTTGCAATAGGAGCTTCATTTCCTGGCGGATTAACGCTTTCAAAATGGATCAGATCCTTGAAAAGCTCAATTCCTTTTTGCTCCCAATCTGCATCAAATAGATCCATCACTTCAGGATACCTCCGCGCAAAAGGGAATGAGGATCAGGTCATCCTGGCGACGACTAAGAATACGAGCACCTGATTCAGTAATCAGAATGTTTTCTTCAACTAACATGCAGGGCAAGCCGTTATCCTGAATTACGGTTGGTTCAATTGCATACAATTCACCAACTTGAACCTCGCCTTCAACCTCCGGACGGGGATAATTTTTACGCGGGCCTAACGTTACTCCACCATCGTGACAATTTCGCCCGATCTGATGCCCAACAGAATGTCGAACGGTTGGAAAGCCTCCGTTTTCAATCACCTGACGTCCGACTTGATCAACCTGCCAACCCTTTTTTCCATGCCCAATATAATCAATCACCGTCGTGATTGCCTGATGCGCGGTTTCAAAAGCATGGTTGATCTCCGCAGGCGCTTGAGTTTCACCTTCTTTTAGGAAATACACTGTTCGAGCGATATCGGAAACATAGTCACGGTATTTCACACTAAAATCCATAATAAGAATATCACCAGGAATAACCCTGGTATTCCCGGGTTGGCGGTGAGCAAGACCAGCCCGGACAAGGCAGACGATTGGCGGATCATAAGCTGAACCAATCCCACTAGTGACACCTCGATTTTTCATCCCTTGAATGAAGAAATTGGAGATTTCTTTTTCAGTTAGGCCGCACTTCAACTTTGAAAAAACTTCATCGTAAATCTCAACCGTGAGGTCAATTGCTTTTTGAAGACGCTCGACTTCCGCCGGGGATTTGATACCGCGCAATTGTTTTAATAAACTCTCACTTGAAATTTCAATCGAAGCCAGTTTTTCAATACCCACCAGCTTCTGAAGCATCATATATTGGCCAAGGGACAATCCATCAGAAAGATGGTCTGTTTGTGAGAAATTCAACATCAATTGTGATGGATTTAATTGTGCTATTTCATCAGAGAGGTTGGCTTCAAAATCTTTCTCATACACGCGCACTGTTTGGAATAGCCCTGTACTTTGATAATTCCCATAGTCCGATTGTGAACATAATACAGTGTGGTTCCCATCTTCCTTTATAAAGATGGCGGCTTCATGAACAGATCGAACACCTACGATAAGGGGGAGCGCTGGGTCACTACCTTCTCTGGTCAAGATCAACCACGCATCAACATGATTCTGTTGAAGATAATCGGTGGCGGCAATTATTTTTTCTCTAGCAACTTGATAATCATCATTGAACATAGATCTTCTCCTGACAGCGTTTCGTCACTGCATCATAGAGCACTTCGATTCCAAACAACAGGGATTCGATGGAAATTCTTTCATCAATGCCATGAACCATTGACACCGCTTTTTCAAAAGTCATGTCTTCAATTAATACTGGTGAAAAACCGCACACATTTGCATTGAAATTTTGAAGAAAACGGCCGTCACTGGCTCCAGTCGCAATAAACGGTACTACTTCAGCCGAAGGGAATCGATTCTTTATTGCATTGGATAAAGAAGAGAATAAAGTGCTGGTGAAATTTGATTCATATCCCAAATTAAACCGGGTAATTTCGGCTTCAACGGGTAATCCAAATGTCAGATCTGAAATTACTGATTCAAGCTGAGCGCGATCAACCCCCGGCAAAATGCGCACATCCACAAGCAGCTCAGTTGCGTATCTTGAATTTCCGTTTCTTTTGCCCCCATTCCAAACGGTTGCTGCGATTGTATTGCGGGTCATCGCAGTGACTAAGTTTAGAAGAGCCGGACTGACAGTTTTCGCAATTTGATTTAACCGGTCCATCAAGGCCAAAGAAGTGGGGATCCGGCAGGCTGAACTTAATTGATCAATCAGGTATAAAGTGGCTCCCGGTAATTTACCAGGCCACTGAAAGTCGCGTAGTTTAAGAATGAGTTGGCTGCAATTAAGAATAGGATCATTATCTGGAAGATAAGGATTTGATCCTGGAGTTCTGGGGAAGGAAAACTTCAGTGTGGCAGTGCCTTTTTGACCTGTTTCGCAGAGATAAAAAACCTTGCTCCCAACCGATATAGGAAACCCACCGCCTTCACTGATAACATCAGCGTTTTGAAAAATCTGTGGCACCCGTTCGATCATGGACATCATGCCCAAACGACTACCAGTTTCTTCATCGGCGGTTGCCAATAAATAAATATCTCGATCCGGAGAGAAATTTCGGCGCTTGATTAATAACAGAACCATCAGTTGCATCACTGTTAATTGCTTGGTATCAATTGCCCCTCGCCCCCAAATCATTCCGTTTTGCTCTAACCCGGCAAACGGATCTATGCTCCATTGCTCAGGGTCAGCTGGGACTACATCAAGATGGGAAATCATGACCAAAGGGGGGTTTTCTGATTGATTACTCTTTATTTTGATAAGAATATTTCCGCGACCGGGATAAGTTTCGAATATTTCATAATCAAGATTATTTTCGCGGGCAATTGCGGCCATGTAATTAACGGCCTGCATTTCATTCCCGGGTGGATTGCTCGTATTGACTCGGATCAAATTCTTTAAATGGTGCGCTGCTTCTTTTTTTATTTCGGAAGGATCCATTATTATTCAGCTCATTAAGTATTTGGTGACATGATCAATTGGTTTTACAAAAAACCAAAAAAGATGCATACCGCTAAAGGTGAAATGAGGTTATCGAGGCGAATTAAGCCTCGATAACCTCAAAAAACAGGTTTACACTATTGACTGATACTCCACTCACGCGCGTTGAAAGTCACACCGCGGAAGTCGGGGGTGAAGCCTTGAACTTTCACATTGCTGACAAACACAGATTTCTGGCCATAAATCGGAATCCAGGGTTGTTCATCTGATAACTTCTTGCCAATTTCCCAGAAGATTGCCTGGCGAGCTTCTTGATCAGTTTCCAAGAGCTGGTTGATTAAGAGCTCATCCATGTCGGGATCACTGTAACTAACGAAATTGTAACCGTTAGGCGGCATGAACGCGCTATGGAAATAGGGGCGGTATTCATCTGGATCAGCCTCAACACCAAAGCCCAGGATGTAAGCATCGTAATCTTCCGCTGTTACCGTTCGCTGCTTGCCTTCTTTATCTTTGGGCAGCAATTTAGTAACCAATGTGGGGAAGTCGAGTTGTCGGATTTCTACATTCAATCCAATTTCGTCCCACATTTGTTTGAGCATCACAGCAGTTTTTTCTCGTTCCTTTTTACCAGTTGGAACTTCGATGGTGAATTTCAATTCTTTCCCATCTTTTTCATAAATACCAGAGGCATTTTTGGTGTAGCCCGCTTCTTCAAGTAAAGCCATTGCCTGATCTGGATTGTATGGATAGGTGGTTACATCAGGATTGTGTGACCAGTGGGCATTCGGGAAGAGATCTTCACATACTTCACCATACTC
>Ga0068711_1001037_pt1 | contig 17910 bp, 19 predicted proteins | sample MTBAKMMethaMetaG_FD_62224 | JGI IMG/M metagenome (GOLD analysis project Ga0068711, IMG submission 62224) | Enrichment culture microbial communities from Arthur Kill intertidal strait, New Jersey, USA, that are MTBE-degrading - MTBE-AKM (Arthur... | ecosystem: Environmental > Aquatic > Marine >...
GCGCTTTCCCCGGCGAGTCCGAGAGCGTAATCTCACCTGCCATCTTCTCAGCAAGCTGCTTACGCAATTCGGAGTTCATGGATGTAGATGTTGACCGGGCACATTAAATAATTAACGAATCGCACATCGACAATCTACGAAGTCGGGGGTCATAACTCATATATAGGATGCATCTCAATTGTGGTGTGTATGATGGATGCAGGAGATCTCCAGTGTCTGAAGGTCGTTGCGCTCATGGGCGGCCTGCGGAGCTCGGCCTGGATGTCCTCTCAGTCTCTGGGGAACGCCCTGAACATCAGCCCGCAGACGGCCTCGCGTCGCCTGAAGGCGCTCGAAGCGGCAGGACTGATCACGCGCACCGTCAGGCCCGACGGCCAATACGTCGCCGTCGCCCCTGCCGGCGAGGAGGAACTGCGGCATGAGTTTTCAGCGTATACGCGGATATTTTCTCCGGAAGGTGGATATTATGTCCTCAAAGGGGTGGTGATCAGCGGCCTTGGCGAGGGGCGGTACTATATCGACCATCCCCAGTACCGTGAGCAATTTCTCGAAAAACTTGGATTTTATGCCTACCCCGGCACGCTCAACGTGCGTCTCGACCCCGAAAGCGTCAGGGTGAAGCGTCGACTGGAAGGGCTGATCTGGATCGGGATCGAGGGGTTCGAGGCCGACGGGCGATCGTTCGGGAGTGCCCGGTGTCTCCCGTGCCGGATCGGGGACTGTCCGGGTGCGATTATCGAGCCCGGACGGAGCCATTATCCTGAAGAGATCGTCGAGATCATTTCTCCGGCTCCCCTGCGCGAGACCTTCGGATTGCATGATAACGATATCGTACAGATAGAGGTAACCCATGATTGAAGATGCATGTGCCGCCCTGAAGGCGGGCAAATTTGTCCTGCTCTATGACTTTGACGACCGCGAACGCGAGACTGATCTGATCATCCGTGCCGATGCGGTCACGCCGCACGACGTGATGACGATGCGCCGGGACGGGGGCGGCCTCATCTGCACGGCCGTCCACCCGGAGGCTGCAAAACGCCTCGGCCTTCCCTTCGCCTCAGATCTCCTGAAGGGCATGGGGGCTGCCGAGCAGACCGGCGACATTCCGTACGACCGGAAAAACCATTCTTCCTTCTCGATCTGGGTGAACCACCGGAGTACCTTCACCGGCATCCCGGACCGGGACCGGGCGGTGACCATCAACGCCATTGGAGAACAGGTGATAAAATCTCTCAACGGCGGCGGGCACAATTTTGCGGCCGAGTTCAGAACCCCCGGCCATGTCGCTCTTCTCAGGGCCGCAGATGGGCTGCTCGATGTCCGGCGCGGTCAGACCGAACTCTCGATCGCCCTTGCCGACATGGCCGGCACCACGCCGGCGGTCGTTGTATGCGAAATGCTCGACAATGAAAATGGTCTTGCCCTTTCAAAAGAGGATGCACTGGCCTATGCAAAGAAAAACGGGCTTGTATTTATTGAAGGAAAAGAGGTTCTTGATCAGTGGAATCTTTTGAAGGCCTGAGTCCCTGATCCTGATGATATATCCTTTTTTAGGTTCGGAATGGGGAAATTCCCGGGTTTTTTAAAAATAAATCAGTTTCAATTGTTCTGCAGTCTCTCTATCAGATCGCAAAACATAAATGATAACAAATTTCAATAATCTGTATGAAGAAAGATGCCGTAGCCTACCTTGTCACGCGGAAAAGGGGCGATATTGAGCATCAAAAAGAGATTCTTGAAGAATTTTGTAAATATCGGTTTAACATCAATCAGTTCTTCAACGATCACCGGATCAGCAGCACCCCCTTTAGAAAGCGTGATGGTTATAACCAGATGCTCGAGTACTGCCGGGAAAACGGAATAAAATTTATTCTGTTTATCAGCCTGCCCGCGCTCTCCAGAAACCCCGATGCCACCATCGAAGAGATGAAACTCCTGGTAAGTGAGGAGTTCATTCCTTTTTTTGCAAAGGGTGATTTTATAGGGTATTACGATGATCCAGCCATCCGTGCAGAGGCTATTGTCGATTTTATCTCATATATGGAGGCGTACCTGGAAGGGTTGAAGAAGGTTCAACCACCTCATCCGAGGCAGGAGGCACAGTTACGGGGTACGATCGGGAGGCCGAGGGCACTGAATGAAGGTCAGATAGAGGCCCTGATCACGGTCAGACGCTCGGGGACGAGCATCTCTCAGATCTGCAGGATGTTCAACGTGAGCAGGAGCACGGTCTCGAAAATTCTCACCGATCACCCTGAACTCAAGGGTGAATGGAAAGGAAAACGCCAGTCCGCAGAACAGGCTGAAAGCGAGTGATCTCTGGTTTCTTTTTTCCGTGCGATCCTTTTTTTGAACTCATCTGCCTGTTGCAGGTTCTCTCGCCCTCCCTGCACCTGCGGTGGCGTGCGTCGTTGCGGTGCGTCACCTGAAAAAAGGGTGTTTAGATGGTGATCTGGGTGAGCGCGTCGTAGACCATTCTTCTGTAGACGGTCATATCGACGTTGTAATGCTCCTGTGCCCGCTGTGAATCGGGTGTCTGACCGTACGCCTCGATCCGTTTGAGCGTCTGTTCGGCTGCGTCCAGCACCCAGGAATTGCGCATCTCCTTATCGACGACGGTCACCGACTCGGCCCGCACCGAGACGAAAACCCGGCCGTCGGGTGCCTCGTAGACGTTTGGTTTACCGACCACGGCCACAAACGCCGGAGGCTCGATCTTCGAGACCTGTGTCATCGCCTCCTGCTGAAACGAACTGGCGTTAACAAAGAAGGTGCCGGTCGGATCGGCGACGCGAACCGAGTAGAAGATGTTCTGCTCGCCCCGCTTCTCCTTGTGGGTCATGGAGCCGATGAACAGCACCCTGTTGCACCGTTCACCCGTCGGGAGAAGGACGTATGTCGGACTCTTTTCGTCTTCTCCGTCCTTAAAGTGGTGGGTGGCTTCCCGCAACTCCGCGGCGAAGACCCTGCGTGCCGGCTCGCGTTCGTAGCGCGGTGTGAAGCGTGTTTCAACTGGCATTGATCTCGCCTCCGAGGCGGTTGAGAAGGGCGGTATGTCTTTCCGGGTCGAAACCGAGGGGTGAGCACTCTTTTACCAGCAGGGTGTCGCCGAGGTCGTTTCCCCTGCATGCGTAATATCTGCCCATGATCGCATCGCGCAGCCGGTAGACGATGTCGTCCATCCCGAGTGGGCTTTCCTGCACGATCTTCACCGCTTCATCGAGGGTGAGGCCGGTCACCGCCTCGACGACATCCTTCTGCATAAGGATATTGTGTGCCTTCATGCCGTCGTCGAGCACCGCCTTGATCCGCAGGTCATATCTGAAGTCGTTCTGCACTTCGTGGACCGGGCAGTAGTTCCGCTTCGAGAGGACGCGGTTGCACCCCTCTACCGGGCAGCGCTTCACGAGTCCTGATCCTGTTCCGACGCTCACGATCACGCCGTTCGTCGTCACAGCTCCGGTTCCGACGGTGATCTGCCCCTCCTCATCAGGGAAACACTTCGCCCCGTTCAGCGTGATGGAGAGGCGTCCCTGGTACTCGTCGACCGCGGCGTAGAAGATATTGTAAACCGTTTCGGGCTCAAGCCGCTCGACGCCCTCTTCCTTCCAGATCGTGAACTTCACGGTGCCTGACTCGTCGCCCACGATCCCGGTCTGGAGGATCCGCTCGTGCCTGGCCTCCCACTCCTGGACCATCTTCACCCGCACGCTTGCAATCCCCGGGTGGAGATCAGCGACCTTTGTTGCCTCGGGGAGGTACAGGATATCTTTCTCGATCTCGGTGATCGTTGTGCCTGCGTGGAAGTTAATCTTCGGAACGCCGCGGTACTCGTCAACGACCACCGACTCGATCCGGTAAGTCCCGCCCTCGGCCAGGGGGGGCAGATTCGACCGGGCCCATGCCGTGAACTGGATGGCGCCGCTTGTATCGGCGATGATGCCGCCCTGGCTGATGGCGGCCGACACCGGCCGCGAGAGGCCGACGACCTTTCCTTCGATTGTCGCCCACTCCCCGGGGAGAAGGGTGCCGATCTCACGGAGGTCGGATGACTGCGACGGGACCGCGGTGAGATTGTGCTCCTTTGCAAGGTTTTCCGTGACCGTTTTCTCTGCTTCCGGGAGGTTCACCCCGAACTCCTCGACGAGCGTGCGGAGCCGTTTTTCGGCGAGGGCCGGGTCGATTTCCACTTTCATGGACGAGAATTTCCGGGAGATTCTTTCTGCTACTTCGGATAGATCCATCTACATCTCCAGATGAGCGTCAGCGCCTGTCTGATATATAGTGATTGGGCGGGCGGGGCGCAAGTGTTGCCTCACTTGAAATGTTAAATACTTCGCGTACCAACTAGCTGAACATGGCAGTTACTGCTGACAGTACTATCCTGGAACTCCTTCAGGAAAAACCGGAATCTGCAGACGTCCTGATGCGCTTCGGCATGGGGTGCCTGGGCTGTGCGATCGGCCGTGGGGAAAGCATCCGTCAGGCTGCAGCAGCTCATGGCATCCCTATCGGGGAACTCCTCTCTGCGCTCGGCATTGCGGAATAAAACTGCTTATTGTGGGCTTTCCTCAAGGGAGGCCCGATATTTTTTCAACTCCAGAAGCGACGCTTCCGGGTTCTTTTTGAAGTAGGCCGCGACGTCGGGCTCGTGGAGGAGGGTGCAGGCGCTGCAGCTCCAGATCCGGGAGCCCGAAGAACTCTCCACCCACTCTCCGAGGTCTCTGTCCTGGCAGGGATAATACGGACAGTAACAGAAATCGCATGCCTGCCCCTTGAAATGGCAGGGGTAATACGGACACCCTTCGGGTCGCCACTCCACCCAGTGGTCGCCGCCGTACCGGCTGAAGATAAAAAACGACGGCCTTTTGCATGCCGTCCGTCCCTCCTGCCGATCGAGCGCTTCCCTGACTCCCCGGGCCACGGCAGCGTAGATCCGCCGCCCGGCCTCGGTGGCGGTACCGGCATAGGTGTGGCGCACCTCGCCTTCGGATGCCACAACGACGGCGTCGGTCGTCGTTCCGGTGAAGGGGTATCCCATCAGGTTGAGGGCATGTGCCTTTGCCCCCGTCGCCGTGATGATCGTCTCCAGAAGCGCCCCGTCCGAGAGTCCCTCCCGCGAGGCGACGATGATATTGATCGTATGAGGAGCCGTGGGGTCGGGGTTCGGGTTGGTGACGCCTGCGGTGACGAAGACCGTGATAAAATCGTACTGGAGGATGCAGAGATGGCGCATCGGCACCGCCGTCAGAAGGCCGAAGAAATCCTCTCCGAATCCCGCGGTGGTGGCGATCTGCCAGAGGTACCGGGCGGGTTCGGCGTGATTAAAATCTTCGGGAACGGTATGGTTGAAAACGGTAGATGCAGGGCGGCTCCCCCCGTCGACGCCGGTGCTTGCCGCCCTGAAGTTCCCACGGACGAAGACGGTGTCGCGGGTGAAATAATATCTCATGCGACGGTGTACCTGACCCGGTCTTTGAGCTCCTGCTGTTTTCCGGCGTTCCAGCCGGAGACGTCCTGAAGATAACCGGTGACCCTGCTGATCTGGGAAACATCGTGCGAGCCGCATTCAGGGCAGACCGGCTCGCCGCAGAGGGGGCAGTAATCGATGCCGGAGACGATATCGTGGGGGCAGTGTGTGTGGTCGAGAGGGCACATGATCTCGAGCTCGGTCTCGCCGCAGATCGGGCAGGGGGCGGTCTCCACCACATGGTTGCAGGTGTGGCACTTGTAGCGCCGTTCTTCTTCAGGTACGTCCTCAGGCTTTCTGTATTTCCGCGCCAGGGCCAGTTGCTCCTCGCTCCACTGCATGCGTAAGACTTGCCCGTCCAAATTATAAATTCTGTTTGGAAACCCCATCCGTGCGCCGTCCCGCAGGCCGGCATATCCTGGCAGTATGTCGTGAAATTGCGAAAAAGTCATTTAAATGCTCCTTTTTATCATTCTGCCTCCTTCGTATTTTATTGAAAGGGAACCTATTTCTGTCATATCTGCACACAATAGTCCGATGCAGTATCATACTTCCTGTCTGCAGATTCCGGCCCTCGCGCTGGTGCTGACTCTGCTCTGTGCCGCGCCGTGCACGGCCGCGGGATTGTCCGATTCTTCAGGGCTGCAACTCCCGCCGTTCGGGATCGGAAACGGCACTGTGGGTGATAATAACCCGATTTTCGGGAGCGGCGCCACAGAAACGCCTGTGGAAACGGCAACGCCGGCACCTCCCGACCCGGACGACTACGCCGCCACGGCTGAATATCTGGTCGATATGATGAAGAATCAGTTTTCGGGTGCAGCTGCGGGATCACCTGAGATCACCGTCTCGACTTTCGAGGTGATCACAGACGCCGACCTTGCCGAACCGACCTATCTGGGCCGCGGTCAGGCAGTGAAGGTCGATGTCGTTATGAACGCCTCCAGGGACGTTCTCGCCGAATCGCTCTGGGGCCATGAGGTCGACGCCACCCGGATCGCCGAAGCCTTCTTCTCCGGGGATCTTAAGGGGAAAACTGCGTTCGTGGCGGTATTTTTCAGAGAAAGTAGCAAAGGGGCCTATTCCTCGAAATTTATCCTCACCGCAAAAGACGCGTCGCGGTTCGGAAATGAATGGGATGGGTTGTCCTATATCCGCTTTGTCGATTGGTCTGATGCTGTGATCCGTGGCAGCGGTGTCCCGTACGAAGATCCCGAGGCGGCGATGGTGCCCCTGCAGGAGGCCTACACGGAGGAACAGATCCCCTGCGACTACGAAACCCTCAAAAACGCCGCCACCGAGGCGACAGCGAACATCGCCTCGACCGTGAGCGAGATGACCATCAGCGCGGACAACCAGGATTATACTACCGTTGCGACCCTCGCCAGCGATCTGACGAGCCGCGCGCGATCCCACGCCGAAGAGTTCAGGGCATACTCCGTGCCCGAAGACCTCGAATATGTGAAAGAACTCTTTGTCGACGCTTTCGACTGTTACGAGGGAGCCGGTTCGGCGATCTGGTACGGCGCCTCTTTTACCGACACCGACCACATCGACCTCGGCAACTCGTATCTCTCTGAGGGACAGGACTCACTGAACTCCGCTCTGGAGGGGCTGAACCTCAGGACGATCGAGGACTCGACCCTCACGCTGCAGACCACGGAACTCTATCCCGATGCCCTCGGTCTGGGGGAACCGTACAAATACCTCGATACGAAGGAAGTGAACAAGATTTCGGTACGGCCCAGGTCGTACACTGCCTGGCAGAGTTTCGAGGCCGGCACCGGCGAGGACGTGAAGGTCTATCAGGCTCCTTATGGAAAGCAGTACCTCTTCGTACTCATGGAAATCAACCATATCGGCTATTATGGCGGCGGGAGTTCGACGTACAGGACCCCGGCTCCGACATATTACACCCTCATCGCTGGAGGGGAGGAGTACAAGCCGTCACAGCCGTCAGCATATATGAAAGGGATCGGCTCGGTCTACGTGTCGGAGACGATCGATAAAAAGGACTATTCTTCGGGATATCTGGTCTTTGAGGTTCCCTACTCTGTCGATCCTGCAGATGCCTACCTGAAACTCTCCATCACCGGCATCGGAACCCCGATCTGGAAACTTTCCTGAAATTATTTTTGTCTCCACTTTTTACGCGGTCACAGAACCCCTCCTGACGTTGTGCCTGTCTGTTCCCCTGGGCATCTTGTATATGCCATATGCTGAAAAATCCTGTGGGGCTGAAAGTGCCTGATATTTTAACGTGACGCGTCTGTTTGCAGCTCAAAAATGCTCTGGGTGTATTAGTATATTTTTTACTTTTTTTCATATTAAATTAAAAAGTTCTAAATATGTAGCAAACTTGTTAGTATTAATAACATATATGGTGCTACTATGGTGCTTGAAAAAAATTATTTTGTTATACTTATCCTTGCCGTCCTGATGTTTGCGGCCTCTGTTGCTCCAGCCGCAGCAGACGGCGCCAACGTCACCAGAACCACTCCTTTCCCGGTAGTTGCTGGGAGCGAGTTCGAGGTGAGCCTTTCGATCGCCGATCTGGATGCCGGCGGGATCGTTGAGACGATCCCTGACGGCTTCACCTATGTGAGCACGACCCACCCTGCCGACGAGACACAGGTATCCGGGCAGTACGTGATCTTCTCCGTGATCGGCGAGACAGAAATCACATATCGGGTTAAGGCCCCAGCGCAGGGCAGCGGGACCTTCACCGGGGTATGGGACGACGTTACCACCCGAACGAACGGAACGATCCCGGTAACTCTGGTCGGTGTCGTCAGCGGTGGTGGTGGTGGAAGCAGTGGTAGTAGTGCGGTGACGACGACCACTACCACCACCTCTGTGGCGAACGGGACTGTCGAGGCCAGGACGAACTGCACTTTTTCTTTTGAAAGGGAGGATGTGACGGCGATTGCCATTGCAGCCAACGCGAGCATTGAAGGTGCGAACCTCTCGGTCGAGGCCCTTGACGGGCCAGGTTCGATCCCCGCCGCTTCCGGCGTGGTGTACCGCTACCTTGCCCTCAACCTCACCGGCATCGCCGACGCCGACCTCACCGGGGCGACGGTCGTCTTCCAGGTGAACCGCTCCTGGATCGCTGCACACAACATCTCGACGGGAAGCATCGCACTCGCCCGCTACCATGACGGCTGGAATCTCCTGCCGACGACCCGTGTCGGATCGGATTCGGCGTACATCTCCTATGAAGCCGAAATTCCGGGCTTCTCAGTCTTTGCGATCATCGGAGAGGAGATGGTTGCAGATCAGACCGTGAAGACGACCAAGGCTCCGGTAACCATCGCAACCCCGAATGTCGCTGCGCTGGAGAAGAAAGATGTCGACTCGTCTACCGGCGGGGACATGCTCCCCATAATCGGTGCGATCGGTGCCCTGCTCGTGATCGCCGGGATCGGCGCCTGGTACGTAATCTCGCGGAAGAAGGACGGTGATGAAGAATGAAGTCAATCCCAAATTTCCGGGCAGTCTCCATACTGGCGGTGCTGCTCCTCGTTTCCTCTCTCATCCCGGCGGCATGCGCCGCAGGGGGCGGGGGGACCATGACGAAGGCCGAACTCTCTGCTTCGATCCTCCCGTACATGGGGGCGACCTATTGCGGGGAAGATGTCATCCATCTGGCTCCTGTTGAGATTCAGACCGCTGCATGCCGTTATCTCGGTCTCCCGGAACCCGCCGAGAACACGGAGGTGCTCCGCATCGCAACACCGAACGCCGTTAAAGCGACGAACTTTTTCGATGACTACTATGTCGGCATCTTCACGCATCTCTCGAACCTGCCCATGATGCGGATGGACGCAAGCGGACATCTCCTCGGCCTGACTGCCGATCATTACGAGGTCTCGGCCGACAACACGCAGTGGACGTTTTACCTGAAAGACGATCTCTTCTGGAGCGACGGCAAACGGGTCACGCCTGAAGACGTTGCGTTCTCGTTCGAGTATCTCGGAGAGCACGACACCGATGTAGCCTGGATCAAGGAGACACTCGTCGGCACGACGGTGTCGGACGAGGACAACGCCGTCACCTTCACCTTCAGCAAGCCCTATACGACGATCAACCTGGAGTTTGCGACCTACAACATTCTTCCAAAACACATCTGGGAAGACATCTCTGACCCCACCGCCTATACCGAAGCCGGTCCTTTCGTAGGGGACGGACCGTATTACCTCGAAAGCATCGACCTGAACGCCGCGAAACTAACGTTCAAGAAGAACAACCACTGGCAGGGTCAGCAGCCGTCCTTCGGCACGGTCGAGGTCCACTGGTTTGCAAACGATAATGCGGCCGCCCTCGCGCTTGAGGCCGGTGAGGTCGACACCTACTATCGGTACGCAAATTCCTATCCCTATGCAAGCATCCAGCGGCTGATCGATACGGGCGAGTTCAACGTTCTTGAGAAAACAAGCATCGGCCTGACATTCCTTGCTCCGAATCTCAAGCGTGCGCCCATGAACGATCTCAAGTTCAGGGAGGCGATCGCACGGGCGATCAACTACGACGAAATCGTCACCGTCGATACGCTCGGCTACGGAACGGTGCCGAACCGCGGCTTCGTGCCACCGGGTATGGACTACTTCATGGACACGCCGGCGCTCTTCTACTATCCAGCAGCAGCGCGGCAGATCCTGAGCAATGCGGGCTACGTGGACACCAACGGAAACGGGATCGTCGAGTACAACGGTACCGACCTCGACCTTGACCTCCTGGTGAGGACAGGCTTCGAGCGCGACGGCCAGTTGATCGAGGAATACCTCGAGAACGTCGGCATCGGGGCGACGGTCCACCAGGTCGACGCCACCACCTGGTACGACCTGAAGGACAACTATGACTACGACCTGACGGTGACCAGCGCCACCCCGTGGGGCATGCTGATGCACGCCGGCTGGGGCACCGGCTACTTCGATTCCAGGAGGAGCGGCAAGGGGGTGCTGCACAACCTGGACGATCCAGTCTACCTCGCCCTCTGCGACAACATCCTGGCCACGACGGATCAGGCGCAGATGAAAGAGTACGCTGAGGGGATGCAGCAGTATTTCAGCGGCAACCTTCCGGCGATCGCGCTCTACTGGAAGAACGACGTGATCCCGTACAACCGCGCCTATACCGGCTGGTACTACGAACCGCTCTTCGGGATCTACGATATCGAGACCTTCCTCAATGTCAGAGCGGCAACGTGAGGCGATCGCCGGAGAATGGGCGGAGGCCCTCAGGACCTCCACCTATCTTCGCGTCCTTGAACGCGACGGGTGCAGCCACGACGATTTCTGGAGGAAATTTTCTGACTACGACGCCCTGATGGCGCAGAGCGGGTATCCCGGACGCGTCGCCAGACGGCTCTGCGATCTCATCCCGCCGGGCTCGACCGTCCTCGACATCGGGGCCGGGACCGGGGCATTCACCCTTCCCCTCGCACGGACGGCGGGGCAGGTCGTCGCCCTCGATCCGTCATCCTATCACCTGGGGATCCTGCGGCAAAAGGCGGAGGCATCAGGGATCGCGAACCTTCGGTATGTCGAGGCTGTATGGGGAGAGGAAACGGCATCGGTCGTGGGGCCGGTGGACTACGCCGTTGCCGCCTACAGCATGATCGATCCCGACCTTCATGGTTTCCTTGCAGCGATGGCCTGGTGCGCGAATGAGGGCGTTTTTCTCATTTACCGGGCAGGCGATCCCGATCCCCTCGATGCCTATGTCAGAGGAGAGAAAAAACCGATCGATTACCGGTACATAGAAGACATGCTCGGAGCGATGGGGTATGCATCTGAGGTCGAGTTTTTCAGGCGCGATTACCGGCTGCCCCTCAGGAGGGTGCTGGAGAAGTACCGGGACGGGGGCCGTGATCCCACAAGGATCAGAGACTTCCTTTCGGCCTGCAGGAGGCTCGAAATATCCGCCGGGGGCGAGACCGTCAGGTGCACGACGACCGACGCTCTCCTCTCGGTGAAGACCGGCACCGCCGGCCAGGAGTGATCGGCGGTGAGCTGCCTCCTTGCGAAAGGGATCAGGTACGCCGTCTCCCTTCTGGTCGTCGTCGCGCTCACCTTCACCCTCCCGCGGGCGATGCCCGGCGACCCGGTGATGAACCTCATCGGGGACGACGTCTCGGTCTCGCAGGCGACGCTCAATGCGATCCGGGCTGAGATCGGCCTCGACCGGCCGGTGACCGAACAGTTTGCTTCGTACCTCTGGTCCCTCCTCCACCTCGATCTCGGCTACTCGTATCACCTCAACGCCCCTGTCGCCGACCTGCTCTTCGCCAGGATAGGCTGGACCCTCCTTTTTACCGGTATTGCCATCCTTGGCGGGGCTGCGATCGGGATCCTTGCCGGGACGCTTGCCGGGTGGAGGCCGGAAACAAAGAAAAGCCACACCATGACCCTTGTCGCTCTCGCGGTCTCCTGCACCCCGCCCTACTTCCTGGCCCTCCTCTTTCTCTCCATGTTCGCCTTCAGGCTCGGGTTGTTTCCTTTCAAGGGGCTCTACGACGAGGCGACCCTCGGAAGCATCGCTCACCACCTCTTCCTGCCGGTGCTCGTCCTCACTCTCTTTGCAGCGGCCAGAAACACCCTGATCATGCGGGGGAGCGTCGTCCAGGAGAAGGAAAGTCTCTACGCCCTTTATGCCCGGGCAAAGGGTCTATCTGACCGGGCCGTCCTCTTCGGCCACGTCCTGAAGAACGCCTCGCTCCCGATCATCACCCAGATCGCTCTCGACTTCGGCTTCATCTTTTCAGGGGCCCTTTTCGTCGAGATCGTCTTCTCGCTCAACGGGATGGGCACCCTCATCTACGACGCCGTTCTGGGGCGGGACTATCCCCTGCTGCAGGGTGCATTTCTCCTGATCGCCGTCATGGTCATCTGCATGAACATGGCGGCGGACATCGTCTACCATCTCGTCGATCCCCGCATCAGGAGGCAGGGTAATTGACCGGTCTGAACCGCTGGGGGATCGGGCTGCTCGTCGTCTTCGTGATCGTGGCCATCGTCCCGCAGGCCATCGCTCCGTACGGCCCGAAGGAGCGGTCCATGCCGTATCAACTCCCCTCAGCCGAACACCTCCTCGGCACCGACGATATCGGGACCGATATCCTGACCGAGCTCGTGTACAGCGCACGGATCTCTCTCCTTGTCGGGTTTGCGGCGGCAGCCCTCGCCACCGCGATCGGGTTATCCATCGGGCTTGCCGCGGGCTACTGCCGCGGGGCCGCAGACGAGGTGCTGATGGGGGCGACCGACGTCGTCCTGATCATCCCGAAAATCCCGCTGATCATCGTTCTCGCCGCCTTTCTGCGGCCGGGTGTCGGCCTCATGATCCTCGTCCTCGGCCTCCTCGGCTGGGAGTCGATCGCCCGGGTCGTCAGGGCGAAAACCCTCCAGGTCAGGGAGACGGGATTCGTCATGAGCGCACGGTGCATGGGCTTCTCGCCGTTCAGGATCATGGGCTCCGAGATCCTCCCGAACATCATGCACGTCGTCGCCCCGAAGTTCATGCTCGCCACCGCCGCGGCGATGATCTCCGAGGCCTCCCTCTCCTTCCTCGGCCTCGGCGATCCGACGATGAAGAGCTGGGGGATGATGATCTCGTTCGCCTTTTCGGAGGGCGGCTTCATCAGGGACATGTGGTGGTGGTACCTGCCGCCGGGCATCTGCATCACCCTCTGTGTCGTCGCGATCGCGGCGATCGGGTTCTCTTTCGAAGGCGATGGGGCGGAGGTGAGGATCGAATGAGCGCCCTCCTGGAGGTCGACGGCCTCTCGGTCACCTTCCGCGGAGAGCAGACCGTTCATGCGGTCAGCGATGTCTCGTTATCTCTTGCAGAGGGGGAGATCCTGGCCCTGGTCGGGGAGAGCGGGTGCGGGAAGTCGGTGATCGCCCACGCCGTCGCCCGTCTTCTCCCGCCTTCGGCCGTGGTCTCGGGATCGATCCGCTTCCAGGGCCGCGACCTCCTCTCCCTCCCGGAGAGGGAGATGGTCGGGGTCAGGGGGAACAGGATCGGGATCATCCTCCAGAACCCTTCCCTCGCGCTCAACCCTCTCCACACGGTCGGGCGGCAGGTGGCCGAGCCCCTGCGGGTCCATCGGGGGGAGGAAAAGGGGCGGGCCCTGCAAGGTGCGGCCAGGGCCCTTTCAGGTCTCGGGTTCGCCGATCCTGAAAGAACGATGGCGCTCTACCCCTCGATGTGCTCAGGCGGGATGAACCAGCGTTTCGTCACCGCCGCCTCGACCATTCTCGATCCCCCCTTTCTCATTGCCGACGAACCGACGAAGGGGCTCGACCGGGAGCGGGTGGGGGAGATCGCCGAAGGGCTCGAAAGGCTCGCGCGGGAGCGTGGAGCAGCCCTCCTGTTGATCACCCACGACCTCCGTGTGGCCGGATCGGTAGCCGACCGGGTCGCCGTCTGCTACGCGGGGGAGATCGTCGAGGCAGGCCCGGCCGGTTCGGTCCTCTCGGCTCCGCGCCATCCGTACGCCCGGGGGCTCATCGGGAGCACCCCTGAGGGTGGTTTCGTCCCGATCCCGGGCTCGTCTCCCTCGCCGATCAGCCCGCCGCCCGGCTGCCGGTTCCACCCCCGCTGCCCTCATCGCACCGAGCGCTGTGCGCTCGAGCACCCCGTGCCCGTCCGTGTCGGGGATCGTGACGTGAGGTGTCTCCTATGACCCTGAAGGCCGAGGAGATCACGGTCGCCTATCGCCCCGGCCTCCTCTCGCGCTCTGCCCGACCGGTCCTCGAAGGACTTTCGATCACACTTGAAAAAGGGGAGACCGTCGGGCTGATGGGGGCCTCGGGCTCGGGGAAGAGCACCCTGGGCCGCGTCCTTGCTGGGCTCGAACGGCCGCAGGCGGGTGCGGTCACCTATCGCGGGAACGAGATCAGGGAGATGGGCAGAGAGGAGTACGCTGTATTCAGGCAGCACGTCCAGGTGATGTTCCAGGATCCGACCGGAGCCCTCAACCCGAAAAAGACGATCGAGCGCTCGTTTGAAGACGTCCTCAGGCTCCTGCGGGTACCTCCGGCCCGCCGGGGTGAGACGGTGCGTGACGCGCTCTCCCCCGTAGGGCTTGACGAAGAGGTGCTTCCCCGCCTCCCGTCCCAACTCTCCGGGGGGCAGAACCAGCGGATTGCTCTCGCCCGGATCCTCCTCCTCGACCCCGAATACATCGTCCTCGACGAGCCCACCTCGGCCCTCGATGTATCGGTTCAGGCCCAGGTTCTCCACCTGTTGAAGGACCTTCAGGAGGAGCGGGGGCCGGGTTATCTCTTCATCTCTCACGACCCCGACGTCGTCGGATTCATGGCCGATCGCAGAGGTGTCCTCAGGGGCGGAAAGTTCTGTGAAGAAGAGTGAATCCCGGACCATAAGCCCGGGACATTCGCCTCGGAGGACTCATAGGGTTCGTCACCGCCCCTTAACGCAGGGCTCGGAACGGTCGTCTCGTCATCGGCGGTAGGGTGCGTACGCCCGGGCGGCCGCCGCTGGATCGGCGGCGCCGTAGATGGAGCGCCCGACGATCATCCCGTCGACGAGGGGTGCGATCTCGGCCGGGTCGCCGCCCTGTGCACCGATGCCCGGGGAAAGGATCTTTTTGTCCCCGATCAGGGCACGCAGCGCCCGCACCCGTTCGGGCCGCGTCGCCGGGGCGATGATCCCGTCGGCGCCGGTTTGTGCGACGATCTCGCAGAGGCGCTCGGGAACACCTGCAGAGAAGAACGCGAGGGCGCCGGGGTGGCTCATCTCGGCGACCACGTAGCACTCCCCGCCGTGGGCGCGGGCGGCGTCTACGCACGCCGCCACCGAGTCCGGTCCCGGGAAACCCTGGGCGATCACCGCAGAAAAACCGGCGGCAAAGACCTGTTCGCAGATGAGGGTGTTTGTGTTCGGTATGTCGGCGACCTTGAAGTCTGCGATCAAGGGGAGGCCGAGTTCGGCCAGTTCTCCCGCGATGCCCAGGCCGGCGCCGAGCACCAGCGGGTAGCCGATTTTTATGGCGTCGACCTCCGGGGCGCAGGCAGCGGCGATGCGGAGCGCCTCTTCGCGGCCGGTGACGTCGAGGGAGAGGACGAGGTCAGTCATGGGCGAGCCTCTCAAGCACCGCCGCCGCGATCAGTGGAAGGCTGATGGTGGCGTCGCCGTACACGGTAACTGCCGCGGCGTCCTCGTTGATCTTGCCCCACGACTGCGCCTCAGCGAGGGTGGCGCCCGAGAGCCCGCCCAGGTCCGGACGGTCGCCGGTGAGCTGGACGGCATAGGTGAAACCGTCCGGGGTGATCATCTTGCTCTGGAAGATGAAGTTCTTCGGAACCCCGCCGCCGACCAGGAACGCCCCGGCGTGTTCTGCCGCATAACACCGGTCGATGATCGTCTTCATGTCGCCGAAGGCGTCGACGGTGATGTGGTGCGTCTGGTTGTAGAACCAGAACTGCAGGCCGAGCATCGAGTCCTGGACGGCCGGGCAGAAGACGGGAATGTCGTTTCTTGCTGCCGCCGCCAGAATGCCGGTCTTCAGGTGGGAGCCGATGTGGCGGAGGAGCTCGGAGATGGAGAGCGTCGTGCCGTCCGGGATCTCGGAGAGGCACCCCTGCATGAACTCCTCGAAGTGGATGAAGGCTTCGTCGGGGAGGAAGATGTCGTAGATCCTGTTGATCTCCTCGTGGCGCAGTTCGACATCGTTGCAGACGGCGGTGCCGTGGTAATGGTGGCAGCCGATCGCCTCAATGGTGTCGTGGGTCAGGTTGGCGCCGGTCGATACCAGGATGTCGATGTGTCCCTGTTCGATGAGATCGCTGACGATCCCCCCCATGCCCGCCGGAACCATGGCGCCTGCAAGGCCGAAGAACTTCGTCGCCTTCTCGTCGCGAAGCATCGCTTCATAGATGTCGACGGCGCGGGCGAGCGACCCGCCGTTGTATGCCCCGGCCCCGGCGATGGCGCGAACAAGCCCGTCGGCGGTCATGCCCGGGGTAAGACGAACCTGTCTGACAGGATCTCCGCATTCTTCCCTGTTTGATTCCATAGAGCACCAGATTTCATATGATCTTGTTCCCCGATCCATTAACAGTTTTGACCCCGGATATTTCGCGGCCTGAGTGACCTTATTTTTTATCACAATTTATAATATTTTTCATTTTATTTTAAAATCTAAATTTTGTATTCTACGTGTTTAATCATTAAAAATAGCAGATTTCTGGCGAAAATCAACACCGGTAAATAGTTTGAGATTTTTTCATTAATTAAACCTGCAACAGATCAGTACCATGGAGGGTTTGAAACGACAGAGACAGAAGAACAGACAACGACCGTCCGGCGGATCATCGGTGCCTACCCGACAGAGCCCGAACATCTTCTGGCGGCATTGCAGGATATTCAGGCACATTATGGCTACCTGTCGGTTGAATCGATGCGAATGGTCGCCGCGTATCTCGACGTCCCTGAAAGCAGGGTCTACAGCGTCGCCACTTTTTACCAGGCCCTGAGCCTTGTCCCGCAGGGAAAAAAGGTGATAAAGGTTTGCAATGGAACCGCCTGTCATCTCCGGGGTTCTCCCGGACTTATAAAAGCCCTTGAGGCAAATCTCGGTGTTAAATGCGGCCAGACGACCGAGGACGGGATCTTCTCTATCCAGACAGTGAACTGTCTTGGCGCCTGTGCCATGGCGCCGGTGATCATGATCAATGACCGGGTGTACGGAAAAGTAACCATCTCGCAAATCCCGGAGATTCTTGAGGAGGAAAGGCAGGATGCGCTTCAGAACCGGTAACGATCTTGAGGAATACAGGGCATCGCTTCCTGAGAAAGGTGGGACCGCGTCCACCTGGGTTCAGATCTGTGCGGGGACCGGTTGCCTTGCGTCCGGCAGCGCCGAGGTGCGCCGGGCTTTTGAAGAAGAGGCGAAAAAACGCGGACTGAAACTTGGCGCTGAGTTCATGGCCGATACCACCGGCTGCCACGGTTTCTGCGAGCGGGGGCCTCTTGTGGTCGTCCAGCCCGGGAACATCTTCTACCAGCAGGTGAAGGTGAAGGATGTCCCGGAGATCTTCGACAGGACGATCGAGAAGGGAGAGGTCGTGGAACGTCTGCTGTACCGCGACCCCGTGGCGAAGGAACGTTTCAAGACCGCGGAGATGATCCCCTTCTATGCTCACCAGAAACGTGTTGTCCTCAGAAATACGGGGAAGATCAACCCCTTCGAGATCGACGACTACATCAGGGCCGACGGCTACGACGGTCTTGCCCGCGCGCTGACCCTGAGGCCTGAGGAAGTTCTCCAGGCCGTTAAAGAATCGGGTCTTCGCGGTCGGGGCGGCGGCGGGTTCCCGACCGGCGTGAAGTGGGAGTCTGCGGCCGCCGTCGATGCGCCGCAGAAGTACGTGCTTGCCAACGGCGACGAGGGCGATCCCGGCGCCTTCATG
>Ga0068711_1001050_pt1 | contig 17744 bp, 24 predicted proteins | sample MTBAKMMethaMetaG_FD_62224 | JGI IMG/M metagenome (GOLD analysis project Ga0068711, IMG submission 62224) | Enrichment culture microbial communities from Arthur Kill intertidal strait, New Jersey, USA, that are MTBE-degrading - MTBE-AKM (Arthur... | ecosystem: Environmental > Aquatic > Marine >...
GTGGGATTCGGCAAAGCCGCCCAGGTAGCCGCCAGAGATATGGACGCTGAAATCCAGCGCCTCAAACCCCTGAGAGACAAGCTGATAAACGGGGTAATGCAGAATATCGACGGCGCCGTTTTAAACGGGGATACCGCCAACCGTCTGCCCAACAACGCCAATTTCTGTTTCGATGGGGTGGCTATTGAAAAACACGGCCCCAAGGAAAAACCGGAGGATTACTTTTCCATGAGCTGGGAACTCAACAAGCACGGGATCTGCGCCAGCGCAGGCGCAGCCTGCACCGCCGCCGGCGTTACTCCTTCTCACGTGCTCATGGCCCTGGGCCGCAGTGTCGAACAGGCCCAGGGAGCCCTGCGCTTTTCCCTGGGAAAATGGACTACCGAAGCCGATATAGATAAAACCCTGGAGGAGTTGCCCAAATTGATAACCCGGTTGCGAGCTGAAAAACAAGCCCAATCCTCCTAGTTGGATAAACCCCCATCCGGCCGCTTCTGCCGGCCTTTTCAGCCGGGCGGCCGAGCCAAACAAAGCAATTTAAGAAAGGAATGTTTGAAAGTGGCGGAAATACCCGAAATAGGCAAGGTTTCAGCTGATATATTCAGCGAAATAATATTCCCGCGCCTGGGGGCGCAAAACAAGGACGTGCTGGTCGGCCCGAAGCACGGCACGGATGTAGGCATCGCTGAAATCGGCAATATGGCGGTATCGTTCACTACCGATCCGGTATTCATCGTACCCGAATACGGCTGGGAGAGGGCAGCCTGGTTTGCTATCAATATCCTGGCCTCGGATTCAGCTACATCCGGCCTCAAGCCCAGGTACCTGAGCATAGACCTGAACCTTCCCATGAACATGACCAAACATGAACTCACCGTCATGTGGGACGCCATGCACCGCGAGTGCGAAAACCTCGGCATCAACATTATCACCGGCCATACCGGCAGGTACGAAAACTGCCACTATCCCATGGTTGGCGGGGCTACCGTTATCGGCGTGGGCGGCCTGAACGAATATGTTTCTCCCAGGTTTGCCCGCAAGGGCGACAAGGTGATTATTACCAAGGGGCCGGCTATAGAGGCGGTAGGAATATTTGCCGCCATGTTCCCGGCCCTGATCGAGGCAAAGTTCGGGGCGGAGTTCCGGCAGAAAGCCGAAGGTGTATTCTACAAGATGACCACGGTTGAAGATGCTCTCGCCGCCATAACCGTCGGCGTTCGGGACGAAGGCATCAGCGCCATGCACGATGCCACCGAATGCGGCATATGGGGAGGGCTGTACGAACTGGCGGAAGCCGCTGGCCTGGGAGTCAGGGTGGAACTCGAAAAAATCGTGGTCGAAGAAACGGTAACCGAAATCTGCCGGTTCTTTAACATCGATCCCTACGCCTCCATTTCGGAGGGCACTCTTATCGTGCTTTGCCGGCCGCATAAAGCGGAGGAAGTGGTCAGAGTGCTCAATGCCAGGGGCATCCTGGCTTCGATTGCCGGCGAGATGACCGCCCGCCAGGACGGAATGGTCCTGGTAAGGGAGGGCAGGGAAACCGGCCTGGCCCATCCCATTGTCGACCCGTTCTGGCGGGCATTCTACAATGCCCTGGAAGGTAAATTCAAAACAGACGGCAGGTAATCTTTGGACAGTAAAACCATAATGGTCCCGGCTGTCGAACACGGCCCTGAAGGAAGCCGGCCGGTAAATGAAACCGTGTGCCGCGAACTGGCGCTCAGCATCCGGCTCAACGGTGCCGACCTGGTGACTACCCTCTGCTCGCCGGACGACCTGGAACACCTGGTGCTGGGCATGCTCTTTTCCGAAGGGCTGATCCGGGAATACGGTGAGGTTAAAAGCATTCTTGTCGACACCTGCAACCAGACTGCCGCAGTCGAGACCTTCAACCCGGTCGAAACAACTCCTTCTTTCAAACCGCTGATCGCCACCGGCGGCGGCAAGGGCAAATCCTTCGGCGGCAGAAACGTTATGCCGGTAAAGGACAGGCAGATCGGGCTTTCGGCCGCCCAGGCGTCAAGGTTGATGAACCTGTTTCTAAACGCGTCGCCTGCCTACACGGCCACTCGAGGCGTACACAGCTGTGCGCTGGCCAGTCCGGAAAAAATAGTGGTGTTCAAAGACGATATCGGCCGCCACAACGCCCTGGACAAGGTATTCGGCCAGTGCCTGGCTACAGGCATCGATACCCGGCAGCACCTGGTCATCCTTTCCGGGCGGGTGTCTTCCGAGATGCTGCTCAAGGTGGCACTGCGCCGGGTCCCCATTCTATTGACCAAGGCTGTACCGACCGACACGGGCATCGAACTGGCTGAAAAGGCCGGCATAACGCTGGTAAGGTGCTCGAGAGAAGGCGCCGTCACCAGCTATACCCATCACCGGAGAATTGAAAGATGACCAATCCCGCCGCCGGCATTGCCGGGCAGATCAACCTTCTCAAGCAGCAGCGGCAAGCGGTGATACTGGTGCACAACTACCAGCGTCCGGAAATCCATGAAATTGCCGATTTCGTGGGCGACTCCCTTGAACTCAGCCGCCTGGCCCAGCAGACCAGCGCCGAAGTGATCGTTTTTTGCGGAGTCCATTTCATGGCTGAAACCGCTTCCATCCTTTCTCCGCAAAAAACAGTGCTTTTGCCGGTTGCCGATGCCGGCTGCCCCATGGCCGACATGGTAACTCCCGCGGAACTGGCCCGGCGTAAGCAAGAACTGCCGGGTTACGCGGTCGTTACTTATGTAAATTCGACAGCCGCTGTCAAAGCCATGTCCGATATATGCTGCACTTCGGCCAACGCGGTCAAAATCGTCGACAGCCTGGACACAGACGATATTCTGTTCGTACCGGACCAGCATCTGGGTGCCTACGTTCAGGCTAAAACGGGTAAGAATATCAAATTCTGGCCGGGGTATTGCCCGGTACATGCCGGGATTATGCCGGAGCATATCCTCAAGCGCAGGGAAGAGCACCCTCGGGCCGTGGTAATCGCACACCCGGAATGCCGCCTGGAAGTGCTGGCTCTGGCCGATGAAATCCTGAGCACCGGGGGCATGGTGCGCTACTGCCGTCAAGCCCGGGACAGGGAAATAATCGTAGCAACCGATACCGGCATGCTGTACCGGCTGAAAAAAGAAGGCCCCTCCAACACCTATATTGCCGCCTCGGATAAGGCCAGATGCAAGAACATGCAGTTAATCCGCCTGGAGAATGTCCTTACCTCTTTACAGGACATGGCCGGAGAGGTTAAAGTAGCAGATGAAATCAGAAGCCGGGCGCTCCAGGCGGTCGAGCGCATGATAGAGCTGGGCTAAAAGGAGGCTTCCAGGTGGCCAGCAACGGGTTTGTCATCGTGCTGATAACCACTTCCCAGGACGAGGAATCCCAGTTGATTGCCCGCGTTCTGCTGGAACAGCGTAAGGCGGCTTGCGTCAACATAGTTCCCAAGATAAGTTCGCTCTACTGGTGGAACAGCATCATCCAGCAGGACAAGGAAAGCCTGCTCATCGTAAAAACCAGGACCGAACTGCTGGATGAAGTTATCCGGCTGGTAAAAGAGGTGCACAGCTACGAGGTACCCGAAATCATCGCTCTGCCTGTAATCGGCGGCAACCATGATTACCTGGAGTGGATTGACCGGGAAGTGGTTCCCGAGGAGGTCGAGTAAGAACCCATGCCCGGATTTCTAGCCATCCTCAAAGAGGATATCAAAACCGTTTTCGACAAGGACCCGGCTGCCAGAAGCATACTGGACGTGCTGTTTTTCTACCCCGGTTTTCATGCCGTCCGCTACCACCGTTTGGCCAACTTCCTGTGGCGCCATCACCTCGGGTTTCTGGCCCGGATGGTGGCTCATGTCGGCAGATTCCTGACGGGCATAGAAATTCATCCGGCTGCCGTAATCGGCCGCCGTTTCTTTATCGACCACGGCTCTGGCGTAGTCATCGGCGAAACCAGCGAAATCGGCAACGACGTACTCATGTACCAGGGTTCGGTACTGGGTGGAACCACCCTCAGCAAAGGCAAACGCCATCCCACTATCGGCAGTAACGTGGTTATCGGGGCCGGAGCAATAATTCTCGGGGCTATCACTGTCGGCGACGGCGCCCGCATTGGCGCCGGTTCGGTTGTGGTCAAACCGGTACCGCCGGATGCAACCGTGGTGGGTGTTCCGGGCAGAATAGTGGATGAAAGGCGCCATCCGGCAGACCTTTTAGAACACGGCCAGCTCCCCGACCCGGTAGCCGAAGCCATCCGCCTTATGCTCAATGAACAGACCCGCATCGAGGAGCGGCTGGAAAAACTCGAAGGCAAGAAAGGCGCCGGTGTTGCCCAGGATGAACTCAAGCAGAAAATCCGAGAAGTGCTCAGGGAATTCAATAATGAGGCGGGTTAGACGGAGGCTCTGCAAGTGATGATAATACTCGAACATATTGCCTGGGCGATAGCGCTGGCCGGTATCGCCATAATCACCTGGGGGGTGCTGCGGGGAACGGTTGAATTCGTCACCATTCCGTTCCAGCACCGGAAAGGGTTCCCCATCAAGCCGCTGTCCATCAACCGGATACGCAACCAGGTTGGCCAGCACCTTCTGCTGGGGCTGGAATTCCTGATCGGCGCCGATGTAATCCGTACCGTTATCGAGCCCGGCCTCGAAGAGATCGCCATTCTGGGTGCTATTGTGATTATACGCACCGTGATCAGTTATTTTCTCAACAAAGAAATGGAAACCCCCGTTTAAACGGCAATTCTGAAGCCGGCTGCACTGAAAATATCAAAAAGCGTTATAATTGTATTACACTGTGTGCCTCGACCCTTTTTATTTCATTTCCGTTCGACAGGAGCAGGTAATGATAAACAAGGTATTGATCGCCAACCGCGGCGAGATTGCTATCCGGGTGATGCGTGCCTGCCGGGAAAGCGGCATGGCTACGGTTGCCGTGTATTCCGAAGCCGACAGGGATTCCATATTCGTCAAATACGCTGACGAAGCTTATTCCATTGGGCCTGCTCCCGCCCGGGACTCCTATCTCAACATCCCCGGCATTATCAGGGCCGCCAGAAACTGCGGCGCCCAGGCTATCCATCCCGGTTACGGTTTTCTGGCTGAAAACTCCGAATTTGCCCGTGCCTGTGAAGAAGCAGGTATCATTTTTATCGGTCCTTCGAGCCGGGTGCTCGAACTGGTGGGTTCCAAAACGGCCGCCCGCACAACTGCCGAGGAAGCCGGTGTACCGACCGTACCCGGAATCAACGAGTGCACCGAAATCGAGTTAATCGAACAGGAAGCTGAAAAAATCGGCTATCCGGTAATTATCAAACCGTGCGACGGCGGCGGGGGCATCGGCATGCAGGTAGTAAAAAGCCGAAATGAGCTGAAGCGTTCGCTGGAAATGAGCTCGGCTATCGCCGCAAGAGCGTTCGGACGGGGCAAGGTATATATAGAAAAATACCTGGAACACCCACGCCACATCGAGGTACAGCTCCTGGCTGATTCATACGGCAACATCATACACCTGGGTGAAAGGGAATGTTCCATCCAGCGGATGCACAACAAGCTCATCGAGGAATCTCCCTCACCGGTGGTAACACCTGAACTGAGGTGCCGGATGGGCCAGCAGGCGATAGATTTCGCCCGCAAGGTCGGCTACCGCGGCGCCGGTACTGTCGAATTCATTTACTCCCGTGGCCAGTTTTATTTCATCGAAATGAACGCCCGGGTTCAGGTCGAACACACCGTCACCGAAATGGTAACCGGCATCGATATAGTCAAGGAACAGCTGCGCATCGCCGCAGGCCTGCCGCTTTCGGTAAGCCAGGAGGATGTAAAAATCAACGGCTGGTCCATAGAGTGCCGTATCAACGCCGAGGATCCGCTGAACAATTTCGCCCCGTCTCCCGGCCGTTTGACCGGCTACCGTTCACCGGGCGGCATCGGCATCAGGGTCGACTCAGGTGTTTACAACGGGTTTGTAATCAGCCCGTACTACCATCCCATGATTTCCAAGCTGGTAGCCTGGGGCAGAAACCGGGAAGAGGTCATCCTCAGAATGCGGCGGGCATTGTATGAATACATTATAGTCGGTGTTAAAACCAATATCATCCTGCACAAGGCCATCCTGGAAAACCCGAGGTTCGTATCAGGCGATCTCGGGACCCATTTTATCGGCCAGGAAAACAGCCTCGTCGATGATATGCGCCGCATCGAAGAGCGGGACAGGGCGGCCGTCGAAAGGCTCAAGGAAACCTTCAAGGCATAAAAATAAACCGCGAACCGGCTGATCAGGAGGATATCTCAATGACATACCCGATCAATAAACCGGACCGGGAGTGGCAAAACCGGCTCACCCCGGAACAGTATGATATCACCCGCCGGAAAGGCACAGAGGCGCCTTTCACCGGAAAGTATTACGACTTCCACCGGAAAGGCGGCTTCGGCTGTATTTGCTGCGGCAACCCGCTCTTCAGTTCATCGGCCAAGTACGATTCCGGTTCCGGCTGGCCCAGCTTTTATGCCCCGGCTTCGGATACCAGCGTCGAAACGGTGCCGGATTTCAGCCACGGCAGGACCAGGACTGAAGTAGTTTGCAGTAAATGCGGCGCTCATCTGGGGCACGTTTTTCCGGACGGCCCGGCGCCCACCAGCCGGCGCTACTGCATAAACTCCCTGGCCCTGGATTTTACCCCGGCCGCGGAACAAGGGGAATAACAGGTTAACGGAGAAAAACAAATGGAATCGTCTTTGAAAACTATCCCCGCTATCGACAGGCAGCCTCCCGCCCTGCTGGAAACAGCCACATTTGCCATGGGCTGATTCTGGGGGCCGGACTCCCGTTTCGGGAGCGTTGAAGGTGTGATTCGAACCCGGGTCGGCTATGCCGGCGGCACAAGCTCCAATCCCGGTTATTACAACCTGGCAGATCATTCCGAAGCTATCCAGCTTGACTACGATCCGGATGTCATTTCCTACCCGGCACTTTTGGAAATATTCTGGGGCAGCCATGACCCCACGCTTCGAAAATCCGCCCAGTACATGTCCAGGATTTTCTATCATACCGACTCCCAGCGTGCTGAGGCTGCATTGTCCAAAGAGAAATCGGAAAAAAGGCTCGGCACCAGGGCCTGGACCGAATTAATGCCGTATATGCAATTCTACCTCGCCGAAGATTACCATCAGAAGTATTACCTCAGGCAGAATGCTTTGCTTATGGCGGATTACGCCGCCATCTACCCCGAGACCGGCCGGCTGATTCAATCTACCGCCGCAGCAAGAGTCAACGGTTTTGCCGGCGGCAACGGTACCCGGGCAGGCCTGCAGGCCCAGATCGGCCTGCTGGGCCTCAGCGAGCGGGGCAAACAGGAACTGCTGCGTATTGCCCGGAAACTACCCGAAAATTAAAATGATAATTACAGGAAGTAAAGCATGGCTGAAAAAGCAAGGCGCAAAATAATCAAAATCGACGAAGAAAAATGCGACGGCTGCGGAATGTGTGTGCCGTCGTGCGCCGAGGGCGCCCTGCAGATTATCGGCGGCAAGGCCAGACTGGTCAGTGAAGTTTACTGCGATGGCCTGGGCGCCTGCCTGGGCGAATGCCCCAGGGGAGCCATCACCATCGAAGAACGGGTGGCGGCTGAATTCGATGAACAGGCAGCTAAGGACTACCTGCAGAAAGACACGACTGAGGGTATCGAACCCGTACCGGGCGGCTGCCCTTCCGCCCTGATGAGCCTGTTCAACACCCCGGCGGATGCCCCTCCGGCGCCCGCACAAAACGGTTCTGAACTGGCGCACTGGCCGGTACAGCTTGCCCTGGTGGGACCGGCAGCTTCATTTTTAAATGACGCCGACGTGCTGCTCTCAGCCGACTGCGCGCCTTTTGCCTACCCCGATTTCCACCGGGATTTTATTCATAACCGCGCCGTGCTGGTTGCCTGCCCCAAGCTGGATGATTTCGAAGCTCATCTGGATAAACTTACCCGTATACTGCGGCAATCGAGCCTGAAAAGTGTCACCGTAGTCAAAATGGAAGTGCCCTGCTGTGCGGGGCTGACCCACATGGTTAAAAAAGCCATGGCGCTGGCCGGTAAGACCCTGCCTGTGCGGGAAATAACCCTGAACACCAGGGGACAGATTGTTTCCGGCAGTTAGTGCTGTGTCCTCTGTTCGTATACGATTTTCAATAATCCGCCGAATCTGGTAAAATAAAAGCAGTACTGATAGTCAGTATCAGTTATATATCCCGGATTAAGGCTTCATAGTGAGCGGGGGAGGATGCGATAGTGATGATTAACAAAACCTTTCCGAAACTCCTGATAATAATACTTATACTGGCCGGCCAGCTTTTGCTCAACGCTTGCGGAACCGCCGCACTGCTCGAACTTGATGCCGGCCGGAACCCCGATGAAACAAGTGCTGAAACCCTCTGCCCGGTTCCAACGGAACTGTCCCGGGTTCCCGGCAGTGAAGTGGGAGTCGGGATTGACCACGAGTTGATACCTTTGTTCCCGGGCACTGTCCGGGTGGAGTTCATCGAAGCCCCGGAGTGAGTACCTGGAATATATGCCTGGTACGTGATACCGGCAAGCCCTCAACAGGTCTTTGAATATTTTATGGTAGAACTCAGAGCCCTGGGCTGGGACGTGTTTACCAACCCGGAAATGACCAAACTGCAACTGTCAATGGGGATGGATGCGGCAACAATCGATATCTACGAAGGCAGTGAATACCCGGGGTACGATACCACCATTTCCATCAACTGGTACAACTACTGGCAGTAAGTGGTACCCCAGGTGAGAGTCGAACTCACGACACGCGGTTTAGGAACTTAGCGTTGGGTGTCCCAAAGGGTTATTTCACGTTTGAATTAGAACCTTTGGGTTAGTAAGGGGAAAATTATTTACCGATTACCAGAATCGCAATTGTCTTTTCTATGAACTTGTCGGCCGAAGCAATGACCGCCTTGGCGCCATCTTGGGAGAAATCAGATTCATAGTCAGCAGTTTCACGAAGATTCATGGCATTAAGAAAATCGCGGACCGATTGCATATCCATTTTGCCATTATCTACGAATAGTGCTCTCAATGCCACCGCCAAACAATAGTGGCTCTTTTCCCGGTATCCTTCAGAGAAAACGAGAGCTCTGGCTGCATGGAACATGGCATAATAGGCTTGTATGGTCGACCATTTATAGCGCCCGCTTTCATATCCAGCTTTAGCATCAAATAGGTCACTCCGGGCGACTGAGATTTCTTTCCTGAAAAGGTTTTTACCCTTGGCGAAAGTGATAATCTTCTTATCTTCGAGACACTTTTTAAACTCTGGATTCATTGGCAACCTTTTCCCACAGTTCGATTCCATTCTCTACTTCTCCCAGGAAAGTGCGATCCGATTTACCGCTCTCTAGCAATTCTACGGGTGTTTTAATAACAGGTTGGATATGAATATTCTCGTATCCATGCGGAAATCTATAACTGTTAATAGCATAGGACACCTTTTGTTTATCATTCGAGGCAATGAACAAGTCCAAATCACTCTCGGAGGTATCCGTTCCTTGGGCACAACTTCCATATAGGACTACGCGGCTAGACATTGCTTTTAAATCTTCTACCAATGGCTCAATCAGTAAAAGATTGATGATTTTTTTTAGTTCTGGGATAACAGCAATGTTTGAATTAATGGAATAGAAATACATCTTACCCTCTTTTCTCCGTATAATAACCTCCGCAGTAAACAATTCATTTAAAGCGCGATTTGCGGAACCGGCAGATATTTCAAGATTGCGGGCTACTTCTCGCTCGTAAAACTCCTGGTCTGAAAACTTTATGAGAAAGCTTAATACCTTCTGTGTATTTGTTGCTATGATATGCGGATGCAACACTTCATTGCTCCAATTATTGAATATGTGCTCATTATAATGAGCGATGATCTGAATGTCAAGAACCCGAAGTATGCTATCCAGCAAAAGTGCTATTGGTCAATTTCAGCAAAACCTGACATTCAGTTCAATCTTCAATGAAACGTTCCGATGTTCTGCTCCTATTAACCTGTTTATTATTTTAGAGAGCGGAAGGTTAAGTTCTTTTCAGATAAGAAACAACCCAGATAAACAATCCGCCAATTAATATACCAACGATACCAGCAGCAATAACTGACCAGAATGGTAGAAAAACTGTTTCAGGAGGTTCTGTATTCCATGTGCCGGGACCTCCGAGCAGCACATTATCGGAGGCTCGGCGCGAAAGAATAACTCCTGTTTTTCGATCGATATCGAAGGTGAGCAAACTATAATTGCCGGTTGGTAATATGTAATTTTCATATTCGTTTGCCGGGTCTTCAGGCCATCCTAGCTCATCTTCAGTAACAGTTACATTATTCGTAAGCATAAAATTGACTGTCCATTTGCTTTCGTTCCAAAGTGTCATCACATCGGCAAATTCGATAACATCAGACGGCACGTTTGACGCTGCAATCATAATGGCTATATCACGATTTATTGAGGGCTCATGGTTTTGTATGAAGGAACAACCGGTAATAGACAAAACCGGAACAAGAATGATATCCACAAATATAAATCTACGGAAGGTCATTTTTATCGCCTCGACAGCAGACAGTGATTATGTTTTGTCCTTTTATTTAGTTTATTGAATCTTTATTTCGAAGGTTTTCTCATCAATTACAGCTGATTCTGGAACAGTGTGTTTGTATGCAAACTCAATCTGCGTAGTGCCTTTATTGCTGGCCTTGAATACAAAGTACTGGTTGCCCCTGTCGTCAAGAAGATCAAACCCAAACCAGACAAAACTGCTTTCCACCAGTTCAAGATAATGGCTGTTATAGGTGGCTACCCAGTCCAGGCCCAGTCTTGGATTTCGAGGCAGTGCTATAGCAAACAGCTCTCCCATTTCCGTTTCGATTTCTTCGTAAAGCCGGTAATAGGTTGGAATATCCAGCCAGGACTCTGTAGAAGTCATTGTAACGGTGGTTGTTTGACCTGGTGCGGTTACGGTTTGTGTTACCGGGGCTGATTGACAGCTGGTGAAACAAGCAACAGTCAAGAACGCGAGTATTACTATCAAGTAGATATTTTTAGATTTGAAAAACATGTTCGTAATCTACGTCTTCACATGCGGCGTCGCTAAGGAGGGGGAAGGTTATAAGTACGCGCGATAATTCGAACGTAGTCAATGTTGTTGGCTGTATTCAAATGCATCGTGAACTGTCCTGTATCACCATTTTCTATGGATACCAGGATCTGGCCCAATGTATGTGCGGCATCCAGAGTCCTGGACACTATCTGCCCAAACTCGTCATAGGCGATTGCATACATGGCGATATACCTGTTCTTCTCGTGGTCATTGCGCATGGTTCCACTGAGTATAAATATAGTCTCGCCGGTGTTTATCTTTCTTCCGGAATCCCAGTAGATGAAATATTGCTCTTCACTTTCACCGGCGGTTAACTGGAAATCTTGAAGAAAGATTTCTGAGGATACACCCTCAGAATCCTCTATATAGGAACCCGGAGAAGGGTTAAAGTGGATTTGATCTGGAATTTGACCAGTCGATTGGCAACTCATAAGGCCGATGACGGTGGCAAGTATCATGCATATCAAGAGATTTCTTTTTAAAGTACTCATCTCGAGTTTCAGTTTACTCTTAAAATAGATATTGTCAATATAATACAACGCCAAACAAAGCAGCCTATCGCTTCCCCCAATTACATATACAAAAGATAACTATATAAGGGAACCAATATTGAACCATATTACAAGTCCAGCAAGAAGCAGGTAAGGGAGGAAGACCGGCAACATCAGCCATTGATTAATTCTTGTTTTTTTAGCCCATACAATCGCCAGGATAAGACCGCTGATAAACACCAGCCATATGGCTGCACCGTTCAATGGTGTATCCAGCACGAACTTCCACCCATCGGTATAGAGGCCGACGCTGGTCCTGACCATCAGCCATATGCTGCGCAAGCCAACGTAAAACAAAGCCAATGAAGCAATAGGGGCAAGCATTTTTACCGAATGGTTACCCAACCAAAGCAACCATGACAGCAAACTGGCGATAATAACAGCAATGCCTGCGATTAACAACATCGTTGGAGCAGAAGAGGCTTTTTGTACCAGTACTCCACTCTCGCCCCAAACCCAGTCACCGTTACTGTCTATGCGAATAGCATAAACATCATATGTACTGGAAATTTTACTGCCGTCGGTAGCTCTTGAAGCTATGATTACCCCGCCTTGCTCATCGCTGATTATATTGGAGTATCCTATCATATGGAAGGGAGGAGCCCTGTATACTTCTGTCTTTTGTCTCAGCCAGGCGTGGTTATCGTCAGCGTTTTCCTTTTGAACGTACAACTTGTAGATTCTGTCACTATAATCCTTGTCCATCCAGAATCGCATTGAATTGATTCTTTGAAAGTAGTTTACGCTTTGTTGAGCATTATCCATACAACATTTGATATCGAAAGATGGATCTTTGCCGGTTATCTCTCTACCCTTGTTACCCCAAAGCAGGTTGCCGTCGGCATCTATATGCTGTTCGTATTGTTTGCCACCAGTTTGCCAGTATAAATAAACTCCACCGCTGCCATCATTTACCATCGCAGGCGGACCAGGCGGCGGAAGAGCCGCTCCGGCAAGGAAAGGAACAAGCATAAAAAACGTGAGAAATAACGTGCAAAAAGAGAGAGATATCCCCATCAGCGCAGAATGCTGGCCGGGTATGTTTGACTCTGCTTTGTCGATACCAGCCTTTTGTCTGATTACGGCTATGTCGTCAAGTGGGGGCTTGACATCACCTGCGTATAACGAAAGGCTTTGCTTCAACTTGGCGCAGCAGGAATTCAATCTTTCAACGTTTTGCCGGCATTGATCGCAATTTTTAAGATGTGCTTCAACCTCGGTCATTTCCCGTGGTTTTAAACTCTGGTTAATATAACCGGCTAATAATTTATCGATTGTTTTGCATGTCATGTTAACGCTTATCTTCTTCATAAAACATCTGATTTATCTGCCTGACGGCTGTATTGAGCCTGGATTTAACCGTCCCGATTGGAATACAAGCAACCGAAGCAATTTCCTCATACGACAGCTCGTTAAAAAACCTGAGTACGACCACCGTTTTCAACTTGGAACTCATTTGATTCAACGCTTCTATCAATCTGTGGTATTCGTCCCGGGAGACGCTTGTCTGTTCAGGGCTGTTGCGCGGCTCTGTGCCGATTTGTATACCCTTAGACTCTAAATCTTCTATAGAAAGACAGGAATGTTTACTGGAGCGTTTCATTGTTTTCTGACAGCGGTTAACTGTAATTCGATGCAGCCAGGTTGAAAACGCACCCTTTTTGGGATTGAAAGTACTTCGATATTTCCATACCGCAATAAACACATCCTGCAATATTTCACTAGCTGCCTCTTGATTACCGACCAAAGCATAGGCTGTTCGATAGACTTTTGTCTGGTAATGCCTGAAAAGAATATCGAAAGCGCTTGAATCTCCTGAGCACATCTGCTCGACGACTTGGTTTTGGTCTTCCATAAGCCTATGTTATCACACCCTATAAGTAATATAGTCTGGAACTAATGAAAATGTTCGGTTTCGCCAAAAGAGCATTGCATATATTGGGTAGGGCGCTCAGGTATGTGAGTGAGATGGACCCCATGCTTAGGACAGGGTAGGGGCTTGATTGCTCCTTTTGTTTTTGCGACTTTGGTATTTACTTTTTCCCGGATGGGTCAAAGTTGGTGGTAAAAACCCCTTTTACCGGAATATTAATGTCGTATTCCCCTTTTACGATTCTACAACGCTATGGCATTTTTCTGCTTCTCTATACAGCTTCACGTTCTCTTCCAAGCAATGCAAGCTTTAGCTGAAAAATATATTGACAAGCCTAATTCTGTATGTTATAAATATATAACGTTAGATATTTATAACAAGGAGTCGAGAGATGAAAGAGAAATTATTGTTTTATTCTGTTTTTATATTATCGATCTTGTTCACCGTCCCTTTATTCTTGCTGAAGATGTATTTTTTCGCAATTCCGCTTCTTCTAGGCTGGCTTGTCTTGTACCAGAAGGAAATTTGGTCACTAATTCGGCATGGCAAATTACCACCCATAGACGAGCGCATCAAAGATAATGTAAATAAAGCCATGAGAAACAGTTTTGCTCTGTTTCTGGTTCTTTCACTGATTTCTGTCGCTATGTATACGAACGACTCTTCTCCTGACAAATCATCGAGCATACAGTATTCGGAATTTTATATACTATCGCCGCTGATTTACATGCTTGTGTTCTATATCCTTTTCTATTTTTACTATGACCGCATAGAAAACAATCTGCCTGGAATAGAAAACATAATCTTCAAAGCGTTTGCGGTGATTACCGGCATTTCTTTCACTTTGTTTATTGTCAATACGGCTCTTATCAAGATAATACCGGGATATAACATTTCTACAGCTGAGGATAAGATATTAAGTTCGGCTCAAATACTCTTTTTTATCGGGGCTATCGGGCTGGCAGGTATATCGATCAAAGCTCTATTTAACAGACCTCAACGCTGCACTGGGGAATAGCTACTCGGACCATTACCTTGCATGGAGGTATGCAATGAAAAGTAAACTTTGGTTTTTATCCTTCCTAATTGCCTTGTTGATTGTGGTTGCAATATTGTTTGCAGCAAATATTTATTATGCGGCTATCGCCCTGGTGATTGGTTGGACAATTATCAACTATCGTGAATTATGGTCACTCTTAAGACATGGCAAACTACCGCCAATAGATGAAAGAATAAGGGAAAATGTGAATAAATCACTCAGAAACAGTTTTATCTTCTTTGGCATCGCTTCAATACTCACGATATTTTTATATGCCACCGTTCCACCAGACTTATTAAGGCCTGATCTGGAATTGTACTTGGCGGCACTCCTGGCATTCATTTGTGGAGTATACGCGCTTTCATATCTGTTTTATGACAGAATAGAAACCAATTTGAGCGACAAGGAATTAAAGTTGTTGCGTGTCCTGCTGGTAGTCGGCGGCATATCCTTTTTCATTTTCTTCTTTAACACTTTTTATGCGGGTTCAATATATCCGTCTATAGAATGGCTGGCTTTCCATAGGATAATGTTGATCGGATCTGCACTTATGTTTGCAATCGGTATTATTGCCTGCCTCACAATATTTCTTAAGAACCTATTTGCCAAACCGAAACACCTGTCTAATTAACGAAATAAACAGATGATAACAAAAATTAAAGAATATCGGGCAAAACATAACCTGACCCAGGAGAAGCTTGCTGAAATCGTAGGGGTTAGGCGTGAAACGATAATCTTTTTAGAACAGGGTAAATACAACCCCTCCCTGAGACTTGCCTATAACATATCCAGGGCGTTGAAAGCCAGCATTGAGGACCTGTTTATTTTTAATGAGCACGAATGAAACGAACCTATTATCGTAAAAGGCAAGTCCTTTGTTCAGGTTGTGTTCAGGTCAGGATAGTATCATAACCTGTCAGAGCAACAGTTGCTATAGCAGTGTTTCGATAAACCAGTAAATATGGAAGGCTTACTATCCAAGCCAGTGGAAAAGTTGGCGTCATTGGGCAGTCTGCTACCGTTGCTCCAGTGGATGTGGAAGCAATTGTTTTAAAAAGCGTGGGTATTATCCGAGGAGGAAGATGATATGGAAACATTATCCAATTCGAGTCTTGCTGCTTTGATCATTTTACTGCTTATTCTTGTTTTCTGTATAAGGGCCCGTCCTGACCCTGAAATTTAAGCTAAGAGGATACAATATGTCATACAGGAATAAAATCGCCCTGATGGGTATCGTTCTTATTTCTTTTATCATTCTTTCTTCATGCGGCCCACAATCAGGTTCAGAGTTTGGGGTTTACCTGGCTGATACCGGAGAACTGGTGATATCTGAGCGTGATATAAGGTCGTTTGACGGTGAACAAATGGCGCTCGAACTCACTGAAAACGGCATTAAAAGATGGAACGCTTTTGCCCCTGACGGGATCGTTCCAAAACTGACTGACAGCCTGCATTCAAGGGATTTTGTTATGAAAATTGAAGGAGAAGAATTATACCGGGGAAAATTCTGGTCGCTTGTTTCTTCCCAGATGTATACTGGCATTATTATATCTGATCCCCTTTTCAGCCTTTCAGATGAATTCAACTGGTTGTTTATTCGGTTCGGTTGCCCAGTTTCAATGGCAGATGACCCGGAAGCACTGTCAATAATCAGTGCCGGACTAACGCGTATTCTTAAGTAATATCCTGATTGACATTAGAAGATATCGGAGTAAAATAGCAACAGAGGGTAGCAAGCAAGTGGGTTACAACGAAGCATTAGGCTGGATGGCACTCATACTGATGGCAATTGGGCTACCGATATTCATCATATGGGCAATTGTCCAATGGATAAATTTCTTCCGCACAAGGAAAGAGGATTCAACGAAAAGGCGGATTCCGCTAAGCGCCCAGACCGCCCTCTACGCATTGTTCAGCATTGTTGTTATCAGCGGTGTGATAATAAATATTTACGCTGCTATTGATTCATCCGGGAGTGTAATTACAGTTTTTCTGATCGCCTTCGGCACTTTTCTTGGCGGCATCGGGCTAATAGCGCTAATCCTTGAGGTTACCAGGCGATGGCATATGATTGGCGGGCTAATATTTCTGGCAATAGGGCTTCTGCCATTTGTCGAGCTGGTATTTAGAGATTTCGCCGAGCACACCCTGGCAGATTATCCATTGTATATAATAGCCGTCGCCTTTACGTTATTTGCTTCCTTAGTTTTCTCTGGAGCCATCATAATGATTAAAGGGAATACTTTTTACCCGCAATCTAAAAAGGTTACGCCTGCATCGTAAATTATTGCTGATATGAGCATTTTAAGATGGGTTCAAACCAATAGGTTCGTCACAGTTCTACTCGCATTAGTCCTTGTCATTATGATTGTGAGTGCTGTCGTGGCCGACCTAAGGCCAGCGGTGCCGTTAATTGCTAATAGTCTTGTTTTTATGTTTCTTATATTCGGTGTGCCGTATTGGGCTGTTCAAAAAGGGAAACCATTAAGATGGTATGAACTTCTCGGACTTGTAACTGGTTACCTGGTCGGTGTGTATTCAACTATGATATTCCTTAACGGTTTGCAGGAAGCGTATATTATCGGTGGATGCATGATTGCTTTAAGCCTGATTATTTTAACTGCTGATATGCGGTTTATTATTGTTCAGAGAAAAAGCAATTAGCGTTAATCCCAATGAACCATTATCCAAAACGAGTTTATATCTTTTAGTCCAGTTCAAATCTGATTCTGGAGCAATGCTTTTTTGAGGCTGTGCTCAACTGAAAACAAGCACATGAAAAGTGTAACCTAATAACAACTACTTCGCCCAGGGATTAACCCTTCCGCTGAAGTGAAACAGTAATAAAATCCTTAAAAAGTGGTACCCCAGGTGAGAGTCGAACTCACGACACGCGGTTTAGGAAACCGCTGCTCTATCCACTGAGCTACTGGGGCACGCAGCCTAATAATTATACCCAAGCCGGCTTCCCGCGACAACATGACGCCTGGTCATAGGACTCACGCAGTATTAAAACAGGTAGCGTAAACTATTCTGTGTAAATTGTTTCCCGGCAAATAGAAAAGGGCGTATCCTTTCAAGTTAGACAAATAAAACATAAAAGGAGGAACGCCCTATGGTCATGGTAAACGGCATG
>Ga0068711_1001063_pt1 | contig 17601 bp, 16 predicted proteins | sample MTBAKMMethaMetaG_FD_62224 | JGI IMG/M metagenome (GOLD analysis project Ga0068711, IMG submission 62224) | Enrichment culture microbial communities from Arthur Kill intertidal strait, New Jersey, USA, that are MTBE-degrading - MTBE-AKM (Arthur... | ecosystem: Environmental > Aquatic > Marine >...
AACGGCTTTCTCGAGGCCCTGAGCCGCAACCAGCAGATCATAAGCGGCGCGCTGATTGAGAGCGCCGGCCACAAACTTGGAATTCCCCATGGGCAAACTCAGCAAACTGCGGCTCCGGCAGCCGAGTAAGGATAAACCGCGGGAAGAGGGGGTTGGTGCGGCGGAACTTGCCGTGCTGGGCGGGGGCGTGTTGCCTGGGAATGGGAATGATGGCGGGAGGCAGGGTGATGGAATGGATGGAAAGAAAAAGGGGAGCAAAGGATGAGATAAAGTGGTAGGAAAGTATTTTATAGCTTATAGGTAAATGTACCCGCTGGCCATTCTTTCTGCTGCCCCCCTTGTAAACATTCGCATCGTCCTTGCCAGAACACACATAAAAAGAGTAGGAATTATTTAGTTTTTTCTCTGGTATTCTGATAAAACATTCCACCAGACAATTGTAAAGGATTCCAATGTGAATGACCTATATCTTGAGCTCAAAGGCGTTGATGATTCGGCGGGTATTACACAATTAGAAAAAATTAAGCTGAAAATTGAATACGAAACCTTAAAAATTGAGCGATATAAGGCGTGGGGAACGGTTCTCTCAATCTGTATCCCTTTAATTGCAGCAGTAGCGACCATTTACTATGGAATTTATTTGGAAGACAAAAGAGCAAAAACAAGTTTTGAGATTAAAGCAGTAGAAATAATTATGAATGCAGCATCTCCCCAAGCTGCGACTAATAAGGCTGTGGTTCTTTATGAATTATTTCCCGATCGCCTTCCAAAAGATTTCAAAGAAAAAATGCTGTTAATGTATGGAAAACGGGATAAGAAACAAGAACAATGATGGCATGAAAGCTTGATTGAAGGAGAAAATATGAATCCACCCAAAATGCTTGATATTGTCATGGACTACATAGCAGCGCCCATGATGTGTCTATGTTTCTGCCTGGGTGTCACATACATTTCTTATGCTCAAGGAAATAATGATCCTTGGGCGGAACAGGCGCCCAACCCGCTAACATTGAAAGGGAAGATAGAACCTCCGCCAAATTCAGTACCAAAAAAGTTCGAAAAATCACCTGATCATGAAACCAAACCAGCTGGTAGACAAACCACAGTTGGCCAACCAAGACATGAAAGTGCCGCAATTTCAATAGAAGGGGGTTCTGTGGAACTCAAGGGGAACTTGATAAGTGGCTATGATACGGCAATAAGGGCCAAAAATGCACAAGTTTCTGGGCAGGACAATATGATTGAAAAGGGCAATCAACCAAAATACTTTCCCCTTCCTACTGGAGAATTTAGTAAACTCTCAAATGCCGAACTGCTTAGAATTGTGAAAAACCTGACCTCTGATATGCGCATATCCGAAAACAAACATGATATGGAATTAAGTGAGCTTCTTACGAAAGATAAGGCGCCTGCATCTGCAGAAGAAAGTAAAAAAAAATTTGAAGATCGAAACGCCAAACTTGAACTACTTCATAATAATTATAATGAAGAATTTAGAAAATCATTTCTACCCACCGCTGTATCATTAACAAGCGAAATTATTTTTAGATTAGGAGAAATTAAACCTCCCTCAAACTTATCCGTAAGATCAGGAGGCGATGTCCTCTATCATGGAATGTTGGTTGGAGCACATCCCATGTCAGCTGCAGCAGATTTTTTAGAATACATTGCCCTAAAATTGCCGTAATAAAGAACCACGGATCAGGGTCTGAATATCACTTTTTTAGCAATTTGAACATCCAAACGGCCCAAACGCCAAACAGGCCCAAACCAAACCCCCAAACTCAAACGGGGGACCTCAAACGGGGTCAAACGCAAACGGAACGCAAACGAACGCAAACGGGGTCGGACCAAGTCAACTAGCTGATTTGATGTCGAAATGATATGGAAATTAAGCTATTTTTTGCCTTGTGTGTGCCATTTCAAGGGTGAAAAGGGGCTTTTAAAAAAATGTTCCAACAAAAAAACATTATGCAGACAAGCCGCAGATGTTCTCGTTAGCAGAATTAGTCAGCAGCAAAAACTTGAAATTTATACCATTGATTGGGGGGGTTATTATGATGAGAAAATCAAAGATGTTTGGTTCTGCGGGATTAATTTTGACTACTCTGTTGTATATATCAATACTTGTGCTACCAATGGAGGCGGAGGCAAAGACAACAACTGTTGCCGTTGAAGGAATAAGCTATAATGTCAGTTTCTCTTTGACGGACAACTTAAAATCGCTTATCGGCAAAAAAATTTCTGTTACCCTTGATTCTGGGAAAACCTTCACCGGATTCGTTAAGGAAGTTGGGGAACACTTGGTGCATCTGGAAAAATTAGATGGTAAAGATTATTTTGATGCTCTGATCCGAATTGAAAATATTAGCGCCATCGACACTCGATTCCGTGACATAGAACGATGATTGAATTGACCAAAATAACCCATATAAATCGATAAAATAGGAGAGATTATGGATCCTGAAAAAATAATGAATGGTATTGCTAAAGAAATTTTAATCGCATTAAAAGCAATGGCAAAAGCAACCACCCCAGAGGAAAAATTAAAATACAGTGAAATCGTAAAAAATCTTTGTGATTCACTGGGTGTTTTTCTTGGCGTATTAAGTGAAATGGCGCCATATAATGACGAAGACGACGGGCCAATCCCATTTTAATGGCAAATGATTCTACCGAACACATTGTGAAATAAAAACATAACGGCATACCCTCCGGGAATCGTTGCGCTGACTGCGTCAGTGCCGCCATGAGATCAATCATAAAAAGGAGAAAACAATGCACCTGCCGGAGTATATAGATCCTTGCCAATCTCCATCTTGCCGGAGTAGAAAATGATAGAGTAAGTGATGATTTTTACAGCTTCGCAACCAACTGACAAAAGGAGGGAAAACATGATTGGGAAACGGTTTATTTTGATTGCTGTGACAAGTGTGTTTTTGCTGTCTGTCCCTGTTCGCGGAGTTTTGGCCGGGGTTGAACCCTCACCGTTCCAGCCGGAGATCAATCAGCTGGGTGCTGTGGAGAATGTCATCAATTCAACCTATGAGCGGATTATAAAAGTCCTGGATATGCCGCCGGTGCTTGATGAACCAAGCCCGGAGGTTATTGGTGCGGTAAACAGGCTGGAAGCGATCGACAAACAGCTCATGTCGGCGGATGATATTATCTTTTCTGTTGTAGATGAAGTAATGGGAGTTGAACCAACACCTTTTCGTGTGGATCTCATCCCCGCCCTTGAAGCAGTCAGGAATGCCGCGCAGACGATAGACACTGAAATAAGCGCATTTCTTCCTCCCACAGGGGCCGTAGACCCAACCCTGCCGGAGGCATTCGTTTCGGCACTGACAGACGTCCAGGTTTCAACCCGAAGCATCGCCGTCAATGTCCAAGGCTATATCGATGATCTCTCGCTTCCTGATAGTGATTGCGCCAGCTATGATAATCAGGCAGCTTGCGAAGCAGACTCATCCTGCATTTGGCATTTTTCGGACAATATTGATGATCCGGGGTGGTGTACCTATGCCCTTTATTAGTTTAAACAGGTAGCGAATAAAAAGGCAGGGCTCCAAGCGGCCCTGCCTTTTTATTGATGAAGACCAGACTCCAATGAATCCTCGGTGGCAGCTCCTGCCCGCCTTACACTGCTTTTTATCCCAGCCCCATCAGCCGTTTTCACCACCATTTCCCCCTGCCCCGCCCTGGATTCTCCTGATCAGTCCATAGGGTTGCCACGATATTTCCGGGCTGGTGGCAAGCAGCACTTTGCTTCCGGAATTGGCCTGGGCCAGCGGTCGGCCGTCCGCGGTGGTCACCGCCAGCACCGCAAAGGGTACGTTATCCAACCCGGCCGCCATATATTCCAGCCGCTCGCCGGGCCTGATCCGGTTGCGCACCTCAACCAGGGGCCGGGAGCCCGGTTCCAGCACAATGGCCGCCGGCACATAGGTCTGATCCACCACCGCCCCGGTGTAGCACATGTCATCCTCTTGCGGCGCGCCGTCAAAAAAATTCTCAGTATAGCCCCGGGTGCCGAGCTTGGCGATCTCCTCTATAAAAACCTGAGGCATGACCACCGACGCGCCGGGCGCGTCCTCCAGGCAGCGATAAACATGATCCAGGGCCGCCCGGTAAATGCGGACAATGCCGCCGGCGTAATAGATGCCTTTCATCCGGCCCTCGATCTTGATCGAATCGACCCCGCCAGCAACGATCTCCGGCAAGCGGTTGATCAGGCAGAGGTCCTTGCTGTTGAAGATATAGGTGCCGCGGCCATCCTCTTCCACCGGGAAAAACTGGCCCGGTCTTTTTTCCTCCTGCAAATGGTAATCATAGCGGCAGGGATGGGCGCAATTGCCCTGATTGGCATCGCGGCCGGTGAGGTAGAGGCTGAGCAGGCAGCGGCCGGAATAGGAAATGCAGAGCGCCCCATGGACAAAGACCTCGATCTTGGCCGATACCGCCTCCTTAATCTCCCTGATCTCGGCCAGGGTCAGCTCCCGGGCGAGATTAAGCCGGGAAACCCCCTGCTCCTGCCAGAAAAGGGCGCTGGCCACATTGGTCACATTGGCCTGGGTGGAAAGATGGATGGACATGGCCGGCGCCACCCTTCCTGCCACCCGCAGCACGCCGGGGTCCGAGATGATCAGCCCGTCCACCCCGATCGCGGCAAGCCTCTCGAGATAGGCGGGGAGCTTCACCAGGTCCCGGTTATGGGCAAAGATGTTGACGGTGACAAAAACCCGGACCTGCCGGGCATGGGCAAAAACCACGGCCTCCCGGAGGTCTTCCTCGGAGAAATTGGTGGCATGGGCCCGCAGGCTGAACTCCTTGCCGCCCAGGTAGACGGCATCGGCCCCGTAATGGATGACCGTCCGCAATTTCTCAAGACTGCCGGCCGGGGCCAGCAGCTCACAGCGTGGGCTGTTATTGTTATCTCTGGTTAGATTCACGATCGTCTATGGTCAGGTAGTCCCGCAAGGGAAGAGGCCGGTAAATGTACCGGATCAGTTAAAAAAATGTTGACTGCTTCAAGCCGAAACTGGTTGAATGGAGTCTTTTCCGGACCAGATTAACCTTTTTCTTCTGATGCTTCAATGGCTGAAAAAATTGCCGTTGCCATGAGCGGCGGGGTCGACAGCACGGTATGCGCAGCACTGCTCAGGAAAACCCATGACGTCCACGGGTTTTTCATGAACCTGGGCCTGCCTGACCAGGAGGAACAGATCGCCAGGGTTCGCCGGGTTGCCCAGCGGCTTGCCATCAGCCTGGAGGTTATCGAGCTGGCCGACGTTTTCCAACAGGAAATCATTGACTATTTCTGCCGGAGCTACGCGGCGGGCATCACGCCGAACCCCTGCGTCCTCTGCAATCCCCGCATCAAGTTCGGCAGACTGCTGGAGGCGGTGCGCGCCCGCGGCATCGACCGGATGGCCACCGGCCATTATGTGCGCGTAACCGATGACGGCCTGCATCTGCTGAAGGGCCTGGACCGCGGTAAGGACCAGTCCTATTTTCTCTGCGGCCTCAGCCGGGCGCAGCTCAAACACCTGGTTTTCCCCCTGGGCGGGCTGAGCAAGGATGAGGTATACCAAATAGCCCGGGGTCTTGGTTTTGACCACCACCCGGACACGGAAAGCCAGGATGTCTGTTTTTTAAAAAACATGGGCCCCGGTGATCTGCTGAAAAGAAAGACAGACGTCGCAAAAGGTGATATTGTCACGCAAAGCGGGGAAAAGGTCGGCCGCCACGAGGGGGTTTTTCACTATACCGTCGGCCAGCGCCGGGGGCTGGGCGTCTGCGACAGCACCCCCTACTATGTCACCGGCCTTGATGCGCCCAAAAAGCAGGTCATCGTGGGCAAGGAGACGGATCTGTGGCATAATAAGCTGCTGGTGCGGGCCGTCAACTGGATCGCCGGCATCCCCCCGCAGCTGCCCGTGCGCCTGGCGGTGAAGATCCGCTACCGGCATCTGGCGGCCCCGGCGGAGATCAGCGCGGACGGGGGGCTGCTCCGGGTGGTTTTTGCGCAGGCCCAACGGGCCATCACCCCGGGACAATTTGCCGTTTTCTATGAGAATGATGAGGTCATCGGCGGCGGAGAGATTGCAGGCAGAGCATGACAGCGAAAAAGAAGACCATAAAGGTGGCGCTGACCACCCTGGGATGCAAGGTCAACCAGTATGAGTCGGCCTCCTTTCTCTCCGGACTTACGGAGCGGGGGGCGGAAATCGTGCCCTTTTCCCACAAGGCGGACGTCTATATCATTAACACCTGCGCCGTGACCGGCAAGGCCGGGGCCCAGTCCCGGCAGATGATCAGAAGGGCGCTGAAAACCAACAGCAAGGCCCGGCTGATCGTCACCGGCTGCTATGCCCAGGTGGCGACCCAGAAGGTGCTGGAGATCGGCGACTGGTCTGTCTGTATTGTCGGCAACGGCTACAAGCACCGGCTGGTGGACATCGCCCTGGCGGAAAAGCACTGCGACCTGGAAATGCACATGGGGGATATCGGCACCAAAAAAGAGATCTGCCCCCTGCCCGTCCGCCATTTCCCGGACGACCGCACCCGGGCCTTCCTGAAAATCCAGGACGGCTGCAACAGCTTCTGCTCTTACTGCATCGTGCCCTATGCCAGGGGCCGCAGCTGCAGCCTGCCGGTTGATGCCGCCCTGGAGCAGATAAGGGTGTTTGCCGCCAATGGTTACAAGGAAATCGTGCTGACCGGCATCCATGTGGGCATGTATGGCCTTGATTTCGCGCCGCAGATCCGCCTGGTTGATTTCATCGATCTGGCCACGGCAGGCTTTCCGGCCATCCGTTTCCGGCTCAGTTCGCTGGAACCCGGCGAGGTGCAGAATGAACTGCTTGACCTCATGGCCGCCCGGCCGAACTTCATGCCCCACCTGCATATCCCCCTGCAGAGCGGGGACGACGGAATCCTGCAGGAGATGAACCGCCGCTACCGGGCCGATGATTTTGCCCGGCTGATCGGCGGGATCAGAGAAAAAATGCCCCATGCGGCCATCGGGGTGGACGTGCTGGTCGGCTTTCCCCGTGAGGACGAGGCGGCCTTTGCCAATACCTACTCGCTGCTTGAGGACCTGCCGGTGACCTATCTCCATGTCTTTCCTTACTCGAAAAGGCCGGGAACCATTGCGGCGGGCCTGGCCAACCAGATTGCCGGCCCGGTAAAAGATGAAAGGGTGGCGCGCCTGCGCCTGCTCAGCGAGCAGAAAAAAGCAGCATTTTACCAACAGCATCTCGGCTCAACCCAGCGGGTGCTGGCGGAAAACAAGAACAACCGTTACCGGCTCATGCGGGGTTTTACGGAAAATTATATCCCTGTTCTCTTCCCGGCACAGGAGAATATGAGCAACCAGATTGTCGACGTCTTCCTTGACCGGTTGGAAGATGGCATAGTATTCGGACGGGCAATATGATCGGAGAAATAATCGCAATCGGCAATGAACTGACTTCCGGCAGGATTCTCAACTCAACCAGCTATTTTGCGGCCAGCCATCTCTATGCCGCGGGCCACGAAATAGCCGCCATGGCCACCATCGGCGACGAGCCGCAGATGATCGGCAAGGCCCTGCGCGAAAGCATCGAACGGGCGGATTTTGTCGTGGTCACAGGCGGGCTCGGCCCGACCAGTGACGACATGACCAATGCCGCGGTGGCGGACGCCCTGAACCTGCCCACCATCCTGTATCCGGAAATTTTCGACAAAATCAAACAGTCGCAATCATTCAAGGAGATGCCCTCCCTGGAGAAACTGGCCTGGCTGCCCTCCGGTGCGGAGATTCTCAAACCTGGGGACAAGATCGCCGGCTATCTGCTGGTCTACCATGAAAAACCGATCTTTTTCCTGCCCGGCGTTCCCCATCAGATGCGGGAGCTGATGCTGGACCGGGTCATTCCCCGGCTGGCCAGCTGGGGCGGCAATAACATCTCCCTGGTGAAGCAGAAGGTGTTCAAGGTTTTCGGCCTGCCCGAGTCGATGCTGCAGGAAATGCTGGCCGACCTGGAAAAAAGCAACCAGCAATTGCGCATCGGCTACTATCCCAATGCCGCCGAGGTGCATATCAGCCTGACGGTGCGCGGCAAGACCCACGAACAAACCGAGGCACAGTTCAGCCAGGGGGAATCCGCCATCAGAAAAATTCTCGGCTGCTGCATTTACACCGATGACGGCGACACCCTGGAGGCAATAGTCGGCAGAAGCCTGAAAGAGCAGAACAGAACCCTGGCCCTGGCTGAATCCTGCACCGGCGGCCTGGTGGCCCATCATATCACCCTCATTGCCGGCAGTTCCGATTATTTTCTGGGAGGCATCGTCGCCTATGCCAACAGGATCAAAGAAGAGATCCTGCATGTCAGAACCGATACCCTGGAAAAATTCGGCGCCGTCAGCCGGGAAACGGCCGGGGAAATGGCGGTGGGGGCAAGAAAAATCACCGGCGCCGATCTTGGCCTGGCCATCACCGGCATTGCCGGGCCCGGAGGCGGTTCGCCGGAAAAACCGGTGGGCACGGTCTGTTTTGCCGTGGCCGGCCGGGAAAAAACCCTGCCCTTCCAGTTTCACTTCACCGGCAACAGAAATACGGTGCAAACCAAGGCCGCCATGACCGGACTTGATCTTTTACGCCGCCATCTGCATGGTCTTGACTTTCTTGATAGCGGCTGGTAGTGATGAATGTTTCATGCCGCCTTGCATACCGGCACGGCAATGAAGCATTGCGGACGGCACGACGAACAGACGAACACTTTGAGCACTACACTTCAGGCATTTTAGGCATTTCAGGCACTTTTAAAGCAGGAGCATAGACAATGAGCATCTCTGAGGGAAAAAGCAAAACTCTTGATACTGCGATTCTGCAGATCCATAAACAATTCGGCAAAGGGTCGATCATGCGTCTTGGCTCCGCCGAGACCGAGGCCATACCGGTCATCTCCACCGGCGCTCTGAGCCTGGATATCGCCACCGGGGTCGGCGGCTTTCCCCGCGGCAGGATCGCGGAAATTTACGGCCCGGAATCGTCGGGCAAAACCACCCTGGCCCTGCATCTCATTGCCGAGGCCCAGAAGGCAGGGGGAACCGCGGCCTTTATCGACGCCGAGCATGCCCTTGATATTCATTACGCCGATCGGCTCGGGGTCAATACGGACGACCTGCTGGTCTCCCAGCCGGACTACGGTGAACAGGCCCTGGAAATTGCCGAAATTCTTATCCGCAGCGGTTCGGTTGACGTGATAGTCATTGACTCGGTGGCCGCCCTGGTGCCCAAAGCGGAGATAGACGGCAACATCGGCGATTCCCATATGGGTCTGCAGGCCAGGCTCATGTCGCAGACCATGCGCAAACTGACCGGCATTCTGAAAAAAAGCAACACGGCGATGGTCTTTATCAATCAGATCCGCATGAAAATCGGCGTCATGTTCGGCAACCCGGAAACCACCACCGGCGGCACCGCTCTCAAATTCTATTCCACCATGCGTTTTGACATCCGCAAACAGGCAGCGATCAAGGACGGCCAGGATGTCATCGGTAACCGCACCAAGGTGAAAATCGTCAAAAACAAGGTTGCTCCCCCCTTCAAAGATGCAGAATTTGATATTATCTACGGCGAAGGCATTTCCAAGGCCGGCGACCTGCTTGATCTGGCCGCCAACCTGAACATCATTGAAAAAAGCGGGGCCTGGTACTCTTACAGCAACGAACGAATCGGCCAGGGCCGGGAAAATGCCAAGGAGTACCTGAAGGAACATCCGGAGATGATGGCGGAAATAGATCGCAAGGTCCGCCAGGGCTTCGGGCTGCCCGTTGCCGGAGAAGCAAAGGCGGAAACCCCGCCTGCGTCTGCCTGAAACCAGCAGTCATAAAATTTTGCGGTTACGCTGCAAGAGCGATGATTTTTTTGTCGCGGAGCGTGTTGCTGCGTTCCGAGCTCCACCCATTAACAATTTAATAAAGCGCCACACCGATATGACTGGAAACGACATTCGCCAACAATTTTTATCTTACTTTGCTGACAAGGGCCATACCGTGGTTGACAGTTCCGCCCTGGTCCCCCATGATGACCCCACCCTGCTGTTCACCAATGCCGGCATGGTGCAGTTCAAACGGCTGTTCACCGGCGAGGAGAAGCGCGACTACAGCCGGGCCGCAACCTGCCAGCGCTGCGTCAGGGCCGGCGGCAAGCATAATGACCTGGACAATGTGGGCTATACGGCCCGGCATCACACCTTTTTCGAGATGCTGGGCAATTTTTCCTTTGGCGACTATTTCAAACAAGACGCAATCCAATACGGCTGGGACTTTCTCACCAAGGTGCTGGGGCTTTCCCCCGAAAAGCTGTGGGTTTCCGTTTTTGAGGATGATGACGAGGCTTACCGGCTCTGGGAAAAGATCGAGGATCTGCCCAAGGGCCGCATCATGCGCTTAGGGGCAAAAGACAATTTCTGGGCCATGGGCGACACCGGCCCCTGCGGCCCCTGTTCGGAAATCCATATCGATCAGGGCAGTGAGGTGGGCTGCGGTCGGCCTGATTGTGCGGTGGGCTGCGATTGTGACCGCTTTCTTGAAGTGTGGAATCTCGTATTCATGCAGTTTGAACGCAGCGAGGACGGCGCCATGACGCCGCTGCCCAAACCAAGCATTGACACGGGCATGGGGCTGGAGCGCATCGCCGCGGTCATTCAGGGCAAGCACAGCAATTATGAGTCCGACCTGTTCATTCCCATCATTGATACCATCGCCGGGGTGGCGGGCACCCGCTACGGCACAAACGACCGTGCCGACACCGCCATGCGCGTCATCGCCGATCACTGCCGCGCCACCGCCTTCCTGGTGGCGGACGGGGTGCTGCCTGCCAACGAAGGCCGGGGCTATGTGCTGCGGCGCATCATGCGGCGGGCCATCCGCTTCGGCCGCACCCTCGGCTTGACCAGGCCTTTCCTGAGCACCATCACCAACAAGGTGGTGCAGGAGATGTCGTCTGCCTATCCCCACCTCAATGATGCCGTTGAGCTGCTGGAGCAGGTGGTCAACAAAGAGGAGGAACGCTTTCTGGAGACCCTGGGCAACGGCCTGGAAATGCTCGGCAAGGAGATCCATCGCCTGAAAAAAGAAAAGAAGAAAATTATTGATGGTGATTTCATCTTCAAACTCTATGATACCTTTGGCTTTCCGGTGGATATCGTCCGGGATGTGTCCATTGAAGAGGGTTATGACATCGATGAGGCAGGATACCAGGCCGCCATGGAGGCCCAGAAGGCACAATCCCGCAGATCCTGGAAGGGTGGCGGGCTGGCAGAACTGAGCGCCGGCCTGCGCCAGCTCATCAGCCGCGGGGTGAAAAGCCGCTTTGTCGGCTACGCCAGCCGGCAGCACCAGGCAAACCTTGTTGCCATCATCAATGAACAGGGAGAGTGCAGCGAACAGGCCGGCAAGGGGGAAAAGGTGCTGCTGGTCACCGCCGAAACACCCTTTTACGCCGAGTCGGGCGGCCAGACCGGCGATAAGGGGGAAATCTGCGGACCAGCGGGCAAGGCCAGGGTGGTCAACACGGTGCAGGCCGGCGACGGTATCATCCTGCACGAGGCGGAAATTACCGAAGGCATTCTGGCCTGCAATGATGTGGTGGAGCTGCAGGTTCATGATGCCAGAAGGCAGGCAATTGCCTGTAATCATACCGCAACCCATATTCTCCAGGCGGCCCTGAAACAGGTGCTGGGTGATCATGTCAAGCAGTCCGGGTCACTGGTTGAGGCGGAAAGGCTCCGTTTTGACTTCACCCATTTTTCTCCCTTAACGCCTGCAGAGATACAAAAAATTGAAAGTATCGCCAATGAGGCCATCCGGGCCAACACCAAGCTGTGCATTGCCAACCTGACCAAGGAAGAGGCCATCAAGTCCGGCGCCACCGCCCTTTTCGGTGAGAAATACGGCGACACGGTGCGGGTGGTGACCATTGACCGCTTCAGTAAGGAACTGTGCGGCGGCACCCATGTGCAGGCAACCGGTGAAATCGGTCTGCTGAAAATTGTCTCGGAAACGGGCATCGCCGCCGGGGTGCGCCGCATTGAAGCGGTCAGCGGCCGGGAAGCCTTCGCCAGATTCCAGCAGGAAGATGAAAGGCTCAACATGATTGGCGGTTTGCTGCGCTGCGCACCGGATGAGGCCGCAGGTAAAATTGACAAACTCATGGCGCGGGTCAAGGAGCTTGAAAAAGAGGTGGGCCACCTGCATGCCAAGCTCTCGCTGGCAAGCCTGGATTCACTTGTTGACGGCGCCAGGATGGTGAAAAACATCAGGGTGGTGGCCGCGCAGATCCCGCTTGATTCAGCCAAAACAATGCGGGAGGTGGGAGACCGGGTGCGGGACAAACTGGGCAGCGGCGTGGCCGTGCTGGGCGGCATTCTCCATGACAAGGTTTCGCTGCTGGCCATTGTCAGCAAGGATCTGACCGGTACTATCCAGGCCGGCAATATCATTAAAGAGGTGGCGCAGCTGGTTGGCGGCGGGGGAGGGGGGCGACCGGATATGGCCCAGGCAGGCGGCACCATGCCCGATAAACTGCCGCAAGCATTGCAGGCCGTCTTTGCCATCATCGAAAAGCAGTTGCCATGAACTTTCGTACCGCCGGATACCAGCGTAACAATGTGACACAAAATTCATTTTTTGCACATTCACATAGTAACTATTCAGTATTTTGATCGAAATATAATACCAAAATATTGGGTTAAAAAAAGTTGACAGCCAAAAAAGAATGTAGTAGACAACTCCATGTTTAAATGAAGCCCGATTCATTTTTTACACGAAACCGTAATTATCATAATTATTAAGTTATTCAATAGTAAGGGGGCGCTAAATGATTACAGTTGACATCACCATGCCGATCCACATCCTGAACATCCTGTTTCTGATTGTGGTCCTCAATGCAGTACTTTACCGCCCTGTGAGACGAATACTTGCAGAGCGGAAACAGAAGATTGCTGACTTGAACGCCGATGTGGACACATTTAACAAGAACGCCAAATTACGGGGTGAACAGTTTGACCAGAAATTCAGAGAAGCCAGGCGGAAAGCCAAGGGTGAATTTGATTCTGCAAGAAATGAAGCCCAGGCGGCAGGTACGGAAACATTGCAGAAGATTAAAAGCGAATCTGACAAGGCAAAAGCTGCTCAGCTGAGCACCATTGCCGGGGAAGTGAAAGCTGCTGAACAGACTTTAAAGGGACAGGTTGAAAGCTTTGCGACAGAAATGGCCGGTAAGGTACTCGGGAGGGCTCTGTAAAATGAAAAACAACAAGAGGTGGTCAAAGATTGCATTAACTGCTTTGGCTCTTGCAGCTGTTATCGGAACAGCAGGAATCATTTACGCATCAGGCGGTGACCCGCATGCTGTAGAGGCGGCTGGACATGCGGCCGAAGCGGCGGGAGAGGCACATGGCGCCTCATCCATGACAGGCCCCCACGGCCCTCTGTCGCCTGCAAAATTGAAGGATTTCGGTTGGCGGGTGATGAACTTCGCCGCCCTGCTGGTAATCCTGATCAAATTTCTGAAGAAACCCCTGGCTGACGCCTTAAAAGGCCGGCAGCAGGGCATTAAGGCCGAGTTTGAAGACCTTGAGACCCGTCGTGCCGATGCCGAACGCAATTACAAAGAATATGAAGCCAGACTCGCCGGTATTGATGACGAGTTGAAGGAGATGGTGGAGAAGGCCATTGCCCAGGGCAAGGTCGAAAAAGAGCGGATTATTGCCGAGGCAAACCGGGCGGCGGAAGGCATTAAGCGCCAGGCAGAAATGGCCGTGCAGAATGAAATTACTGAAGCCAAACGTCGCTTGAAAACAGAGGTCGCCGAACAGGCGGCAATCATGGCTGAACAAATCATCAAGAAGAATCTCCAGGACGCAGACCAGAACAAACTGGTTGAGGATTACCTGACCAAGTTGGGAGGTTTGAAAAAATGAAAAATGATATTCTGGCCAAACGCTACGCCAAGGCCTTATTTGTTGTAGGTAAAGAAGAAAATGCCTTGGATGATTATGCCAAGACACTCAAAGAATTTGCGGAACTCTTTACGGAAGTACCCGGGATGCGCGATAGTTTGACAAACAGGATGTACCCGGCCGACGTTCGCGAGAAGGTCATGGCTGAAATCGTTAAAAAAGCGGGTGTATCCCAAATCATGGGAAACTTCCTCAATTTACTGGCCCAGAAAAACAGGGCCAATGTCCTGCCCGAAATAGCCGCATCATTTCAGGGCATGGTTGATGTTGAAAGAAACGTCTGCCAGGGAATCGTGATCACAGCCAAGGCTCTTGAGCCGGCGCTATTGGATAAGGCAAAGCAAACATTGGAAAAGATAACAGGCAAGCAGGTTGTTTTGAAAACCCAGATTGATACAGCCATTATAGGCGGCATGATTGCCAAAGTTGGTGATATCATTTTGGATGGCAGCATCAAAACGCAGCTTGAGGGTTTAAAAGAGTCCATTAAAGGGAGTGAATAGGCAATGCAGATTAAAGCTGAAGAAATCAGTCAGATTATCAAGGGGCAGATCAAAGACTACGAAACGAAAGTTGATCTGAGTGAAACTGGAACCGTAATTTCAGTTGGTGATGGTATTGCGCGTGTCCATGGTGTTGAAAAATGCATGGCTATGGAGCTCCTGGAGTTTCCGAACGGCATCCTCGGCCTCGCCCTGAACCTGGAACAGGACAATGTTGGTTGCGCCATCTTCGGCGATGTCAAGTACATCAAAGAAGGCGATATCGTCAAAAGAACCGGTAGAATCGCCGAGGTTCCCGTAGGACCGGAAGTTCTCGGCCGGGTAATTGACGGTGTTGGTAAACCAATTGACGGCCAGGGTCCGATCAATGCAAAACAGTTCTCGAAAATGGAAGTTCTGGCCCCCGGTGTTATCGCCAGAAAAGGCGTACATGAACCATGCTATACCGGCAGCAAGGCTGTAGACGCCATGACCCCGGTTGGCCGCGGACAGCGTGAGCTGATCATCGGCGACCGCCAGATCGGTAAAACAGCACTGTGTGTTGACGCGATTATCGCCCAGAAAGAAACCGATGTGTTCTGTATCTATGTGGCCATCGGCCAGAAAAAATCAACCGTGGCTCTGGTTGTTGAGGCCCTGAGAAAACATGGCGCCATGGAATACACCACCGTTGTAGCCGCCTGCGCCTCAGACCCTGCGCCGATGCAGTACGTGGCCGCATTTACCGGTTGCGCAATTGGTGAGTATTACCGGGACAACGGCAAGCATGCCCTGATTATTTACGACGATCTTTCCAAACAGGCGGTATCCTACCGTGAGTTGTCGCTGCTGCTTCGCCGGCCGCCGGGACGTGAGGCCTATCCTGGTGACATTTTCTTTAACCATTCACGTCTGCTCGAACGTGCCTCGAAAGTAAACGATGCCCTTGGCGCAGGCTCGCTGACCGCTCTGCCGATTATTGAAACCCAGGCCGGTGACGTATCCGCCTTTATTCCGACAAACGTTATTTCCATTACCGACGGTCAGGTATATCTGGAGCCGAACCTGTTCTTCTCCGGTGTCCGTCCAGCTATCAACGTCGGTCTTTCCGTATCAAGGGTTGGTGGCGCAGCACAGGTTAAGGCCATGAAACAGGTTGCCGGTACTCTTCGTCTCGACCTTGCCCAGTATCGTGAACTTGCGGCCTTTGCCGGCTTCGGTTCCGACCTTGACGCCGCTACCCAGGCTCAGCTGACCCGCGGCGCCCGTCTGGTTGAAATCCTGAAACAACCACAGTACCAGCCGCTGCCCATGGAAAAACAGGTAACCATCATTTTCGCGGGCACCAAGGGATATCTTGACAAGCTGCCTCTCAACACCCTGGCAGATTATGAACAGGACCTCTATGCTTACGTAGCGAGCAACGAGCCTGCCATATTTGACACCTTGAAGGAAAAGAAGATCATCGACAAGGCACTTGAGGAAAAAATGCACAGCACCATCAAGGCCTTCACAGAGACGTTCAAGGCATCTAAAGGAATTCAATAAATCTGGAGTGACGAGTCATGCCGAGTCTAAAAGATGTCAAAATGAAGATAGCTGGTGTCAAGAAGACAGCCCAGATTACCAAGGCCATGAATATGGTTTCATCGGCCAGGCTGAGGGGCGCCCAGTTGAAGATGGAGGCTTTTCGGCCCTATGCCGCGAAGTTTAATGAAGCCCTTAGCTCCATCAGCGGCAATATGAAGTCCGGCGCGTTTGCTTTAATGCAGGCCCGCGAGGTGAAAACTGTCGAAATTGTTATCGTTACCTCTGATCGAGGCCTTTGCGGCAGTTTCAACGCGAATATCATCAAAATGGCTGAAAAGCTGATGAATAAGTTAGAGGCTGCGGGCAAAAAAGTGACACTCGTCTGTGTCGGTAAAAAAGGGAATCGCTACTTTCGCAAAACCGGCAAGGTGCGGGAAAAATATATTGATATCATGGGCAACTTCCAGATGTACAATGCCCGCGCCATCGCACAGGATGTTGCAGCAAATTTCATTGCCGGCGGGTCGGATGAAGTTCACCTTATTTATGGCAGCTTCATCAGCGTTGCCAGACAGGTACCAAAAACATTGCCTTTCCTGCCGGTAAAATCAGTTGAAGCTGAGGATGCGGCAACTGCTGAAACCAAACAGGCAGGTGACTATATCTATGAGCCCAGCCCAGAGGAGATTATGGATGTTCTTCTTCCTCTGTACACCAATGTTATGGTTTACAACGCCATGCTCGAGGTCGGCGCCAGTGAACATGCCGCCCGTATGACAGCCATGGACAATGCAACCAAGGCATGTAAGGATATAATAAGCAACCTGACTATGGTTTACAACAAGGCGCGCCAGTCAGCCATTACCGGCGAGCTCATGGATATTGTAGGTGGTGCTGAAGCACTGAAGGGATAACAAAACATTTCGGAGTGGAGGCCACCCACCTCTTAAACGGAGAATTTTAAGCTGCTGAGGAGGCAATTAGCCATATGAGTAATCAAAATGTAGGAAAAATTGTCCAGGTTATTGGACCTTGTGTTGACGTTGAGTTTGAACAGGGATGTCTGCCTAGAATCATGAATGCTCTTTTTGTATCCAACAAGGCCATCAACGATGTGCCGGACAATCTCGTTATCGAAGTAGCCCAGCATCTCGGAGATAATGTCTGCCGCTGTATCGCCATGGATCAAACAGACGGTCTCATGCGCGGCCTGGAAGTCAGGGACTCCGGCCTGCCGATCGAAATTCCGTGCGGGACTCCCGCCCTTGGTCGGATCATGAACGTTGTCGGTCGTCCGGTGGACGGTCTCGGACCGATCACTTCAGACAAGAAAATGCCAATCCACAGACCAGCGCCTCTCTTTACCGAGCAGGATACCGAGGTACATGTTCTTGAGACAGGCATCAAGGTTATCGATCTTCTCGTACCGTTCCCACGCGGCGGCAAGATGGGACTGTTCGGCGGCGCCGGTTGCGGTAAAACCGTTATCATGATGGAGATGGTAAATAACATCGCCATGCATCATGGTGGTATTTCCGTATTCTGCGGCGTTGGTGAGCGTACCCGTGAAG
>Ga0068711_1001067_pt1 | contig 17504 bp, 15 predicted proteins | sample MTBAKMMethaMetaG_FD_62224 | JGI IMG/M metagenome (GOLD analysis project Ga0068711, IMG submission 62224) | Enrichment culture microbial communities from Arthur Kill intertidal strait, New Jersey, USA, that are MTBE-degrading - MTBE-AKM (Arthur... | ecosystem: Environmental > Aquatic > Marine >...
TATGGCAGCCTGGCGGCCCGGTTTAAACAGGTGAAGTATATTGGCAAACGCATGGTCGCGACGATGCGTGAGGCGGCAAAAAGCGCCCGCGAGATCCGGCTCAATCCGTACATGGATAAGAAAATGATTGAAAGGCAAACCCTGGCGGAACTGGAAGCCTGCGCCCGTGAATGGGGTGTTTCGGAGATTGGTTATACCGTGGTGAATCCGCGTTATATTTTTCAGGGGTACCGGATTTTGTACCCAAACGCGATGGTTTTCACAATTGAGATGGATCGGGAGAAGATCAAGCAGGCTCCCTCGGTACCGGCGTTTATCGAGATCTTTCGCACCTACTATCAGATGGGCGTAATCGTCAACAAGGTAGCCGCCTTTTTGCGCGAGAGAGGGTATAACGCGCAGGCGGGTCCGGCCATTGGCGGTGACGTGAACTATGTGCCGCTGGCGATCGACGCGGGCCTGGGCGCGTCCGGAAAAAACGGCATGCTCATCACCCGCAATCACGGACCGCGCATCCGGCTGGCGGCTGTGTATACCGATATCGAGAATCTGCCTTTATCCCAAGGAAATTCACATGCCTGGGTAAGCGAGTATTGCCAGCGCTGCAACATCTGTGTGAAGCAATGCCCGGCTGGGGCTATTTACCCGCAGCCCAAAATCCTGACAGATGGCGGGCCGGAGTTTATTGATTACAAAAAATGCGCCCTGCCGTTCTCCAACGATAATGGCTGCACGCTGTGCATTAAATTCTGCCCGTTTAGCAATCTGGGCTACGAGAAAGTGAAAATTCGCTTTTTGGGGGCTGGCGAGGAAGCATCGGAAAGGACTCAGGCTTGACGGTATACATTTGCAATGCGCCCTCCAAATTTTTTGAGGGCGCGTTACTATAGAATCTTTTGTTTCTTGTCTAACGGCCTGTTGGAGAGGCAGCCATTAAAGCGGCGAGGAGAGACAAACAGGCTGAATAGGGAGAGAAATTTCAGCAAAACGGAGATAAGCAGAAATGTTTCACGATAAAGCTCCTTTCGTGAGCAGGGAATAGGCGCATTGAAGTAAGGGTTGGCGAAGGCAGGCCATTCGAGTGTAACAACGAGCGAATGTGCTTTAGGTTTAAAACCAGTCAAACCAGGCACCACTCTCCAACCGCCGCACGCAAATCCCGCAAGGAGGATTGGCGAAAGCCCAGCACATCCTTGAGGATGCCAATCACGGGTTCTACGTTACACTTGCGCAGACGGTAAATGGCGTGGTCGCTATATCCGAGCAGCGGCCTGTCAGGTTGGTTTGGATTGGCATGATAAATCACGGCAACATTCCTCTTTAAAACCACCGCGTCTTTTGAAAAGGGCGCAACTACCCAAGCCCTCTGATATACAGAGAACGGCGGTTTTCAAAACCGCCGTTCATTGGTTTAGAACAGTATTCGGACACAACTAACTACCCACCGAGCAGCTTTTTTTCTTTCTCTGCTTTGTGCGCGGCGGGAAAATTTCAGGATAGGTTGTCAGGCTTCCCATATGGTCTATGCCCCCGTTCTGTTTATGAAAAAGGTGGATCAGTTTTCATTGCTGGATGGCAAAGTTTGCATGAGGGCAAAGAAATGTTCAGGCTCACCGGTCCTAAAAAATTCATACCAAGATTCCAGGGTGTTTGATTGGAAAACACCTAAATGCTCAATAATTTGTTTCGCCCACAACAAAGCTCCGGTGGAACTTGCAGTAATAAGGTTGTTGTCCGCTACAGATGGCTGGTCTATATAAAAACTTTGCCCTTTATAACCAGGAGAAACCATTTCAAGAAACCCCGGCCCATTACTGGTATGCGGACGATTATCCAAAAGCCCAAAGTTGGCAAGCGCAGCGGTAGCCCCACAGATTGCACACACCGTAGCGCCTAAAGAGAGAAATTCGCTTGCTTTTTCGATGATCGCGCCATGCTTTGGGTCGTTCCATGTATCTGCGCCCGGTAATAGCAACAGGCTTGTTTCACTCACAACAATATCATCGATTAAACAATTGGGCACTATTGTCATCCCGCCCATTGTATTGATTGGCTCTTTAGAATAACTAACCGTTTTGAGCGATACACGTTGCTCGCCCTTTTTGAAAAATCGACCAGAATTCAGCTCCGAAATAACATGCCCCAATTCCCAGTCGGCTAACGTGTCAAGAATATAAACATAGATTGTAAACATAAATTTCCTCAATTTTCATTTTGTTTCTAATTCGCCACATTTATTAATGTGGGCAAAAACTACCGCTTGGGGATTTTTTCAACATGGATAATCCATGAATTTAGATTCTCGTCCCTGCAAGCGGCTTGACGATCTTCCTTGAAGCAGACAACAAACAGCATATCGCCGCCATAGGCCTGGTCGGCCTTCTTCATCGATTGGGTTCAGGAATGTGTTTGTGCTTCAAAGATGTGATCAGGTAACAAGTCATTTAAACGAATGATTTGGCTGCCTTTGCTTTCATAATAACTTAGCATTTCGTCAATTTTCCTTTTGTCATAACTGGTAATGCAATCTGATAAGACATTAACACCATAATTTGCTTTGCGTAAGTTGAAACAGGTTGATTTAACACAAGCAACAGCGTCTGCTCCTGCTATGTAGAAATCGGATATTTCATTTTTACTGATAAAGTCTGTAAATTCTTCACTGGTTAATGCGTTTCCTTTGTATTTTGTAAAAACGTTTTTTGATACTATTCTCAAGTCTGAAGCTAATTCAGACCCATGTGTATTGGGTTTGAAAGTTCTCGTGCCGGCCGATAAATTTTCATGCCTTATATAAATAACATGAATGTTGTTATTGACTGCCCAACCAATAGCTTTATTGATATTGTCAATAATATCCTTGTAATTCTTTGTGATGTCATTTTGAATATCAATTATTACTAAGGCTTTATTCTGCATAGTGTCTCCTCCTGAAAGGTGGGTTGATTTGTTTGCTTTTTTATTGTACGATGTGATTGTTGACAACAGTATGGCCACAATTAAAAAAGATAAAAAGAAAATTTTAAAAAATTTGTAAGGTGGCTGTCAGATGAAAATTGACAGACTTGTTAGCATTATTTTGATACTCCTTGAAAAAGAGCGGATAGGTGCACAGGAGTTAGCCGAAATGTTTGAGGTTTCACCCCGCACAATCTACCGCGACATAGACACGATCAACATTGCGGGTATTCCTGTTTGTTCTACACCGGGAGTTGGCGGTGGCTTTGAAATCATGCAGAATTACAAGATTGATAGAAGGGTTTTTTCGACTGCCGACCTTTCCGCTATCTTAATGGGGCTTTCCAATCTTTCTACTATGATCCGTGGGGATGAACTGGTAAATGCCCTTGCAAAAGTTAAGAGCTTTATCCCCGCCGACAGAGCCAAGGACATTGAATTAAAAGCAAATCAGATTTATATAGATCTAAGTCCGTGGATAGGCAACAGAAATATTCAAGCGTATCTAGAAATCATTAAAACATCTTTACATGAAAGCAAATTGCTTTCTTTTGAATATGCAGACCGCTATGGAAACAAAACTGCACGAACAGCCGAGCCATATCAGCTTGTATTGAAAAATAGCCATTGGTATTTGCAAGGGTATTGCCATAAAAGAAATGATTTCCGCTTATTCAAAATATCTCGCATATCAAACCTGCAAATACAAGAGGAATTTTTTACGCCACGAGAGTATCAAAAACCGCATTTAGATTTTGCTGATATTTTGGAGACCATGCAAACAGAAATCAAAATTCGTATTCATAAATCTGTCATGGACAGGGTACTTGATTACTGTACTTATGAAAATTTTTCGCCAGACGGTGATGAACATTACATTGTTCGTTTTCCTTTCATAGAGAATGACTACTACTACAATATTCTTTTCAGTTTGGGGGACAAATGCGAGTGTGTAGAGCCGTTCCATATTCGCACAGAAATGAAGCGTAGAATTTATGATATAGCTGCCTTATACGAAAATTAGCAGCCTGTCGGAGAGGCAAACAGGCTGAAATGGGAGAGAAGTTTCAGCAAAACAGAAATTAGCAGGAATGTTTCACGATAAAGATTCTTTCGTGAGCAGGGAATAGGCGCGGTGAAGCAAGAGTTGGCGAAAGCAGGCCATTAGAGAGAAACAACGAGTGTATGTGCTTGAGGTTGACAGCCAGGCAAATCAGGCACCACTCTCCAACTGCCGCAGATAGGGCATACACTTCGCTCAAATCCAATCGCGCAATGATATCGACCACAAACCGCGCCAAATGATTCGCTGGCAGCACAACCCCCAACCTCACTATTTGGTTGAAACTTTGTTCGTAATTTACCCGTTGAAATTTCCTGCTCACCCCTTTGGTTTACCAGCTCTTTCCATATCGCGCTCTCTCCGACAGGCTGCTTGATGTATATGTTGCATTCTGCGGCTGTTCATGGCCCAGTAGTTTCACATTGAATTTCACCATGTCTTCCACTTTGTAGGTTGGACAAAGGATGGCCTGCTCCGGACAGATGGTGGCGCAGTGGTAGCAATGCACGCATTTGTGCTTGTCCAGTACAGGATGATCGCTCATTTCCAAGGCGTTGGCCGGACATTCACGCACACAGCGTAGGCAATGTTGGCAGCGCTGCGTGTCGATGTGCATAGGCAGACGGCGCAGTTCCCCGATGGTTTGTGCGAAGGGGTAAATCAACTTGACCTTCCAGCTCTGGTAAGCGAAAGCCTTCTCTATCTGCTGCCAGGGCAAAACGCGGAACTGGTTGGCGCTGACCTGCGCGCAGAATTCGGCAATGGTTTGCAGCGCCGCCGGATCGGGAAAGGGCTGGCTGCTGTAGAAATGCGGCGCGCGCACTTTGAATCCGCCTGCCACAGGGATATCGTGCTGCTTCAACAGGCGAGCCGCGTTGAGAAACGCCTTGCCTGAGGTGATTCCGCCGTAGGTGAGATAAATAAAGGCTTTAATCCTCTTCGGTAGATGGGGCAATGCCTGGCGCAGGTATTGGTTAAGCGGCCGCAGAATCCGCAGGTTATACACCGGGCTGCCAATGCCAATCACGTCGGCTGCTTCAAATATCCGGGGATCGGTCTGCGCGAAATTTCGACTGCCAGGCTTGCCTGTATCCAGCAATGAAACGCTGTGCCCATCTTGCTCCAGCCGCCGGGCAAGAGCCAGAGATAGTTTGTGGGTGGTTTTGTTGGGGGAGATGTACAGCAGTACGATGTTCATTGTTCATCCTTATCCTCGATGGGTTGAATTTCGAAGCACACTGAGCCGGGAACAGCGTTGCGGCGCATGAAGCGCCCCGGATAGGATTCAGTGTAGGTCTGGGCTGCCCGCGCGCTTTCCCACTGGTACATCCCGCAGAAGCTGTTCTCCTGGGGGTTGATCAGATAAGTCTTGGAGATAAACCCCGGCGCGCCGGCAAAAAAGGGAATGCTGCCGAAAGGAAGCAGGGTTTGCTGCCAGAGGTCCATCCTGGGTACGCGGAACTTCACACAAAGGGCGGCGGTGGGTTTGGCTGCCGGCTTTTTGATCGAAACCGTTAAAAATGGGCGGTACCCGGCAAGCCCGCCGGGGAAGGAATCTGGAACGCGTTGAGTAATCTTTACCTTTCCGGAAAAGAGGCGGGCGTGATAACGCAGAAAATCACCAAGAGGGTGGAGCGGCATAGTACTATTTCCTTTCGTGTCAGCGCGCGACGGCAGTGCTGCTAGCTGTCGCGCATTTATTTATTATACTCATAGTATAAAGTCGTGGTATAATATATGACGCTGCAGAGGAAATGTCAAGGCTAAACAGCCGGTGATTTGAAAGAATAGCGCAAGCAGAGGAGAATGTAAACCGTATGGCCGCGAACAAATCGGGTGAAAAAACCAAAGAAAAAATCCTGGCCGCCGCCCAGGAGGAATTTCTGCAAAATGGCTATGAAAAAACGACCGTGGAAGAGATTGCCAGAAAAGCTGGCGTAACCAAAATGATGCTGTATTATCACTTCAGCACCAAGCAAAACATGTTGAATGAAATGATGAATAAACTGGTCATGGAGATTAAAACAGAATTGCGCGCCAATATGACCCGCATGGATTTGAATGACCCTGCCCAGTTTCGCGCGCATGTGCAAGGCATGCTGAATTTTTACCAGCAGCGCCAGGCTTTAATTCGCCTGATTGTGCTGCAATCCATCGACAGCGCGGACGCACACAGCCTGGCGCCGTTGAAAGAGATATTTGAAGTGGTGATCGCGCTGAACAACAACCAACCCGGCCCGTTGAGCGAGGAACAACTGGTAGGTTTGTTCTTCTTCAACGCGCTGCCGATGGCGATGTATTCGCTTCTCGCGGATGGCTTCTGCGCCGATTTTGGCATCCCACCGGAGCGCAGCCAGCAAATCTTCATGGAAACTTTTGTGCGTGTCTTTGCCAATGAAGATACTCTTAAGAGATCTTTTCCACAATCAGCAGAAAATTGACCTTATGCGCCCACATAAATCCCAGGCCGATGTTGGGGATAATCGAAACCACTTCCCCTTCCAGCCCGTTGAGAAATTGCTCCAGTTTGCTCTGATCCGCGGTCATGCGGAGATCAAACCGGTGCACTCTGTATTTCATTTTTAAACTCCTTCGATATTTTTGCGCCGGGCAAACAAATCACGCAAAAGCAAGATGCCGGCCACATCCACCACCAGCAAGGCGATGATATACCCACCCAGCAGAGCAAGCACCAGCACCCACCAGAACCCAAACGGTTCGATGCGCCCGCTGGCCAATCCGCTGGCCATGGCCACCCCCTGGCTGCCAAATAGCAACACCAGCATCCCAACCAGCCCCCAGATGATCAGGATATGCCGCGAACGTGCGCGAAATGCCGCCCACAACAGCAACAGGGTGCCCAACAGCGCTGCTCCAAATAATTCGGCGGGCATCAGATAATCCACACGCAGCCGGCGCGCTTGGATGCTGCCGAAAATCGCGGTGATGATGGTAGCTAAAATGGGAAAACAGGCGAAGAGCACCCCGGCGATAGCCAGAATTCGAGTGAAAACACTTTTCCCGGCCATAAGTCCTCCTTTGGCTCTCTAATCTCATTATAGGTGATTTTGACCTCAGGACAAAACAGCTCTCATTATAGGTGATTTTGACCTCAGGACAAAACAGTCTCCCGTCAGGATAATGGGGAGGCTGGAATTTGTCTGATCGAAAGCGAATGGATCAAGCAGAGGGCGAACCTGCCAGGCGGGCACGCACCGCCATCAGCGCGAAGCCCAACAGATTTTGGCCGCGCCACTGGTGTGGGTTGGCGGCCATTGGGTCATCTTCCGCCAGACCAATCCCCCAGATGGTGTCAAAGGGGCTGGCCTCGACCAGCACCCGCTCGCCGGTGGAGAGCAGAAAGTCCATTAACGCGGGGTTTTGGGAGAATTTGGCCATATTGCCGCGTTCCACCACCGCGACCCGCTGCTGCGCCCATACATGGCTATCGAATCCACGCACCGCGCGGCCCAAGTCTTTGGCAGTTTTGGGATCGGTGCAGGCGAGAATGCGCGCGCGGACGCGCTCGTCGCGGAAAAGCAGTGCTTTCTCGGCCATCATGTAATGTTCCGCGCTGGGGTAGAGAATGCCGTCTACTTCGAAGTAAACCGGCCACCACTGGCTGAGACAGGCTTTACTCACCCGCCCGTTGGGTCCGGGTTGGTGCCCCCAGAAGAAGAGAAAGTCAGGGGCATAGCCTTGTGCCAGGGCGGAGAGCAGCGTAGGGATATCTTGGATGGGTGGAGTGGTCATGCGGTATTATTCCTGGATGATGATCGGTTTTGATTCCAATACACGGATTATTTGTACCACGGTCTCATTTACCGGGACGGGCACGCGGTGAGCTTTACCCAGCGCCACCACCTTACCGCCGAAGACATCTACTTCCGTTTTGCGCCCGGCTTCCACATCTTGCAGCATGGAGGTTTTGCCCTCCGGTGACAGGCGACGCAGCACCGGGTACCATTCGGCGATGTCTTGCTCGGAAAGATTCACCCCCACTTCCTGTGCCAGGGTCACTACCTCGCGCATCAGCGCTTCCATCAGCGCCTGGGCCTGCGGGTTGTTGTGGAACACGCCGTAGGGCGCGCGCATCACGGCCGAGGCCTGGTTGACGCCCACATTGATCATAAACTTCCACCACAGCATCCGCAGCATATCCAGCGGCGTTTCGTGGCGGATGCCAGCCCGGTCGAAGGCCTGCTGCACCATACGCACGCGCGGGCTAATCTGCTCGTTGCGCGCTTCGCCAAAGTAGTGTGTGCCGGCGCGCGTGTAGGTGATCTGGTTGCCCTGGCGCACGGCATCGATACCCAGCGAGATGGCGTAGAGAACTTTTTCTTGGCCGTACAGCGCGGCGAGAATCTCCTCGCTCTCCAGGCCGTTCATCACCGATACGAAGGTGGTGTGCTCACCCACCAGCCTGCCAAGCTGCCCGGCAGCCTCTTGCAATTGGTGATGTTTAAGCGCCACCAGAATCAGATCGGCTGGGGAGTCTGCTTGCGCCGGGTCTACAGCCGGGATGCGGTATGGCTGCCCATTAACGATCAGTCCGGCGCGGTTGAGCTGGTCGCGGCGCTCACCGTCGGCGATGAAAATAGTGGAGAAGCCGGGTGCGCTGGCGAATTGGGCGGCAAAGTACGCGCCCATCGCCCCCGCGCCCCAAACGGCCACGTTGTTAATTTCTGGCATAGGAACATCCTTGAACGGGATTTGGGTTTGGTCTATTGTGCCACAGAAAAACGAGATAGAGTAGGGTAAGGTCAACTCAGCGGCGGAGAACGCACCGGGAAATTATGCGGCGCGTTCACTCCGCTGACTGCACTCTTCGCGGATGGACGGCGTCTCTTGGCGATCGGGATATGATTCGGGTTGGAATTAGCGGATTCTATCAATTTCATACTATACCGGCTGTTCTCGCTATCGTAATGACCTTAAAAAACAACCTTTTCGGGTTGTATAAAGAGATGTTTATCCGTAAGTTCCGCCTGATAAATTTGTCTTTCTCAGCCATTTTTTTTAGCCGGCAGATTTCTGTCGGGTATAAAATAAAGCTGGAATGCAATCTCTGGAAAAAATAAAAAATCCCCCCGCAATCAGGTGAATGAGAGCAGGGGATTTTTACTATGTCGTTCTTTGAAGTTTATTACTCTACTTCAATTAACACCGCACGCACAATCCGGCGGAACAGGTAGTTTTCTTTTTCTGGATTGAAGGATTCGCAAGTGATCAGGGTGATCCAATCTTGCTCTTTTGGCTCAAAAGCCTGTTTAACGCTCCGCGCGCTGAACAGCCTGTTCTCACGAACTTCATACGTGAAAATCTGCCCAGAAGAGATAATTTGCAACTGATCACCGTAATGTAACAATTTTAGATCGGCGAAGATGCCCGGAGTGTTATCGGCATCCCAAACGTGCCCGGTGAGCACGGTATTGCCTTTCCATGTAGGATAGGCGGAACCGTAGAGATATCCGGCGCGATTTCCCAGCCAGGTGATATCCCAGCTTTGTTTACTGCGCGGCACACCCACAATATCAGTTTGGATCCCTAAGCCGGGGATTGAAAGAATCAGATCGCTGTTGCGATAAGCCTGAGTTGCCGGTTGGATGGGAAGGATGGTTAATTTCCCTGGAGTGAAGCCGGTTTCTGGCAGGTTCTCTGGCTCAGGCTGCACGCTGAAGTCGAAGATGACATCCGCGCCTCCGTTAATGGGGTTACCAGCGAGATCGACAATCGAAGTCGTGCCACATACAAACAAGCGGTAAGTTCCCACCGGCAGGCGGCTGGCCAGCTGAATGGTGGAAGTGTTGGTTTCACTGTCATATTGCACACTTGTGATTGGATATCGGACGTCATCTGGAATCAAGCCGCCGGCGCAGGAAACAGTATCCAGGAGACGGTTTTCCCCCCGGTTAACCAACAGGTAGTTGGCAGGGTTGGTCACATCATCGGGGTCGCTGTCGCCTTCCGGATCGTATACCGGTTTGTTGAAATTCACACCAAAACTGGCGGGGCCGCTGCCGGTGTATTCGACCTGAATTTCCGGAATGGTTACTTCGGGGCTGCTGGTGTCGTAGGTCACACTGTTATCAGCGCTGGTGCTGGCGACATTGGGATTGCTTGAGTCGTCTACAACTTTATTGGCGGGGATGGAGGCTACAACTGTGCCATTTCCACTCATGCCACTCACAGATATTTCAAAGGTGGTTTGATCATTTGGATCGATTTCGGTGAGTAGGGCTGTCAGATCACCGGAAGCTGTGCTGCCTTCAAATGAAACATCCTCACTGGAAAAGTCGCTCACTGGCTCGCTGAAAACAGCAATAAAGCGGATGGGGCCAGTATTGACCGGGTCTTCTTGATCGCCAGCCTGCTCAACAGTGACGCTCAGAACAGTCGTGTCGATGGCGTAGTTGTTGGAGTCGGTGGTGCCGCTGCCGGCGTTGCCAGCCAGGTCGGTTACGCCACTGTTATCAAGGGTGATGACATTCGTCAGGTCAGACACCCCCGTGTCGGGAGTTAATGTTGCCGTCCAGGTGATGCCATCGTCATCTGATGCGATGCTGCTTAATGTTCCATTAGCCACGGTAAGGTCGGCATTGGTGAAATCAACCACCTTTTCAGAAAATGTAATAGTCACCGGTGAGGTTTCACCAGATATTAACAAGGTGTCCGTAACATTGATCGAGGCTGTGGGACGTTGCGTATCCACGGCGTAGTTATTGGACTCGGTGGTGCCACTGCCGGGATTTCCGGCGGTGTCCTGTACACCGGTGTTATCAAGGGAGATGACGTTGCTATCGTCGGTCACATCCAGATTGGGGGTTAAGTTAGCTGTCCAGGTGACCCCACCATCAGAAGAATATGGATCGCTCAGACTGCCGCTGCCAACCGTCACATCATCCTTTGTTAAACCGCTAATGGCTTCTGAAAAAGTGAAGGTAACTTCACTGGTCTCGCCGATGATCAGGCTGGTATCCGTTACTGCGATCATGGCAGTGGGCAGCGCGGAGTCATACGCGATGCGATTATCCGTGGATGTGCTGGCAGAACTCTGGTTGCCGGCTGCGTCGCTGGCCGCGTTGGCTGCAACGGAAGCCATTACCAATCCGGAACCGGTCATGCCACTGACCGAGATCGTATAAGCCGGTCCGCTGCCACTAATCGCTGCGGTTAATGTTCCGGGGGCAGTGCTACCCGAAAAAGAAACATCTTCCGCGGTAAAACCGGTTACGGTTTCACTAAAGGTAGCGGTAAATTGAAGCGGGCTGGCACCGGTTGGATCTGCCTGGCCACTGGCTTGCTCAACGGTCAGGGTCGGAGTGGTTATATCGTAGGTGACAGTATTATCGCTCGATGTGCTGGCAGCGCTCTGGTTGCCGGCTGCATCGCTGGCCGCGTTGGCCGGAATGGAAACGACTACCGTGCCGGAACCGGTCATGCCACTGACCGAGACCGTGTATTCCGGTCCACTCCCGCTCACCACAGCGGTTAATGTGCCGGCGGCGGTGCTACCGGTAAAAGAGATGTCTTCCGCGCTAAAGCCGGTTACGGTTTCACTAAAAGTGGTGGTGAACAGGATCGGTCCAACATTGATTGGATCAGACTGACCAGCAGCTTGTTGAATGGTGACCGTGGGCGCGGTTGTCTCGTAAGTAACCTGATTATCTGTGGAATTGCTGGCGGTATTGCCGTTTCCGGCGGTATTGGTGACCTTATCCGCAGGAATCGAAGCAGATACGATGCCTTGCCCAGTAATGCCGCTGACGGAAATGGTGTACACCGGTCCGCTGCCGCTAATAGAAGCTGTCAGACTGCCGGAGGCGGTGCTGCCGGTAAATAAAACGTCTTCAGCGCTGAAGCCGGTCACCGACTCGCTGAATGTGGCAGTGAACAGGATAGGGCTGGTGTTGGTTGGATCGGATTGCCCGCTGGCCTGCTCGACGGTGACGCTGGGATGGATGGTATTGACCGCGTAATTATTCGAATCGGTGGTGCCGTTGCCGGGGTTACCGGCCAGGTCGCTTACCCCGCTGTTATCGAGGGTGATGACGTTGGTGGAATCGCTGGTATCTGCGGCGGGGGTGAGGGTGGCCGTCCAGGTAGTGCCTCCGTCAGAAGAGGATGGTTCGCTCAGGCTGCCGCTGCCCACGGTCAGGTCGGCAGTGGTCAGGCCGGAGATGACTTCGGAGAAGGTGAAGGTCACCGCGCTGGTTTCGCCGGCGATCAACGAAGGATCAGTTACGCTGATACTGGCGGTGGGGCGGACGGTATCAACGGCGTAATTGTTTGAATCGGTGGTACCGCTGCCCGCGTTACCCGCCAGGTCTTGCACGCCGCTGTTATCGAGGGTGATCACATTGGTCGCGTCACTGACACTTGAGCCAGGGGAGAGGGTGGCCGTCCAGGTGAGGCCGCCGTTTGAAGACGACGGTTCGCTCAGGCTGCCGCTGCCCACGGTCAGGTCGGCGGTGGTCAGTCCGGTGACGGCTTCGGAGAAGGTGAAGGTCACCATGCTGGTCTCACCAAGGATCAAAGAAGTATCAGACACGCTGATACTGGCAGTGGGGGGAACGGCTTCCAGAAAGCTGGCGCTAACGCTTATGGAACTGGTTACATTCGTGTCCTGGCGGGTGGCGGTGGTGAGGTTGTCGCTCCATTTATCGAATTTGAAATTCAGGTTGGGAACCGCGGTTACCGCGCTGCCCATTCCGCCGGGGTTGACAGTTTGTGTGGAGATGCCGGTCAGACTGCCATTGGCACCGGAGGAATAAAATAAAGTAAAGCGGTTGAAGTATGGGTATGAGCTGCCCTCGGTGATCCTCCAGATAGTGGTGAAATCCCAACCGCTATAAGTGCTGGCAGTTCGCATGGCGGTAGTAGTTTGCGGGGAACCCTTTCCCAGATCTGTTTGTCCTGAAACGACCGAGTCATAATAGGAAGTGGAAACGGTGCCGCTATTTAGGCCCACCAGACCCCCAAAATTACTGCCAGAGTCTTGAACTCTGACCGCGCCATAAATGGTTCCATCGTTATGATTTCCGGTGCTGTCATAGGCTGTGGTTCCGGAGTTTTCATCTAATTTCCAATAACCTGTCAGGCCGGATTCGCTGCCGGTGAGCTGCTTATTTTTATCGGCGTAGATCTGCTCGCTGGTGCGCACGGTATTCCAAAAACGCACATCACTGATTTTTCCTTTGAAAAAGAGATCACCGGTGGCACGCATACCAATTGTAAAATCATCAAAATTATCCGCATAGGGGTTTACCGAGGGATTGGCAAGGGGTACCGGCGCAACAGGGCCAACATTATTTGTCATCTGGTAAATATCTTTTTGTTGGCCATTGATATAAATCCGCGCCGTCTGGGTTGTGTAATCCCAGACAACGGCTACGTGAAACCAACCCGGTTGGATGACATTGTATACATCCTGATAAGCTCTTCCATCGGAATATAAGGTGTCTGGACGATAAACCGGGATGAACCGGATCCCGTTAATGCCGGAATCTCCACCAGTGTGGATTTCAAATTCCTCAAAGCCTTTCCCAATAATAAATTGAGTATTGTTCGTACCCACGTTATCCCATTGGAACCAGGCTTCCAGGGTGAAGCTGTCGGTCAGGTAGTAGGCCTGGTGAGGAATCTCAATGAAATCGTCCAGACCGTCGAACTGCAAGTAATTGTTCAGTACTGAAGGGGAGACTGTGGAAGCTGCGTAGGAGGTTTGCACGCTGCCGCTGTTGGAACCGGCCAGGCCGCCCACGTTATTTTTACCGGTTACCTGTGCCTGGGTAAAGGCGTTGGTGATCTGCCCGGCATTGCTACCCACCAGGCCGCCGACATTGTCTTGCCCGGAAATATTGCCTTTGGCAGAGGAAATGTTGATCTGCCCGTAGTTGGCCCCGGTCAGGATACCGGCGGTATTTCCGGCGGTGATATTGGCGTTTTCCACCACCACATTGGTCAGTTTTCCAGCTGCACCAATGACGCCGAATAAACCCTGGTAGGCGGTGGAGGTATTGTTAAGACTCAGATTACGAATGACCCTGCCATTGCCATCCAACTGACCGGTGAAGCGGGAAGCATCAGAGCCAATGGGTGTCCAGTTCGGATAGGCACTCAGGTCGATATCCGCCATCAGCCGGTAGCTGCCTGTCAGATCGTTACGAATGTTGAAAAATTCTGAGGCAGTATCAACCTCGACCCAGATCGTTTCTTGAGCGGATACCGATTTAATGCCTACCGGAGACAATAAAAATGATATGATCAATAAAACAGTCAGAATGTGTTTCCCATATCGTTGCATATTCTCCAAAGCCTCCACACTCTTTAATAAATTTATTCTGAGATTTCCCCACCTGCGAGACGCTTTGCGGGGATACCACAAACAGGCAAAGCCTTTTGTGCGATTCTTTACACAAAAGCTGATTGCCTGAACTTTACATACCTGTTCTGCTTGCGAGCCAATTTTGCTGCTTGCGACTATGGCAACGGATAATGCGAGAAATCTGGACTTGCAAACAAAATATTAGTAAGGTTGCTAGATTATGGAACCAAAATTGATCATCTTTGATGATATATCAATAATCTCTTTACCAATTGTGGTTTTCAAGTAAAAATAGCGTAAATAATTTTTTTTGAATAAAATAATTCCGAAACCTTAATCAGGAAAACCCCTCAATTTCAGGATTGTTAATTCCGCCGGACCGATTTATTATTTCTCTATCTGACGCTTGCATTAATAGAATATTAGTTCTATAATATTTTTATCTTCAATTTATAACCAAGAGGGAAGTTATGAGCACACAAATCGAAAAGACCAGCGTACCTGCGCGGCCGGTTTTATCTGTCCGCAAGACCACCAGTGTGGAGAATCTGCCCGCCGAGTTGGGACGCGCCTATCAGGCGATTGTATTTTACTTGCAAGAGTTGAACGAACAGCCAGTGGGCGCACCGTTCGCCATCTACTACAATATGGATATGCAAGCCCTGGATGTGGAGATGGGTTTTCCGGTAGCCAGCGAGTTACCCGGCCGTGGGGAGGTTCAATCCAACACCCTGCCGGCTGGTGAGATCGTTAGCGCAATCCATCACGGCTCGTATGAGAGCCTGGCTCCCACTTATGAGGCAATGAGCGCCTGGATAGAGGAAAACCACTGCCAGCCCAACGGCATTGTGACCGAGTTCTATCTCAATGATCCCACCGAGGTGGCTCCTGAAGAGCTGTTGACCCGCATCGAATTTCGCCTGATTTGAACTCAAAAAGCGGGGACGCTTGCAAACAGGCGCCCCCGCTTTGGAACAATGGTTAACTCGATGCGCTGGCATAACGCCGTGTGGCGCGGTCGAAGACCCACGACGCTCCCACCAGCATCGCTGCCGCTAAAGCCAGACTGCCCGCCAGCATCCAGCCGTTAAGCTGGCCGGTGAGCGCCTGGGCGGGGATGCTGGTCATCATGCCCACCGGCACCAACCAGGTGAGGGTGAAGCGCAGCGCGGGTGGATAGATCTGCACCGGGTAGCGCGCCAGCTGGAATATGGCGTCAAACACCCAGGTGAATACCATCCCCGGGCTCTGAAACGCCAGCGAAGTAAAGGCCAGCAGGGCGGCGTACAGCAGCACCACCGCCGCCAGCAAGGTTAGCCCGAAAAACAACCAGTTAAGCAAGCTGACTGGCTGCTGCGCGCGGCTCACTGCCACGGCCAGCACACCCACCCCCAACAGCAGATCGAACAGGGCAAAGAAACGCCAGCGCCGAAAGGTGACCAGAAAACGCGTGTTGGCTGGGCGCAGCAGGGTAAAGTCGAACTGCCCATTCCAGATCTCCTGGCCCAGGCCGGCCAGCGCTTCCAGACTGGGACCAATGAACAATCCGCGCAGGGCGCTGACGATTAGATACACGCCCAGAATTGCCAGGGCGGAGGAGTAATTCCAGCCGCTGATGTGCTGCACCTGGGTAAACAGCACGCTGATTCCCAACACCCCTACCGCCAGGTTGAGCAGCGAATGCAGCACCTGCATCCAAAAATTCTCGCGGTAAGCCAATTCTTCCTGCGCCGAGGCGCGCATAAACGCGCCGATCAATTTCATCCAAACCATCTTAACCTCCAACCGCGCTATAGCGTTTGATCCCCGCGCGCCACATCAGCGCGGCCAGCATCACCGCCAGGGCCGCCCAACCGGCTTGCACCGCCAGGCCAAAGGTCACTTCAGCAGCAGGCAACCCGCCCAGCAGCACTTCGACCGGGAAGCCAACCATGTAGCGGAAGGGCAGCAAGCGCGCCGCGCCTTGCAGAAAAGCTGGCAGCAGAGTCACCGGGGCAACCACGCCGGAGAGCAGAAACACCAGCGCGTCTTGCACGGCCAGCAGCGCGTCGGCGCGCGTGTACCAAAAAGCCAGCAGCGCCAGCCAGTACCCCCACATAAAACGCAGCAGCCAGGCCAGCGCCAGCGAAAGCAGGAACAGCAGCAGCGCGGATCCGCTCACTTGCAGCTCGGGGCGTAAAATCAGCGCCAGCGCGCCGGCCACCGGCAGTACAAATGCCAGGGTCACCGTCTTCCCGGCCGCCTCCGATGAGAGAACCTGGTACACCGCTGGCAGGGGTTGCAGCAGCCAGGTGTTCAACCCGCCCATGCGGATCACATCGCCCAGCGTCCAGTTGGCCTGGGCGTAAGTGAACTGGTTGACAAAGATCAATACCAGATAATAAGCCACGAATCCACCCCGATCATAGCCGCCCAGGCTGTCTTGCCCGGCAGCCGCCGACCAGACCAGCAGCGAGACCAAAGGTGGCACCATCCAGCCGAAAGCCAGGATGAAGAAGAAAGCGCGATGCTGCATCCAACTTAACCAGGTGCCGCGAATTAACGCCCATCCTCCGCGCAGGTTCATAGCGCCCCCTCCTGGTAGATCTGGTCGATAACGGCTTCAATGGGCGGGTCTTCGACACCCAGGTCAGCTACCGGCAGGCTGCCGAGCAGCGCGGAAATGGTCTCGGTGGCGTGCTCGCGGCGCACACGCAGGCATTGGCGTTCGTCGCCGCTCTCCTGCCATTCTGCGCCTTCGGGCAGGCGCAACCCGGCCAATAATTCAGGGTTGGGCTGCGGCAGGCTGAACTGGATCAGCTTGAAGGGGGAAAGGCGCTGTGACAGGCCGTTGAGCGCGCCGTCGTAGAGCACCTCCCCGTGGTGGATGAGAATCACCCGCGGGCAGAGGGCCGAGACGTCGCCCATGTAATGGCTGGTGAGGATGATCGTGCAACCATGCAGTTGATTGTAGCGGCGGATGAAGGCGCGCAGCCGGGCCTGCATCGACACATCCAGGCCGAGGGTAGGCTCATCCAGGAATAGCACCTGCGGCTGGTGGATCAGTCCGGCTACCAGTTCGCATTTCATGCGTTCGCCCAGGGAGAGGTTGCGGGCAGGTTTGTTGAGCAGATCTTTCATTTCCAATAATTCCACCAGCTCGTCGATCACCCGGTC
>Ga0068711_1001090_pt1 | contig 17268 bp, 13 predicted proteins | sample MTBAKMMethaMetaG_FD_62224 | JGI IMG/M metagenome (GOLD analysis project Ga0068711, IMG submission 62224) | Enrichment culture microbial communities from Arthur Kill intertidal strait, New Jersey, USA, that are MTBE-degrading - MTBE-AKM (Arthur... | ecosystem: Environmental > Aquatic > Marine >...
AAGTGACAAAATCTGCACCAGGGCTTCCTGAAGAAGATTTTGATCTCCGCGCAAAAGTGGTTGACGTTGGCCGTGGCGGACCTGAACGTTAATCATTTTCTGTTGAAATTTGTTCTGCAGCAGAACCAGGGAGCGACTAAGCACTGCCTCAATTTTTATCGGTTCAAAGTGGCAACGTTCGGGGCAGGCCATCTGTAAAAGATGATCGGCAACGCCTTCCAATCGGGTCACCTGGGCCAGAATCTTTTGAAAAATCCCCGAGCTCGGATGTTCCTCCGGGAACTCGTCGGCCAATGCTTGCAAGGCGGCGGAAATGGCGGCCAGAGGATTATTGATTTCGTGACCCAACTGGGACAGCCATTCCTCCAAAGAACTCAGTCGGTCTTGAGGAACCAAATATTGGTCGCGCGGGAGACTTTCTAAAGTCGCCCGGGAGGGGCAAACACGGCCGGAGATATTTTGGACATTTCCCACCAGGGCCGACGAATTATCCCTGGAGTTGCTTACTCCGGTGGTTTCATGTATGTAATCTCGCAACAGACAGGCTTTTTCCAAATCCAGATTGGTAAAAATCACTGCCAGCCCGCAGTCATCCTTTCCTTGGGCATCGTCTGAACGCAGCACCACCCCCTCACTGACGAGAGAAACAGGCTCTCTGCTTTTGAAAGGGAGTTGCAGATCAATTTCCAGCTTCGAATAGGGTTGGAGAAACTGACGACCACGACAATACAGCCCCTGAGCTGACAGATTAACCGTTTCGGCAGAAAAGGGAGCATCGCCTCCGGAACTGAGCCGTAAGGGAAGATTGATGTCATAGCGGACTTCTCTTCGGCGACCCATAGTCATAGGTCAGAACCTCCTTGCAAACATCCTGTTTTTTTGATCCTCTGCATCACATCAGCCGAAGGGGATGACATCCTGTCTCCGCAAATTGTATCGCCGCTAGATTTATGGACGTTACGGTTATGTGCTGGTTCAGGCCCCGTCTCTTCTCTGCGCGAGGCCTGAATTCTGGCAGGGGTTTTGTGTTTGAGTGTCTGCAAAATCCACACCTCTTCCGAAAGGCAAAAATATCTTATTGTTTTCAAATATTTACCATAAACAAACTTTGGAGACTGAGTTTTCTTGGGGTTTTTGCCCAGCATTGGAATGGGCATTCCACCCACAAACAGGGCATACGACTTGCTATAGCTGTTCCCTACTTGCACAAACGAAAACATGGAGCTAAATTTAACGAACAACCTCTAACACTCCAGAGAAAGGCTTAACCATGGATCTCATTCGAATTATTATCGCCATCATCCTGCCTCCTGTTGGCGTCTTCTTGCAGGTCGGATTGGGCAAACATTTCTTGCTGAATATTCTGCTTACACTCCTCGGCTACATTCCCGGCCTGGTCCATGCGGTGTGGATCATTGCCAAAAAATAAAACCATCGGCATAAATAAAATGCCCCCTTTGGCACGAGGACAACATGCTGAACAAAGAGACGTATCAGGAACAGCTGGAAAGTCAGCTGGAGGTTTGGAATGGACGACTGATTCGCATCCGGGAAACTCTCTGTCCAGACGAGAAAACAGAACTACAACAGCAAGAGGAACAGCTGTTGGAAGAGCTTGAAATGAAAAAACGCGCTCTACAGGAACGTATGCAACTTATTGCCGGAGCGGAGCAGAACAACTGGCCCCAGATTCGCCAAAGCATCGACCTGGCAGCAACAGAGTTGCTCCAAGCTCTAGAGCAAGCAAACAACCAACTAAAAGTCGTTTCTTAGGCTCAAACCTCAAAACCTTGATCGGCTCAGCACTCAATTCTCAGCACGCATAGTTTAGCTTCGACTTCCCCTCGTTGCAGTATCGATAACTGCGGCGAGGGGATCCCCCCTTCTAGCCTTTGATTTACTTCCCCATTTTTGCAGCAATCGGAATTTATACACTCGAAAACCAATTTTATTTTTCACCACAAGCGACCCAAATAGCTTTCTCCTTGACAGATTTTAAAACAGCGGTTAGTCTTACAACATACCAACAAATAAGCTTTTTTTAAATTTAGCGAATATTATCTACCCACCAACATCAAACAAAGTATTTTATACCACATATTCGCTGAGCATTAGTTTGACATCCCGGGATGAAAGGAGTCTGCCATGTACAACAGACTCAGCCAGCAAATGACCATCCTTGGCCTGTGCGCCATGGCGTTTTACGCCTTGATGCTGGCCTCTGGGACACTATCAATCGAAGTCATGCCGCAATTCATAATTTCCGCCGTCATCTTTCTTAGTTCCGGCAGGGTTATGAAAAAGGCTGCACGTCGTTTACGTGCTAGCCGCACCAGTGAAGAAGAAGAGGAGCAACCTCGCCGCCGAATCGACTGGGGCCTATTGAACTGGGTCGCCGGCATTTGTTTCCTTAGCGTCCTTTTGATTCTGTTGATTGTCCCGTTGGGTAGTTCATTGCAAGACAGCTTCATTTACAAACTGGCTCAGCAGCTCTTCCACACGACACATATTCCTTAGTCCGCCAACATCGCGAATTAAAAAAGCCCCGCAGCAAACGCTTGCTGCGGGGCTTTTTTACTTTATCCTGTGAAAAGATGTTTAAGATTTAGTTTTTACCTTCGCTCACGAGGATAATTCCATTGTGGCCAACCGCAACACACTGATCTTCACTGCAAAAAACGGAATAAAGTGGGATCGCTGCCGGTGATTCCTCCCTGCTCCATTCGATGCCATCGACACTGGCCAAGATTGTTCCATAATCCCCGATGGCAACAAACCGACTGCCAGACCACGAGACACCACCAAGAATATCGGTTCCGCCCCAATCCCGAAGAGTCCAGATCTCCCCATCGGGACTGGTCAGGATCACACCGTCGTACCCGACAGCCACAAACAGACTACCGTTCCAAGCCACAGAAAAAAGCGGGACAACCACCCCTGAATCATGCTCAGTCCAATCCACACCATCAGGACTGGTTATTATACTTGGCCCACCAACCGCTAGGAATTGGGTTCCGCTCCAGATTACACAGTGGAGAGCAAATTCCACCCCGGGATTCTGCTCGGTCCAAGACACTCCGTCCGGACTGGTCAAAACAACTCCGTTTTCTCCCACAACGACAAAAGTTGTCCCATTCCATGCTGCCGCATATAAGCCTAGGTTCGAACCCGAATCCTGAACGTTCCAGACTATCCCGGCATCGCTGGTTAAAATTTCTCCGGGTTCTCCCAACCCAAGAAACAAATCATTTCCCCACGCAACTGAGTTAAAATATCTCGTTGAAGCGACATCCACCTCACTCCAAGCCTTACCATCAGGACTGATCAAAATGGAAGAATCCCATCCTGCAGCGACATACAAATCACCGCCCCTGACCACAGACATAAACGTAGTTGTAATTCCAAAGTTTTGAAGATCCCACTGCTCTCCATCTAGGCTTAACAAAACAACACCGGCAGAACCTACTGCAACAAAACGGCCGCCTCCCCAGGTTTCTGAATATAAATCATCAGAGATATTTGATGACTGCAAAGACCAATCAACCCCATTACTACTTGTCAAAACAACTCCGTCGCGACCGACAACAATAAATCGGCTCCCGTCCCAATCCACTGATGTCAAAGAGGAAGACGTCCCTGAATCACGACTCTGCCAAACATCAGCATTGGAGCTGGCAAGAATAATGCCCCCAGACCCCACTGCCACATATTGGCTTCCATTCCAAGCCACAGAATCTAGATAAGCCGATGTCCCGGAGTCATGTTCAGTCCAATCAACGCCATCAGGACTGACAAGAACAGAACGAGCGCCCCCGACAACAACAAACTGTCCCCCACCCCAAATTACCGAAGAATATAGGTCTGGCGTCACCATTTCAGTCCAACTTTCTCCGTCTGAGCTGGTGAGAACAACACCTTCAGACAGCATTTCGTCGGCACGCCAACCGACAGCGACATAAAGGCTTCCACTCCAGGCAACCGACTCAATAAAAGCATCGCCACCGGAATTCAGGATTGTCCATTGCATACCATCGAAACTATTAAGGATGGTGCCACCGTCTCCAACAGCCACAAATTCACTACCTGTCCAGATCACACAGTTAAGCTCATCGGGAACACCAGACGGTTGCGAAGACCAATCTATACCGTTCGCACTGGTTAGAATGGTTCCATTCCATCCAACAGCGACGAACAGCCCGTTACCAAAAACCACAGATTCAAGATTGGCACCCGTCGGATAGGGATTGACTTGAGTCCACTCAGTCCCAACAGGAGGTGTGTTGTCAATCATTGTGGAGTTGTTATCGTTCCCATCACCGCTACAGCCGGCAAAAATCGACAAAAGAAAAACGGCCAAAGAGATAAACACATTTTTAAAAAACATTCGCCCCTCCACAGATGAGACACAAAAAAAAATTTCGTTTTTCGAAATAGACTACACGAAGAATGGCTCTCTTTACCATCAGGGAAACCCTGATTTAAGCATCCAAAAACATTAAAAAAAACACACCAAACGCCCTAGACATAAACCGTTCCCAAAAACTAAAAGGCTGTTCCAACCACAGGCAAAACTACTGCCCCTTTTTAGCTGTCCATTGCGGAACAAACTCCAAATATTGCTGGATGTATTCTCGGCACTTCTGTTCGAAAATATGGGCCTTGGCCGAAAGGACAAATTCTTCGCCAAGATGAGCCACCATCTCTTTTAAAAGAGCCAACGGGCCCAAGTTGCGCGTCTGCATAAGAAGGGTAAAGAAGTAGGGCCGGCTGTTCAACAGATTAAAAAGACGAAGCGTTGAACAATAATAGGCAGCTTCGGGTTCTGTTAGCTGACTGAAATATGGATTGATACCAAGAAGAGACCAATCTTCTTTGAAATTTTGATAGCCAAACAAGTAGCTTCCATAGCAATCAGGGTGCGCAGAATATTTCGAGATATGCAAATTTTCCAACTCTTGATTAAAGGCGTCTGTCCCCGCCATATGAGCCAAAGGGTGGATAACACAGATGTTGTCCGGGGATTGGGGCAAACTGGCGGGCGGTGTCTCGCCTACATAGCGATTGAGCTCTTCGATGCTACGCCCGGCTGCACATTGGATTGCAAATCGCATTGTGTTTTCCAACTCATCGTCCGTTTCGCCAGAAAAACCGGCAATGAAACTGCCAATCAACCGAATGCCTGCTTGATTGAACTTTTTTAGCTTCTCGTAGGTAGAATCAGCGTCAATGACCTTGTGTATCTTTTTCTGGGCGCTCTTATTGGGCGTCTCGAGGCCTGTGAAAATAATTTTGCACCCCGCTTGGGAGAGCAAGCCTGCCATTTCCTCAGAGAGCCGATCAAGGCGCGAGTAGCATCCCCATGCAATCGGGCTATTCCTCTGGATCAAGGTTTCTGCAAGCTCCCGCAGAAATTCTTCATCAAGGTTATCCTGCGTAAAGAAACTGAAGTTCCCCCCTTTCTCCGCAAGAAAATTCATCTCTTCTATGATTTGTTCAACGGGACGGTATCGAACGTTGCGTCCCCACATTTTTGCCGGCGCACAGAATGAACAACCGTAAGTGCACCCACGGCCAGATTCAATCAAAACGAACCCCGGATGAATATATGGATGCGTTTTGTTGTGGTTGATGTAGTCTTCGAGCTGCACCAAGGAATAATCCGGCTCAGGGATTGGTTCGTCCTGTGCCATGAACACCCTCGGAGTTTCGACAACCTGTCCTCTATCCCGATAAACAATCGACGGAACGACCGAAAAATCGCCCCCTTTAACAGCAGCTTGGATTAACGACTCAAGAACGGGCTCGCCCTCCCCTTTTACAATAACGTCGATGTCCAGACACCGTTCAAGAGCAATTTTGGCCGTAAGTGAAGGCCCAACGCCACCAACAACAATAAGACATGGTCTTTGTTTTTTAATTTGCTCGGCCAGCTTAAGGACCAGAACATGATTGGGACCATGGACCGTAAACATCAGGATATCTGGATCTTTTTCAAGAATGAGACTAGTCGCCTTGGAATAAAAACTTTCATCATCAGGAAGGAGATCTTTTTTGATCAGAAGGTCGAGGTCCAACAACTCGTAGGAGATGTCGACACCCCCTTGCTTTATCTTTTTGAGGCAGGTCCCCAGAACCAGCAAGGACAGGGGGACGAATGCGGTTTTGTTCACATAAATTGAAACCGGAGCGTTAACCAATAGAATTTTTTTCATGTAACAATCATCCATTCTATATGTCTGAAAAAGATTTCGATCAGAGGACGCAGAGGACAGAGAGTGGGAAGAAATCAGATAATGATTTCACGAGGGAGATTGCCCAACCTTATCGTATTTCAAAAAGACACCACCCTTCATGACAGCGCGAACCTCACCAAGCTTCATGATGTCCTGCAGGGGGTTTCCGTCAACCACTAAAATGTCGGCAAGGTTACCCGCCCGAAGAGTCCCGCGGTCACCAAGGTTGTTGATTTTTGCATTCACAGAAGTGAGGTACTTCAGTATATCATGGGATGGAATCCCAAATTCGGAGTAATGCTGAACTTCGGAAAGAAGCCTGCCGAAGAGCCCCGTATAAGTCCCACCAAGGTCAGTGCCAAAACCAATGATTCCAGCTGAATGTGCCTTTTGAGTGTTACGCCTGACAACATCAAACTGCTCACGAAAATAAACATTATCCAGCTCCAGAACCTCCTGTCCGCTCTGAGGTTCAAGATCGATCGTCTTCTGAATTCTCCCCTTGAGCTGTTTCCGGGCTTCCTGAGTCAAACATCCTTCGGAGTTTTCATTCAAAAAGGAAATGATCCCAGGCATCCGGAATGCATCGCCATAGACCATAACGGTCGGAATCAAATAAAACCCATAATCCTGCATCTTTTGAAGAGTGCTGTCATTCAGGTCCTCATCAAAACTTACGTGTTGAATCCTTATTTGGGCACCAACTTCGATTGCAAGATTGACGCAGGCTTCAGCCCCGCCAGCATAAGGACAATGGATACTTACAACCAGTCCCGTCTCCTTGCTGATCCGAAAGAGCTCCTTCATCCAATCTGGACTAAAAAGAGGTAAGGACTGAGCCGGATCGGGCTTTTTAGCAGAAAAGGGATAGGCCTGGTAAGTCGTTTTCAAATGGGTTCCGCCATCATCCTTAACTTTATAACAAACCCTACGAAGCTCTCTGATTGTTTTGGGGCGGGTAGCGATTTGTCCTTCGAGCAACCAAGACTGAAAGGGGTTTACGAGCTTGACCTGAGGAGGATATCCCAAAACCTTTCCCTTCCGGGGAGATATGAGGGTAAAGCAATTTAAAGACCGGGGGCCTGGTATTACATTACTGTCGACAAGGTTTTTGAATTCCTTGATGATCCCTTGCGGGCCCCCCATGTCGCAGACGGTCGTAACACCACTGTCGATCGTCCTTAAATTGTTAAAAGTAATCTGTTGGCGCATTTGCCTGATGGCAGGGAGATTCACATCATAGGTAAAGGGTGAGCATAAATGGACATGACTATCAATTAAGCCTGGCAAGACTGTCTTGCCTTCAACATCAACAGACAAAAACGTTTCAGGGACAGAAATCGTTGCGGCAGGCGCCACAGCAGAAATTCTGTCACCCTCCACCAAAATCGTCATATTGCTTTGCAACTGGCTAGATTCACCGTCAAAAACATTACAGTTGACGAAAGCGACCTTGGTCCCCATGGAAGGGAGTATGTCATTGAACTTGGGAAATCTACCCATGAGAAGCATTTTTAACGAGGATCTCAAATAGTCATTGAAATTATTCATGCTATCAAACACTTTCCCCCAAAGGCCGAGTCGCTCAGCCACGATATACGTCAACAACCTTAGCTATCCAGATGAGTCTATGGCTGCAAACATCGCACCATCCGCTGAAGGCTTCTCGCCAAAAAGTTAAAAAGCCCTCATTATCCAAGCACCGATCAATTCGTTCCGGAATCAATCTTCAAGCAGGCTCTTTTAGGATTTACAGAATTAAAAATGCTGGGCTAACGAAAAAGAAAAGTCCATATATTCAACTTTTCAAACTACACCAGATGACCAAATCCACAAAGAGGAAACTGCAACTATACTCAGTTGGCAAGAACTGAACAAAATCGAAAGAATGCGAAAAGAAACGGCCTGGATTATTTGAAAAAATGGCCTAATAGCTTGGACAATCGACGGAGAAGTCAAGAATCTACGCATTATGACTTTATTCAACAAGTCTGTTGAATCGGTATTTACTGTTTTCATGAACCTGAAAAAAGCAGGCCATTGAAGCCTGCTTTTAAAATTTTCTTATCATTTAAGACCTTAAACACTTAAATAAAATCAGTTCACGATTCTACTTCAACGTTCCATAAAGCCTATCCATTTTTTGTTTCAATTTTCTTTTATAATAATCATCCCAGCGCCGCCCACCACAACGCACTGACTTCCCGTTGGCGAAAAGGCTATAGCAATCAATTCATCAAACGTAGAAGCATCATGTGACTCCCAAACTAGACCGTCGACACTGGACAACAAAGCGCCTTCATGGCCAACAGCCCAAAACTGGTCATCACTCCATATCACCGAAAACAGATCATTTGCGACACCGGGATCCTGAAGCGTCCACTCGACCCCATCCGGGCTGGTTAGCACACCACCTTCAGATCCAACCGCCACAAACTGAGTGCCACTCCATGTTACAGAAGAAAGGATGTTCGTAACGCCAGAGCTTTCCACGGTCCAGGCTTCACCATCAGGGCTGCTCAGAATAGCCCCTCCGTATCCCACTGCTACAAACAGACTTCCGTTCCAGGCAACCGACCGAAGCATGCTTGTCCCGCCAGAGTTTTGAATTGTCCAAACGTCACCGTCGGGACTGGTCAGGATCGTGCCGCTCCTCCCGACAACTACAAATTGAAATCCATCCCAAGCGACGCCCTCTAGGACGACTGAAACACCAGAACTTCGCTGCATCCATTCCAAGCCATCAGAACTAGTCACAATGGTCCCGTTCTCACCTACCGCGACATAGAGATTGCCGGTCCAAATCACATCGAAAAAATCTGAGGAGACTCCTGAATCTGAGACCTCCCAATTTACCCCATCAGCACTGGAAAGCAGCGTCCCATCCCAACCGGCGGCCAAATACTGGTTGTTTCCCCAAACAACCGAAAAAAGTGTCTTTGGAATCCCTGCTCGCTGATCGGTCCACAAAACACCGTCTGGGCTGGTCAATAGAGTTCCAGTCCATCCCATGGCAATAAAAAGGCCATTCCCCCAAGCTACCCCTTCAAGCCAATTATTAGTTCCCGAAATCTGCAGCGACCAAGCTGCTCCATCTTCACTTGTTACTATCGCACCACGAGTACCAACAGCCACGAACTGGCTGCCGCTCCAAACAATTGAATAGAGCCAGTCTGGGCTTCCAGAGTTTTGCTGAACCCAGCTTATGCCGTCAGAACTAACCAGAACTGTTTCATCCCACCCGACAGCGACAAATCTGGAGTTCCCCCAAGTGACGGCCTTAAGATAAAAGGACGCGCCTGAGTTTTGCTGAGTCCATCGGATAGCATCCGGGCTGGTCAAAATGGTTCCCGAATATCCTACGGCAACAAACAGATTTCCATTCCAAGTGACCGAAAGAAGACCAATTGAAATACCCGAACTTTGTTCCGCCCAAACCAGACCGTCCTGGCTGGTCAAAATTGTTCCTTCTTCTCCCACAACAACGAATTGGTTGCCGTCCCAGATTACGGAGTAAAGCCAAGCTGCAGTGTTAGAAATCTGCTGGGTCCAATTCACACCATCCGGACTGGTGAGAATGACTCCATCTTGCCCTACGGCCACGAACAAATTTCCACTCCAGAATATGGAGAAAACCATTTTCGGAGTTACCGGTTTTTGCTGCGTCCAACGAACACCGTCCGAACAGGTAAGAATTGTCCCCCAATCCCCCACGACAACGTATTTATTAGCCCCCCAGCAAGCGCTATAAATCGAGGCTCCTGTCGGATAGGGGTTGACCTGGGTCCAATCTGTCTCAACAGGAATTGAGTCATCAACTATTTCTGAGCTATCATCATTCCCATCACCACCGCAACTCGCAAAAATCAACGATATAGTAACCAGCAAGGCTACAAAAACATTTTTCAGAAACATTCGCCCCTCCTCTCAATTGACCCGACAAAAAAGTGCCTGCCATACACAAAGACAAAGATTACACGATTATTGGGCTTGTTGCCTATCGGGGAATCCCTGATTTAGAACTTCGAAATTGCTTAATCATAATATATTTCATCTGTTGAACAACGGGCTGGAAGCCTCTCCGAAGGCTCCCAGCAACTGCGTGACAAAAAAAGCGGCCCCGCCTTTAAGGCGGGGCCGCTTTTACTCTATGTCCTCAGGTTGTGTAGGATTTAGTTGGCAACCAGATCTTCTTCTTCGTACTCTTCCATATCCACAGCTTTTGCAGCAGCCGGAGCAACAACAGCGGCTTTGCGGGTGCGCAGGGTCAGGGAGAGAGCGGCACCGATCAGCAGCATGACACCAGCGACTACGAACGGAGTTGCGAAGCTGCCGGTTTTGACTTTAAGCATTTCAGCAACACGGACCAGGACAAAGGCACCAACGCCCCAAGCGCTGAACAGGATGCCGTAGTTCATGCCGAAGTGCTTCATGCCCCACAGGTCCTTGGCGAAGGAGGGGAACAGGGAGAGGTTGGTACCGTAGTTGAAGACCATGAAGGTAACCAGCAGAGCAACGATGATCGGATTGTTGTTGTCACCGAGCAGACCGGGCAGAGCAGCGAACATCAGAGCGGCCTGGAAGAGCAACATGATGGTCAGAGTGGTGGCACGGCCGATTTTGTCGGAAACAACCCCGGCGATCAGACGGCCGCCAGCGTTACCGATGGACATGATGGCAACGATAAGGAAGGCCATTTCACCCATACTTGCCTTGGCCAGGCCTTTGGCGCTACCGATAACCATGAGGCCAGCACCGGCGCCGATGAAGTAGCAGGTCCACAAGATGTAGAATTTAGCGGTTTTGAGAACTTGAGAAGGAGCAACGTCTTCAACAATGGCTTTCTTTGCAGCAGCCTTGGGAGCGGAAGGATCAGCAACATAACCTGCAGGAGGATTGGAGATCAGCAGAGCAAGGGCGCTAACTACGATTGCAAAAGCGATCCCGAAGATCAGCATTGCAGTTTGCAGCCCGTAAGCTTTCAGCAGGTAGGTAGCCAGAGGAGCGATATAAACAGGGGCCAAACCGAAACCGGAAACACAGATACCTGCAATCAGACCGGTTTTGGCCGGCGGGAACCATTTCAGGGCAGGCGGAGTGGCGGCAGAATAACCGAAACCCATCCCCATACCAGCCAGGACGCCAAAGCCCATGATCCATACCCAGTAATTAGCAGTCTGGGAGATAACCACGAAACCTGCACCAACCAGGAGGCCACCCAAAATCGCGGTGATTCTGGGGCCGAATTTGTCTTGAACTTTACCTGCCAGAATCATTGCAGCGGCGAAGACCAGACAGCAGACCGCATACGGGTCGTTGATAGAGGCTTTGTCCCACTGGAAGGGGCCACCGTTGGCGATCGATTCGGAAATTGCGCCTTTGAAGATACTCCAGGTATAAAGAATGCCAAGCGCCAGGTTGATCCCGGTTCCGGCCAGCGCTACAGTCCAACCCTTACCATAAGAAGTTTTTTCCATAGACATTTGTGACACCTCCGTAATTTGAATGGGACGATTGCTGAAGTTTGCCGACAGATAACGAAAATGAAACGCTAACGGCCATTTTGCCTTGAAGTGCGGTACGACTGGCCGACTGTTCTGATTTTGTTTCAATGGGGTGCGGCCAGTGCCTTGGGCGCTGTTTCTTCCCGAACGATGCTCAGAGGAAAACCCTTCACCCACGACATGTCTCCTATTAACGATGGAAGCAACACGCTTCCGACTTCCCTTACGTATACACATCAGCAAAGCACATACCAACGTTTTAAAATTTTCGAAGAATACTTTTTTCTTCAAATATTACGAATAGTTAAACCATCAATAAAAATTCTTATCATTTTTTTGACAAGATATTAATTTTGCAAAAATGCAAAACAGCTGGCAGCCCCAAAGACCATTCAACAACGATAAATCCCTGAACTCCTTGGTTTTCGCTTATTTTTTCGATCCTTGTTTGAAAATGGCGTTCATGCAAAACGAGGTTTTGCGATTTTGCAAGACAGGTTTCTCTTTTTGCATTTTTGCAAAGCCCTGTTTTTAAACTAAAAAGTAATTTTTATCATATGAGACGTACAAGTGCCAGCTGCCCCTAATCCAAAGACCTCGGAGTAAACGGAAATAATAAAATTCCGTTTGCAAATCATTTGGCATTTAGTGTTGATTTGCAGCCAGCACGCCTGCTAAGGTACCTGTCACTAAAGATCTCAATCTAAAAAATTCAAGGAGTTCAGGCGGTTCAATCGAATCCCCGACAAAGGAGACCAGCAACTATGGACGAGACAAAACCTCAAGTCATTATTGATACAACTCTTGGGCAGATCACTCTGGAGCTTGACCCCCAAAAAGCCCCCATCACGGTAAAGAACTTTCTTGACTATGTCTCCAGCGGATTTTATGACGGAACAATTTTTCACCGGGTCATTGATGGATTTATGATCCAGGGTGGCGGCTTCACGGAAAGCATGAAACAGAAAAGTGGTGGGGCTCAGATCAAAAATGAAGCAGACAATGGCCTTTTAAACAACCGCGGGACGATTGCCATGGCCCGCACTCAAGTTGTTGACAGCGCAACATCTCAGTTCTTTATCAATGTTGGCGACAACCACTTTCTTAATCACAAAGGTAAAGATGCTGCCAGCTACGGATATGCTGTGTTTGGGAAGGTTATCGAAGGACTCGAAACGGTCGATGCTATTCGCAAGGTCGCCACGGGGACTAAAGGATTCCACCAGGATGTCCCCAAAGATCCGGTCATTATCAACAGCGCAAAAATCAAAGAGTAAAAAAAAGCCGGGAACGTTTCCCGGCTTTTTTTATTCAATTTATTCCGCCTTTATGCAGGTCAGACATTTCAGGTATTGCCCTTCAAGAAAAGTCACGGGAAAAGGGAAGTCCTCTGGCTGCCCAGCAGTCTTGATAACTTGTAAGGAATTGTGGTTAGCCAAAGCCCCTTTTCTCAATTCCTTGAGATAGGCTGGAAGGTCGACCTTTTGATGGTTGGACGAACACATCAACACTCCGCCCACCGGCAACAAATCCAGAACATCAGAAAGCAAGTCAGCAGTCCCCCCCGTTGTGGTAAATCGAGACTTTGATGTAGTGGAAAAACTTGGCGGATCCATCACGACCAGATCAAATTGAGCCTCTCGTTGCTTCAAAGCCTTGACGACCTCGAAACAATCCCCCAATAGAAATTCATGACGCTTGGGATTCAATCGATTGAGATTGAAGTTTTCCCTCGCCCAATCCAAATAGGTGGGCGACACATCGACGGTAACGACTTTTGCTGCTCCGCCAACAGCAGCGGCAACCGAAAAAGAGCCTGTATAAGCAAAAAGATTGAGCACACGTTTGCCTGCAGCACGAAGCCGGATTTCAGCTCGGTTGTGCCGCTGATCAAAGAATAACCCTGTGTTCAGACCCGTATCGAGTTCAACGCGATAACGCAAACCGTTCTCTTGAACAATATGTGGGGAAGGGGCTGGCTGACCGGACAATAATCGCCCAAATTTTTTCGCACCACCCTGGGCTGCCAATTGTCGAGTCTGTTGGGGACGGAATTTTTCATAAATGCCTGAAGGTTGAAAAACCTTTTCGATACATTGGCACAGAAGCTGGAGATGTGGCTCCCAACTCCGGGTATAAAGCTGCACCATGATAAAATCGCCATACTGGTCGATTGTTAAACCAGGCAATCCGTCTCCTTCGCCGTTAACCAGCCTGAATGCATCGGTTTCACTAAGAAGTGCATTATTACGACGCAAAGCTGCAGCAGCAAGCAGCCGTGTACGTAACCAGGCGAAATTTAGGGTCAAGGGTCCTTTTTCCAGGAGCCGTGCGACGACCCTATCAGCAGGATCATAGAGAGCTGTACCGAGCAGTTCGCCCTTTTCGTTATGCAAAAGAATCAAATCGCCGCTCTTCCCCTTGGGCCAATTCCGAGTATAGCGATCGGCAATAACCCAGGGATGCCCTAAACCAATCATCCTTTCAGTTTCTGGGCCGACGACAAACAATTGTTTACCCATCAACACCACCTCTTGTGATTAATTCTTTAATTTCAAATACTTTTTGATATTTTAGAAAGTTTCAAATACGGTCTTGGCGAGAAAAAAAATTATGTTAGACTAGCGGCGTTTCACAACCGCCCCAGCCTAGGAACTTAGTTGCATGGAAGACATACCACGAACAAACGCCGAACGCCACATTGAAGCGCTGCTTCAAGATCTCGACCCGAATTCTGACCGTTATCGCGTCCTAGAAGTGGCTCGACAATTTAAAGCGTCCTGGGTCGAACTCGGGGAAAAACTCAGTGGTGTGAAGGTCACTGGATTGTACCGAGAATGGGGTTACGACTCTTTTGAAAGCTATTGCAGCAAGGAAATCCATATTCGGCGTCCCACGGCTGATAAATTGACAACGGCTTACCATTTCATTAGTAAAGAAGAACCCGAGTTACGCGCCAGATACACTGAAATGCGACCTGTCCCTGACTTTCGTGCTGTTGACTTGCTGCGCCAAGCCCGTGATGATCAGGAATTTTCAGAAGAAAATTACCAGGAACTACGCCGCGCGGTTATTGATGAAGAACGCAGCCTTCCAACAGTTCGAAAACGCTACCAGGAGCTCGCGCCCAAGCGCCTGGACTCCGAGGAAGAGGAAAAACGCCTGCGAGCCAGCACCCTCAGCACGGCCCGCCGACTTGCAGGACAACTTGAACAACTGGAAAACGTCCCTGACCTGCATCGGCAAGCGGTACAGGCAATTGTGCAAATTCTTGAAGAGAGTTCAGAAGAATAATATTTTCGGACAGATTTTTGCAAAGCAAAACTGCCAATTGACAAAACCGTCTTACATGGAGCATGTGTCTTTGCAAACGCAAAGGCATATGCTATCCTGCGCCACGGTTCACATGAGAGACACCCAACTTTTTAGTGTCACGCCGGGGACAAAGGCAAAACCCAGGCGCCAGCTGGAGCTGTAAATGACTAAACACTTCAAAGACAAGGTCAGGGAACAGTTTGGAAGGGCTGCCGAAGGCTACATCCGTGACCGTGGTTTTGCCCGTACCGCTGACCTGGAAGAAGCAGCGCGCCTAATCAATCCGACTCCAGAAGACATCATGCTTGATGTTGCTTGCGGAGGCGGGCATACGGCCCTATTCTTTTCCCCCAAGGTACGCAGCGTGGTTGCATCCGACTTAACCATGCAAATGCTTAAAAAGGCGCAGGAATATATTACCGAAGAAGGAGGCGTCGAAAACGTCACCTTCCGCGAGGCCGACGCAGAAGACCTGCCCTTCCCTGCTGGTTCGTTTACCATTTTAACCTGCCGAATCGCACCACACCATTTTCCTGATGTTCCCCGCGCCATGCGTGAGTTCTTTCGTGTCCTGCGACGCGGCGGGAGAATGATCATCATCGACACGATGCTCCCCGAAGATCCTCAGATTGCCGATTTTTATCAAACCATGGAAAAAATGCGCGACCCGACCCATGTGCAGGCATTTACAAAAGACCAATGGGTGTCCATGGTTGAAGAGGCCGGTTTCATCGTTAATGAAACGTCCATCTTTTCCAAAACCCATGATTTTCCCGAATGGGCCAAACGTTCGGGCCTCAATCGTGACGGAATAAAAAAATTGAACCAGTTCTTTGTAGATGCGCCGGTCAAGGTCCATGATTTTTTTGAAATCGAAACATTTGCCGGAGAAGTCGAAAGCTATACCGATAAAAAAGTCATGATCTTCGCCTCCCGCCCAGATAAAAAATGACCTAGCCTTTTCAATCCAACCTTTTAGCGCACTGCCTCATGTCGAGGAAGTGCGCTTTTTTTATCAACTGATTTCAGAAACAAAAAAGGGGATGCCCGAAGGCACCCCCATGTGAATCGAATCACAGCTGCTAGTTTTGCAGTCGGTATTACTTGATACCGGCAGCTTGCTCCAGCATAGCGGTGGTAAGAGACTTAGGACGCTCGATGCCGTAGCCGAGAGCGCGGTCCCAAGTGATGTTGGCAAGGCAGCCGAGTGCGCGGCCGATGCCGAACAGAACGGTGTAGAATTCGTACTGGGTAACACCGTAGTACCACTGAATAACGCCGGACTGAGCGTCAACGTTCGGCCAGGGATTCTTGGCTTTGCCGTGTTTGGTCAGAACGTCGGGAGCAACTTCAAAGATCATCTTAACCAGCTGGAACAGCGGGTAATCTTTGAGGCCCGGGGTCTTCATGCAGAATTCACGCTGCGAGGTGTAACGCGGGTCGGTTTTACGCAGAACGGCATGGCCGTAGCCGGGGATAACCTGTCCGCTGTTGAGGGTGTCCCACAGAGCTTTTTCCAGACCTTCTTTGGTCGGGACCTGGCCGCCAAGTTGTTGCATGAAATTCTGGGTCCAGCGGAGAACTTCTTCGTTGGCCAGGCCGTGCAGCGGGCCAGCAAGACCGTTGATACCGGCAGAGTAAGCATAGAAAGCGTCGGACAGAGCCGAAGCGACCAAGTGAGTGGTATGAGCGGAAACGTTGCCGGACTCATGGTCAGAGTGGAGGATGAAGTACATACGAGCAACATCGTCATAAGGAGCAGGGATGCCCATCATGCGAGCGAAGTTACCGCCCATGTCGAGGTTCGGATCAGCTTCGATATGGGTGTCGCCCATGTACTTCATGCGATAAATGTAGGCGCCGATCGGGCCCAGTTTAGCCATGAGGTAGTTGGAATCCTCATACATGTCTTCCCAGCAGTTCATTTTGTTGAATTTGCCGGAAGCATAGGTTTTGGCGAACTTGGAGTCGCGCTGCATGGAAACGATAGCGGCCGAGAACATGGCCATCGGATGGGAATCGCGAGGCATGGCGCGCAGTACGTCGATAACATACGCGGGAACCTGAGAGAGCGATTTCCACTCTTCAACGATTTCCAGGGTTTGCTCCATGGTCGGCACGTCGCCGGTCAGCAGCAGGTACCAGAAACCTTCGACGAAAGGATAGTCGGAGCCGGGAACCTTGGGCAGGGCGGCAAAAGTTTCGGGAATAGTCAT
>Ga0068711_1001093_pt1 | contig 17248 bp, 9 predicted proteins | sample MTBAKMMethaMetaG_FD_62224 | JGI IMG/M metagenome (GOLD analysis project Ga0068711, IMG submission 62224) | Enrichment culture microbial communities from Arthur Kill intertidal strait, New Jersey, USA, that are MTBE-degrading - MTBE-AKM (Arthur... | ecosystem: Environmental > Aquatic > Marine >...
AGGGATGCATGGCAGATTTTGAGGGAGCAGATGTTGTTGGACCTGGTGGGCCAAGGCCATGGAATGACGCATCTCATCCATCCGTTGCCGCTCTGTGACGTCTCGCACGATACAGACAAGGCACTCCCTTCCTTTCCAACTGAAGGAGCTGGCCGACACCTCAGCCGGAAAAACCATGCCGCTTTTCCGGCGATGATGCATCATCGGCAGCCGCTGGACATCTTGCTCGGCCGCCAGATGTTTGGAAATTCCAGGTAGCTTGCCATCAACCACAAGGTCCCAGGCATGGAGTTTCGTGAAATCTTCTCGACTATAGCCGTACAGAAGCAAGGCACTATTGTTGAAATCAATCAATCGCTGGGTTTCATTATCAAAAATCAAAATTGCATCTGATTCGACGTCAAACAGTAGACGATACTTCCCTTCAGCCTCACGAAGTTTTTCCTCCGCCTGTTTACGGTCCGTGACGTCGCGGGCAATACTCGAAGCGCCGACAATCCGGCCAAAGTCATCTAAAACCGGCGATACCGAGAGCGAAACAAAAATGAGTCGCCCATCCTGACGGACATGCATGGTTTCAAAATGTCGAACCCGTTCCCCCCGGCGAATCTTTCCCAGAATCTGGGGAACCTCGTCAAGGCGTTCCGGCAAAATCAGTTTGGCAATGGACTGCCCGACCATCTGGGTTGAAATGTAGCCGTAAATTTTCTCGGCCCCGGCATTCCAACTGAGAATCCGGCCGTCAAGGTGCAGACCGATAATGGCGTCATCCGAGGATGCTACAATTGCGGCCAAAAAAGATCGTATCTCTTCCATGAAAAACGCCCCACACTTTGTTTTGACGTTAAACCCTTTACTTTAAAGAGATGAAATTTTTTTCACAAAAACAAACTTGATAAAACAAAAAGCCGTTCTACTATTGAGCTATAAACTGACAGATAAAGAACACTTGGTGTCCCAGGCGGTCAACCCGTCGGTTCCCTCCCAACAACGGAGAACTTGATGAGAACAAGAAAAAAAGTCTTTGACTTTGAGTATACCGAAGTTCTCGACGTCAAGACGCGTGAACTGATCCGAATCGGATGTGCCGTGGCGGTCGGCTGCCCCGACTGACTGCAAAAACACTTCGCGTTGGCGAAGCAAGCAGGCGCAACTTCGGATGAATTGAGAGAAGCCATGGCCTATGGCATCATCGCTCCGGCGGGAAAGGCAAAAAATTTCCTGCTCCGGCAAATGAGCGAATTGGAACTCGACGATTCGTAATTCGCAGGGTCTAGCCACCCCCCTCACGCATCCATTTCTGGTTCGGGTCGCGAAATCCCACCTGCCTCCAGGCCATCTACTTCACGGAGGGGATCGTTATGTCAACCGAACCGCATCATATCCTAATTGCAGAAAAAACCTTGTCCGCGGCACAAGCCATTTGTTCCTGTCTCGTCGACCAGTATCCGCAAACCGAATTCCACTTCTCCACCAGCCTTAATCAAACGCGACAAAAATTACATTCCGTCTTTCCCGATCTCATTATTACAATTCTCCACCTTCCAGACGGAGATTCTGTTGAATTGCTTGGCAACGACCCGAAGGCAGTTCCTTGGCCGGTGCTTCTCCTGATTCGAGACGAGGAAGAAAAAGACGCCATTAACGCTATAAAAGCGGGCGCGATGGATTATCTGGGTGTTCCTCCAACTCCCCCTCGAAATCTGGCGCACATCGTGGAGCGGACCTTGCGAACCTGGCAGAATATCCGGGAACGACGCCAGGCTGAGCAGAAGGCCATGCGATTCGGGCGAATTCTCGATGCTTCGCTCAACGAAATCTACACCTTTGATGCAGAAACGCTTTTTTTTACCCAAGTCAATCAAGGTGCGAGGCGGAACCTCGGCTACAGCATGGAGGAACTGCGGCACATGACCCCCCTGGACCTGAAGCCGGATATTAAAAAAAATGAGTTGCTCCAACTCATCGAACCGTTACTGTCGGGACGGCAGGAAAGCCTGACTTTTTTGACCCGTCATCGTCGCAAGGATGGGTCATGCTACCCTGTTGAAGTCCACCTCCACCTTCCTGCTCTCGAACCGCATCCTGAATTCGTTGCCATCGTTCTTGATCTCAGTGAAAAGAAGCAGACGGTGGAAGCGCTGCGCGCCAGCGAACAACGCTTCAGTCGAATCTTTAACGACGCAGCGGCAGGCATGGTCACAATGGCTGAAGACGGCCGTTTTTTGCAGGTCAATCCGGCACTCACAACTTTTTGCGGATACAGCCAAAATGAATTATTCGACAAGGATGTCTACGACATCACTTTTGAGGAAGACATCCCTATGACCCGCACCTACTTGCGGCAGTTACTCCAAGGGGAATGCGGCAGTGTGCAACGGGAAAAAAGGTATCGCCACAAAAGCGGCCGAATTATCTGGGGACACACCTCCATCACTTTTGTCCAGCCAACAACCTATTCGCCAGGTTATTTTATCGGTCTAGTACAAGACATTACCGAACAGAAAAGGACAGAAGAAAAACTTAGGCAAATCAACCGGGAACTTGACGCTTTTGTGAGAACCGTTTCCCACGACTTGCGTTCACCGCTGACCACGATACTTGGGTTCGTTCAGCATTTGAGAACCCGTCAAGATACAGGCATAAATGGTCATGGACGAGAATGCCTGGATCATATTCAAAACGCCGGTAAACGGATGCTGGAACTATTGGAGGACCTCCTCACTTTGTCACGGCTTGGCTATATCGAAAGCCCTTCCCAACCGGTCAACACCCAGAATGTGGTTCAAACAGTCATTCAATCTTTGCGCTCCCAAAACATGGACGATTTCGAGGTGCAGGTTGGGCAACTGACACCGGTCCGCATCCCCAAAACCTTCCTGCTGCAAGTCTTTGACAACTTGATCGGCAACGCAGTTCGCTATGGCAACCCCCAGGCCGGACCGATAGAAGTCGGCGAAATCAACTCTTTGGAAACGATAAAATTTTTCGTCAGAGATCACGGGCCGGGCTTAATCGAAGAGGAGCGGGAACAGGTTTTTGAAAGTTTTTTTCGGGGAAGCGCAGCCGGTGAGCATTTCGGCACAGGACTCGGTCTAGCCACAGTACAAAAAATTGCCCATCTCATGGGAGGGAAAACCTGGTGGGAAGAAACTCCTGGCGGCGGAAGCACCTTCTGGATTGAGTTTCCTCTGCCAAATGCGATCGAAACCGCAAGAAAGCAGGCAGTCGAAACATCCTATCAACCCAAAGAAGAGGTTAGTAAAGAGCCGGCCTGATCTGGTTGGCGAGGGTTTCCGCCAGCCGTGAATAACCATTACCATTCGGATGAACCGCATCACTTTTTAAGGCACGATCTTTCAGTATCTCTGGCAATATGTCGTCCAGATAGGGAACTTCCATTTCCGCAGCAACCTCGTCGTAGACTTCTGCCGATCGTAAAAACAGCCCCGGGTTTGGGACTCCTACTAAAACAACCTGAGCTCCACTATCATGACAAAGCTGGACCATCGCCAACAGGTTTTGTTTGAGAATCGCCTGGCTGCGGCGTTGCAATAGGTCGTTGCCGCCGTGGCAAAGAATGACCAATTCTGGCTGGTATCTTTCCAGGGTTTTCGGTAATCGCTCTAAGCCTGTTGTTGACAGCTCACCCGGGACACCGGCATTGACAACGTGGACATCGAGCAGGTCAGCCAAAATTGAAGGATAGGAATTCCCATCATCGGCACCGGTCCCCCGCGTCAGGCTATCGCCAAAGGCCAGAATCACCCCTTTTCGCGCCAGGGGTTGCAACTTCGGGTCTCGATCGCAGCCGGACAAGACTTGAATAAAAAGCGTTACAAGGAGAATTAGGGTTATTGGTCCGTTTTTTCGAATACTGCTCATATCTCCCTATCCTTTTGCAAACAGCCTCTATAAAAGCAAGACCTTATGCCGATCTTGTCGGATATCTTAACATAAAGATAAAAAAAGCCGGTCGGGATAAGAATCCCGACCGGCTTTTAAACTAATACATTTAAAAATTATTCATCGTATTCAGGAACAGCCCAATTGTGAATATAAGAAATGACCTTCAAGGCATCGTCACTGGCTTTCGCAAACCCACGAGCTTTGTAGACAGGATCACCGACATGGCCCATGAACACCTCATCAATAATTTCAACTTCACCAATGTAAAACCAAGTCTTCCCCTGATCAAAAACAGGCCCCCTTAAAACAACCGCGTTGGGTTGGCCACGACGAAGTTGCCTCTGATAGCCGTAGTCGTTGAAATTAAAGTAAGCCGTGGTTGTTTCGCCATTAATGCCAAGAATGGAATTCAGGTAAACCACCAGGTCAACATTGATTGAGCCGGTTTTGTCCGCTGCTGCAGCAAGAAACGCAGCAGCCTGATCCAAGTCTTCACTCGTCGGAATTTCGGCGAGAGTTGGGTCTCCAGTTGCCAATAAATGACCCAAAATCGGATCAAAATTATTGCCATGCAGTCCTGCCAAATGACCGTACAGCATCAGTCTCTGATAAAGGGCCAGATTTTCACGCGGTGCGTCGATGGCTTTTTCCTCATCGCCGTTGATCATCAATAGCCGACCGGCAGGGTCAACTGTCACAAATTCAGCAGCATTGATGTTGATTATTGCCTCTTCGTAAGCACGATTCAGGAAATCCTGAGGAGCACGGGCAACATTGAGCCGACCGAATTCTACCTCTTGGGCATATTCGGCATAGGCTTCAGGAATTTCGCCTTCGATATCCAGAGGAACCAAACCATCGAATTCCTCCAACGTACCTTCCACGGCAATCGGTTGCACAAACCCGGTTGCGGAAACATAATAGCTTACCGGGCCGGCGTCATCCCAGATCCATTCGTAAAGAATGGGTGCCCCGTTGTCATCTCGAACAATGATGTATAAATCGCCATACAAATCGCCCTTGGCGACTCCAGGCTCCTCATTGCCGCTCCCCGGTTTGTTCTCATTACCCGAGGTTCCAGCCCAATCCGGCTGATCCGAATCCTCATCGCTGCTGTCAGAAGAAGTGGTTACGGAAGTTGAACCACTGCCGCTCCCATTGCCAGCCCAAACCGGCAAAGCAAACATCGAGACCAGCAAAAACATCAGAACCCATACGCTCCCTTTTCTTAACATGGTCCTGCTCCTTTCTCTCCTTTGTGTTTTCCCAATTTCGAATTCAAAAAAGTGCCTACACGGCCATACTTTTATTATAAAATTTTTATTATAAAAATTTCAGCAAAAATTATTCCAAGCAACAACATACTGATTTTATTAATATTTTAAATTAAAAAATTTACATGTAAATTTTTTCGACAAAAAATGACTTGCCAATAGCCATTATTCGAGCTCGGGGAAATTGGATTAAACCGGAGGGGAAAAACAACAAGGGAAAGAATTTGGGTAGCGCAGATTTCTATGAAGGTGACCTGTCTTCGCAATAACGGACACGGGGAATTCCCTAAGCGGCCAATTTGAAGAACTGCCGCTCGTAAGTCTCCGGTGCCTGATAACCGAGTGCCGAATGCCGGCGACGGCGGTTGTAGAAGCCTTCGATATAGCGAAAAACCTGACCTTGGGCTTCGGTTCTGGTCTTGAAGGCGTAATGGTGGACAAGTTCTCGCTTCAAGGTACCAAAAAATGATTCGGTGATAGCGTTGTCGTAGCAGCAGCCAGTGCCGCTCATGCTCTGCTGGCCTCCGACCCCGTTGACCACGGTCTGAAAGCGTTTGCTGCAATACTGAGAACCGCGATCTGAGTGAAAGATTAGCCCTGGTGCTGGACGCCGCCGCATCAAAGCGTTGTTGAACGCGGTGATCACCAGGTCGTCCGTCATTCTTTTGTCCATCCTCCAGCCGACAATCCGGCGGGAGAAGACATCCAGAATGACGGCCAGATACAGCCAGCCCTCGGCGGTCCAGATATAGGTGATATCTCCGGTCCAGAGCCGATCGGGGGCCTCAGCTGAAAAGTTGCGTTTGACCAGGTTCGGTGCGACCGGACGCTTGTGGTCCGAGTTCGTCGTGACCTTGAACCGTTTCGTGGTCTTGACCCGCAAGCCGTTCTGCTTCATCAGGCGCCAGATGCGGTTCTTGCCTACCCGGGTGCCTTGCTCGCGAAGATCCTGGCCAATGCGGCCGGCACCATAGGTCCGGTCACTGGCGTCAAAGGCCGCCTTGATATCAACCAGCAGCGCATGATCCTCACGCTGTCGTTTGGTCGCTCCGACCTCGAGCTGGGCGTAATACTGGCTCCGAGACACTCCAAAGACACGGCACATCTCCTTCACTCCGTATTGGGAGCGGTGCTCGGTTATGAACCCGAATATCGATGCGGGTCCGTCGAGAAGATGGCCACTGCTTTTTTTAGAATGTCGCGCTCCCGCTGTAACCGTTCATTCTCTTTGCGTAGCCGCTTCAGTTCCGCCTCCGGGGATTCCGGAGCGAGCCGGCCGGCAAATGCGGCGTCTTGGTGGTCACGGTGCTTCTGAACCCAGCCCTTCAGGACACCAAAGGTAATTCCGAGGCTCCGCTCGACCTCACGAATGCCCAGGCCGTCTTCCACAACCATGCGGACGGCTTCCCGCTTGAAGTCGGGATCGTACTTGCGATGACTGCTCATACTCACACCTCCTGTTCCCATTAGGGTAGTTGGTGTGTCCGCAAAAGTGAAGATAGCTCAAGGGGGAGAAGCATAGAATGTAAAACAATTTCCGCCCTCTCCTTTGGAGCGATACATAGCAGAATCAGCGCAACAAACCAACTCGTCACTCACAGAACTGTCTGTTGGATAGATACTGATTCCGATACTGGCAGAAATGTTTAAATTCTGTTCTGCTAAATAGATGGGTCGGGAAAGACTCTCGCAAATCTTTTCTGCGACCCGCTCAATACTTGAAAAACTGGCACTCTCGCTCAGAATAACAACAAATTCATCGCCGCCGAGACGGGCGACGGTATCGGTTTCACGAAGACATCCTTTAAGGCGGTGGGCAACCTCACAAAGGATACTATCACCGGCAGCATGGCCCAACTGATCGTTCACTGCTTTGAACCCATCGACATCAAGGTATAAAAGTGCCAGTTGTTTCCCATGACGACGGGCATTGCCTAAGGCCTGCTGGAGTCGATCAAAAAACAGCATCCGGTTAGGCAATCCTGTTAATGAATCATGGTTGGCAAGATAATTAAGCCTTCGCTCTTTTTTGAGTAATTGCTCCTGTGCCTGAAAAAAATCAGTCACATCTCTAAAGGATTCAATAACCCCCTGTAAATCACCGGTCCTGGCAAAAAGAGGAGATGCTTCAATTTCAAACACCCGTTTCGTTCCGTCCTCAAGAACGAAATGGTGCATAACGGTAGCGGGTTCCTGATTTTGCCCAATCAACTCCAGGGGACAGGCACGCTGAGTCTCCGAACAAGGAAATTCCTGGCTATGCAACAGTTGATGGCAGAGTATCGACTCGACAGGTTGATTCGGATCAGAAAGAAATTTTCGGGCAGCATTATTCATGGCCAGAAGATGATAATTTGCCCCAATGATAAGAATCGGATCGACCACCCCATCAATGACTGTCTGCAAAAACTCCCGTTCCCGTTGTAACTCCTGTTGGGCTTTTTTTCTTTCACTGACATCCCGAACAATTCCACACACCACTTCCCGCCCCGTAAAAGAGATCAGGCTGGCATTCAGCTCAACAAAAAAATAACCACCATCCTTGCGCCTGAATTTATGTTCACCCAAAGCAAGGAACTCGATTGCCTTGCTGATCAATTGCCAACTTTCCTCTTGAAGCTTTGGCCAAGACTCCTCTGCCAATTCAGTCAGTGTTAAAGCAGTCAGTTCCGAACGACCATAGCCTGTCATCTGGGCAAAACTTGCGTTCGCCTCAAGAACTTCCCAGGACTTTGGATCAAGCAGAAAGATGCCGTCAGACGATTGCTCCATAACAGCGCGATAACGTTCCTCCCGGTCACGCAAGTCTTGTTGGGAATCCTCCAAAGCGGCAAGCATTGAGTTGATATCCCGAGCGAGGGATGCGAGTTCATCATTGCCGGACAAAGAGACGCGACGAGCCAGATCTCCTTTCTGACCGATGTGACTGGATTCTTCGCTCAGCTTGGCCAAACGAGCCAACACCCGTTTTTCCAAAAAGACCAACAGGATGATACTAAAAACAGCTCCGGCCAGGAGTACAGAGGCAGTGTGGAAAGTTACACTGCGTTGGCCTTCCGCAAAAATATCGCGCGGCGTCAAAACCCTTAAGGTAAAGGCCTTAAGCCCGGACAAATCGGGCAGGAACAGGTAAGACGCGAGTTGGTTATCGGAAACCTGTTTTACAAAAGTCACCAAGTCACCCGTAGCAAACCGCTTAGAATCAGGAATATTTGGGGGAAGATACGGATCTGACTCGGTCACCATGTTGACCTCCAGTTCAATTTGGGAAGAAAGTGAACTGATAAGGTTGGCGTCGATAAATCGGCCCATGACCAGAAAACCTCGCCCCGGCCCCATTTCCCTGCTGGTGAGGATCGGATGTGCCACCAGCATCAAAACTCCTTCCGGCAAAGAGAGAAACCCCTTTAAGTTCTTCTTTGGAGCGGGGTCATGAAAGTAATTGGGCAGAATTTTTAAGCCGGACTTCAGACTTGAAGAAAGGGGTGCGAACCCTTTGACTTCAAAGTTGTAAGGTTGGACATGAACAAGTTCGCCATTTTCGTCTAGATAGGCAATGAGGTTGAGCTTTAGATTTTCAAAAACCTCTTCAACCAGATTGGAATGAACGTATTTTGAGCTTCGATTCTCCATGAAGGCATAAGTGTCATCCCAAACCGCCCAGTCATAATTGAAGCGGGACAGCATAGAGAACTGGCCGTCTAAAGCATGGGCTAGACGTTGCAGGTCCTCATTGGCATGGTCAATCTCAAGCTTTGAAAATTCGTTCAGGAAAATATAATGCGAAGAGAACTCGTAGACCGCGATCAGACTAAGAAATGTTGTGAGGAAAACAAGAAAAACCTTGTTGCGCAATGTCATGTCAGGACTGATCCTCCCCACGGCAATTTTAAATCTGCAAACTTCCCAGCCCTATTGATTGTTGCATGCAGGAAGGAAGAGCACATTTTATTCCAAAAAATGGGTTCAGACCGACAAATATTAGCGTTAACCAAGAATACAGACAATAAAAAGCCGCACGCTGAACAAAAACATTTTCGTCGCTACAATGGTAGGGTAAAAGTCACGGTTGTTCCTCGGCCATAGAGGCTGTCCACCCAAATGCGCCCTTTATGCGCCTCGACAATGTGTTTGGCTATCGCCATACCAAGCCCCAAGCCGCCAACGGCAGTATTGGAATGGTCCGCCCGATAAAACTTGTCAAAAACCCGCTCAACCTGTTCGGGAAGCATTCCAATCCCTTCGTCCCTGACTGCGACCCGGCAGACCCCCTGCTCGATCACAACCTGAACTCGAATTACACCTCCCCCTGGTGAATATTTGACAGCGTTGCTCAAAAGATTTTCCAGAACCTGGCCAATCTTTGCCAGGTCGAAATATAGCTCGGGTTCTTGGGACGGCAGCTCGAGAATAAATTCGTGTCGGGGCGACATGCGCCGGTACTGTTCCACGAAAGAACTCACCAGGATGCCCAAGTGGACAAAACTTTTATCCAAAGCCATGAGCCGACCGGCCTCGATACGGCTGAGATCGAGCAGTTCATCGATGATCTTCTCCAACGCTCGTCCTTTTTCAGTGATCAACGCAAGATATTCTCGTCGTTCTTCAACGCTGAAGTTCTCCTGCAGCATCAACAATTCGGCAAACCCGATGACAGAAGTGAGGGGCGTGCGCAATTCATGCGCGGCAGTCGATATGAACTCACTTTTCATGCGGTCCGACTCACGAATTTTGGTGACATCCTGCAGAACCGTTACCATGGCTCCTTCATCGTTCGCCTGACTTCTGACTCGACAGGTGTAAGCCTGAAACGTGCAAACTTCTCCTCGACTGTAATTGAACAGCTCCAAATCTCTACTTTTGAGAGGGTTGCTCGATTCACGAGCCGCGGCGAGGTGTTGATGAAATTCTCGTTCCCGAACAAACCGCTCCACCGGTTGGCCAGAGGCCTCGCTCAATGGAGCACCAAGGACATGCTCGGCCGAATGGTTTAGAAGAATGATTCGTCCCTGCAAATTCGTTACAAGCAACGCGTCAGCAATGGACTTCACGATAGCATCCATCTGTTCCCGCGCCCGCTCTGTCTCGGTCAATGCTTCCTTGAGAGCTAGCTCGGTTTCCTTTTGAACATTGATGTCCTTATGCGTCCCCGCCAGCCGCAAGGGTCGACCGTCATTATCCCAAGTAACAACCTTGCCGCGGCCAAGTATCCATTTCCACTGGCCGGATTTGGTCCGCATCCGGAATTCCCCGGAAAAATGGGTACTCAGTCCATCCAGACAATCCTGGTGTGCTTTTTTGATACCGACCAGGTCATCAGGATGAACTAACGCTTCCCACTGGTCGTAATGTTCCTGAATTTCTTTCTTGGAATAGCCGAGCATGGAACACCAGCGTTCATCAATGACATTGACCCCGCTTCGCAAGTCCCAGTCCCACATTCCGTCCTGTGACCCTTCCAAGGCAAGACGCAAACGTTCCTCGCTTTGCCGCAAAGCATTCTCGGCAGCCCGGCGACTCTTCACATTCCAAGCTAAAACGCAGATAGCACCGACCAATACGATCGTACCCAACAGCCAAAGATAGAAGCCTTCCTTGCCCATCTTGTAAAAAGATGGGGGTTGATTGATGACAATACTGCCGGGTGGCAAGGCCGATACCCGAATCTGAAATCGTTGCAGTTCATTGAAATCAAACATGAAGGCATTGGCGCCAGAATAGACCACAGGAATGTTCTCCGGGTCTTCTCCGCCAAGAACCTTCAAAGCAATCTCGCCTGCCAAACGCCCTTGACTGGCTGCATTAATAAGATGTCCGCCGACAATTCCATGCCCAAGAAAGAATTCCCACAAGCCATAAATGGGGAAAGGGCAATTAGCCCGGATTCGTTCGGCACTTTCCGCAAAAGACAGAGCATGCCCCTTGGCATCTTTGATATTACTGGTCATCAAAAGAACGGAATGAGATGATAGCTCAGGTAGTTGAGCAAGCATGCTCTCCAATGACAGGTCATTCCAATAGGCCGTGCGGAACTGCCCGGCATAGGATTGGAGTACCACTTCCAACATCTGGTTATTGATCCGGCCTGTTACATCGTCAGAACGCCCAACAACCACAAGTTCATCCATCATGGGGTGCAATTGCAGAGCAACATTCAAGGTCTGTTCGAAACTCGGTAGCTCAGCAACCCCGGTAAATCCGTGGGCGCCTCCAAGCATGGCAGGACGAAAAAAATTAATGCCGCAGAAAACCACAGGAACTCCAGCAAACATATCATCCCGGTGACGCAGCACGAAATTGAGCGCGTCATTGTCCGAGACCATGATCAGGTCGAATTGCAACTTTTGGAGTTTGTGATTCAGAGTGCGGTCGGCCAGTTCCAGCAGATACTCCGGGTCTGGATTTCGCTTGGAGTCGAGGTACTCAATATGTAGCAGAATGTCGCTGCCGGATTGGCCCAGAACAGCCTGGATTCCTTTCGTAATTTCGTCTGTCCAGGCTAAGCCGGGATGATAGGAGTTGAGCAGAAGAACATGTTCAGGATCGGCCGCAAAACCATGGCGGGGAAAACCAAAAGCCAGCAGCAACAGGACGAGGAGCAGCCAGACTCTTTGTTGGGCAAAGAGGGACTTATAACATTTTGAGTGGCAGCAGACAGGCATAGGGAAAAGCAGACCTTTGCGGCAGTGGGCCCAAGCCATTTATACCTGCTAATTATTCCCTATTTTAGCCCATTTGCAAAGGTTAGCCTTGAATTTTAGCTGAGGAAAATTCAAAGTCCGGACCAGCAGAGAAAATCTACTTTCCGGCAGGAGGGAAGCCAAGAGCCTGCTTCGAGCTCATTTTCATAAGAAAACCCTCCCGCGACAAAGGGCTGCCCGGCTCACAATGAATTACATTCCCATTATCAAAATAGATACCACATTCAAATACCGTGTTTTATAATCTCACGACAATTATTTTTAAAAACAATAAGATATTGCCAAACCGGACACATCATCGTTCGACAACAACCGGCTAGCAACCTTAACCCTGGACGAAACAGGAACCTGATTATAAAGTAGAAGCCCTTGGAATTCCTGCTATTCTTTTCACACAAGATAATCGTTAGAGCATTATGGGGCCCGCACGCCGGGCTCCGCGAACTTCATAACTGCGATTGGTGGCGGAGACTTTCTCTCCCGACTGCCTTTGGCAAAGGAATTGACCCATGAATCTTGCCGAGCGCTTTAAGGACAACTGCGGTTTTGGCCTTCTGGCTCACATCCGTAACCAACCAAGCCACACCTTGCTGGAAGATGCAATCCGCGCCCTGACTCGCATGATGCATCGCGGGGCTGTCGCCGCAGATGGCAAGACAGGCGATGGCTGCGGCCTGCTCTGTTCCATGCCAACCACCTTCATGAGAACCGCTGCGGCCAAAGCCGGGATCGATCTGCCTGATCAGTTCGCCATTGCGACTCTCTTCCTCACAGACGAAGAGGAGCAAAAAAAGATTTTCAGCGAGAGCTGTAACCGCAACGACCTGCAGGTGCTGCTGTTTCGTGAGGTCCCATTGGACCCTTCCGCCCTCGGGCAATATGCTCTCGACATGCTGCCGAAAATCGTTCAGGCGTTCGTGGTGCCCGACTCCCTCATCGCCACTCGCCGTTTTGACGCACTCATCTATCTGACCCGTAAAGAAGTCGAACATGCCTTGCGCGAAGAGCGCGACTTTTACATCGCCTCGTTTTCCCGTACCACTGTAGCTTACAAGGGGCTGGTGATGCCGACCTATCTCCGAGCCCTGTATCCCGACCTGCAATCAGAAACCTTTGCCGTGTCGTTTGCACTGTTTCACCAACGCTTTTCCACCAATACGCTGCCCCGTTGGCGCCTGGCCCAGCCCTTCCGCACCTTGGCTCACAATGGCGAGATCAACTCCCTGCAAGGAAACCGCTTTAAAGCCGCGTTCAAATTCAACGAGGCCCACAGCCCGGTGTTCAACGATGCTGAACTGGCCAGAATTTCCCCTCTGCTAGAGGAAGGCGTCAGCGACAGTGCCAGTCTCGACAACATGTTCGAGTTTCTGATTGCCAATGGCGGCGACTTTTTCAAATCGATTCGGTCCCTGATCCCGCCAGCGCGCCACAACGTGGCCCACATGCCGGCGAAACTGAGGTCATTCTACGAATACACCTCTGCCGCATTTGAACCATGGGACGGTCCCGCCGCCATCGGCCTGACCGACGGGCGCTACGTCGGCTGTATCCTCGACCGCAACGGTCTCCGACCTGCCAAATACATCCTCACCACCGATGATCGGCTGCTGGTCAGCAGCGAGTACGGGGTCCTCGACACACCGCCGGAAATCGTCAAGAAACGCGGTCGCCTGCAGAGTGGCGAGATGCTTGCCGTCGATTTGCAGCAAGGCGAAGTCTTCTATCCGCCTGATATTGACCGTTACCTGATGAACTCCAAACCGTACAACCAGTGGTTGACCGAACACACCTATTACCTGCAGGAGTTCATCGAGCACCAGTTCGAAGACCTGTCCGATTACCATTACGAAAATCTAGCAGCCTTGCAGCGCTACAACAACATCACCAGTGAAGTGGTGGACCAGGTCATTAAGCCGATGCTACGCGAGGGGAAGGAAGCGACCGGCTCCATGGGGGACGATTGCCCCATGGCTGCCTTTAGCGAGACAGCCCGCAATTTCTCGGAATTTTTCCGACAGAAATTTGCCCAGGTCACCAATCCGCCAATCGACCCGTTGCGCGAGAAAGCAGTCATGTCCACCACCATCGGTATCGGAGAGCTGGGGAACCCCCTGCTTGAGGACGCCAGCAGGGCACACCGCCTGAAAAGCGTCTCACCGATCCTGTCTCGGGATATTTTTGATGCCTTGCTCTCTTTCGGCGACCCGGATCGGCCTCGCTTCGAGCCGTGCTATAAATCTGGCGTATTCGCCACGGGGTTCCGTTGCGACCTGCCGACGGCTCTCCAGAACCTGGCCCATCAGGTCATTGCCGGAGTGCGTGACGAAGGGGTGCGGGTAGTAATTCTCGATGACCGGATCCTGGATCAGGAGCACAAGACGATCCCCATGGCCATGGCTGTCGGCTTCCTCAACCAGCAGCTTCTGCAAACCCGGTTGCGCCATCAGGTTTCCATCGTCGCCTGCAGCGGAGAAGTTCATGATGCCCATGCCGCCTGCGTGCTGCTCGGCTTCGGAGCTACGGCCATCTATCCCTGGCTCCTGTACGCCACCGGCCTGGAGCTGTGCGGCAGCGCCGCGACCCCCAAGGAGACTCGCCTGGCCCTGAAAAACATCTATCAGGCCATCACCAAGGGGATTCTCAAAATCATGTCCAAAATGGGGATCAGCACCGTTTCCAGCTACCGCGATTCGGCCTTGTTCGACATCATCGGCTTGTCAGCGGATATCGTGGGCCAGTGTTTTCCAGGCGCGTCGTTGCTCCTGCCCGGCCTGACCTTCCAGGATATCGAGGAGCGCATCGACCAGCGCCATGCCCAGGTTTTCCGTAAAACCTTCATGCAGCCGGTCTTCCCTCTGGAACTCGGAGGCTTTTTCAAGGAAACCGGGCGCGGTGAATACCACGACTTCAACTCCAGGATCATTACCCAGCTTCATCGCTTTGCCGAACAGCGCAGTCGCGAGGAGTACCTGAAATTCCGGGAATTAATCGCAACGCGCGGCCAACGCTTTATTCGAGACTTCCTGCGTTTCCACAGTCCCAACGGTCCGATTCCACTGGAAGAGGTGGAACCGGTGGAAGCGATCACTCGGCGTTTCGATTCTGCGGCCATGTCCTTGGGTGCACTTTCTCCTGAGGCCCATCAGGCGCTGGCCGAGGCGATGAATATCCTTGGCGGGTCCTCCAACTGCGGCGAAGGGGGGGAAGACGCCAACCGCTTCAAGACGGTGCGCAACAGCAAGATCAAGCAGATCGCCTCGGGGCGTTTTGGCGTCACCCCAGGCTACCTGCGCAATGCGGAAGAGATTCAGATCAAGATTGCCCAGGGTGCGAAACCGGGTGAAGGGGGCCAGTTGCCCGGGGAAAAGGTCAACTCAATGATCGCCTCCCTGCGCTTCACCATCCCTGGCGTGACGCTTATTTCACCACCCCCGCACCACGACATCTATTCCATTGAGGATCTGGCTCAATTGATTTTCGATCTGCGGCAGGTCAATCCCCAGGCCAAGATCAGCGTCAAACTGGTTTCCACTGAAGGGGTCGGCACCATCGCCGCCGGCGTGGCCAAGGCCTACGCCGACAAAATCATAATTTCCGGGGCTGACGGCGGCACCGGGGCTGCGCCGCTGAGTTCCATCAAGTTTGCCGGCAACCCCTGGGAACTCGGCCTGACCGAAGCCCACAACACCCTCAAGGCCAACCATCTGCGGGAACAGGTCGAGCTGCAGACCGACGGTGGACTGAAGATCGGTACCGACGTGGTCAAAGCAGCGCTGATGGGGGCCGAATACTTTGGCTTTGGCACGACCCTGTTGGTCATTCTCGGCTGCAAGCTGCTGCGCGTCTGCCACCTCAACCGTTGTACCGTCGGCATCGCGACCCAGGACGAATCGCTGCGCGCCCACTATATCGGGACTGTCGACAAAGTTGTCAGCTACCTGCGCAACGTGGCCGAGGATGTACGTGAAATTCTTGCGGAGATGGGGTTCCGCAGCCTGGACGAAATCATCGGTCGCGTTGACCTGCTGCAGGTCACCGACACGCCGCTGGCGAAAAAATTCGACTTCAGCGAAGTCCTCCGTCATGTCGAAGGAGAAGACCTCTGCCAGCGGCGCAATCCACCCTTTGACATCAATAATTTTGAAAAAAGCGTGCTGGAAGAAATCTTCCCGGTCATCAAAAATCCCCAGGAAGAGATCGTGGTGGAACGCAGCATCATCAACACCAACCGCAGCTTCGGCGCCCTGATCAGCGGTGAAATCGCCCGGTTCTACGGCGACGCAGGCCTCCCCAAAGATGCCGTCACTTTGAAGCTGACCGGGGTTGCCGGCCAGTCATTGGGAGCGTTTCTGATCCACGGCATGAACATCTTCCTGCATGGCGTAGGCAACGATTATGTGGGCAAGGGGATGAGCGGCGGCCGGATCATTATCACCCCTCGTCTTTATCAGGAAGGCTCATCAGCGGTCGGCAATACCTGCCTATACGGCGCGACCGGCGGCAAGCTGTTCGTCGCCGGCACGGCCGGGGAACGTTTCGCGGTGCGCAATTCCGGTGCATTGGCGGTGGTGGAAGGGACCGGCGACCACGCTTGTGAATACATGACCGGCGGCACCGTTGTCATTCTCGGCGAAACCGGCATAAACTTCGGGGCCGGCATGACCGGTGGGGCTGCTTTTGTCTACGACCGCAACAAGACCTTCATCGACCGTCTCAACCAGGAGCTGGTCGTGGCGCGGCGCATCGACGTCGACGATGACAACGAAGGGAAGCTGTACCTGAAGAAGATCCTGTTCAGCTATCTCAACCGCACCCGCAGTCCGCGCGCCAAGCGCATTCTGGATAACTTTCGGGAGGAACTGGCCTATTTCTGGATGGTCATCCCCAAGGATATGAAAGCCCCTCTCAATCCCAAAGACGGAGACTAGGAGCTTAAAGATGCAGAGTTTCGTCCATACCCAACGTCAGGAACCGGATAAGCTGGAAGTTCCGGCGCGCATCCATACTTTTGACGAAATCTATCGTTTCTTCAACAACAAGCAGGTGGCCCGCCAGGCCGAGCGCTGTGTGCAATGCGGCGACCCGTTCTGTTCCACCATGGGCTGCCCGCTGCAAAACTTTATTCCCCAGTGGCTTGAAGCCATCGCCGGAAAGGATTTAAAAAAGGCCTTTCTGCTCAGCAACGAGTCATCCCCCTTCCCGGAAATTCTGGGTCGGGTCTGTCCGCACAGCCACCTGTGCGAAGGGGCCTGCACCCTGGATGACGGGTATGGAGCGATCACCATCGGGGCCATCGAGGCGTCCATCACCGACTTGGCTTTCGAAGCCGGGCTGACCCTCCCCTTCCCCGGCATCAAGAGCGAC